>Ga0335083_10006390_pt1 | contig 14722 bp, 14 predicted proteins | sample Lox_Sample_42_FD_206716 | JGI IMG/M metagenome (GOLD analysis project Ga0335083, IMG submission 206716) | Soil microbial communities from Loxahatchee National Wildlife Refuge, Florida, United States - Lox_Sample_4.2 | ecosystem: Environmental > Terrestrial > Soil > Wetlands | place: USA...
CGTTGAAGCCGATCACATAAGGGATTTCCCGGTCGACGTAGAAGCTCCATTTACCGGCACTTTCGTTCCAGTCGAACCGCATGGCCGCCCATTGCTCGGGCATGCAAAAGCTCTCGAAATCAAGCACGCAAGGCACCGGCCCGGACGGCAGTGGTCCTGCGCCGTCCTCGACATAGCTGGTAAGTACCGCCGCGGCCGCTCCGTCACCGAAGAGGCTGTTGACGATGCCGGTGCGCACGGTCTCATCAACGACGTACATCGCGGAGTTGATCTCGCAGCAGACCAGGAGCGCCACCCGGCCTGGATGGTTCTTGACCCACTGGACGAGCGGGTTCATCCCGTTCAGGCCCGCGTTGCATCCCATTCCAACGACGTCCGCCCGGACGAGCTTGCGGTCGAACCCAAGTTCGCGCGAGAAGAGCGAACTGAGCCCCGGGACCATGAAGCCGCTTGAAGTCACGCACAGCAGGTAGTCGACGTCCGCTGGCGACAGGAATACGGCGTCCAGGGCGTTACGGATCGCGCGCGATCCGATCTCGAGTGCCCCGTCCCGGAACTTGGCATGCAGGTCGGCTGGGGACTCTTGGAGCAAGGACCCAGTCCGGACGTCTTTCCCCGGAAGGTAAAGGTGCCTTTTCTGAATATGCGGCGAACGGAGCAGCTTCTTTACGACCCTGTTCTCCAGACCGAGGAGCGCTCCGATCTCGTCTTGCGAATAAGACTGGTCCGGAAATGCGCTCCCGACCGAAGCGATCGCTGCCGCCCGTTCCCGCGAAGAGGCCGGGCGGCGAACTTGGGTTGAACTCAGCCTTACCTGGTCTGATTGAACGCATGGATTCTCTCGGGCCATGTAGAGAGCTCCCCGTGCATGGCTACGTCCCTAGCGTAGGCTCAGGAACAAGGGTACGACGGTGCGTACCGATGCGACAAGCCTGCCCACGTTCCGCGTAATTCGCTCGTCCCTCTAAGCGGAAACCGTACCGGTTGTCAATTCTGCATCACTGAGCACAGCGAGCCGCTACTGAAGTCCGAGGCCGGTAAAATCTCCACATGCGCCCTGCCCCAATCCACTATCAGTCGCCTGACGAGGACAGCGGCCGGTGGCTCGGCTTTCGCTTCCGGCCTGGCGACATTGTGATCAGCACCCGGCGTAAGACCGGGACGACCTGGATGCAGATGATCTGCGCGCTGCTTATCTTCCAGACGCCCGAGCTGCCGGATTCCCTCTGGCACCTCTCGCCGTGGCTGGATAACGAGGTCCTCCCGCTTGGTTTCCAGTATGGCCAGCTCGCCGAGCAGCAGCACCGGCGCTTCATCAAGACGCATACGCCGCTGGACGGGATTCCGCTCCACCCCGAGGTCACCTATATCGTTACGGGCCGGCATCCGCTCGACACGTTCGTGTCGCTCTGCCGTCACAACGAAATGATCGGCCACCCGCCGGTGGGTTCTGGCCCTCCGCCGGCAAAGCACCCCGCCGGCCCGCCCAGGCCGCCGATACCGGGCGGGCCGCCGATGCCGGGCAGGCCCCACATGCCGGAGGATCGGCACAGGCCTCACGTATCCCCCGCACGCCCCATGCCGCCGCCCATGCCGGCGACGGTGCCGGCACCGCCTATGTCACCCGAGAAGCTGCACGATGCCCTGCTCGGCTGGATCGCCGATGATGACGATCCCCGCCGGAACCTTGACTCACTGCCCGGCGTCCTGTGGCACCTGTCAGATGCCTGGGCCAGGCGAGGCGCGCCGAATGTACTGCTGGTGCACTACGACAACCTGCTCGCAGACTTGGCGGGCCAGATGCGCTGGCTCGCCGGCAGGCTCGGGATAGCCGTCCCGGAGAATGCCTGGCCCGCGCTCACCCAGGCGGCCACGTTGAAGCGGATGCGGGACAGCGCGGAGCGCCTTGTCCCGACGCCGCCGGGAGTCGTCAAAGACCCTGCCTCCTTCTTCCGCCGCGGCACCTCGGGGGCAGGACGCGAGATTCTCAGCGACGAGGAGATGGCTGGCTACTACGCGCGTGCCGCCCAGCTGGCTCCGCCTGACATGCTCGAATGGCTGCACTCGCCGTCCGACCTGGCGGGCTGAGTGGCCCATCGGCGAGTAGGCCGCGCTGGAGCGGCGCCCTGCTCACGAGCTTCGGCCCGCCGCGGTCACGGGGTGTTGAACGGGCGAGGGCCGGGCGGCCTGTGCCCCGGCCCCCCAGGCGGACCCAGGCCATGATGCCCGAAAGGCGGATGCGGCGGCGGGAAATGCCCGCCAAGCAGGCCCGAGCCGACAGGCTCCTGGCGAGCGAACTGGGTGCGGTACAGGTCTGCGTACAGCCCCTCAGCCGCGAGCAGCTCGTCGTGCTGGCCACGCTCGCGGACCCGGCCCTCGTCGATGACCAGGATCTGGTCGGCCTCACGGATGGTGGACAGCCGGTGGGCGATGACCAGCGAGGTGCGGCCGGTCAGGGCCGTCTTGAGCGCTTGCTGGACAGCGACCTCCGACTCTGAGTCCAGATGCGCGGTGGCCTCGTCGAGCACCACGATGGCCGGTGCCTTAAGCAGCAGCCGGGCCAGGGCGACGCGCTGTTTCTCGCCGCCGGACAGCCGGTATCCGCGGTCGCCCACGATGGTGTCCAGGCCGTCGGGCAGCGTTGAGACCAGATCCCAGATCTGCGCCGCCTGGCACGCCTCGATCAGTTCCGCCTCGGTGGCCCCGCGCCGGGCGTACATAAGATTGGCCCGGATGGTGTCGTGGAACAGGTGCGCGTCCTGGGTGACCACGCCGACCACGTCGTGCAGAGACCGCTGAGTCACGTCCCTGATGTCGAACCCGCCAATGCGCACTGTGCCCTCGTCGGGGTCATACAGCCGCGAGATCAGGTGAGTGATCGTCGTCTTACCCGCACCCGAGGGCCCGACCAGGGCGGTCAGCTTTCTGGCGGGCGCGGTGAAGCTCACGTCGTGCAGCACCCGCAGCCGCGGGTCCGTCCGCTCGGTCACTGGCAAGGCAATGGACTCCAGCGACGCGAGCGATACCTCCGACGCGGCCGGGTAGCGGAACGAGACATGGTCGAAGACGATCTCCGCTGCTCGCGGGGCGGCTCCGGCTGACCCGCTGCCCTCCCCCGCAAGCACGAGCGGTACCGCGCCCGGACGGTCCTCGATCAGCGGCTTCAGGTCGAGTACCTCGAACACCCGGTCAAAACTGACCAGCGCGGTCATCAGGTTGACCTGAACGTTGGACAGCGCGGTGATCGGTCCGTACAGCCTGTTCAGCAGCAGAGCCAGGGAAACAAGCGTGCCGACCTGGAAGGTGCCGCGCACCACGAGGTCGCCGCCTACCCCGTAGACGACCGCGAGGGACAGCGACGCGAGCAGCGTCAGCGCGATGAACAGCGTGCTGCCGATCATGGCCTGGACCACGCCGATGTCCCTTACCTTGGCCGCCTGCCCGGCGAACAAGCCAGACTCCTCCGACGGCTCGCCGAAAAGCTTCGCCAGCATGGCGCCGGCGACATTGAATCGCTCGGTCATCGTCGACCCCAGCACTGCGTTGAGCTGCATCGACTCCCTGCTTAGCCGCTGCAGCCTACGCCCGACGAGGCGGGCCGGGATGATGAACATCGGTATCAGCGCCAGCGCGACGACCGTGACCAGCCAAGAGAAGTAGAGCATCGTGACCAGCACCAGAATCAGCTGGAGCGTACTGGATACTGTTGATACCAGCGTCGTGGTCAGCACCTCCTGGGCGCCGATCACGTCGGTGTTCAGCCTGCTGACGAGAGAGCCGGTCTGCGCCCGGGTGAAGAACGCGATCGGCTGCAGTTGCACGTGGGCGAATACCTGCGTGCGCAGGTCGTAGATCAGGCCCTGGCCGACTCGCGCGGTGTACCAGCGCTGGACGAAGTTGAGGAGAGCGTCGAAGATGGCCAGCCCAGCGACGACCGCGGCGACCTCAATCACGACATCGGCCCGCCCTGGCAGGACGCCGCGGTCGATCACCCACCCGAGCAGCACCGGGATCGCCACCGTAATCACCGCGTCCAGCGCGGCGGCCAGCAGAAAGATGGCCAGATCCCAGCGGTAAGGACGAGCGTATCCCCCGATCCGGCGGACGGTTCCCGGCTTCAGCTGCTGCTTGGTCACCGACTCATCGGCGGTGAATCCGCGCAGCATGTGGAGTGGGCCAGGGCCGGGGCCGGGCCCAGGGCCAGGTTGCATAGCGGCGGGAACCTCCTGACGACTGGCGTCTTTCCGCGTCAGTACCTAGCGAACCTGGAGACGTGGGTCGAAGACCCAGGCCCGCAATCCTGCTGGCGGCATTTTGCGCTCCGCACAATTTTCACGATATGACCGCGATATATCGACATCTTACGACGCTATTATCAGGTGGACAAGATATGCTTTGTCTGCTATCCGGAGTTTCCGGCGGCGGGAGGCACCCGTCGGTCCGCATTGGGAATGACGACGGCCAGGGCGCCCGGATTGCGTTCCTGGCTCTGCCTGGTGGCGGGAAGCAGGCGCGGCCGAGTCGAAGTCCGGGCGGGGCCGGCAGTTCGTGTCGTACCGGAGGCACGATCCTCTATCGATGTTCTATCGCTTGTCCTGCTCGCCGCTCATGTCATCGGCCAGGATCAGGTATAGCTTCCGCCGGGTCTGTTCCAGCAGCCGTTCCGCAGCGTTAATCTGCTCGGGCGTGCCGACCTGGGCTACCTGAGCGATGCCGCCGCCTAGTCTGGTGGCCACCGCGAACAGGGCAGGCGGCTGCCAGGCAGCTTGCTGCTCCACCGACTCCCACGCGCCACGAGCCATCCCGGGGTTCTGCTCCACGTAGGCGCGGCCCGCGTCGGTAAGGCTGAACGTGCGCCGACCGCCTGACTCCTCTGCTGCGATTAGGCCCTCCCTGGCGAGCTGCGATAGGGCCGGGTAGATCGCGCCGGGGCTGGGCCGCCAGGCGCCACCGCTACGGTCGTCAATCTCGGAGATGATCTGGTAACCGTTGCGGGAGCCTTTCACCAGCAGTGCAAGGATCGCCGCACGCACGTCTCCCTTCAGGCGCCGCATCGGACTATTCTGCGCTGCCCACCAGCCACCCGGTGATCTGCCGAAGCCACCGCTCCCATGCCCCAATGTCCCGGGCCTCTTGGTCCGCCCAGGCGCGGGTCCTGCAGCCCGCCGCGCGAGCCCGGGCAATGTCCGATACGCATCCCGACGAGGGTGCCGCGCACCTGGTTGAGCAAGCTGCTCAGGTGACTGAACACATCAAACCAACGCGGGTCGAAGACCCAGGCCCGCAAACCTGCTGGCGGCATCCTGCGCTCAGTATATTTCTCACGAAATGACCACGTATGTCGGCAGCTTACGACGCTGTCATCAGATAGACAAGATACAGTTCCGCCCGGTATCCGGTATCCGGTATCTGAGTTGGCGGACACTGGTCTTCGGGCTATGGCGAATTCGTTCTGAAGCCACAACTGCTACGGTTTGATTTGGTTCGGAGGCTCTTCGCTCGTTTGGCGCACCGGTGACCCTTCGGCCATTAACCCCGGTAAACAGCAGTCAATCACGGTCACGGCCGGACACCGAACCGCCCAGCTCAGCCGTCCTGACGGCCAGTTGCGATAGACCTTCCAAGCAGGTCATCCGGGGGTTCGATTCCCGTCATCCGCTCTGAAGTGCCACTTGGCTTGAGTCTGGGCCGATCCTCCGTTGTCGATTCGTGGGGAGGCAGTGGTGAACCGGCCGTGTATCCGCAGATGCCACCACCACATGCGCGGCGAACGATTCGTGCATGTAACTCAAGGCAGCCTCCTGCCTTGGCTAGCCTCGAGGAAGGAAGACCACCTGGCCGGGCTGAATTTTGTCCGCATCGCTGAGCAGGGTTTCAAGAGCAGCCGTGACGGCCGCAGTGAAGCCGCGACTCTGCGGGAAGGACTTGGTGGACACCAGGATCAATCCAGGGTGAGCCTGCCCGGCGGCCCGATAGCGCCCGTCTAGCGGCATGAAATCCTTAATGTTGGCGGTGACCAGCGCCCGGCCCTCGGTCGTCGCATAGGCGAGGATCTGATCATCGGGAAGTCCCACCAAGTCCGACTGGGAAACGACAGAGATAACATCGTGACCCTTAGTCCGGAGCTGCTGAGCGATAGTGTCGGAGAACATCTCGTCCAGAAGCAATGGGAGGTCCATGGCTATCCGGCCAGGAGCTGACGTTCACGCAGCCACGCCTGCTCGGCAGCTTGCTCTGCCGCGTCAGCGGCAGCAATCTCTGCGTCGATCTCCCCGGGGTACGCGGCCCAGTAGCGGACTGCGGTGCTTAGCACGCGCAGCGCGATGCCGGAATTCTCGCTAACCAGGCTCAGCAGGTCATCGTCCCGCAGTCCGGGCTCGGCCGCATGGACCGACTTGATTGCGCGGATCACCTCCCAGACGTCAGGCCCCCCGGACAGGGCCGCGCGCCGCCCAGTGGGACCAGGCCGAAAGATGATCCCGGGATGCTCTGTCGTTCGGAGAGCCTCGTCAACCAATCGGTTGGCAGCGGAGGACAACGACATGCCGGGGTTCGCTGCCACGAAGGAGACCAGCCTATCCGCGACAGGCGGATCAAATCGGACAGGTGTTGGCGCGCGCTTGCTCATGACTACATCGTAGTCGATAGAAGTCACCACGACAATCTACGGGACCCTTCTCAGCAAGGACGCGAACCCCGACGTGCCGGCCTGGGCAGGCCGACACGTCATCAGATTCGCCGCCTCCAGGCCTCGGCCAGGCAGACACAAGTGCTCCGGGTAACTCCGACGGCGTGCCCGCTGCGTGCCCGACCGAACGGTAAATCGCGGTGATTCACGGCCACTCACGGACAGGCAGACGCGCCACCTGAACTGCAAAAGCCCAGCTCAGCGAAGCCGCGCCCCGAGCCTTCCAAGCTGGTCATGCGGGTTCGATTCCCGTCATCCGCTCAAGTTCAAGGTCATTTTTCGTTTTTCGTTTCTATCGTTACAAGCCAACCTCATGCATTTCTTGCCAGATCGGCGAGGAACGCGGATCACCAGCTTAGGTTGCGCGACGACGCTGTCTCGACCGCCAGCACTCCGCCACCGCCTTACGACTGCTGCGCCATACGCCGTCCGGCCCGCGCGCAGCGACTTGGCTGGTCCAGATTCCACGAGATCTAGCGCCACCAGCGTGTAGCACCCGGTGCTACACTGTGAACATGAGCATGCCCGAGATTACGCAGAGGGACCTGCGGTCAAGGTCGCGGGAGATCATGGACGCCGTCGAGCACGGGCAGTCGTTCACCGTGACCCGTGACGGCCACCAGATCGGGGAGCTTGTCCCCATCCGGCGAAAGCGCAGGTTCGTCTCCCGGCAGGAGTTCGCGGCAATGTCCCGCAACGCACCCGTCAGCAACCTGGACGCATTCCGCGCCGACCAGGACGCGACCGCTGACCACGAAGACAGCGACCCCTATGACAGGTGAGACGCCGCCGCAGACAGGAAAACCTCCCCGGCAGGGGCTGCTCGACACCAACATTCTGGTGCTGCGCCGCTGGATCGACCCTGCGGAACTCCCGGACGAGATGGCGATCAGCGCGGTCACCCTCGCCGAACTTTCCGCCGGGCCGCACCAGGTCCGCCCCAACGGCGAGCAGGACATGTACGACGAGCACGAGGAACGCGCCCGCCGCACCGAGGCACTGCAGCGCGCCGAGAGCGAGTTCGACCCCATCCCGTTCGACGCCGAGGCCGCCAGAGTATACGGACGGGTGACCGCCGCCATCGTCGCGGCGGGCCGCAAGCCGCGCAGACGGATCGCAGACCTCATGATCGCAGCCACCGCCATCGCGGAAGACCTTCCTCTATTCACCACGAACCCAGGAGACTACGCGGGACTGGAGAAACTCGTCCGCGTCGTCCCCGTCACCCGCCCGCCCTTGCCTCACGAGAAGACACCCGACCCGCGCTAGTCTGCGTTTAGACGAAGCATCCGCCCAGATAGTCGCCTGGTCGGCCACCTGGATCGCCCGGTAACTCGCCACGGGACGAACGAGTCAGTGACCGCCGGGGTACGTACCGGCCGATTTATCCCACCGACGACAAGGTTCGCGTGATGGCGGTAGCGGGCATCACTCACCGCCGCGATGCCTGCGGCACTTGAGCAAACGCGCATGCCGCTCGTTGCCGAATTACGCTTAGTACTTCTAATCAAGGCGCAGAGCTGCCAGCTGATCAGTACGGGCATTAGTACTTGGACGTGATCGCGCACAAGTCAAGCCCCATGCTGCCGCACCAATCCGGTTCTCGGTCGCGTGGCGACCCGCGAGCGGATTGCCTTGCCACCGGATTAAGCGAGGCTGGGTATCACGGACGGCTCCCAGTCGGTGGCCGAGGTCGGACGCTTTCGGGCCGGGCTGAATCTAGCCAGCCCGCCACATCGGGGACCGCGGGGCGCGGCCGGGGCCGCGGTGCTTCCACGTCCTGCCGAGCGCGAGATAGAGGATGCCGCCTAGCGGCAGCGTCACCAGGCAGATAAGTGCCCAGGTTTCGCGGTCCAGACGGCGAACTTCGCCGACCCGCGCGATGTCGATCAGGCAGCACACCTCAAAGATCAACACGACGGCGACGACCGTGATCAGTGCAGTCATTGCGAGGCCTCCGTAACCGGAACATCACAGTCCTAAGGTAGCGCAGCGGCCTGCCGCCGTGTTCCTTGCCCGGGCCACCTGTAGCATCGAACTTCATGAATGCCGCTGCCTCCGTCAGCGCATCAGGCTACCGGGCGGGCGACGCTGCCTAGCTAGTCGGCGGAAAGCCGGGGCGCGGCCTGTGATGACACACAAAGCTCTAGGCCATTAGCGGGCCATTAACCCCGGTAAACAGCGGTCAATCACGGTCACCAGCGAACAACGAAATGAGCGGTGAGAGGTCGGTTCCTTCCCGCCAGGGAATGCTCGACAGCAGCATCCTCGTGCTGCGCCGCTGGATCAACCCCGCTGAACTCCCGGACGAGATGGCAATCAGCGTCACCCGCCCGGCCTTGCCTCAGGAGAAGGATGCCAACCGGCGAGAGTGACCCGGCCGAGACTGATCGTCATGAGGACGGCCCCTATCTGGACCTGGATCGCCGTGCGTGGCGTGGTCTGCGCGCCAATACGCCCATGTCACTGACCGCCGGGGAACTGGATGAGCTACGCGGGCTCACCGATCCGATCCAGATCAGCGAAGTGGAAGACGTTTACCTGCCGCTGAGCAGGCTGCTTCGCCTCTATTTCGAGGCGACCGCCGGGCTGCGCGACACACTCGGGGCGTTTCTCGGACGAGAGATCCGGCCGGCCCCGTTCATCATCGCGGTCGCCGGCAGCGTCGCGGTCGGCAAATCCACCACCGCGCGAGTGCTCCAGACGCTGGTCAGGAATTGGCCGCAACACCCGCAGACCGAACTGGTGACGACCGACAACTTCCTGTACCCCAACGCGGTGCTCGAAGAGCGCGGCCTGATGGACCGCAAGGGCTTCCCTGAATCCTACGACCGCCGGGCGCTGCTGAACTTCGTGGAGCAGGTGAGGGCTGGCGCGCCGGAGGTCACCGCACCGGTGTACTCCCACCTGGCCTATGACATCGTTCCCGGGCAGCAACAGTCCGTCCAGCGGCCGGACGTCCTCATCCTCGAGGGCATCAACGTGCTGCAGTCGGCCCCGGCCGGCGTGCTCGCGCTTGCCGACTTCTTCGACTTCTCCATCTACGTCGACGCGCGGACGGACCACATCCAGCGCTGGTTCCTGAGCCGGCTGAAGGCGCTGCGAGAGACCGCGTTCACCGACCCGCGATCAGCGTTCCGCCGACTTACCCAGGTCAGCACCGCTGAGTTCGAAGCGTTCGGTATCCAGGTCTGGAAATCCATTAACGAGGTCAACCTCATCGAGAACATCGAGCCGACCCGCGCCAGGGCGACCCTCGTTCTTCACAAGGGAGCCGATCACTCGGTCACACGAGTGCGGCTACGGAGATTCTGAGCCGACTACGGCGACCGCCGTTTGTCTTGGTTTGCCCGCTGTCAGGCAAACGCGATCACGGGGAGTCGTCCCGTGATCGCGTTCCCTAGGCCGGGCGTATGGTGCTGCCGAGATTAGGCGCCCCAGCCATAGGCGTCTTGCGTGGCAAGCTCACCCCAGAAGCTTGGTTGGATTTCCGCTGTAACTCGAGCGGCTGCGAACATCGGCCCGATCTCGGACTCCTGCTCCTTGAAGAAGGACTCAAAGCTCTCCCGGTCAGGCCACTCGTCCAGCACCATCAAGCTGCCGCCGTCGTCCGAGCCGTAGAAGCGGTGAGCGATAAGTCCATGACTCTTAGCCGCTTCTAGGAGGTTTTGCATCTTCTCCGTATTGTCCGAGACAAACTGCTCCAACGCCTTCGGATCGCCGACGGCCTGCAGCGTCATGATCACTGACATAGCTCCCCCTGATCGGTGCTAGCCCCCCGTAGCTTGTAGTCTCTCTGGCCACATGCCAGCAATCCTTCCCGCAGGTCAGCCGCGGTAACACGCCAGCTGCGGGAATGTCGGGTCCATCCAACCCCGAGATTATGTGCCCGGGTCCGACGCGAAGGATGGCGAACTGGCCGTCGGGCAGTACGTTGCGAACATGAGCAGTCCCGAGATCACGCAGCGCGCCCGCCGATTTGTCCGCCGCCGCCAGGCTGACGGCGTGGTCACGGTCGAGCTCGTCAACGCGAAGTCGATGAACATCCTCGGCAGCGAGGCCACGGAAGAGCTGACCGCTGAGTTTCAGCGGCTCGCACGCGAGGACGACTGCATGGTGATCGTGCTGCGCGGTGCCGGCGACACGGCATTCATTGGCGGCGCGGACATCAACGAGATGGCAGGACTCGACCAGGCCGCCGCCGAGGCCTTCATCAGCAGGCTGGCCGCACTGTGCGAAGCGGTCAGGGCCTGCCCGGCGCCGGTCATCGCCCGCCTTTCCGGCTGGTGCCTGGGCGCCGGGCTGGAGGTAGCGGTCTCGTGCGACCTGCGCGTAGCGGGCGCCGGAGCCACATTCGGCATGCCCGAGGTCACCGTGGGCATTCCGTCGGTGATCCACGCCGCCCTTATCCCTGCCATGATCGGCGCTTCACGAGCCGCGTGGCTGCTGCTGACCGGCGAGACGATCGACGCCGGCACAGCGGCGAGCTGGGGGCTGGTCCACGACGTGGTTCCGGACGACGAGCTAGACGCACGCATCACGCAACTGACGGCCCGGATGGCAGCCTTGGGCCCTGACGCTGTCCGGCGGCAAAAGCGCCTACTGAACGAGTGGATCGACCTGACCCCGGCAAGGGCGATCGAAGACAGCATCGCGCAGTTCGGACTGGCCTTCCTCACCGGGGAGCCGCAGCATTACCTGGCGCGGTTCACCGAACGGCAGGCCGCCCGCAGAAAGGAATAAGGGCCAGGCGTCCCGAGCCTGGTTCGAAGCGGCGCTCCAGCTTCTCGGGGCTATTGCTCAGGCGTGACGCTCCATCGGGCTGCCAGCTCCTGCACCCAGCTGGCGGCGGCGGCCGGCTTCGGTGGCGGCGCAGCCACCACGACGAACTCGGTAACGCCGATCCCGGCAAGCTCGGGCAGCATGCCAGGGCTGCCATCGGCCAGCGCCACGGCCACGCTCAAGTCACCCAGGCTGCGGTCGCGCCGGCTGCACTGCTCCGCCAGCGCCGTGATCCGCTCCGCGACCGATCTCGCGGGAACGTTGAACCCGTACCAGCCATCTCCGAAGGCAGCCACTCGCCCCAGTGCCGCGTCGCTGTTGCCCCCGATCACGACCGGGATGCGCCGGCCGCGCACCGGCTTGGGGTTGACCCGCACTGACTCGAACCTCGTGAACTCACCGCTGAACGAGGCCAGGTCATCGGCCCACAGCCGGCGCATGGCGGCGACGTATTCCGCCGTGCGCCGGCCGCGCCCGGCGAACGGGACGCCAAGCGCGGCGAACTCCTCCGCGGACCAGCCAATGCCGATGCCGAGCGTGAATCGCCCCCCGGACAGGACATCGAGCGTCGCAGCCTGCTTGGCGCAGGCCACCGGGTTGTGCTCAGCAAGCAGCAGAACGCCCGTCGCCAGCCCGATCGTCGTGGTCACGGCGGCAGCGAAGCTCAGGCCGAGCAACGGGTCCAGCCAGTCGGCTGCGGCAGGCACGGCAATCCGGCCGTCGTCCGAGTACGGATAGCGTGACCCGGGCCGGTCCACCATCACCACGTGCTCCCCCGCCCACAAGGTGGCGAAACCAGCCGCCTCAGCCGCCATGGCAACAGCCCGGATAACCTCCGGGCGGGCGCCGGTGCCGATACCCAGCGCGTGCAGCCCAACGCGCATCTGTCCTCCACGCCCAGCGCCGGCCGACAGGCTCCCGGGCGGCAGCCGCTCGTCTTGCCAAGCGGCGGGCAGCACGCAGGGACGCCCGCGTGATCGCCCCGCCCCGGGAGATTCATCCCCGGATCACAGATCAATACGCTCATCGAGAGCTTCGACCGGCTGGACGCGTACGTGCAGACCTCAGCAGGCAAGGCAGGGAGAGTAGATGATGAGCGCGGCCGGACGAGGTGCGGGTCGCCGGGCTCGGCAGCGGATCACTTCCACGCAGGAGTTGCCGGTGCCGCCTTGTGGTGATGGGTTTCGAGGTAGCGACGGGTCATGAGCAAGGCGGCGATCCCGTCGCCGACCGCGGAGCCGAGCTGCTTAGTCGATCCCGAGCGCACGTCGCCGGCGGCGAAGACGCCTGCCATGGATGTCTCCATGGTCGGGCCGGTAACAAGGAACCCGCCAGCATCACGTTCCACAGCATGGCCGAGGAAACCGTTGTTGGGCTTTAGCCCGATGAACACGAAGGCCGCGGCGGCCGGGAAGCGGAAGACCGCCTCGCTGTCACGGTCGCGTGCCACGACAGCGGCGAACCGGCCGCGCTCGCCCTCGAGCGCCACGATGTCCACGCCGGTGCGGATGTCGAACTGCGGGTCGGACCGCACCCGCTCCTGGAGCACGGGCGAGGCGGTCAGGCCGGAGCGGGCCAGCACCCGGACCTTCTTGGCGAACTCCGACAGGTGCAGGCCCTCCTCCAGGGCCGAGTTGCCGCCGCCGATCACCACTACCTCGTCGGCCCCCTTGTAGAAGGGCCCGTCGCAGGTCGCGCAGAAATGCACGCCGGCGCCGATGAGGCCCTCCTCGCCTGGCACGTCAAGGCGCTTGTACGTCGAGCCGGTGGCGACGATCACGGCGTGGGAGGTGAGCTGCTGGCCGGAGGACAGCGAGGTAATCAGCTCATCGTGATCGCGCTCGATGGCGGTGACCGAAACCGCGGAAACGAGTTCCACCCCGTACCGGCGCGCCTGGGCCACGAACCGCTCGGCCAGCTCGCCGCCGGAGATGCCGTCAGGGAACCCGGGGTAGTTGTCGATCTTGTCGCTGATCCCGGCCTGGCCGCCCAGGGCGCTCGCCTCCACGACGATCGCGTCGATGCCCTCGCGGGCGGCATAGATGGCGGCTGCCAGCCCGGCCGGCCCGCCCCCCACGATGACCAGGTCGTAGGCGGACCGGTCGGCTTCGAGGGTGAGGCCGATACGGCGGGCAAGCGCCTCGTCGCTCGGGTTCACCTCGTGCGTTCCGTCCGGGTAGACCACGGTGGGGATGATCTGCCCGCCGTCCTGCAGCCCCTTGAGATGCTCGATGGCCTGGGGATCGGCGTCGATGTCGACGTTCGCGTAGCGGACCCGGTGGGCGGCGAGGAACTTCTTGACCCGCTTGCAGTGAGGGCACCACGGGGCCCCGTATACGGTCATGACCGGCTCGTCCGCAGAGATCATTGCCCCACCCCACCCGGATTCCAGGCCGCCCCCACACCGGAGACTGCGAGCATGCTAAACCCAATAGGCGGGTAACCCCACGTTCTCCGGCGTGACCGGCCCAAAGACCAGGATGTCTTCGCGGGACTGACCGTGTGGCAGCCGTCGACGGCAGCGGACCAGCTCTCATCGACAGAACGGGTGCGGGGGTTCCCCGGTACGCGAAGTCACGAACCCGTTCTGCGTGCCTGGCCTTTTTACCCGGCGAGGCAGAGCGCCGGCTCGTCCAGGGCGTGGACAGTGGCCGGGGTGGTGACCTGGAAGCGGTATCCCATCGCAGCGAGCTCCTCCCGGAACCCCGCGGCGGTCGTGTCGTCCAGGTGCTCCCGCCAGTCGAACGACGGCGAGCAGCTGTAGGCGAGCAGCTTGTCCGGGTACTGCGAGTGGATGACGCAGGCGAACGCGCGGGCCGCCGCGAGGTCCGGCGCCGGGGTCTCGAGCCATAGCAGGTCGGCGTAGGGCGCGAATGCGAGCGCCCGGGTGCCGCACGCGTACAGGCCCGGCTCCACCCGGTAGAACCCTTCCGCGGTGCGCTCGCCGGTCAGGAACTCATGATCCCGCTCGTCGATGTCCGACGTCAGCAGAGACGCCGTGCGTGCGCCGGTCCGCGCGATCACCAGCGCGGGGACACCGAGCACGTCGGCCGCGAGCCGGGCCGCGGTCAGCGCCTCGATGTGCTGCCCGGTCGGGATAAGGACCTGCTGGCCGGGGTGCCCGCTCTCCTCGTCAGACGGCAGGTGGTCCTCGAAGCGCACTCCGGCCGCGCCCGCCTCGATCATCGCCTTCATCAACTCGAACGCATCCGGCGCCCCGCCAGCGCCGGTCTCGGCGTCGGCCACGACCGC
>Ga0335083_10006391_pt1 | contig 14722 bp, 14 predicted proteins | sample Lox_Sample_42_FD_206716 | JGI IMG/M metagenome (GOLD analysis project Ga0335083, IMG submission 206716) | Soil microbial communities from Loxahatchee National Wildlife Refuge, Florida, United States - Lox_Sample_4.2 | ecosystem: Environmental > Terrestrial > Soil > Wetlands | place: USA...
GGAGTACCTGCGCGACGGGATCGACGACCTGTTCGCGTACGTGAACGGGGATCGCATCGAGGTCCGGCAGATCCAGTGGGGAAGCGGCTGGACGTTCGCGCTGCTCCAGCCACCCTTCTTCCACGTCGTCGACCTGGATTGGACGAAGCCCGTCGCGACCGCGGGCGACACGCTCGGCCTCTTCGTGCAGAGCGCGAACTCGTACGCGGGGCCGCCGCAGCTGGTCTACGGGGTGGTCGACTCGCTCGGCAACGAGACCCCCGTTCCGTCCGACAGCATCGGGCTGCCGGCGGCGCCGGAACTGCCCGCCGACACGACCACGATCTGGTTCACCGCGCGGCGCTGGCCCGCGGTGTCCGACTCCGACACGGTGACCGTGACGCGCCTGCACGTGCACACCGCGGACAGCACCGCGTTCTCCGCAATGCTCACGATCCGAGCGAAGCCGCTGCCGCCGTTCCAGTACGGCGAGGACACGACTTCCGCCACCATTCCGGGCCCGCCCCTCGAGGACCCGATCCAACGCCTCATCAAGAAGCTGTTCTTCCGCGCGCTCGGGGGCACCCCGATCTCCGATGGGCCGGCGGTCGCGATCGGGCTTCCGGATCCCTGGCCCGTGTCCGTCGACCTGTACGACGTGACGGGGCGCCGCGTGCGCAACCTCGCGATGCGCACGCTGCCCGCGGGCGTCAGCGTGCTGCCCTGGGACGGGCGCGATGCGAGCGGCGCGCCGGTGGGCCGCGGCATCTACTTCGCGCGATTGCGCGTGGGTGGGCTCACGCGCACCCTGCACCTGCTGCTGCTCAGGCGCTGACGGGCTCGCGGGCGAGCGACTCGGGATTCAGGCCTTCGAGCTCGGGCACGACGAAGCGGCCGTCCCTGCGCACGAGCTCGCCGTCGAACCACACCTCGCCGCCCCCGTACTCGGGGCGCTGGATGAGCACGAGATCCCAGTGCACCTTCGAGCGGTTGCCGTTGTCGGCGGTCGAATACGCCTGCCCGGGCGTGAAGTGGAGCGAGCCCGCGATCTTCTCGTCGAACAGCGTGTCCTTCATCGGCGAGAGGATGAAGGGGTTGAAGCCGAGCGAGAACTCGCCGACGAAGCGCGCCCCCGGGTCGGTGTCGAGCAGCTGTTCGAGCTTGTCCTGTGGCGTGCCCGTCGCCTCGACGATGCGTCCGCCCTCGAAGCGGAAGCGCAACTTCTCATAGGTCGTGCCGAGGTAGACCGAGGGCGTGTTGTACGTGATGACGCCCTCGACCGAATCGCGCACGGGCGCGGTATAGCACTCGCCATCGGGGATGTTGCGCTCGCCGTAGCACGGGACGACGCCGATGTCGCGGACGCTGAACCTGAGGTCCGTGCCGGGCCCCTTGAGGTGCACCCGGTCGGTGCGGCGCATGCGCTCGGCGAGCGGGGCGACCGCCTCCTGCATGCGCGCGTAGTCGGCGTTGCAGACGCGAAAGTAGAAGTCCTCGAACGCCTGCGTGCTCATGTTGGCGAGCTGCGCCATCGACGAGTTCGGATAGCGCAGCACCACCCAGCGCGTACGGTTCACGCGGTAGTCGAGATGGACCGGCTGGGCGACGAGCTTCTGGTGGAGCGCCATGCGCTCGCCGGGCACGTCCGAGAGCTCGCTCACGTTCTCCGCGCCGCGGATGCCGACGTAGGCCTGCACCTGCTGCATCTGGAAGAGCTCGATCGCGGCCTGCACGGTGAGCGAGGCTTCGGTCGCACGCCGCAGCTGGGTGCGGATGACGGCGTTACTGCGCAGCGCGACGATCGGGATCGCGCCGACTTCCTGCACGGCCTCGATCAGGTCGAGAACGACCCCGCCCGCGAGATCGAACGCTTCGATCAGCACGGCCTCGCCCGCTCGCAGGCGCGTCGAGTGGTGGACGATGACGTGGGCGAGCTGTCGGGTGCGCGCATCACGCATGGGGGCCTCTGCGGGGCCGGGGTCGGAGGGCGGCCGGTCGAAACGATCCCGCCGACGGTACCACAGCGGGCGGGATTGACCGCGCCTCGGGCCCGCGGGCATGCTGCCGGGCCCGCGCCGTCCATCCTGCCCCGGAGTCCGCCATGGCCCGTCTGCGCGTCGCCCTCTTCGGCACCTCCTTCGCCCGTCGCATCCAGGCCCCGGGCTTCCAGGGTCATCCCGGCTTCGAGCTGGTCGCGCTCGCGGGCAGCGACGCCGAGCGCACGCGCCGGATCGCGGGCGAACTCGGCGTGAAGGGCGCGTACGCCGACTGGCGCGAGCTGCTCGAGCGCGAGAAGCCCGACGTCGTGGCGATCGCGACGCCGGTCCACCTGCACCATCCGATGATGCTCGGCGCGCTCGCGGCCGGCTGTCACGTCCTGTGCGAGAAGCCGACCGCGATGAACCTCGCGCAGGCGATCGAGATGCGCGACGCGGCCCGTCGCGCGGGGCGTGTCGCGGGCATCAACCACGAGTTCCGCTTCCTGCCCGCGCGCGCGCTCGCGCGGCGCCTCGTGGGCGAGGGCGCCATCGGCCGGCCCCGCCGCGCCGAGATCCTCGGGCGCTACGCCATCTGGCCGCGGCCCGACTCGCGCGGCATGACGTGGCTCTCGGATGCCGCGCGCGGCGGCGGCATCCTGGGCGCGCTCGGCTCGCACCACACCGACTGTTTGCGCACGATGTTCGGCGAGCCCGCGAGCGTGCTCGCGACCGTCCGCGTGGACCAGCCGCGGCGCGGGCCCGTCGCCCCGGGCGAGGCCTCGGGCGTCGCGAGCGCGGACGACGCGTGCACGCTCCAGTACGGCTTCGAGGGCGGCGTCGGCGCGCTCGTCGACCTCTCGGCGTGCGTGCCGTATCGCTGGGAACGCTTCGAGGTGCACGGCGAGGACGCCTCGCTGCGCTGGGACGAGGACGGCGAAACGCTGTGGCGGCTCGTCGCCGGCCGCGAGCCGGAGGTGCTGCCGATTCCCGGAGAGCTGCAGCTGCCGCGTGGCGCCGACGAGCCGATGCTGCTCGCGCCGTTTCGCGTGATGGTCGACCGGCTCCATCGTGCGATCGAGCACGGCGAGCCGCTCGAGCCCAGCTTCGCCGCCGACGCGGTGCCGGTTCAGGCCGCGCTCGATGCCGCGCGCGCTTCGAGCGAACGCGGCGCACGGCTGGCGATCGGGCAGCCCTGATCGCAGTCGCGCCGGTGCCGCACGCGAAAACACCGCCCGCGCGAGCGCCGGAAGGTCGAGTTTGCAGCGAGCGGACATCGCGCACACCGGAACCGCATCCTCAGGCGCCTCGAGTCGAACGAATGTGCCCCGGGCGGTGGACCCTCGTTCGCACCGTGGCTATACTTCCGCCGCGCAGAACGACCCGGGCGCGGCAGCCCAAGGAGGAGTTTCATGGCGGATTGGGACGTCATCGCCAAGCAGCGTCTGACCGAGGATTGGGCGGCGTTGCGCGCGGCCTATCTGCCGCTCAACCAGGCGATGCGCCGCACGGTCGAGTTCCTCGACAAGGGCGGCGGTTCCTTCGACGACCTGTTGTCCGTGGTGCGCGAGCGCATGGACGGCGCGACACACAATCTGAACGCGCTCGCCAACCGGCGCTCGCCCTGGGTGCGGCTCGAGGCGATCCGCAACCTGCGCGTGCTCGCGTCGGGGCTGCGCGGCGCCGCGTCGGACGATCCGCGCGCTCTGCTGCGCTACCTGTTCGCGCTCTCCGAGCTGCTCGGCAACGTCTGGCGCGATGCGCCCACCGAGGGCCGCGTGGCGGAGAACCTGGTCGTCACCGGCGAGCTCGACTTCTGGTTCGGCTGCGACTGCTGCGCCGTCGGGCAGCTCAAGCCGGCCGGGCCCGACGACCCGCCCGACCTGCTGCGCGGCCGCGAAGTGCAGATCATCTGGGACGTTGATGCGCTGTTCGCTTGGACGCTCGATGAGTTCGAGGACTACCTCGCGAGCGAACGCTACGCGCTGCCGACCACGCCGCGCGCCGCGGCGACCGAGTCGCTCGATCTTCCCGTGATCGACGTGCCGTCCGATGCGCTGCGCAAGGGCGGCGAATGGTTCGGCGGCCAGGGCGGCGGACTCTACGTACCGATCGACCTCAAGTACATCGAGCTGGTGTAAGGTCCGCACGCCATGGGAAGCAACGAATCGCCAACGGAGGTCTCCATGAAGCGCATCCTCATCGTACTCGCGGCACTCTCGCTCGTGGCGGTCGCCACCGTCAGCTTCGCGCACACCGCGGCGAAGGGAAAGACGGGCACGTGGAAAGGGGAGGTGCTCGACGCGGGCTGCTATCTCTCGGACGGCGCGATGGGCGAGAAGCACAAGGAGTGCGCGCTCAAGTGCGCCTCGAAGGGCATGCCGCTGATGCTGATGGTGGACGGCAAGCCCGTCCTGCTCACGCCGGATCACGACAACGGCGATCCGTACGAGGCGCTCAAGACCATGGCCGGTTCGGTCGCCGAAGTGACCGGCACGATGTCGACGCGCAACGGCATCTCGGGCATCAACGTGACCGGCGCGAAGCTCGCGGCCGCCAAGTAAAGCCTCCCGCGGCGCGCGTCGCGATCCTTCGCACGCGCGCCGCACTGCGTTCATGCGGGCCCTCATCCGGATCGCGGCGCTCCTCGCCGTCGTCGGGGCGGTCGCGGCGGTGGTCGTCACCCGCCCGCAGCTCACAGCCGCCGAGCGCGGCCGCCGGCTCGCCGAGACGTGGGGCTGCTTCACCTGTCACGGCCCCGGCGGCATCCGCGGTGTCCCCAATCACAACCGCACCGACAAGACCGTCCCGGGCTTCGAGGGCGACGTGATGATGTACGCGGACGACGACGAGGGCCTGCGCGAGTGGATCCATGACGGCGTCACCAAACGTCGCGCGCCGAGCCACACCTGGCAGGCGGACCGGGACCGCGGAGCGCTGCGCATGCCGGCGTTCGGACGCAGGCTCTCCTCGGGGCAGATCGACGACCTCGTCGAGTTCGTGAAGGCGACGGCCGGCGAGCCCGAGCCGCAGGACACCGCCGCCGCCGCGGGGCTCCATCGCGCCGACGTGCTCGGCTGCACCGGCTGCCACGGCCCGGGCGGCCGGCTCGCGGCGCGCGATCCCGGCTCGCTCAAGGGCTACGTTCCGCCGTGGGACGGCCGCGACTTCCCCGAGCTCGTGCACGACCGCAGCGAGTTCCAGCAGTGGGTCGAGTCCGGCATCAGCGACCGCTTCAAACGCGATGCGCTCGCGCGCTACTTCCTGCGGCGCGCCGCGCTGCACATGCCGGCCTTTCGTTCGCACCTGGGCCCGGGCGACGTCGATTCGCTGTGGGCGTACGTGACCTGGCTGCGTCGCACGCCGCACTGACGTCCACGCGGCTCCGCTTGCCGCCGCAACGCCCGCGCGCGTACTCTCGCGGGCCGCGTGCCATGGTGGCGCGCCGGATCCGATCACGGGAGCGCCATGACCGCCTACAAGCACCGCCTTCGCCGCAAGCGCGCGAAGCTCGCGAGCCAGAAGAAGAAGGCCAAGGCCCGCGCCGCGAAGAAGCGCAGGTAGTCCGAAGCTACGCGGCGTCGGACTGTGGTTTGCGCGGTCCCAGCGTCGTCGGACGACCCGCCGTCGGCGCGTTGACGGCGCGCGGCGCCGCCTTCGCGGCCCCCTCCGCACCCGCCGAGGCGAGCACGCGCTGGGCAAGCGCTTCGGCGGCCGGGCCGGCCTTGACCTCGGCGGTGGACGCCGAGACCACGAACACGCGGTCGTTGTTGCTGCCGCGATCGGCCGGGAAGAGGAAGAAGCCGTCGCGATCCGGCGTCCACGAGGTCGCGTAGCCGCACATGAACTCGCCGTCGCGGAAGCGGACCGCCAGCTTGCGGCCCTGCGAGTTCTCCTGCGGGCCGTCGATGAAACCGCGGACGTCGGAGCGTTCGGCCGAGCCCTCGAACGACTTCACGAAGAAGAGCGCCTTGAGCTGCCGCGTGCGAATCTCGATGACCTCGCCCGAGCCGTTGACCTCGACGTGGAAGCTCGGTCGCAGTGGCGAGAAATCGTGCGTCGTTCCCTTGAGCACTCGGCCATCGACGTAACGCGCCACGACCAGGTTGGTGATGTCCACGGAAAGGACCTCCTCGTCGCGGACCTCCGCGCCCCGGTGCCGGTCCTTTCCCGGTCAGCCCGTGCGGGGTCCCGTCCCGTTTTCGGCCACCCCCGGGGCGTTCTTGACCGCCTGCGCCGAGCCGAGGCTTGTCGGCCCGCGGAGGTTGTGCGAGCGTCGGACGCCACTTCGACCCTTTCCGCAAAGGAGCCCGGAATGATGCGCTTCCCGAACGCCCTGCTCGCCCTCGCCGCCGTGGCCGCGCTGGCTGCCGGCTGCACCTCGCCCCCCAAGCCCGCGGCCGGCCCAGGGGGCTCGTCGAGCAGCACGAAGGCCAGTACCACGACGACCAGCAGGACGCAGAGCTCGACCGGGACGTCGACCGGCGCTTCGTCGGACGCCCAGGCCGCCCAGGGTCACGTCCACCACCTTGCGGACGGCCTCGTCTACGAGGACGAGGTCCTCGGCAGCGGTACGATGGCCGATCCGGGGCTCACGGTCGTCGTCAACTACACCGGCTGGCTCACGAACGGAAACAAGTTCGACAGCTCGTACGATCGCGCGCAGCCGTTCGTCTTCCAGCTCGGCGCGCACCAGGTCATCTCCGGGTGGGACGAGGGCGTGAAGGGCATGCGCGTCGGCGGCAAGCGCAAGCTGACGATTCCGCCCGATCTGGGCTACGGCGCGCAGGGCGCGGGCGGGGTCATCCCTCCCAACTCGACGCTCGTCTTCGAAGTCGAGCTGCTCGAGGTCAAATAGCCCGCACGTCGGGCGACCGCCGCGCACCTCCCGGTCGTGTTCCAGGCGCGCGGCGGACCCGGCCCGGACGTCATCGCAGCCGAGGGGCGTCGCGAGAGCTCGAAATGGCGGGCCGAAGTGAGCCGCATCGAACTTTGATCGATGCGGCCGCACAGCCGGGGCGCGGCAGCAGCGCGAACGGCCCTGGCGCATCCGAGCCCGCCGGGCCCGCGAATCGCGCTTGACCCTGCACTCGCCTGAGGGCAAGATGCTCGGGTCGGAGCCGGGATCTGAAGTCTAGCCGCATCATGCGCGCCAGCTGCGGAGCCAATTCGGACGCGGCTGTTTTTTTTGGACTCCAGGCTTCGACGGCGTAGCCGCACCCGGGTCCCCCGGACCGGGTGCCACGATGGACGGGGTTTTCCCCAGAGGTAAGGAGTTCGCAGTGGCCAACGGTACTGTCAAGTGGTTCAACGATGCGAAGGGATTCGGCTTCATCTCCCAGGAGGGTGGCGAGGACGTGTTCGTGCACTTCTCGGCCATTCAGGGGGAGGGTTTCAAGACCCTCGCCGAGGGCGAAAAGGTCGAATTCGACGTGGTCAAGGGCCCGAAGGGCCTGCAGGCGAGCAACGTCCGCAAGAGTTGATCGCATCGCCGAATCACTGCGGGGCACGTGGCAGCGTGCCCCGCTCTTTTTTTTTGCGCCGCGGGCTGCCGCCCGACGGCTGCTGCGGGGGTGAGGGTGGGACGGAGCTCGAATCGCGCGGCGCGCGGACGCCGCGGCGGCGGGCAGGCGCCGGCCGACGGACGCTGGCTCGCCGAGCTCGCCGCGATCGCGAGCGATCCGGCGCGCTGGGCGGCGCTCGACGAGGACACGCTGCTGCTCATCGTCTACCAGCAGTGCCTGCACTTCGCGCACACGCGTGCGCCCGAGGCCGCCGAGGCGCTGGCGCGGCTCGTGCCCGAGCTCGCGGCTCGCGTCGCGCCGCCCGGACGGATCGGGCTGCTCGAGCGCGTGAGCGAAGCGGTCGAAGAGGGCGGCGTGCCGGTGCTCGCGTTGCTGCCGTTTCTGCAGCACGACACCGATCCCGCCACCGTCTCGCTCGCCGCGCAGTCGTTCGCCTCGCTCGCGCCCGTCGATGCAAACGACGAGCTCGCGGGTCCGCGTACGCTCGCGCGCCTGGTCGAGCTTGCCGAGGGCGATGGCACGCGCGCGGGCCTGCTCGCGGGGCTGCTCGCGCTGGGCGACCGGCGCGTGCTCCCGCTCGCGCTCGGGGCGTGGCAGCGGCTCACGCCCGAGGCGCGCATCGTGCTCGCCTCAATGCCGCCCGCGACGCCGATGGTCTTCGCCGCGGGCGCGGAGTTCTGGCTGGGCGCGCTCGAGGACGCCGAGGGCGAGGCCTTCGCGGCGGCGGCGGGCGCGCTCGCGCGCCTCGCGCTGCGCGCGGAGCCGCGCCGCGTGCTCGACGTGCGCCGCAACTTCCCCGCGAACGGGCCGGATGAGCGCGAGACGCTGGAAGTGCTCGCGGACGTTCCGCTCGAGCGCTTCGCGCTCGCGCTCGAGCCCAGGCTGCGCGATCTCCAGCGACGGGAGGGCGCGCCCGCGCGGATTCCAGCCGTGCTCGCCGCGTGGGGCCTTGGCCCGACCGTCCCCGGGCGCGACTAGCGGGCCGCGGTTGTTCTCGGGCTCGCGGGGCCGCGGAGCGTCCCCAGACGGGGCCCGGCGTGCCCGCGGGCCGGTGCGTCAGTGCGCGGTCGGGCCCGGCGCCACGAGGCGGTAACGCGTGCCGTCCCGCTCGCGGTCCAGGTGCTTCCAGTCGTAGAGCAGGCGTCGCAGCAGCGCCCAGTCGCCGAACGTGTGCCACTCGAGCAGCAGGAAGTTGACTTCCTTCTCGGTGTACTCGCGGCCGGCTTCGAACTTTCCCGCAAGGTGGGCGATCGCGAGCCGCTGCAGTCGCTGCCGCGCGGGCCACTGGCGCAGCCGGCCGTCCTCGTTGACGAAGGGATTGAGCTCGTGAGGCCAGTTCGTCGTGGCGTTCATGGCCGCAAGTGTGTCACGGCGGGCCTGCTGCCGACAAGCCAGCCGCAAGGCTGGCCGCCGTGGTCACGGTCGGCTACCGTCGCGGGCTCGTAAGGAGGCTGTCATGGCCCATGACTATGTGCTGCCCGCCGCGACGAACATCGGTCACGTCCACCTCAAGGTCTCGGATCTCGAGCGCTCGATCGGCTTCTACCGCGACGTGCTGGGCTTCGAGCTGATGCTCCGGATGGGTGAGGCGGCCTTCCTGTCGGCGGGCGGCTACCACCACCACATCGGCCTCAACACGTGGGAGAGCCGCGGCGCAAACGCGCCGCCCAGGCACGCGACGGGGCTCTACCACTTCGCGATTCGTTACCCGGATCGGCCCGCGCTCGCGGTCGCCCTGCGGCAGGTGCTCGAGGCGGGGGTCCGCCTGCAGGGCGCCGCCGACCACGGCGTCAGCGAGTCGGTCTACCTCGCCGACCCGGACGGCAACGGCATCGAACTCACGATTGACCGTCCGCGCGAGGCGTGGCCGCGGACGCCCGATGGCGCGTTCACGATGTACTCCGAACCGCTCGATCTCGACGCGCTGCTCGCGCTCGCGCCGTCGCGGACCTGACGCGGAGCAAGGACCCCCGACCGTGCTCGAAGAAGACCTGCTGCGCTTCGTCTGGATCGCCGATCCGCAGATTTCCCCCGATGGTCGCCGCGTCGCGTTCACGCACGTCTCGATCGACGCCGAGGCCGACGAGTACCGCACCCAGATCTGGCTCGCGGAGGTCTCGGAGGCGGGCACGCCGCCCGTTCCGCCGCGGCCGCTCACCAGCGGGGCGCGCGATTCGCAACCGCGCTGGTCGCCCGACGGCGCTTCGCTCGCGTTCGTGCGCAAGGCGGGCGCGAAGGAGGACGCGCAGCTCCACGTGCTGCCGCTCGCGGGCGGCGAGGCGAGAGCGCTCACGTCGCTCGTGCGCGGTGTGAGCTCGCCCGCTTGGTCGCCCGACGGCATGCGCCTCGCGTTCCTCTCGGGCCACAACCCCGTGCTCGATGCGAAGGATCGCAAGAAGCCGCCGCACGAGCCGGGACGCATCGTCACGGCGGCCGTGTTTCGCTGGAACGACGAGGGCTTCATCGACTGGGATCACCTCGACCACGTCTGGGTCATCGACGCCGCGGGCGGCGAGCCGCGCGCGCTCACGTGCGGCAATCGCTTCAAGGAGACGCAGCCGCGCTGGAGCCGCGACGGCCGCTGGATCGTCTTCGGCACCGACCGGCGCTCCGAGCCGTGGTTCGGCGAGCCGATCGAGGACGACGACGTTCGGGCGGTTCCGCCCGATCTCGAGGCGCCGACCGACGGCGAGGCGATGGCGCTCGTCGCCGACGTTTTCGGTCCGATCGCGAACTTCGCCGAAGGGCCGGACGGCCGCTGGCTCGCGATCGGCGGCGTCCGGCCCGAGCCGCCGCGCTCGTACGACCAGAACGAGCTGCTGCTGTTCGAGGGTGCCTGGCCGATGAAGCAGCCGCGCACGCTCGCGAGCGAGCGGGACTTCGCGATGGGCGAGGGGCTTTCGGCGGACCAGCACCCGCCGCGCGGCGGCGGCGCGTTCCCGCTCGCGCTCACGCCCTCGGGGCACGCGATCTTCGGCTACGCGTGGCAGGGCGCCTCGCGCCTCGCGCGGCTCGAACTCGCGACGGGGCGTCTCGAGGACCTGACCGACGCACGCAGCGACCTCGTCGCGGGCAGCGTTTCCGCCGACGGGCGCCGCGCGGCGATCACGCTGGGATCGGTCGCAACGCCGGGCGATCTCTGGGTGGTCGACCTCGTGAACGGCGAGCGCACGCGGCTCTTCGCGCCCAACGACGCGCTGCTCGCGGATCGGAAGCTCGGCGAGGTCGAGGAGCTCCACGTCCGCTCGTTCGACGGCCGTTCGATCCAGGGCTGGCTCGTCCAACCGCCCGACTTCGATCCTAAGCGGAAGTACCCGCTCGTGCTCGAGATCCACGGCGGCCCGCACGTGCCCTACGGCTTCTCGTTCTTCCACGAGTTCCGCGTGCTGGCCGCGGCCGGCTGTCTCGTGCTTTACACGAACCCGCGCGGCAGCACGTCGTACGGGCAGGAGTTCGCGAACGTCATCCAGTACCGCTACCCCGGCGACGACGTGCATGACCTGCTGGCCGCGGTCGACTCGGTCGTGGCGCGCGGTGGCGTCGACGAAAGGCGCATCGGCGTGACCGGCGGCAGCGGCGGCGGGCTGCTCACCAACTGGATCATCGCGCACGACCGGCGCTTCGCCGCGGCGATCACGCAGCGTTGCGTCTCGGATTGGGCGTCGATGTACTACTCGAGCGATTTCACGCTCTTTCGACCGAGCTGGTTTCGACGCGCGCCGTTCGAGGATCCGGCCGAGTACGCGGCGCGCTCGCCGGTCTCGTTCCTCGGCAACGTCGAGACGCCGCTGCTCGTGATCCACAGCGAAGAGGACTGGCGCTGCCCGATCGGGCAGGGCGACGTGATGTTCCGCGGCCTGCTCGCGCAGCGAAAGCCGGTGGCCATGGTGCGCTTTCCGGGCGAGAGCCACGAACTCTCGCGCAGCGGCACGCCGTCGCGGCGGGTGCAGAACGTGCGCTGCATCCGCCGCTGGTTCGACCACTGGCTGCAGGGCATACCCGCGCCCGAGTTCGGCCTCGGAAACGGTCCCGCGGACGGCCGCTAGCTGCGACGGACGAGCCGCACGCGCCGATCGCCGAACGGCGTCGTGAGGCGTACGAAGTAAACCCCGGCGTGGGCCCGCGAGCCGTCGCGGAGCGCGCCGTTCCACGTCCACGCGTGCCGCCCTGAAGCGAAGTCGCCCGAGAACCCGGCGACCCGCCGGCCGGAGGCGTCCACGATCTCGAGCCGCGCGTATCCGGGGCGCGGCAGCGAGAAGCCGATCAGCGCCGCCCCGGCGCTGGGATTGGGGAGCGGACGCGCGAGCGCGAGCACGGCCGGGCCGCCGCCGACGCCGGCGCTCGGATCGACCACGACGAACGGCGCATCGCTGGTGTCGCTCGCCGCGTTGCCGGCGCGGTCGAGGGCCGTCACGCGCACGACCGCATCGAGCGTGGCCGGCGGCGGCACCACCCAGCCGTACGTGCCGGAGTTGGCGAGGCCGTGCGCGACGGGAATCCAGGGCCCCGCGCTGCCGGTGGTCGAATAGTCGATCTCGACCGAATCGACGCCGGCGTTGTCGCTCGCCGACCACGTGATGTTGTCGGTGTCGCCGAAGGACCACTGCTCGCCGCCGTCGGGCGAGGTCACCGTGACCGTCGGCGGCGTCACGTCGGTGAACGTCGCGGCGATCGTGTGATTGGCGGCGACGCCGGTGAACGTGTACCCCGCCACCGCGCCCACCGAGCCCCCATCGACCTGCACGTCGGCGACGATGCAGCCGGCCGCGGGCGTCACGGTGAAGGGCTGGCTCGCTCCTTCGACGACCGGTACGCTGCCGGCGGGCGCGATCGTGCCGTTGGCGCCCGCGCCCGCCGTGATGATCCACGTGTCGATCGTGAAGTCGGTCGCGCTCGAGTCGGCTCCGACGTTGCCCGCGGCGTCGTGGGCGGTCGCGCGCACGCGCACCGCCGCGCCCGGCGCGTTCGGAACGCTCCACGCGTAGCTGCCCGTGTTGGCGAGACCGGACGCGATCGCGTGCGGGAAGCTCGCGCCCCCATCGCCCGACCAGGCGAGGTCGACGCCGGTCACGCCGACGTTGTCCGACGCGGTCCAGGTGATTGCGTGGCTCGAGCCGGCCTTCCAGTCCTCACCACCGACCGGCGAGGTCAGCGTAATGCTGGGGGCCTGCGCATCCGTCGAGGCGCGGCGGGCGGCCCAGAACGAGGCGTTCAGGAACAGCGTGCTGTCGGTGGCGCCGGCCTCGCCCCAGCCGTCGTAGATGCTGCTGTTGCCGGCCTCGGCGCTGCCGTCGTCCACCGGCGAGCTGTCGCCGATGAAGAACACGCGACCGCTGCCGTACTGCGAAGACGCCGCCATGATGCCCGTGGTGCTGCTCTGCGAGACGCCGGTCATCCACACCTCACCGCGCACGGTGGGATTGACGCCGGGGTAGAGCGTGAACGTCGTGCCGTCGTGGAACGCCAGGCCCGCAACGGTGCCCACGGGCCCGTGCGTGACGGAGTCGGACGCCGAGGGATTCACGTTCGTCGACGTCTGGGTGATGTCGTTGTTCGCGTCGCCGCTCACGCCGAAGTGCACGCCCAGCAGGTGGGTCGGATCGAGCGCATTCCAGATCCGGGGCGAGTCGTAGCCGTCATTGTTCCGGTCGGAGCCGTAGTGATCGGAGATCGCGACCAGCCCGCCGCCGCCCTGGACGAACGCGAGGATGGCCGCGGCCTCGGACGCGCTGAAGAGCGTGTTGGGCTCGGGCACCACGAACAGGTCGTAGTTCGAGAGATCGTACGGATTGCTGCCGTTGCCATACGTGATGGTCGAGAGGTTCGTGGCCACCGTCCAGCCGCGTTTCACCATGTCGACGCCGTACGACGAGATGCCGCCGTTCCAGAACGTTCCCGGGGTGTTGGGGCCGATGCCGCTCTGGTCGGGCGAGGGGATCGGCTGGTTGTCGTCGATCACCCAGTCGGCGTTGCCGGCGGTCTCGGCGTGGGCGTTGTCGAACAGGACCTTCTTGCTGGCGTGGGCGGGCGCGGCGACGAGCAGCAGGGCGATCAGCAGGGCGAGGGATCGGAGCATGGACTTTCGGTCGGCCGCGTGGGGCGGAGGCTGGAAGGGGAGCGCGTCGGGCGCGATGGGGCGGCCGATCGAGGAGGGTCGAATCGCCCTCAATGGTATCGGGCGCAACGCCGGATGCCAACCCCGGCCGCATGCGGAGCGTCACCGCGGCATCGCGCGGCGCTTGGAGCCGAGCCTACGGCTGCGGCGACTCGTCGCTCCCGATCCAGCGCGCGTAGAAGAAGATCGCGATCGCCGATGCGAGGCCGACGGCCGCGAACGGATACCACAGCCGGTAGGGGTGGTACTGCGCCCACAGCACGCGCGTCGCCCGGGCGGCGTCGAGGCCCGCGATCCGCTGCATCGTGGTGAGCGCGTTCGTGCGATCGACGCCGGCCGCGACGCCGCCGTGGTCGCTCAGCCAGCGCAGCGCGAGGTTCGCCTTGTCGCCCATCCGGTCGTAGAGCTCGCCGCCCAGGAACGAGCCGTACGCCCAGCCGATCGCGGTCGGCATGTTGGCGTAGCCCATGTAGAGCGCCTTTTCGCCCTCGGGCGCGATGACGCCGAGGTAGTCGTACATCTTGGGGCTCGAGAGCATCTCGCCGACCGCGAAGCACAGGATGCCGAGAATGCAGAGCAGCCCGGACATCGTGAATCCCGCGCCCAGCAGACCCACGGACGCCACGAGGATGCCGGCGAAGATCGAGATCACGCGGCGCATGCGGGCCACCCGGTGCGAGACCCAGACGACGAGCAGCACGATCAGCAGCGAGTCGAGGTTGATCATCCACTCCTGCGCGACCATCACGCCGCGCGGCGTCACGGTCGTGAACATCGCGGGCAGATGGAGCGCACGGACGATCGACGAGGAGTCCACCCAGTCGACGATGAAGTTGGGGAGCATGTCGAACAGCTGCATGAACATCAGCCAGAAGCCCGACATGATGAGGATGAACGTGAAGAGTCGCGGCCGGAACAGGTGCCGGAACGTGTTCGTGGCGACCCGCAGGACCCCGCCGCTCGTGGCGCCACCCGAGTCGATCGTCGGGTAGGTGAACAGCATGAGGAAGTTGAGCGAGACGATCACGGCGCAGCCGTAGAAGACGGCCGGCCACGAGACGCCGTAGAGCCAGTGCGCCAGTGGCGGTCCGAGGAAGCCGCCGATGTTGACGAGCATGTAGAACATG
>Ga0335083_10006392_pt1 | contig 14719 bp, 13 predicted proteins | sample Lox_Sample_42_FD_206716 | JGI IMG/M metagenome (GOLD analysis project Ga0335083, IMG submission 206716) | Soil microbial communities from Loxahatchee National Wildlife Refuge, Florida, United States - Lox_Sample_4.2 | ecosystem: Environmental > Terrestrial > Soil > Wetlands | place: USA...
GACGAGTGGCTCGCCCTGTTCGCCCCGGACGCGGTGGTGCAGGATCCCGTCGGGCCCTCGATGATGGATCCCTCGGGTGACGGGCATCGCGGGCACGAGGGGATCAGGCGGTGGTGGGACGAGAACTTCGGCGCGGTGAGCCGGTTCCACTTCCTGATCACCGATTCGTTCGCCAACGGGCCGTGCTGCGCCAACATCGCGCATATCACGATGTGGCTCGGCGACAGCGGGGCGACGATGGTGGTCGACTGCGTGGTCATCTACACCGTCGACGAGGACGGCCTGATCACCTCGATCCGGGCCCACTGGGAACCCGACCGCGCCCTGGCCACGATCACCACCCCCTGACCGGGGGCACATGGGCGCCGGCTGACCGGGGCACCCGGTCCGCTTCGATCGCGACCGCCACTTGCGTCTCGCAAGTCCCGTAAGCCACTGAGTCCGTACCGGATGAACGACATGAATGCCACATCCACGTCGTGATAGCGACATGAGTGCCACATCCATGTCGTTAACGGCGGCGACTGCCCGGTGGCACATCGACACTTGACGAGGCTGCGAGCACTCCGGGGGCGTTTCGGACGTAACGACGCGGGCGAGCTTTCCTGTGCGCTCGTGAGCGGGTCCGGGGGAGGTTGACAGTTCGGCATGTGCAGCGATACGTTATTTGTGTGATAACTATTAAGAAACTTTACTATTAATAGTTGTCGCGAGCGGGAGCGGGAATTGCGCGGCCGGCCGCAGCAGGCGCAGCGGCCGGCGTCAGGCCGGGCTGCTGGTCATCCCGGTTTTTCAGGCCGGGAGTGTCTGTTGCCGCGGCCTGGCCAATGGCCGGGACTACCTGTTGCCTGGCCAGTGGCCGGGCGTGGCCTGGATGACGTCCGGCTGGTACGTGCTCATCGGTCCGGAGGGCTTCGGAGGAGCCATGAACCCGCTTCCATCCACACCTATGTCGAGTCCACGCATCCGCCTATCGCGCCGCCGGCTGCTGGCCGGGGCGGGGGCCTGCCTGCTCGCCGCCGGGACCACCGCCGCGATCGCGGCCGCGGCCCTCGCCGCCACCTCGAGTCCGGTGAAAGCCCAGGTCACGGCCAACGCCGCCGCGCTCGGCGCTAACTGGTACGAATCGGCTCCCTACTACAGCACGCTGGACTCCAGCGGTCCCGACCTCGGGCAGGTCATGGCGGCCACCGGCCAGAAGGCCTTCGAGATGGCCTTCATCCTGGCCGGCGGCGGCTGCACGCCGTCCTGGGACGGCACCGACCCGGTGTCGTCGGACACGCAGGTCGGTTCGGTCATCAACGAGGTACGCAACGACGGCGGCGATGTGATCGTCTCCGCGGGCGGCTACAACGGGACCAAGCTGGGCCAGGTCTGCGGCTCGGCCGCGGCCACCGCCGCCGCCTACCAGCAGGTGGTCACCAAGTACGGGCTGCACGCGATGGACTTCGACCTCGAGGAGCCGGAGATCGAGAGCTCGTCGGCGATCGCCAACGAGCTCGGCGCCGCGCAGATCCTCCAGCAGAACAACCCGGGGATGTTCGTATCGGTGACGATGCCGAGCACGCCCACCGGGGCGAACTACTTCGGCGGGCTGCTGCTAGACGAGGCCAAGAGCCTCGGCTTCACGCCGAACGACTACACGATCATGCCCTTCGACGGCGGCTTCAACGGCGGTTCCTCGCAGGTGACCGCGCTGCAGGACTTCCACTCGCAGCTGATGAGCACGTTCGGCTGGTCCAGTGCGCAGGCCTATGCGCACGAGGGCTTCTCCGGCATGAACGGGCGCTCCGACAGCGGCGAGTACTTCTACCAGAGCGACTTCCAGACCGTGCTCAGCTTCGTGCAGAACAACGGGCTGAGCCGCTTCACGTTCTGGTCGGTGAACAGGGACCGGCAGTGCAACCCGCCGGACAACAACGGCAGCACGTCCAGCGAGTGCAGCAGCGTGACGCAGAATCCGTGGGACTTCACCGCCTACACCGTGGCCTTCGCCAAGGGGGCGCCGGTGACCACGCCGCCGCCGTCCTCGCCGCCGCCGTCGTCTCCCCCGCCGTCGTCCCCGCCGCCGACCTCGCCGCCGCCGTCCTCGGGGAACTGCAGCGCGGCGGCCTGGAAGTCGAACCAGGCCTACGTGTCGGGGGACGAGGTGACCTACAACGGCCACGAATGGACCGCCAACCAGTGGAACTACAACGAGGTCCCCGGCGGGCCGGCCGGCGCCTGGAACGACGACGGCGCCTGCTGACCCAGGCTGCCAGGTGACGACCGTAAGAAAAGGCTCATTACCGAACGAGGAGGCTGCGCGCCTCGCCGAGGTACCCCTGGCACCTTGGCGAGGTGCGGCCGGCATGTATCAGATCCGCTGCCAGCCGGCGCTGATCATCCCGGCCGAGACCGGCGCCGAGGGACAGCCGGTACCTGAGTTCCTGGTCAACCCGCCAATCGCGATCAAGACGCCGCGGACGATCAAGGTCAACGCGACGCAGATCCAGTACTCGCAGCATGTGGTGCTGAACTTCGCCGGGCTCAGCTGGCCGCACGTCTCGGTGGCCACGCTCGTGCCGAACGCTCCCGTTCCGGTCCCGGCTTCCGCCTGGACCTGACGGACGGGCAAGGACTGGTTACTATCAGACAGTGGCCGATCCTGACTTTTCCGCCGTTTCCGCCGGGGGCAGTGCCGCTGCCCCCGGCGGACCGCGCCTGATCCAATCCCTCGCCAGCACGCTGCGCCCCGACCAGGACGCGGACCTGCTCCGCAACCGCGAGCAGGCGGCGGCGTGGCTGCGCAAGGCGGAACTGCTGCCCGCCGACGCCGGGCTGTCCAACTCCGAGCACGCCGCCCTGCTCCGGCTGCGGGACTCGATCAGGGACGTCATCGCGGCGCGCGCCGCGGGCCGGGCCGACGCCGACGCCGACGCCCGCCTGACCAAAGCCCTGGCCGACGGCCGCCTGGTCCTCACCGTCACCCAGGGCGGCACTCCCCGGCTGGCCAGCGCGGCCCGGGCCAGCTACCCCAACCTGGTGGCCGCGGTCGCCATCGCCATCGCCGAGTCGGACGGGTGGCCTGGAGCCGGCTGAGGTCACGAACCGCCGAGGACGGTGCGCAAGGTCGCGGCGAACTCATCGGGCTTGCCCGGCTCGCCGTACTCGCCGCCGAGGAACCCGGCGTGACCGCCGGGGAAGGTGACCGGCGGCGTTCCCAGCCGCGCGGCCACGGCGGTGCCCGCGCGGCCCGCCGCCATCTGCGCGGACTCCTCGCCGACCCCGATGACGACGCGGGTCGGCACGGCGCGGAGCGCGTCGAAGTCGTGCTCGTAGGCCGGGCACGACGGCATGTTCAGGCCCAGCAGCGGGTCGTTCCGCGAGCCGTCGTCCCCGGTCGGCAGGCCGAAGGCGGCGGGGCCGGGCGCGGACTTGTCCGCGTAGCCCGCCGGGATCGGGCCTTCCAGGCTGATCACCGCGATGAACTTGGCCATGGCCGGGCCGAAGCCGCTGCGCTCGTAGGTCGCGTGGATGTCATCGCACACGGCGAGCGCGGCCTCGCGGTCGGGCAGTTCGGCAAACGCGGGCGGCTCGTGGGCTACCAGCGTCCTGACCTGCTCGGGGTGCCTGGCCACCAGGGCCAGCGCGTTGACCGCGCCGCCGCTGCTGGCGAAGATGTCCACCGGTCCTGAGCTCACCGCGGAGATCAGCCGGTGCAGGTCGTCGGCGTGCTCGTCCACCGAGGTGACCAAAGCGCCGTCGGTACGCGGGCTGCGGCCCGCGCCACGCGGATCGTAAGTCACCACGGTGCGGTCGGTGAAATGCCCGGCCAGGGTGACGAACCCGTCGGCGCCCATCGGCGACCCGATGATCAGCAGGATCGGCTCGGTGCTCGCGCCCGCGCCCGGTGTTTCGGCGCCCTGCGTCTCGGCGCTGCGCACGTCGTAGTGGAGCACGGCGCCCGGCGCGGACAGGGTATCGGTCTTCGGCTCGGTCATGGGTAGTCCCTTCCTCGGTGTCTGTACTAGTCAGACGTATCAGGCCAGGGAGAATCATCGGCCCTGAGCTTACTGACGTGACCTTTACCCGCGAACAGGAAGATATGTCGTAGAACGTGGAAATTCAGTGCATATGCCGAAAAGGTTCTAGCACACAAGAACGGAGAGCCCTCCCGGCTGCGGAGGGCTCTCCGTTCTTGTCCTGACCGACGGCTAGCGTGGACAGGGACCTGCGGATACTGTATCCGCAGGGTCACTTCCTGCCGAAGTGGTCGAATTCACCGTTGTGGGCGCCGCCGATAAAGGCTTGCCATTCGTCCGAGGTGAACCGGAGCACCGCGCCCGCAGCGTCCCTGCTATTGCGGACGCCGATCTGGCCGTCAGGTAGGCTTGCGACTTCGACGCAGTTCCCGTTCGCGAAGCTCAGGGAACTCTTAACCCACTTGAGACCCGAATCCAGGCTTTTGGGGTAATTTTCCACGTTACTTCCTCACCAGTTGCCGTACTCTCCTGGGGATTTTGACTACATTGCGCAACAATTTGCACACTAAACGTAGTCACTGATCAATAACGCTATCAGGTATCAGTGTCCTCTTGGGGCACACATTGATCAAGAAGCACAAAGATCTAGTGAATTCAAACTACGTCTATTTTGTAGCAAACACCCCAGACGCCCCAGATGGCCGTAAACTCGCTGACCTGGGGTTCGTGGCCCGGAGCCACGCCGACCCCGGGGGGACGGAGGAACGGGAGACGGTGAGCGGCCCTGGTCCGGACCGTTCAGGCGTGGGCGGGCCGCCTGGCCCCTGACCACAGTGATTCGGCGGTCTCGAGGATGAGGGCCCGGGATGCCGCCGGTTCGAGGGCCGCGTCGGAGATCATCTGGAAGGCGATCCGGTGCAGGTAGGTCTCCCGCTCGCCCTCGAGGATGAACCCGCTCTTGAGATGCTCGGTGCTCACCACGTCTTGCAGCATGGCGTCGGCACTCGTCCCGTGGCCGAAGCCGAAGACCACGAAGGATTCCCCGAACACCGTGTGCTGCGAGTCGAGCGGGAGGATCTGGAGCCGCAGGTTCGGCCGGTCGGCCTCGCTGGCCAGCCGCTGGAGCTGTTCGTACATCACGGTGTCGTCGCCGATCCGGCGGCGCAGGACCGACTCGTCCAGGACCACGGACAGCTGGAGCCCGTCGCGGTCGAGCACCTGCTGGCGCTGCATCCGGACCCGGACCTGCCGCCCGATCATCCCGGGCGGGATCGGCTCGACCCGGCTGTAGCTGCTGATGATGTGCCGGGCGTAGGCCTCGGTCTGGAAGAGCCCGGTCACCACGTCCACGTGCCAGATGGCCATCGACGTCGCCTCGTGCTCAAGCCCGATGAACTGCTGGTAGTCCTCCGACAAGGACTCGGCGAACTCCTCCCACCAGCCCTTCTGCGCGGCGTCCTCGGCCAGGCCAAGCAGCAGGTCGCGGCGCGGCCCGGTGATCTGGTAGTAGTCAAGTAGCCGCTCGACCTCCCGCGGCCGCAGCCCGGTCCTGGCCCGCTCGTACCGGCTGATCTTCGACGGCGACCACTTCAGCGCGGCTGCCACCGCGTCACCGCTCTTGCCCTTGCTCTCCCTGATCCCGCGCAGTTCGGCGGCCAGCCGGCGGCGCCGCACCGTGGGGCTTCCTGGCGCGATCATCGGGCGTGCCTCCTCCTCGGCGCGCGCGGACGGGCTGGTGCGCCGGTCACGCAGGTTTCACTGCAAGAATTGGTGAAACCTTTAGTACACGCTACACCGACCATCGTAACCATGGAGCCCGTTATAACTAGTCACAACGAACTGGTAATTCCGGCGGCCTGCGGAGCGGCTGGCCTGCGAGGCTGGCGCCTGCGGCGCGGGCAGCTGGCGCCTGCGGCGCGGTGAGGGCTCCCGGCACGCGAAGAGGCGATCCGCGGAAGCGGATCGCCTGCGTCAGATGAGGTCAGACGGGTCCCAGCCCGAGGGACGACAGTGAAGGAATGAGCCTGGAGTTACAAATACGGCCGGAGCCCCCGATCGGGCTCCGGCCCCCGGCATTCATTCCCTATGAGCGTTAGTAATTCGTCTTGCCTGGCGGTAATTTACAGGGTGCCCCGCTGCGGATCGCATGGCTTAGCAGCGGGACCTTCAGCCATATGGGACGACAGGCTCAGCTGTGCATGTAGGTATTGGGAGTCGCGGCCACGGCCACGGTAGTGGTGGATGACTGGACTGCCGTCGCAGCTACCGCGGAGCTAGCAAGGATTGACCCGGCCGCACTCAGTGATACGATGGTGGAAACGATGATCTTTCGCCCGATACGCATGATTTCTCCATGATGTAACTAGAGGTCAGCCGCCTGTACTGCCCTCCACCGACCCGCCCGGGCGTTTTGGAGTCTTGTGGAGTTATTACCGCTTTCGACCTATCCGTACACATAGCGTAAAACAGCTGGTACTATTCTTGTCAAATACCAAAATATTCCCGTAAATTTGTTTCCTGCTTGTGCTAAAAATGCAAGGAAAATTGCCAGGGAATAATGCAGCGCAAGAGGCAGCGCAACTTTCACTGCACAATGCGCTAAGCGGCGTGCGATGGACGAATTAATGTCCGAAATTAGTCCGCTTGTTCCATATATGTTCTGGTAGTAGCATTTGCTCCATGCACCCGGAGGCCCCGGCTGGTGCGCTGGTCGGGCGTGAGAGCGAGATGTCGCTGCTGACCGGGATGGTAAAAGAGGTGTCTCTGGGGCGCGGTGGTGCCGTGCTCATCGAGGGCGAGCCGGGCATCGGGAAGTCCGCCCTGGTCCGCGTCGCGGTGGCCGACCCGCAGGACGCGAGCTACCAGGTGTTCTGGGGTACCGGGGACGAGCTGGGACAGGAACTGCCGCTGCTGCCGTTCCTTGACGGCCTCCGCGTCCGCGAGCCCTCTCCGAATCCGCGCCGGGAGGCGATCGTCAGGCTGCTACGCGGTGAGGCGACCGCGGACCGGGGCACGAGCGTCCCGGCGGTGCTGGCCGAGCAGCTGCTGGCGCTGGTGACCGAGCAGTGCGCGGTGCGGTCGACCGTGCTGGTGATCGACGACCTGCAGTGGGCGGATCCGGCCAGCGTGGCGTTGTGGGGGCGGCTGGCCCGGTCGGCTAGGCAGGTGCCGCTGCTGCTGATCGGGATGATGCGCCCGCCGCTGCGGGAAGATCTGCTCACGCTACGCCGGACGGTGGATGACCGATCGCGCCTGCAGCTCGGCGGACTGGCCGAGCCGGCGGTGGCCGCCCTGGTCGCGGCGGTGGCGGGCGGACGGCCAGGGGACGGGCTGCTGCGGCTGGCGGAGGGGGCGGCGGGCAACCCGCTGTACGTCACCGAGCTGGTCGCCGCGCTGGCCCGTTCCTCCAGCCTGACCGTGACCGAGGCGGGATCGGCTGAGCTGGCGGGCGATACGGCACCGGAATCGCTGTCAGCGGCGATCGCGGACCGGCTGGGGTTCGTGACCGTGCCGGTGCGCGAGGTGCTGCGGGCAGCCGCCCTGCTCGGCGTGGACTTCACCGTGACCGACCTGGCCATCGTGCTGCGCCGCAGCGTCGCGGACCTGGTCCAGGCCATCGACGAGGCGTGCGCCGTGGGCGTGCTGACCGAATCGCGTCAGCGTCTTGAGTTCCGGCATCCGCTGATCAGGGCCGCGCTGTACGACGAGATGCCACGGCCGGTCCGGGCCGCCTGGCACCGCGACGCGGGCCGGACCCTGGCCGAGGCCGGCGCCCCGGCCGACCGGGTCGCCCGCCAGCTGCTGAGGGCCTCAGGAGAGCCGGAAGGGCCGCCCGGGCCGATGGACGAGTGGATACTCGACTGGCTGACCCGGACCGCGGACTCACTGGTGGACCAGGCACCGGGAGTCGCCGCCGAGCTCCTGATCCGGGCCGTGGCCGGCTCGACGGCCGGCACGGTCCGGCATAGCTGGCTGTCCAGCCGCCTCGCCGACGCCCACTACCGGATGGGCGACACCGCCGCGGCCGAGCAGGTGGCCAGCCTGGCGCTGGAGTACGCCACCGACCCCGATGTCGTCGAGGCCCTGCACTGGACGCTGGCGCAGTGCCGGATGCTGGCAGGCCCGGGCGCGGAGCCGCTGGCCGCGCTGGACCGGGCGCTGGCCGCCCCCGGGATCTCGGCCCGGCACCGGGCCCGGCTGCTGGTGCTGGCCGCGCGGACGCACCTGCATCTCGGCGAGGTCGAGGAGGCGGGCCGGGTGGCAGGCAGCGCGCTCGAGGCGGCCACCGAGGCGGGCGACAACTGGGCCATGGCCTGGGCGCTGCACGTGCTGACGATCATGACCGGGGTTCAGGGGCGCCCGGCGGACACGCTGCCGCTGTTCGACCGGGCGCTGGCCGTGACCCAAGCCGATCCGGGGCTGACCGACCTGCGGCTGCTGCTTCAGATCAACCAGGCCCTCACCCTCGGCAAGCTGGACCGTTACGACGAGGCGCTAGCCGCGGCCGGGCAGGCCCGGCAGCTGGCCAGCCAGATAGGCACGGCCCGGCGGCGGATGCAGGCGCACAGCGTGCTCGGCCAGCTGCTGTTCGAGACCGGGCGGTGGGACGACGCGCTGGTCGAGGTAACGGCCCTGGACGAGGACCTGAAGGAACCCGGAGCGGCCTGCTGCGATCTTGGCATCGCCGCCATGATCTGCTTCCATCGCGGCGAGACCGGCGAGGCCAGGAACCATCTCGCCGCCGCCGCCCCGCACGCCGAGCCGATCGGCCACCGGCTCATCGCCTCGCTGGCCCTGGCCCGCAGCCTGGACCGCGAGCTCGAGGGCGCGCTGCCTGAGGCGCTGGCCGCGCTGGCCGACGGGTTCGACGGCAACACCGAGGAACTCGAAGAACTCGAGGACCTGCTGGCCGACGGCGTCCGCCTCGCCGCCCGCACTGGCGATCTGAGTACCGCGGAGGCCTTGGCCGGCCAGGCCGCCACCCTCGCGGCCGGCTCGGAGGTCCCGCACCGGCAGGCGAACGCGCTCTACTGCCGGGCGCTGCTCGACCACGATCCCGCCCGGCTGCTGACGGCCGCGGGGCGGTACGGCGATGCCTCCCGGCCGCTGCTGCGGGCCAAGGCCCTGGAGGCGGCGGCCGTGCACTTCGTCGACGCCGACGACCGCGAGCAGGCGCGGGCCGCGTTCACCGAGGCCGTGGAGGTCTATACCGACCTGGGCGCGGCCGCGGACGTGGCCAGGCTCCAGGCCGAATTCCGCGCCCACGGCATCAGGCGCGGGCCGCACGCCAAGCACCGCCGGGCGCGCAGCGGCTGGGAGAGCCTCACCGCGACCGAGATCAAGATCGCCGCGTTCGTCGAGGAGGGGCTGTCCAACCCGGAGATCGCCGCCCGGCTGCTGCTATCCCGGCGGACCGTCGCGACCCACGTCTCGCACATCCTCAAGAAGCTCGACGTCAACTCCCGTATCGATATCGCCAGGGAGTCGGCCCTGCGTAACGTGACGCCGCGGTAATCAGGGCCACGGGAACGCAGCCCCGTTCGTTGTCATTGATTTGATTTGGGTGGGGACTGTGAGCCGCCGGGGGATTTTGACTCACAGTCCCCACGCTTGCACCCCCCGCAGGCCGCGTTCGCCGCTTCCGGCGAGACCCGGCTGGAACGCGAGCGTGAAATACACGGCCTTGCCCGCGGGGGTACGGTAGGAGCCCCACTCGTCCGACAGGGTGTCCACCAGCAGCAGGCCCCGCCCGGTCTCGGTGTCGGCGTCGGCCGGGGCGGACGCCAGCACCGGGAGGAGACGCGACGTGTCATGCACGTCGACCCGCAGCTGCCCCGGGGAGCAGGTGAGGGCGAGCGTCACTATCCGGCCCGGCTGGTGCATGATGGCGTTGGTCACCAGCTCGCTGGCGAGCAGGATCGCGACGTCCTCGTCGACCGGGACATCCCAGGCACGGATGGCCGCCCGGACCTGGCGCCGGGCCTCGCCGGGCGCGGCTGGGACCGCGGCCAGGCGCACCTGGCATCCGTGCAGTTCAGCCGGACGGGGCGGTGCCATCGCGTTCATCTGATCTCCCTGATGGAGCCGGATGGAGCTGGATCAGGGTTCCGGGCCGGTGGGGGCGGGCCATTGCCTGATTGCAAGAAAATAGTCCTGCAAGTTGCATTGCAAGACATCGGTCAGCTGACGGATTTTGAAGGTACGTCACCGGACCGCCTGATTCGTCAGAACTACGTCACCCGGCCGCCCCCGGCCGTCCGGCTGGCCGCGGATGACCGCCCGGCTAGCCGCGGGTGATGGTGATGACCGTCCAGGCGCCCAGGTGTATGCGGTCGCCGTGGCGCAGCGGCACGGCCTCGTCCGGCGGGACGTCCCGGCCGTTGACCCGGATGCCGTTGTCCGACCCGGCGTCCGTGACCGTCCAGGTCCCGTCGGGACCGGCGGTCAGCACGGCGTGCAGCCGCGACACGCCCGGGTCGAGGGTCGGGCCGGCCAGGTCGATCTCCGGCTCGATGCGCCGGGAGACGCTGCGCCGCCCGATGCGGACCTCGGTCCCGGCCAGCCGGAACCGCCGCTCGGGGTACTGGTCGGGGAAGAGGATCTGCCCGCCCTCGGCGTCGTCCGCCGCCTGCACGCTGTCGTAGTAGGCGCGGTCGGCCGCCACCACCGCGGTCCAGGTGGCCGCCGGGTCCGGCGGGACGGTGAGCGGCGCCGTGGCCGCGAATCCCGGGACCCGCGCGGGCGGTGACACCTGACCAGGCCCGGCCCGGGCCTGGTCAGGCCCGGCCTGGGCCTGGTCGGGGCCAGGGGGCACCGCGGGCCGGACCCACCAGGTCTGGGTGGCCGGCCGGACCGGCCGGGAGGGGTCGTAGGACTCCACCCCGAGCGCCTCGCGCAGCGCGTCGGCGAACTCGCCGCAGCTGCCGTACCGGTCGTCGGGCTCCTTGGCCATCACCTTGGCTATCACCTGGTCCACGGCCTGCGGCAGGTCCGGCCGCATCGCGGTCACCCGCGGCGGCGGCGCGGACAGGTGCGCGTAGAGCACCGCCATCGGCACCTCGCGCCGGAACGGCACCGAGCCGGTCAGCAGCGCGTACGCCACGCACCCGAGGGCGTACTGATCCGCCCGGCCGTCCACGTCCCGCCCGCTGATCTGCTCGGGCGAGGAGTAGTCGGGCGTGCCGAGGAACTGCCCGGCCTGGGTCAGCCCGCTGGCCGACATCATGCCCCGGGCCAGCCCGAAGTCGGACAGGTACACGTGCGGCGGCCGGCCGGGGGCGGCGTCGACCAGGATGTTTCCCGGCTTGACGTCACGGTGCACCAGGCCGGCGGCGTGCGCGGCGTCCAGGGCCGAGGCCACCGGGGAGATGACCGCCGCCGCCCGGTGCGGCCGCAGCCCGCCCTCCCGTTCGACGATCACCCGCAGGTCGTCGCCGGCCACGAAGCGCATCGCGATGAACAGCACGCCGCCCGCCTCGCCCGCGTCGTAGACGGGGATGATGTGCGGATGGTCCACCGCCGCGACCGCGCGTGCCTCGCGGGTGAACCGCCGCTGCACCAGCTCGTCCCCGGCCAGCAGCTTCAGCGCCACCACCCGGCCGAGCCGCTCGTCGCTGGCCCGGTACACCGCCGCCATCCCGCCGACGCCGACGAGTTTCTCGAGCCGGTACCCGGCCACGCGGGCACCCGGAGCCAGCCCGGTCAGCAAGCCACTGAGCTGATCGGGGGAATGCTGCTCGGGGGAATCTCCGGCCACCACCCCTCCTCCCGGCAGCCATCACCCTATTCCTAGTCTGCCAGCAAACGTAACCCAGTCCGTCGGCATGGGACGATAGGGGCGTGCCGCCCAATGGAGCGCAGGGTCGGGTGCAGGGTCCGCCGCCCGGTCACGGGAGCGCCGAGCCGCTGTGGCGGGCGATCGCGGTCTTCCGGTTCGCCGGCCTGGGCTACGCCGCGCTGCTCGCCATCCTCAACCGCGTCTACTACGTGCGGTTCGGCTGGGCGTGCGCGGTCATCGCCGCGATGACGGCCTGGACGGTGGTCACCACCGTGGCCTACGCGCACCCGGAGGGCCGGACCCGGGCCCTGCTCGGCGCCGACCTCGCGGTCACCGCGGGGCTGCTGCTCAGCACCTTCGTCCTCCAGTACCCGCAGGCCATGCGGCACGGGGTGATGCCGGTGACCGGGATCTGGGTAGCGGGACCCGTGCTGGCCTGGGCGGTCAGCTACGGCCGGCGGGCGGGCACGATCACCGCGCTGATCATGTCCGGCTGCGACTTCGTGCTGCGGCACGGGGACATCGCCGTGGTCCTCAACGGCGTGGTGCTCCTGCTGCTGGCCGGCTGGACCATCGGCCACGTGGCCAGGCTGGCCGCCGCGGTGGAGATGGAACGCCAGCACGCCGCCGCGGTCGAGGCGGCCAGCCGGGAACGGGAGCGGCTGGCCCGCGGCATCCACGACTCGGTGCTCCAGGTGCTGGCGCTGGTGCAGCGGCGCGGGGCCGAGGCGGGCGGCGAGGCCGCCGAGCTCGGCCGCCTGGCGGGCGAGCAGGAAGCAGCGCTGCGGTCCCTGGTGGGGGGCGCTCCCCCGGCCGCCGCCCGGGCCCCGGACGGCGACGTGGACCTGCGGGCCCTCGTCCTGCCGGCCCAGGCGGAGCGGGTGACGGTATCGGTGCCAGCCCAGGCCGTTCGGCTTGATATGGCGGCGGCTGAGGAGCTGGCCGCGGCGGTCCGGGCGGCGCTTGACAACGTGCGGCGGCACTGCGGCGAGCGGGCCCGGGCCTGGGTGCTGGTCGAGGACGAGCCGGGGCTGGTCACGGTGACGGTCAGGGACGACGGCCCCGGCATCCCTGACGGCCGGCTGGCCGAGGCGGCGGCCGCCGGGCGGCTCGGGGTCAGTCAATCCATCTGCGGGCGGCTGCGCGACCTGGGCGGCTCGGCCGCCATCAGGTCGTCGGCCGAGGGTACCGAGGTGGAGCTGTGCCTGCCGCGGTCAGCGGTGGTGGCGTCGGCGCCGACCGCGGGCTAGGGTGCGGGCGTGGGACAGGACACGCCGATCCGGGTCATGGTGGTGGACGACCACCCGATGTGGCGCGATGCGGTCGCGCGGGACCTGGCCGAGGCGGGATACGACGTGGTGGCGACGGCCTCCGACGGAGCGCAGGCGCTGCGGGTGGCCGGGGCGGCCCGCCCCGACGTGGTGGTGCTCGACCTCCAGCTGCCGGACATGTCCGGCGTCGAGGTCACGGCCGGGCTGCGCGCCGTCCACCCCGCGGCGCACGTGCTCGTGCTGTCGGCGAGCGGCGAGCAGCAGGACGTGCTGGACGCGGTGAAGGCGGGCGCGGTCGGCTACCTGCTGAAGTCCGCGGGCCGCGGGGAGTTCCTCGACGCGGTGCGGCGGACGGCGGCCGGCGACGCGGTCTTCACCCCGGGGCTGGCGGCGCTGGTGCTCGGCGAGTTCCGGCGGCTGGCGGCGGCCCCGGCCGACGCGGACTCGGGAACGGCGCCGGGGCTGACCGAGCGGGAGACCGAGATCCTGCGCATGGTGGCTACCGGGCTGTCGTACAAGCAGATCGCCACCCGGCTGGTGCTGTCGCACCGCACCGTGCAGAACCACGTGCAGAACACGCTGGGCAAGCTCCAGCTGCACAACCGGGTCGAGCTGGTCAGGTACGCCATCGAGCACGGCCTGGCGGACGAGTAAGCGCCCGGGTGGCGAGCACCGAGATCCAGCACATGCCCAGGCCCAGCACGACCCGTTCGCACAGGCCGTACACCGGGGTGCCCCAGGTGAACCTGAAGACGGCGGCCGCCAGCCCGGTGCACGGCGCCAGCACGATAGCGGCGCGCCGCGCCCGGCGGGTCAGGCCGAACCTGGCCACCAGCACCATGGCGCCGATGGCCAGCGCGCCGCCCACCACGGTGGACGCCACGTGCACCTGGCTCATGGCGGTATGCGCCGCCCCGGGCTGGTCCTTAGGAGCGACGCCCGCGACGATGCAGGTCGCTCCGTAGAGCGTGAGGAGAAGCGCCAGCGTACGCCCGTGGCGGCTGACGGACTGCCGCAGGATGCCCGCTCCGGTGATGACCAGGAGCCCGTAGGCGATAAAGACCGCCCGGGCGGCCAGCGCCCACCGCTCGCCCGGCGAGCCGAGCCGGCTCACGGTGTCCGACCACTGGTTATAGCCCGGTGTCAGCGCGCCGAGGACGACGACGGCAGCGGTGAACATCGCGACGCTGGCGGCCGTGCAGCCCAGCCGGATACGGGACCACTCGCGCGCGGCCAGGCCGGTCTTCCTGGCGATGTCCAAGCTGGTCATGCCGCACGCGCCGGGAACCGGGCGAGGACCAGGCCGGCCGCCGTGGCCCCGCTGAAGTTGGCGATCAGGTCCCAGCCGGTGTTCCAGTAGCCGCCGGCGTGGGCCCCGTGATGCGCCAGGGTGGCGATGAACTCGATCATCTCGTTGAGTGCGCCGAGCCCGAGGGCGGCACCGACGGCGAGCAGCACAAGCTCGCCGCGCCGGCCCCCGACGGCCGGAGGCCGGAGGGGGTTTCCCCCGACGGCCGGAGGCCGGAGGGGGTTTCCCCCGTCGGCATGCGGCGCGGCGAGCATGAACCAGCAGGCAAACACGATGACGAAGCTCACGTAGGCGTGCGCGAAGTGGTCGTACTGCAGGTAATGGGTGCCCAGCGCCGGGTTGTACGGGCCGGTGTTCGCGTTGTAGAGAACGTCGTGGCCGACCCTGATGAGTCCGC
>Ga0335083_10006393_pt1 | contig 14719 bp, 14 predicted proteins | sample Lox_Sample_42_FD_206716 | JGI IMG/M metagenome (GOLD analysis project Ga0335083, IMG submission 206716) | Soil microbial communities from Loxahatchee National Wildlife Refuge, Florida, United States - Lox_Sample_4.2 | ecosystem: Environmental > Terrestrial > Soil > Wetlands | place: USA...
TCATGAAGACGGTCTTGCCCTCGGCCTGGAGGCGCCGGATCAGGTCGCGGATCTCCTTGCGGCCGATCGGATCGAGGCCGCTCATCGGCTCGTCGAGGAAGACCACGCGCGGGTCGTGGACCAGCGCCTGCGCGATGCCGATGCGCTGCAGCATGCCCTTCGAGTAGGTGCGCAGGCGCGCGTCGCCCGCGCCCTCGAGCCCGACCCACGCGAGCAGCGTCTCGACGCGCGCCGCGCGCTCCGCGCGGGGCACGCCGCCGAGCCGGGCGTAGAAGCGCAGGAACTCGCGGCCCGAGAGATAGTCGTAGAAGTACGGCGCCTCGGGCAGGAAGCCCACGTGGCGCCGGAACTCGGTCTCGCGCACGTCGTGGCCGAGCACGCTGGCGCGGCCGCGGGTGGCGCGAATCAGCCCCATCAGGATCTTGAGCGTCGTCGTCTTCCCGGCCCCGTTCGGCCCCACGAAGCCGAAGATCTCGCCTGCTCGCACCGAGAACGAGACCCCGTGCAGCACGCGCTTCGCGCGAAGCCCGAGCCCGCTGCGGAACTCCTTCACGAGCCCCTCGACGCGGACGACCTCGTCGGCGGCGCTCATCGAGGAGAGCTTCCCGCCGTGGCGGCACGCATCTGCCCTTCCTGGAAACGATGCGACGTCCGCGCCTGGGAATTGATCTGGTAGCGGCGGCCGTAGTAGCTCGACACGATCCTTCCGTCGTCCGGATCGATCACCCACTGCGCCCCGTGCAGCTCGGACGGAAGCTGCAGGAGCACCGCGTCGCGCGCCGGAAGCGCGAGGTCCGCGACGCGCTCGACGTCGCGGCCCGTCCGCTGCCGGTAGGCCTCGCGCGCCTGGTCGAGGATCCGCGCGCGGCGCTCGGTCTCGATCTCGTCGAGCGCCCTCTCGTAGTCGGCGCGATGCCACTCGTCCGGCGCGTTGCGCCGCAAGGTCTGCAGGTAGGTAGCCGCGACTTCCAGGTCGCCGTCCTGCGCCTGCAGCCGTGCGAAGAGGCGTCCCAGGTAGTCGGGGGCTCCTTGCAACCCCACGGCAGGCTCGAGCTCGCGCGCCGCAGCCGCTGCGTCGCCCTCGTAGTAGAACCGGTTGAAGCTCAGGTAGAAGCGGTCGCGCCAGTCGAGCGGGTGGTAGGCGATGCCCCGCTCGAGCAGGCGGTCGGCGGCCGCGCGGGCCTCCGGCATCTCGCTGATCCAGATCGCCGCGAACCGGTAGGGATGGTCGACCCACGGGTCGAGCCCGACCACCACGTCGACGAGCCTCCCGATGAGCGGCGCCTCGGCCTTCACGTTCGCGCGCGCATCCCCGATCACCTGCACCGCGCGCAGCCAGTAGAAGTCGGAGAGGAGCGAGTCGAAGCCGAGCGCCGCCGTGCGCGCGGCCCCGAGCTCGGGTACGAGCGGAGCCGACTGCTGCGCCGAAGGCGGTGCCGGAAGCCGCGCCTGGGCGGCCAGCGCGACTCCGAAGGCGAGCGCGGCGACTGCGAGGCGGACGACGGGGCGCGACGAGACCGAGGCCACCGATCCCTCCCACCGGCGGTGCGCGGCGTCCGGCGCGCGCTCGCGCCGGTGCCGCCCTGCGTCACGGGCTCAGTAGAGAGCTCCCGCGTAGTTCAGCGCGACCGCGCTCAGGATCACGCGGCCCGTTCCCGGATCCGTCGGTGGCCCGAATCCGAACAGCTGGTCCGGCGCGACGTCGCCCGCGGCATTGGGCTGGACGTACTCGAGGACCGCCGTGGCGTTGTCGCCATCCGCGTCGCCATACGCGCTTGCCGTGAAGCAGTCTGCAGTGGCAGCGCAGCCGCCGGCGCCCACCACGTTGACGGCGTAGTCGTAGTAGACGGCGCCCTCGGGCTGCCAACCGATCGACCCGAAGCCGTTCGAGTCCGCCGCCGGGGGCCAGGGCCGCTTGTTCGGGCCGATGGTGGCGGCTCCGGCGTAGCTCGGCTGGGGATTGATCACGCCCACGTAGGTGTTGTACTCGCTGAGGTACGCCTTCTCCGCATCGGCGATGGCCGAGAGGTTGGTGTAGGCCTCGGCTCGCTTCGATCGGTTCTGGTAGTTCTGGAAGGCCGGGATCGCCATCGCTGCGAGGAGCCCGATGATCGCCACGACGATCATGGCCTCGAGCAGCGTGAAACCTTGGTGATTGCGGTCGAGAGCCGGGCGCACGGTCCATCCTCCTAGGAAGCGAGCGGAATGGGGGCCGGGCCGGAGCCCGGCCCCCGAGTCCTTCTCTGCTAGAACACGCTCTGGCCGGAGGTCGCGTCGCACGGACCGACCGTCTCGAGGAGGTCGTTCGCCTGCGTCACCGGGTTGTAGACACCCGCGACGGGGCAGCCGTTGAGAGCAACCGAGCCCACGACGGCACCTGCCACCGGCTTCACATAGCCCCAGGTCTGGATGACCGTGTCACCGTCGATGTCCGCCTGCGCGCTCGACGTGTAGGCCGTGATCACGGCGGGCGGGGCGGCATCGCCCTGGACCGTGTACTGGAAGAACACGTCACCCTCGGGCGACCAGCCGATCTGGTCGAACCCAGGGACCGGCGTGGGGGCGGCCGGGTTCCAGAGCACCTTGCTCGCACCCGGAATGCCCGCTGCCGGATTCGCCGCGGCGCCCACGTAGGTCCCGAACTCGGCGAAGTAGCCCTCTTCCGCCGTGCGGATCGCGGCGAGGTTGGTCTTGCCCTCGCTCGACTTGGCGCGCAGCTGGAAGCGCAGGAAGTTCGGGATGGCGATCGCCGCCAGGATCCCGATGATGGCGACCACGATCATCAGCTCGATGAGCGTGAAGCCGCCGCGTCGCGTGTGGAGACTCTTCATATACTCCATCTCTCGATTTGGAGCGCCGAGCCGACGCGCATCGGAGCACCTTGCCCCTGGCCGGTACCGACCGGGGACTTCCCGGGCGGCGAGCGCTCGATTCCCGATTCCGACGCCCCGGTGGAGCAACCGCCGTGCCAAGCTCGACATGCCGCTCCACGCATCGGCAGGTGTGGCCGCCGACCTGAGCGGCAAGCGGGAAATCGGCGCCGGATGCGGAGTTGCCGCTCCCGCCCGGGGAGGCGCGGGGAGAGACGAATCTCGGCGCTTACGGGGACGCGTTTCGTCACTTCCTCGGCTGGTTGACACGACGCCTTGGCGCTGGTTACGCTGCCCAACCCTCGGCCCGGGCTCCCATCGTCTAGCGGTCTAGGACGTGGCCCTCTCAAGGCCAAGACACGGGTTCGATTCCCGTTGGGAGCGCCACCCGCCCATGTCCGACTTCGCCTTCGCCTTCATAGACTGCGAGTTCGGCGGCCTGGATCCCGAGCTGCACGACATCACGGAGATCGCCGTGATCCTGACCGACTACCGGCTCGCGGAGCTCGGCTGCCGCGAGTGGAAGGTCCGCGCGCGGCCGGAGCGCATCACGCCGGAGGCCGCCGAGATCCAGGGCTACGACCCGGCCGTGTGGGCGGCCGAGGCGCTTCCCCTGCGCCAGGTACTGGGCGAGCTCGCGGCGCTCCTCCCGAAGGACAAGGTGGTGGTACCGGCCGGGCAGAACGTGCGCATGGACGTGCAGTTCATCGAGCGCGCGTACCGCTCCTGCGCGCTCGAGTACCCCTTCGACTACCACGTGATCGATCTGGCGACGCTCTTCTACGCGTGGTCGCTGGTGGTGGGCGAGCCGGTGGCGGCGCTCTCGCTGCGGCATGCGGCCACCACCGCGGGGCTCGTCGACGGGAGCGTGCCGCACCGCGCGCTCGCCGACGCGCGCCTCACGCTCGAGACCTTCCGCTACTACGTGGGCCGGCTCGCTCCGCGGCGCGCGTCGGAAGCCGGACCGGCGACCGCGGCCGCATCGGATTCGCCCCCGCCTGCCGGCTCCAGCCGCTGACGCCATTTTGCGACGGCCCGGCGGTCGATCCGGGTGAGCCACGGGAGCAGCGCGCGCCCGAGCCAGCTCCGAGGCGCGAGCCGCACCGCCGAGGCGAAGTCGATCAGCACCGGCTCCCCGCGCTCGTCGACCAGCACGTTGCTCCGATGGCGCAGGTCGAGGTGCACGACCCCGCGCGCGTGCATCGCGCGGACCGCCGCCTCGAGGCGCGCCGGAAAGCCGGGCGCGAGCGCGCCCGCGAGCTTGCGCGACATGCGGCGCCCCGGCCGGTACTCGAGGGCGAGGGCGAGGCCGTCGACCCGGCCGAGCAGGCGCGGCACGCAGTTCAAGCCTGCAAGCGCGCGATAGGCGGAGACCTCGCGCGACACGAGGAATCGACCCCACGTCGCGGCGAGCCAGCGCGGTCGGGGGGCGAAGTCCTTGACGACCACCCGCTGCCCGCCGAGGTCGACGAGGAAGACGTCGGGGCTCCGCCCGCTGCCGCGGTGCAGCACGGCGACGGTCCGCTCGGCGAGGGCCGCGCGCGTCATGCCCGCGAGCGCACTCAACGACGCGCCCGCTCCGACGAGAGGGTGGCAATCAGGAATCGGCGCGGGGCGTTGGGCGGCGGGGCGGCGGGGTCGGCCGCTCGGGCTCGATCTGCTCGCGCACCATGGTCCACAACCGCTGGCGCAGCCTCTCCTTGAAGGCCGGATCGACCGGAATCGGCGCGTCGTCGGCCTCGAGGAACTCGGCGAACTCGGTCGGGTCGAACGACGGCTCGGACGGCCCGGAGGCGCGCGAGATGCCGGCCTCCGATCGCTGATCCGCCCGCTGGGTCCGCTTCCGGCGCGGAAGCAGCCGACGCAGGCCCCTCGTGGTCTCCGGCTTCACCGGCCTCTCCACGGGGGGTCGTTCGCAAGATACACGACTACCTCTCGGCGAACACGCAAGATTCGTCCGCCGGGCTGCAACCGCACGGGTCCACCTGGCTGGCCGCCTCTCCCCGGAGTCACCGCCCGACTACTAGGTGGCGGCACGGGTGAACGGGTGGCAGCGGACGGCGCATTTCGCGCGGCCGGTGGAGCAGTTGGGGGTCAGGAGCCGAGGAAGGCGTCGAGGCCCGGGGCGCCGTCCGTGAGGGCTCGCCGCATCCGGTAGAGGTTCGCCTTGATCGCGTCCTCGGACTTGCCGAGGGTCTCGGCGATCGCCCGGATCGGCTGCCGGCGCAGGTGCTTGAGGTGGAAGATGCGCCGCTGCAGTGGTGTCAGGTGCTCCGCTACGACGGCGTCGCAGCGGTCGAGCATGCGCCGGGCCTCGACGGTGGCATCGGTCGGCGCCGTCTCGGAGGCGAGGCGCTCCGCGCCCGACTCGTCGAGCGACTCGAGCCGCGGGCGAGCGCCCCGGAAGCGGCGATTGACCTTGTTGCGCGTGATCCCGAAGATCCAGACCAGCAGGCTCGAGTCGCCGCGGTAGCTCGGCAGGACGCGGAAGACCGTCTCGAAGACCTCCTGGGTGACGTCCTCGGCCTCCGCGGGGTCGCGTAGGCGCTTGATGGCGAAGCGGTAGACGCGCCGGAAGTAGCCGTCGTAGAGCTCGTCGAAGTGCTCCCGGCTTCCCGAGAGAACTCGGGCCACCAGCTCGAGGTCGCGCTCCGGCGCCGTGAAGAGCGGGGCGGGCGGCGCGGCCGCAGCGGCCGCAACACCCGCGACCGTGCGGTGGACGGAGGACGGAGACGGCGCGCCGACGCGGGGCGCCGGGCTGCGGACGAGCCGCGGTCTCGAACGGCTGTTGGGGGGGCTATTCCTGCGCACGGGTTCCCGCACTCCCTGTACCGATCGTGGAGCCGGAGGCTCCGCCCGCTCGGCGTCTGGTGGCCTCTCCGAAAAGGGGTGGGATGAAGATCCCGTGACGCGGAGCAGCAACGGTCGTGCCAGCGCCGCCCGAGTGTGGCAGATGATTACTCAACTGTTCGGATTTACTTGGACAAATCCCGTTGCGCCGGAGGCCCTGGAACCATGAGAAGGCGTTTGGAACATGGAGAAGTGGTTTTCCCATTGTAGGAACCCGCGTTCACTCGGCTGCAATTCAGTGCGTGTCGGAGGCGAGATCCGCGCGGCCCGGGATGATCAGCCACTTCCCGTCGCGGCGCTCCCAGCGATCCTCCCGGGTCAGGCTCGTCGACCAGAAGCGCATCGGCAGGCCGTTGTCGCCCTGGATCCGCACCCGGACGTGGGCGCGGCCGGGGCCCTCCACCGTGAACTCCTGGACATCGGTGCTGAGAGGCGCGTTGTGCTCGAAGTGCGCCTCCACCAGGTCCTGCGCCAGGTTGGCGAAGTACTCGGAGAAGGTCTGCTCGTTCTCGAAGTACTCGCGGAGCCCGGGGTCGCGGTAGCTGGCGATGCTGTCGAAGCGGCGCCCCTCGAGCCGCTGGTAGAACGCGACGGCCTTGTTGTTGAACTCGGCCTCCGGGCCACCCGTCACGACCTCGACCCCGCCCTGCGGCGCGGGGGCCGCCTTGCCGTCGCCCTTCCCGAACGACGGCATGTGCAGGTCGGGCATCGAGATCGAGGGCGCGTGCCAGTTCTCGACCTGCATCCAGCTCGGCACGGACGCGCAGCCGAAGGCGCCCGCCGCCAGGAGAGATCCGAGAACCCCGCGCAGCCGTCGGCTCACCGCCCCGCCCTCCGCGTCCGCTTGCGGCCGCGCGACGCGAGCGCCGCCTGCGCCGCCGCCAGCCGGGCGACCGGCACCCGGAACGGCGAGCACGACACGTAGTCGAGCCCCGCCTCGTCGCAGAAGCGCACGCTCTTCGGATCGCCGCCGTGCTCGCCGCAGATTCCCACCTTCAGGTCGGGACGCGTCTTCCGGCCCCGCTCGACGCCGATGCGCACGAGCGCGCCGATCCCGTCGCGGTCGATCGAGACGAAGGGATCGTCGGTCAGGATGCCGGCCTCGATGTAGGCGGGCAGGAACTTGCCGGCGTCGTCGCGCGACAGCGCGTACGTCATCTGCGTCATGTCGTTGGTGCCGAACGAGAAGAAGTCGGCATAGCGCGCGATCTCGTCGGCCACCAGCGAGGCGCGGGGCACCTCGATCATGGTGCCGATCGCGATCTTGACGCGCGCGCGGCTCTGCGCGACCACGCGTCCCACCTCCTGCTCGACCAGCTTGCGCAGGCGCTCGAGCTCCCCGACGTGGGACACCAGCGGGATCATGATCTCGGGCCGCACCTTCACGCCGGATTCCGCCACCTGACAGGCCGCCTCGGCGATCGCACGCACCTGCATGCGGTAGATCTCGGGGAAGGTGATGCCGAGCCTGCAGCCGCGGTGCCCGAGCATCGGGTTGAACTCGCGCCGCTCCTCGATGCGCGCGCGCACCGCGGCGACCTCGGCGCCGAGCGCCTCGGCCACCTCGCGGATGCCCTCCTCCTCGTGCGGCAGGAACTCGTGCAGCGGCGGGTCGAGCAGGCGGATGGTGACCGGCAGCCCCTCCATCGCGCGGAAGATGCCGACGAAGTCGCCGCGCTGCATCGGCAGGAGCTTCTCGAGCGCGGGCGCCCGCTGCGCCTCGTCGGTCGCGAGGATCATCTCGCGCACCGCGAGGATGCGCTCCTCCTCGAAGAACATGTGCTCGGTGCGGCAGAGGCCGATGCCCTGCGCGCCGAACTCGCGCGCCACCTTGGCGTCGTGCGGGGTGTCCGCGTTGGTCCGGACCTCGAGCCGGCGCACGGCGTCGGACCAGCGCATCAGCTCCGCGAACTCGCGCCCGAGCTCGGGGGTGACCGTCGCGACGCGGCCGAGGATCACCTCGCCGGTGGAGCCGTCGATGGTGATCTCGTCGCCGGCGCGCACGATCTGGTCGTCGACGCGGAACTCGCCGCGCTCGTAGGAGATCTGCAGCGCGCCGCAGCCGACGACGCAGGACTTGCCCATGCCGCGCGCCACCACCGCCGCGTGCGAGGTCATGCCGCCGCGCGCGGTCAGGATCCCCTCGGCCGCGTGCATGCCGTGGATGTCCTCGGGCGAGGTCTCGACGCGCACCAGCACGACCTTCTCGCCGGCCTTCGCCTTCGCCTCGGCGCTGTCGGCCGAGAACACCACGGTCCCGTTGGCGGCGCCGGGCGAGGCGGGCAGCCCCTTCGCGATCACCTGCTTGGACGCCTCCGGATCCAAGGTCGGGTGCAGGAGCTGCTCGAGCGCGTCGGCGTCCACGCGCGCGATCGCCTGCTCGCGCGTGATCAGTCCCTCGCGCGCCATGTCGACGGCGATCTTCACCGCGGCGCGCGCGGTGCGCTTGCCACTCCGGGTCTGCAGCATCCAGAGATGGCCCGCCTGGATCGTGAACTCGATGTCCTGCATGTCGCGATAGTGCTGCTCGAGGACGCGGCGAATGCGCAGGAGCTCGCGGTAGGCGCCGGGCATCTCCTCCTCGAGCGTCGGCAGATTCGCCTGCTCCGGGCTGCGGCCCTCGCGCGCCAACGGCTGCGGCGTGCGGATGCCGGCGACCACGTCCTCCCCCTGCGCGTTCTTCAGGTACTCGCCGTAGAAGACCTTGGCCCCGGTCGAGGGGTCGCGCGTGAAGGCGACGCCCGTCGCGCAGTCGTCGCCCCTGTTCCCGAAGACCATCGACTGGACGTTCACCGCCGTGCCCCAATCCTCGGGAATCCGGTTGAGGCGCCGATAGGTGACCGCGCGCGGCGTCTTCCAGGAGCGGAACACCGCCGCGATCGCCCCCCAGAGCTGCGCGGACGGATCCTGAGGGAAGGGCTCGCCGGTGTGCTCCTCGACGAGCGCGAGGTACTCGCGCACCAGCGCGCGCCAGTCGTCGGCGCGCAGGTCGGTGTCGAGATGGACGCGGCGGCGCTCCTTCAGGGAGTCCAGCCGGTGCTCGAAGCGCTCCATCGAGACGCCGAGCACCACGTCCCCGTACATCTGGACGAAGCGCCGGTAGCTGTCCCACGCGAAGCGCGCGTCCGCCTGCGCGGCCAGCCCCTCGACGGTGCGGTCGTTGAGCCCGAGGTTCAGGACGGTGTCCATCATGCCGGGCATCGACACGCGCGCGCCGGAGCGGACCGACACCAGCAGCGGGCACGCGGGGTCGCCGAAGCGCGCGCCCATGATGCGCTCGACGCGCGCCAGCGCCCGGGCGACCTCGGGCTCGAGCCGCTTCCGGATGCGGCCGCCCGACGCCTCGAACTCCGCGCAGACCTCGGTCGAGAGGGTGAAGCCCGGCGGAACCGGCAGCCCGATCCGGGTCATCTCGGCGAGGTTGGCGCCCTTCCCTCCCAGCGTCTCGCGCATCGAGGACCGACCGTCGGCGCGGCCCGCCCCGAAGAAGTAGACGCGCCGCCGCGGCGCGGCGCGCTTGCGGGCCGTCACCCGCCCCCCTCCAGCCGCTCGCGCAGGTACCCGGCCAGGGCATCGGTGGCGATCCGCTGCTGCGCCATCGAGTCGCGCTCGCGGACCGTGACCTGACCGTCGCCAACCGACTCGAAGTCGAAGGTGACGCAGAACGGCGTGCCGATCTCGTCCTGGCGCCGGTAGCGGCGCCCGATGTTGCCGGCCTCGTCGTAGAAGACGGCCAGCCGGCGGCGCAGCGCCGCGGCGAGCTGGGTGGCGGGCTCGGCGAGCTTCTTCGCGAGCGGCAGGACGGCGACCTGCACCGGCGCCAGCCGCGGCGGCAGGCGCAGCACCGCGCGCGTCTCGCCGTCCGGGAGCTTCTCCTCCGCGTACGCGTTGCAGAGCAGCGCCAGGCAGGTGCGATCCACGCCCGCCGAGGTCTCGATTACCATCGGCGTGTAGCGCTCCTTCGTCTCCTCGTCGGTCACCGACAGGTCCTTGCCGGAGTACTCGCTGTGGCGGCGCAGGTCCCAGTCGCCGCGGTCGTGGACGCCCTCGATCTCCTGCCAGCCGAACGGGAACAGGAACTCGATGTCGCTGGCGGCGCGCGCGTAGTGGGCGAGCTCCTCGGGCCGATGCGGGCGCACGCGCAGCCGCTCCGCGCGGAAGCCGAGCTCGCGGTGGAAGGCCAGCCGCTGCGCCAGCCAGTGCTCGAACCAGCGCTCGCGCTCGGACGGATGCACGAAGAACTCGAGCTCCGCCTGCTCGAACTCGCGCGAGCGGAAGGTGAAGTTGCGCGGGTTGATCTCGTTGCGGAAGGCCTTGCCGATCTGGGCGATGCCGAACGGGATCTTCTGCCGCGCGCTCTCGCGCACGCGCTTCATGTCGAGGAAGATCGACTGGCAGGTCTCGGCGCGCAGGAACGCCTCGCTGGCGGCGTCCTCCTGCGCGCCGATCCGCGTGCGAAGCATCAGGTTGAAGTTGCGCGCCGGCGTCCAGTCGTGCTCGGACGTCCCCTGGCGCGCCGGACACGGGCCGGCGTCGTCGAGCTGGTCGGCGCGCAGGCGCTTCTTGCAGGCGCGGCAGTCGACGAGCGGATCGCTGAAGTGCTCGACGTGGCCCGACGCCTCCCAGGTGCGCGGGTGCGCGATGATCGAGGAGTCCAGGCCCTCGACGTCGTCGCGCTCGCGCACGACGCGTTGCCACCAGAGCGCCTTCAGGTTGTTCTTGAGCTCGACGCCGAGCGGCCCGTAGTCCCAGAATCCGTTGATGCCGCCGTAGATCTCGCTCGACTGCCAGACGAAGCCCCGCCGCGCGCACAGCGAGACGATCTCGTCCATCCTCGCAACCGGCTCGCCGGACGACGGCAGCGAGGCGGCGGTCGGCGTCGGGTCGGCGTCCGCGGCCATGAGAACCCCCTGGAACGTCGCGGAAGCCACGCAAGGTCGCCCCGCGGTCCGGGAGTGTCAAGCTCGCGTGGGCCCTTCGTATCGTCCGAGGCAGATCGACCCGTCCGGAGCATCCCCGCAAGCCGCCGAAGGCGGCGCGCAGCGAGGCGAAGCCGAGCGAAGTTCATCAGGACGCGGCCCGTCGCCTCCGACGCAAGAGGGACGGCCTGGAGTATCCCGCAAGCGATCGCGAAGCGATCGCGCGCAGCGAGCCGCAGGCGAGCGAAGTCAACAGATGGAGCCGAGCGTCATCGCCAGGAAGCGCTCGCTCCGCAGCTCGACGCCAGCATGGAAGCGCTCGAAGCGGCCGAGCAGCAGCTCCGCCTCGCGCTGCGCCAGCGCCGGAAGCGCCAGCCGCGCCAGCCGCTCGATCGGAAGGCGCAGCCCCTGGTCGAGCGCACGCAGGGTGCCGAGGTGCACCGAGAGCGCCGCATCGGCCGGGCTCTCGCAGCGTGCGCACAGCGGTCCACCCTCGGCGACGTGGAACGCCACGCGCTCCGTCTCCTCGACCGCCCGGCCGCAGCGCACGCAGCGCGCGAGCTCGGGGCGCAGCCCGAGCGCCGCGAGCGCGCGCAGCTCGAGCAGCACGCGCAGGCGCCCGTCGGGATCCTGCTCTCCGATCGCGCGCAGCGCGCCGAGCGCGGCGGCGAAGAGCTGGCCCGCCTCGCGTCCCCCGGACTGCTCGGGCGCCAGCCGATCGAAGAGCTCGACCAGGTAGCAGGCGAGCGCGAAGCGCGCGGGCCGGACTCGCAGCGCGGGGAACGCATCGACCAGGCGCGCCTGCTCCAGGCGCGCGAGCGAGCCGGAACGCCGCCGATCCACCCGCACCGCGATCCGGTTCAGGAGATCGAGGGTCCCCGGGAAGCGGCGCCGGCTGCGGCGCGCGCCCTTGGCGATCACGGTGAGCCTCGAGGTCGCCGGCGTGAGCAGGTGTGCGATGCGATCCGACTCGCCGAAGTCGACGACGCGCAGCACCAGCGCCTCGGTCTCGAGCGTGGACACCTCAGGGGGTCGTCGCTGAGCTGTCGCGCGGCTGTTGCGCGCCCGACCCTTGCTGGGCTGCGGCGCGTCCTGATGAACTTCGCTCGCCTGCGGCTCGCTGCGGTTCTTGCTGAGCTGCAGCGCGTCCTGATGAACTTCGCTCGCCTGCGGCTCGCTGCGGTTCTTGCTGAGCTGCAGCGCGTCCTGATGAACTTCGCTCGGCGGCTTGCGGGGATGCTCCGGACGCTCGCGTTGCCCCGGAGGCGACGGGGGCAGCTGGTTGCTGAGCTGCAGCGCGTCTGTTGACTTCGCTCGGCTTCGCCTCGCTGCGCGCGGCGCCTTCGGCGCCCGTCTGTTGACTTCGCTCGCCTGAGGCTCGCTGCGCGCCGCCTCCGGCGGCTTGCGGGGATGCTTCAGACGACCCGGGTGCCGCGGAGGGAGCGGGGGTATCGAGGATTCCGCGCTCGGCGGCGAGGGCGCGGACGGCGTCGCGGCGCACCACGAGCGCGTTGCGCGAGGGGAAGTGGGCGGCTCGCAGACCCCCGTGCAGGCTCGCGATCCAGAGCGCCACGCCGAGCGCGGCCAGGGCCCCCAGCGCCAGCGCCGCGCGCAGCCCGGCGACACCGAGGCGGCGGGAAGGCCGCTCGTCCTCCGCCCCGCCGCTCACCTCCGGGAGCATGCGTGCGATCGTCTCGTCGGCGGGAAGGCCGAGCGCCTCTGCCACCGTCCGAACGAAGCCGCGCACGAAGCCGTCCGGATCGGCGTCGAAGGCGCCGCTCTCCAGCCGCTGCAGCGAGCGCACGGGGATGCGAGTCGCGCGCGACAGCTCCTCGATCTCGATTCCGCGCAGGCTGCGCTGGCGAGCGAGGTAGCGGCCGATCGACTCCGCCGGCTCTACTGAAGCGACTTCAGGTATTCCGCGCTCCGCTTGCCCCATGGTCCACTCGGGTGCAGATCGGTCGCCTTGGTCAGCTGGTCGATCGCAGCGGCGCGGTCACCCATCGCGATCCGGATCTCGGCGAGCCGGTAGCGCACCTCGGCTTCGGCGAGCGGACCGGGCTGCGCTTCGAGCACCCGCTCGAACTGGCGGACCGCTTCCGCTCGGTTGCTTCGTTGCGCCTCCAGGATGCCGAGATTCAGCCGCGCCGGCCAGTAGTCCGGCTTGTAGTCGAGCGCCATCGCGAGGTGCTGAGCCGCCGGGTCGAGGCGGCCGATCTGGAACTCGGCCCAGCCCAGGTTGGTGAGCGCGCGCCAGGGGAACGGGAAGGTCGGATCATCGATCAGGTGCTGGGCGTGGGGGATCGCGTCCTGGTAGCGCTCGAGCTGGATGTAGAGCGCCGAGATGTTGAGGTGCGCCTGCTGGAAGTCGGGCTTGAGCTGCAGCGCCCGCAGCAGATGTTGCTCCGCCTCCAGCATCCGACCACTGCGGCGATAGGCCTCGGCCAGCGCGAGCTGCGTCTGCTCGTCGTTCGGATTGATGCGCGCCGACTCGAGCAGCTCGCTGATCGCCTGCGGGGTGCGGCCGGCCGACAGGTGCTCCACGCCGAGCTCGTAGTGCATGTGGGCCACGCGCTGGTCGTGCGTCGGCTCGTTCTTGCCCTCGACCTGGGTCTCCGGGGGCTGCTGGCGGGGCGACCGGCTGGAGGCGCAGCCGAAGGTCGGCAGGGCGGCCAGTGCGGCCACCGCGGCGATCCACGGCAGGGTTCGGGCTCGGCCTCGGCTTCGCAGCATCGTTGTCTCCTCGTTCTCTCGGGCCTCAGAATGCGGCGAGCAGGCGCAGCAGCGCGCCGATCGGCGGCTGCGTATCGGCCGAGCGCCGGCGCACCGGGCGCACGCGCCCGAGCTTGGCTCCGCCCGATGCCGCCTTCGGGGGCGCGGGCGGCGGGGACTCCGCCGGCGCCGCGCGGAACTTCGTGAGCGGGACGCTGGCGCGCGCCGGCTCGGCGCGCTCGCGGTCGCTGCCGCCGGCTGCGCGCTCCCTTGCGTCGCGCGCGGGGCGCGCGCGGGCTTCGTCGCGAGCGGCAGTCGGCCGTCCCTGATCGCGTGCGGCCGGCTTCGCGGCGGGCTGGGCCTCCGCCTCGACCGCGTCGTCCAGCAGGATCTCGGTGTCCTCGGCGGACTCCATGAGCTCGAGGGCGGCTGCCTCGTCCTCCTCCGCAGGCCCCGGCGGGGCGATGATCTCGCGCACGCGCGCCAGCGCTTGGCGCAACGCAGAGGGAGAGCGCGCCGTCAGCTGCTCGTCATCGAAGAGGAAGCCCATGCTCTCGCCGAACGAGAGCGCGGCGTCGAGCGCGACCGACCAGCCGCTCGCCTCGTTCAGGTCCTCGCCATCGAGCTCGTAGACCACGGAGGCACCATTGCGCAGCGCGCGCACGGCGACCGCGAAGCGTCGCTTTCCGCCCTCCGCGTAGACGACGATGCCGGCCCGCGCGGGACCCGCCGAGAGCTCCGCCGTCGCCACGACGGGCGTGTTCAGCGACAGCCGCAGCCCGAGCAAGCGGTCCGCGACCAGCAGCAGGGGTCGTTGCCGCGGGTTGAACATGCCGCCGCTATCGGCGCGCGGCGGCGTGCGCTTGAGGCTCGCGAGGGCGCAGCGGCGCAGGCGAAGCGCGCGGCGGAGCGAGGAATCGACGACCGTACCCCGGGCCGCGACCCGGCGCGCGAGGGACTTTCGCCCCCCCGCCCGCCGGATACACTCCTCCTACCGCGCGGGGGGCCATCCGGGTGCCGAGCATCGCGCCCGGGCGCGATGCCGCATGGCACCCCGGCGCCAATGCGGGAGGATTTCTTGTCCACAGCCGAGGCTCCGTCCGGTCGGGAGAAGAGGAAGCCGTCCCAACAGGTGGAGCGCGTCGCGATCCGATTCGCAGGCGATTCGGGCGACGGCATGCAGCTCACCGGCACCAAGTTCACCGAGTCGACCGCGCTCGCCGGGAACGACCTCTCGACGCTCCCCGACTTCCCGGCCGAGATCCGGGCTCCGGCGGGGACCCTCGCGGGCGTGTCGGGCTTCCAGATCCACTTCGCGTCGAGCGACATCCGCACCCCAGCCGACCAGCCCGACGTGCTGGTGGCGAT
>Ga0335083_10006395_pt1 | contig 14718 bp, 12 predicted proteins | sample Lox_Sample_42_FD_206716 | JGI IMG/M metagenome (GOLD analysis project Ga0335083, IMG submission 206716) | Soil microbial communities from Loxahatchee National Wildlife Refuge, Florida, United States - Lox_Sample_4.2 | ecosystem: Environmental > Terrestrial > Soil > Wetlands | place: USA...
GTCCAGGTTGTAACCGCCGACGCGGCGCATCATCGACGGCACCTTGTCGGCGATTTCCTCGCGCTCGCGTTCGCCGATCGCACGCAACGCCGCGACGAGCTCGCGCACCCGCGGCGGCGCGTCGAGCATCGAAGCTTCGGGGCCGAAGCGCGCGGTGGTGCCGTCGGACAGCAGCGCGTCGATGGCCTCGACGTTGTGCACCATGTTGCCGTAGGCAATGGAGCGGGAGCCACAGGAGTTGTTGCCGGCCATGCCGCCGATCGTGGCCTGCGCCGAGGTGCTGACGTCCACCGGGAACCAGACGCCGTGCGGGCGCAGCCAGGCGTTGAGCGCGTCGAGCACGACGCCGGGCTCCACGGTCACGGTGCGCGCCTCGGCGTCGTAGGCGAGGATGCGGTTCAAGTGCTTGCTGTGGTCGATGACCAGCGCCGCGCCCACCGTCTGGCCGCACTGCGAGCTGCCGGCCCCGCGCGGAAGCAGCGGGATGCCGAGCTCACGGCATGCCGCGAACGCGGCGCACACGTCGCCATCGCTCGCGGCGACCAGCACGCCGACCGGCTGCACCTGGTAGATCGACGCATCCGTCGAGTAGCGGCCGCGCGAGGCGCGGTCGAACAGCACGTCCCCCTGGACTGTCGAACGCAGCCGCCGCGCGAGGCCGGCGTCCTCGTGCGGCGCGACGAAACGCAGCGGCTTGGCAAGGGGCGCATTCACGATGCGGCCTCCCGGCGCCTCGCTTCGAGCACGGTCTCCCCCTTGGCGCGCAGGTGCTCGCGCATGAGCGCGGCGAGGGCCACGCCGTCGCGCGCTTCCAGGAGCGCCGCGATGCGCTCGTGATCGCGCGCCGACTTCGCCCACTTGCCCTCGTCGAAGTTGCTGCGCAAGCGCAGGCTCTGAATGCGCAGGTTGAGCTTCGCGTACGTCTGCGTGAGCACCGTGTTGCGGGCGGCGCGATTGATGCGGTCGTGGATCGCGCGGTTGAGCTGATAATACGACGGCAGGTCGCGCCGCGCATGGCAGGCGAGCATCTGGAAGGTGAGCGCCTTGATCTCGATGAGCTCCTCGGCGGTGATGCGCTCGCACGCGAGTTCGGCCGCCAGCGCCTCGAGCGAGCCCATGAGCTCGAAGCTGTCGCGGAGGTCCGTCTCGGACAGCGCAACGACCTGCGCGCCGCGATTGGGTGTGAGCTCGACCAGGCCTTCGGCCGCGAGGACGCGAAACGCCTCCCGCAGCGGCGTGCGCGACACGCCAAGGCGGTCGCAGAGCGCGCGTTCGTTGAGGCGCGAGCCGGGCGCAAGGTCACCCTCGATGATGAGCCCGCGCAACTGCTCGCTGATGGCAGTCGACAGGGTCGGACGTTCGTCGGCTGTCGCGGTCTGGGTCATCCTGGTATACCGAAAGCCGCGAATTTCAGTGGGCGGCACCCGACCATCCGTCTTTGATTCCCCGGGACATTGTACGATAATGTCACAGTATCGGTGACTGGCCGGAACAGTCCGGCACCCGTGGCGTAATTATGTATACCACTTCGACCTCGCCGCCGTACCGGAGATGCGCTTGCACTGGGCCGAAGACATAGTCGACACCGCCAGCCTGGTTTCGATCCAGCCGCAAATGCTGCACGAGGTCGTTGTCTCGCAGCTGCAGCGGATGATCGTCGAGGGCGTGCTTGCGCCGGGAACGCGACTCAACGAGCGGATGCTTTGCGACAAGCTTGGCGTGTCCCGTACGCCGCTGCGAGAAGCCTTCCGCGTGCTCGCCGCGCAGGGCCTGGTGAGCCTCCTCCCCAATCGCGGCGCCGTCGTCCTCAAGCTCTCGAGCAAGGACGTCGAGGAGACTTTCGAGGTGATCAGCGGCCTCGAAGCCATGTCCGGCGAGTTGGCGTGCGCGCGCATCACGCACGCCGAGGTCAACGAGATCCGCGCCCTGCACTTCGAGATGCTGGCTTGCCACGCGGTGCGCGACCTGCCGGGGTATTACCGCCTCAACCATCGCATCCACGACGCCATCAACAAGGCCGCGCGCAACGACGTGCTGCGCCAGACGTACACAACGATCAACAGCCGGCTGCAATCGCTGCGCTTCCGGTCGAACTTCGACCGCGACAAGTGGGACGCCGCCGTGAAGGAGCATTCCGCGATGATCGACGCCCTCGAGCGGCGCGACGGACCGCGGCTCGCGGCCGTGCTTCGCGCGCACGTGCTCGCGAAGTGCGCGACGGTACTTGCGCTGAGCTAAACTACGTTTTGTATACCAAGAGCGGCCCGACGGCCGTCGTCGATCTTACGGGGGCTCGCATGTTCAAGCTCGACTCGCATCCGTCCGGCCGCCATTTCCTGCAGATCCCCGGTCCCACCAACGTGCCCGACCGCGTCCTGCGGGCGATGGACCAACCGACCATCGACCACCGCGGGCCCGAGTTCGCTCGGCTCACCCAGGAGATTCTCGAGCGGCTGAAGCCCGTCTTCCAGACCACCGGGCCGATCGTCACCTACGCCGCTTCCGGCACCGGGGCCTGGGAGGCGGCGCTGGTCAACACGCTTTCGCCCGGCGACCGCGTGCTGATGTTCGAGACCGGCCACTTCGCGAACCTATGGCGCGCCATGGCGGAGCGGCTGGGGCTCGTCGTCGAGTTCGTCCCCGGCGATTGGCGCAGCGGCGTGGACCCCGCGCTCGTCGAGGCGAAGCTCGCGCAGGACCGCGCGCACGCGTTGAAAGCCGTGATGGCGGTACACAACGAAACGTCGACCGGCGTGACGAGCCGCATCGCGGCAATCCGGCAGGCCATCGACCGGGCCGGTCACCCCGCGCTGTTCATGGTCGACACCATTTCCTCGCTCGCTTCCATCGACTACCGCCACGCGGAATGGGGGGTGGACGTGACCGTGGCCGGCTCGCAGAAGGGGCTGATGCTGCCGCCAGGCTTGTCCTTCAACGCGGTGAGCGACAAGGCGATCGCGGCGAGCAAGCACGCGCGACTGCCGCGTTCCTACTGGCGCTGGGACGAGACCATCGCGATGAACCGTCAGGGCTACTTCCCGGCCACGCCGGCGACAAACCTGCTCTACGGCCTGCACGAGACGCTCGCGATGCTCCACGAGGAAGGGCTGCCGAAGGTGTTCGCGCGCCACCAGCGGCATGCGGAGGCCACGCGGCGCGCCGTGCGCGCCTGGGGGCTCGAAGTGCTGTGCCGCGACCCGGCCGAGTACAGCGGGTCGCTCACCGCGGTGCTGATGCCCGACGGCCACGACGCCGACGCGTTCCGCCGCGACGTGCTGGACCGCTTCGACATGTCGCTCGGGACGGGCCTCGGCAAGCTCGCAGGCCGCGTCTTCCGCATCGGCCACCTGGGCTTTTTCAACGACCTGATGCTCTGCGGCACGCTGTGCGGCGTGGAGATGGGGCTCGAACTGCGCAAGGTTCCGCATCAAAAGAACGGCGTCGGCGTAGCACTCGCCTATCTCGGCGAGGCCGGCGCGAACGACAACAAGGCCGCGCGACGACGGGCCGCCTGACCCCCCCACCGCATCTCGACTGGAGGAATCGCCGTGAACATGAGGATGACCCTGCGCTGCGCCGCGCTCGCGGCCGCCCTCGCCCTTTCGGGCGCCGCCCTGGCCCAAACGGAAATCAAGCTGGGGCACGTGGGCGAGCCCGGCTCGCTGTTCCAGAAGAGCGCCGACGAGTTCGCCCGGCGCGCCAACGCCAAGCTCGGCGGCAAGGCGAAGGTCCTCACCTACGGATCGAGCCAGCTGGGCGGCGATTCCGAGATGCTGCAGAAGGTGAAGCTCGGCACGCTCGACATGGCGTTGCCGTCGACCGTGATGAGCTCGCAGGTCGACCTGTTCGGCATTTTCGAGATGCCGTACCTCGTGAAGGACCGCAAGCACATGGGACGTATCGAGAAGGAGATCTTTTGGCCCAAGCTCGCGCCCGAAGCCGAGAAGAAAGGCCTCAAGGTCATTGCCGTGTGGGAGAACGGATTCCGCCAGATCACCAATAGCAAGCGGCCGATCAAGGTGCCGGCGGACCTTCAGGGCATCAAGCTGCGCGTGCCGGAGGGAAAGTGGCGGGTCAAGATGTTCCAGGCATACGGCGCCAATCCGAGCCCGATGAAGTTCTCGGAGCTCTTCGCTGCCCTGCAGACCGGTGTCATGGACGGCGAGGAGAACCCGCTGACCCAGATCTACTCGGCGAAGCTGCAGGAAGTGCAGAAGTACCTTTCGATGTCCGGGCACGTGTATACGCCCGCCTACCTTACCGTCGGCAAGGCGAAATGGGAATCGCTGCCACCCGACGTGCGCAAGATCCTCGAGGACACGGCGAAGGAAACCCAGGCGTACGTGTATGAGCAGGCGGCCAAGGACGACGAGGAGCTGCTGGCCAAGCTGAAGCAGGCCGGCATGCAGGTCAACGACGTCGACAAGACCGCCTTCGTCAACGCGAGCAAGCCGATCTACGCCGAGTTCGGCAAGGAAGTGCCCGGGGCGAGCGAGCTCATCGACCGCGCGGTGGCCCTCGGCCAATAGGCGGGACGGAGCCCTCATGTCGCAATCCTCAGCGGCCGTCGCCACCGCGACGGCCCGGTTCCGTGCGCGCTATGGCAAGTTCCTCGAATGGATCGTCACGATTCTCATGGTCGTCCTGGCATCGGAGGTCACCATCGGCGTGCTGTTCCGCTCGCTCGGCGAGGCGCTGAGCTGGTACGACGAGGTGGCATCGGTCCTGCTCGCGTGGTTGACCTTCTACGGTTCGGCGCTCGCGTCGGTGCGGCGGGCCCATATCGGCTGCCCCGAGGTCGTCGACGAGCTGCCGTGGCAGGCCAAGCGCGCGATCGCCATCGTCGTGCAGATCCTCGTTATCGTGTTCTTCGCCATACTCGGCGGCGTCGGCGTCGCGATCATGCCGACGCTCGTATCCGACACCCTCGTGAGCGTGCCGATCCCGATGAACCTCGCGATGTCGGTGATCCCGATCTCGTCGATCCTCGTCGTCATCGCCGAGGCGACGTATCTCGTCGACCTCGTACTGGACCGCGGGCCGGAGCAGATCGCGCTCGACACCTCGCTGTCCGACGGCTTGCACTGATCGGGGATCGCCATGGCGATCATGCTCGGTCTCTTTGTCGCGGTGCTCGCGCTCGTTCTCATCAACGTGCCGATCGCCGTTTCGCTCGCGATCGTCGCCGTGGTGGCCATGGTCTCCTCGCACGGGCTGGACGCGCTTCCCAACGTGCCGATCGTGACCTACAACGGCGCGACGAGCTTCCCGCTGCTGGCGATTCCGCTGTTCATTCTCGCCGGCGCCATCATGAACGCATGCGGCATCTCGCATCGGCTCATCGCGTTCGCCTCCGCGCTGTTCGGATGGCTCCGGGGCGGGCTTGCGATGGTCGGCATCGGCGCCATGATGTTCTTCGCCGAAATCTCGGGGTCCGCCGTGGCGGGTGTCGCCGCGCTCGGGTCCATTCTCATTCCCGGCATGAAGCGGAAGGGCTACCCTTCTCCGCTCGCGGCCGCAACGATGTCGTCGGCGGCCACGCTCGCGGTGATCATCCCTCCGTCGATCCCTATGATCCTGTACGCCGTTATGGCGGAGACCTCCGTGGTCCGGTTGTTCGTTGCGGGCATCGTGCCCGGCATCATCGGTGGCCTGGGCCTCATGGGCATGGCCCACTACTTCGCGCGCCGCTACGACCTGCCGCGGGAGGCTGCCTTTTCTTGGCGCGAGGTGAGGAGGACCGCTCGAGAGGCGATGTGGGCGTTCTTTCTGCCGATCATCATCCTCGGCGGCATATTCGGCGGCATCGTAACGGCGACCGAAGGCGCGGCATTGGCTGTCGTGGCCGCGCTCTTCATCGGCTTCGTGATCTACCGCGAGCTCGACTTTCCTCAGCTCAAGCGCACGATCATCGATGGCGGCGTGCAGACCGCGATCGTCATGCTGCTGGTCGCCACCAGCGCCCTGCTCAGCGCCTACCTGACCGAAGTGCAGGCGCCCCAGGAGCTCGCGCGCGCCGTATCGTCGCTCACGTCGAACAAGTGGGTGGTGCTCGCGCTGCTCAATCTGCTGTTCCTCCTCCTCGGCATGTTCCTGCACTCGGCCGCCGCCATCATCCTGGTGGTGCCGGTGGTAATGCCGCTCGTGCGGTCGGCCGGCATCGACCCCATCCACTTCGGACTTGTGGTCACCATCAATCTGGGCATCGGCCAGCAGACGCCGCCGGTGGCGAGCGTCCTGCTGGTGGCGAGCTCCATTGCCAAGGAGACGATCTGGGCGGTGACGCGGGTGAACGTATGGTTCGTCGCCGTGCTCCTCGCCGTGCTGCTCCTCGTCACCTACGTGCCCGAGGTGGGACTCGGACTGGTGCATTTCTTCTATGGGTGAGGAGGTGAGTGGCCGAATCGGTGTGGCGCGCGACGGGGCAATCGCGACGGTAGTGTTGGACCGCCCGCGGAAGCTCAATGCATTGACCCGAGCGATGTGGAGCGATCTCGGGCACGCGATCCGCGCGCTATCGGCCGACGATTCGGTGCGCTGCATCCTCGTGCGCGGCGCAGACGAGAAGGCGTTCTCGCCCGGCAACGACATCGCCGAGTTCGCCGCCGAGCGTGCGAACAAGGCGCAAGCCATCGAATACGGCCGCGCCATGCACGACGCGGCGGAGGCGCTCGCGACGTGCCGGCATCCGCTGGTCGCGCAGATCCATGGCGTCTGCGTCGGCGGCGGCCTCGAGATTGCGGCGCTGTGCGACCTGCGCATCTGCGGAACAGGAAGCCGCTTCGGCGCCCCGATCAAGAATCTCGGCCTCGTGATGGCGTATCCCGAGATGGCCCCGCTCGTGCGCCTCGTCGGACCCGCCGCCGCACTCGAGATTTTGCTCGAAGGCCGTGTCTTCGGCGCGGAAGAGGCGCTCGCCAAAGGGCTCGTGACGCGCGTCGTCCCCGACGATCGGGTGGCCGCGGAGGCACAGGCGACTGCGCAGCGCATTGCCGAGGGCGCGCCGCTCGTCGCGCGGTGGCACAAGAAGTTCGCGAAGCGCCTCGCCGATCCGCGCCCGATCGGCGCGGCCGAGCACGAGGAAGCATTCGATTGCTTCGACACCGCGGACTTCCGCGAAGGCTGCGCGGCGTTCCTCGCGAAGCGCAAGCCGAAGTTCGAGGGCAATTGACCGGGCCGCTCACTGGTGTCAAGGTTCTCGAGCTTGCGCAGATCATGGCGGGCCCGACGTGCGGCGTGATGCTGGCCGACCTCGGCGCCGACGTGATCAAGGTCGAGAAGCTGCCGGGCGGCGACGACTCGCGCGGCTACCGCGAGCCGCGCGTCAGCGGCGTGTCGGCGCCGTTCCTCATGCTGAACCGCAACAAGCGCGGCATCGCGCTCGATCTCAAGGCGCCGGCCGGCCGCGAGATCCTGCTAAGGCTCGTGCGCACGGCCGACGTGCTCGTCGAGAACTACCGCAGCGACACGATGGACAAGCTCGGTCTGTCCTACGAAGCGCTCGCGGCCGAGAACCCGGCGCTCATCTACTGCGCCATCACCGGCTTCGGCCGCGACGGTCCGCTCGCCGGCAACGGCGGCTTCGACCTCGTCGCGCAGGGATTCGCGGGACTCATGGCGATCACCGGCGAGGCCGGACGGCCGCCCGTGAAGAACGGCAACCCGGTCTCCGATATCAATGCGGGCCTCCTTGGCGCTCTGGGTGTGCTCGCCGCGTACACGCATCGGCTCAAGACCGGCCGCGGCCAGCTCGTCGACACGTCGCTGTTCGAGGCGGCGCTGCAGCAGACGTTCTGGCACGCCTCGAGCTACTTCGCGACGGGGGAATCGCCCGGGCCGCTCGGCTCGGCGCACATCCTGACCGCGCCGTACCAGGCCTTCGAGGCCAGCGACGGCTACGTGAATATCGGAGGCGCCAACCAGGCCAACTGGGAGCGCATCGCCGACGTGCTCGGCCACGCGGAATGGCGCGAGGATGCGCGGTTCGCGACGAACACCGCGCGCATGCAAAACCGCGACGCGCTGGCGGCTGCCATGAACGAGGTGCTGCGCACGCGCACGCGCGCCGAATGGCTCGTGCGGCTCGACGCCGCAGGCGTGCCGGCCGGACCCGTGCATTCGCTCGCCGAGGCGCTGACGCATCCGCAAACGCAAGCGCGCGGCATGGTGGTCGACCTCGTGCATCCGCAGGCGGGTGCAACCCGAGCGATCGGCTGCCCAGTGCATTTCTCGCAGACGCCGGCACGCGTCCAGCGTCCCGCGCCGCTGCTCGGCCAGCACACGCGCGAGGTGCTGCGCGAGGCCGGCTATTCCGATGCCGAGATCGAGGCCTTCGCCGCGACAGGCGTAATCGCCGTCAGCTGATCGCCTGGTAGTACAGATTCTGGGGGTGGTTGGCCTGGGCGAGGAAGAACCATCGCTCGGCGAGCAGTCCCGCGTACTGGACGCCAAAGGCGACGGCGAACAGCACGGGCGCATTGGCACCGAGCCCCGCGCCCAACAAGAGCATCGGCACCGCGAACGCGAACGCGAGAAAGCCCCGCTTGATCGCTCGCAGCTTCGAAGGCGATGCACCGTGGAAGAACTCCCGCGTGTTGAACGACCCGCCCATGAAGCCTTGCGCCTTCTGCTCGATGCGCGGGTGCTTGACGCCGATCGCGCTTTGCAGCGTCGACTTCGGCCGCAGCCGCGCGTTGCGCGCGAGCGACGCGGCTCGCGTGACGAGCGCGAGCATCGTGACCATGAGCGCCGCGGCGGCGTAATCCGCCGCGACCGACGGCCATTCGAGCCAGGCCAAGGCCGCAGCGAGGGTCGTACCGGACGCCGTGCCGAGCAGCACGAAGTTGACGAGCGTCCACGGACTCGCCCATTCCTGCAGGAAGCGGATGCCGGCGTAGACCATCCCCGTGCAGACGAAGAGCGCGACGCAGGCCAGAGCCGCCGCCGCGCCGATCGCCGCGCTGCCGGGCCAGGCGAGGAATTGCGCCGCCGCGTAGAGCGCGAGCAGGCCGAGGAACAGCGGCAGCGCGATCACCTCGCGCGACAGCCACGAAGTCCGCCACTTCGACGCCGCGCGCCACGCGCGCTCCGGCCGGCCGAGGTGGAACGTCGATGCAACGAGACCTCCCGCGGTCAGCGCCGCGGCGACGACCGCGCCGGCACCCAGGAAACCCGGCGGCGGCGTGTCCTGCACGAAGCCGTAACGGGCCAGCCGCTCCATGGCGAACAGCGCGAGAAACAGCCCCTGCCCCGCGCCGATCAGCGTAGTCAGGAAGACGACGGAGAACGCCGGATGCACGTGCCCGCTCTCACCAGGAGGTCGAGTCGTCGAGCGACGGGCTGTCCTGCGGCGGCTTCGGCAGCTTACCGTCGACCTTGAGCGGATTGTCGGCGCGGGTGAGCTGCTCGGGCGTCACGCGCATCTGCGTCTTGCGCCTCGGCAGGTAGTGATTGGCGGGCCGCGTGCCCCACTCGGGCATGAGCGCGTAGCCCCCCTGCTCGCGAATCGCGACCGACACCTCGGAGGCCGGATCGTGGATGTCGCCGAAGAGGCGCGCGCTCGTGGGGCACGCCATGACGCACGCGGGCTTCCTCTCCTCGGCGGGCAGCGCGGCGTCGTAGATGCGGTCGACGCACAGCGTGCACTTTTTCATCACCTTCTCCTGCGAGTCGAGCTCGCGCACCCCGTACGGGCACGCCCACGCGCAGTACTTGCAGCCGATGCACTTGTCGTAGTCGACGAGCACGATGCCGTCCTCGGCGCGCTTGTACGAGGCACCCGTCGGGCACACCGGGACGCATGGCGGATCCTCGCAATGCAGACACGACTTCGGGAAGTGCACGGTCTGCGTGTCGGGAAACGTTCCCACTTCGAAGGTTTGCACGCGGTTGAAGAACGTGCCCGTCGGATCGCGGCCGTAGGGGCGCTCGTCGCTCATGGCCCCCGCGCTGCCGGAGGTGTTCCACTCCTTGCAGCTCGTGACACAGGCGTGGCAGCCCACGCACACGTTGAGGTCGATGACGAGCGCGAGCTGGGTCATTTGTAGGCGAGCACGTCCGGAGTCGGCGCCGTACCGGGCAACGCGGGCATGGCCGCAAATGCGGGCCGTGTGGCCGTTACGGCGTCGCTGGCGGGCTCGATGCGCACGCGCACGTCGTACCAGCCCGCTTGACCCGTCAGCGGATCGGCGTTGGCGATACGGCGTCCCCCGGCGGCCGGCAGCTCCTCCGCGATGAGGTGGTTCAGAAGGAAGCCTTCGCGCGACTCGTTGGCGTCCTGCGCGAGCCGCCACGCGCCGGGCGCCTTGCCGATCGCGTTCCAGGTCCACACCGTCGACGGCTCGACCGCCTCCGAGTAACGCGCCATCGCGCGGACGCGGCCCCACGCCGACTCGATCCAGATCCAGGCGCCGTCGGCGATGCCCTGGCCTTGTGCGGTCTTCGGGTTGACGAAAAGATAGTTGTGCGCGTGAATCTGGCGCAGCCACGCGTTCTGCGAATCCCACGCGTGGTACATCGCCATCGGGCGCTGCGTTACCGCGGCCAGGGGGTAGCGCGCGAGGTCGGTCGATTCGAGTTCGAGCGGCGGATACCAGAACGGCAACGGATCGGCGTAGCGCTCGATGCGCTCGCGCAGATGCGCCGGCGGCTGTCGCCCCGGGCGCTTGCCTTGCGCGGCGAGCCGGAACGTCTGCAGGACCTCCGAATACAGCTGGATCAGGATCGGCTCGCTGAAGCGGCGCATGCGCACGCGCTGCGCCCAGTCCATGTACCCCTTGTTCCAGTTGCGCATGTACTGGTACGACGGCGGCAGGTGGTATTGGTAGACGCAGTTGTTGGCCGCGTACATCTCCCACTGCTTCGGGTTGGGCGCGCCCTTGAGGAACTGGTCGCCGCTCTCGCCGCGCCATCCGGACAAAAAGCCGATGCCGGAGCCGGGCTCGGTCTCGTAGCGCACGATGAAGTCGGGATAGTGCGCGAACTTGCGCGAGCCGTCCGCGTTCACGAAAGCCGGAAGCTTCAGGCGCGAAGCGAGCTCGATCAGCACTTCCTGGAAGGGCTTGCACTCGCCCGTCGGCGGAAGCACCGGCACGCGCACGGAATCGACCGGGCCGTCGAACTCGGAGATCGGCCGGTCGAGCATCGACATCACGTCGTGCCGCTCGAGATACGTCGTGTCCGGAAGCACGAGATCGGCGAACGCGGTGGTCTCCGACTGGAACGCGTCGCACACGACGAGGAACGGGATCTTGTACTCGCCCGTCTCGTCCCGGTCGTTGAGCATCTTGCGCACCTCGACCGTGTTCATGGTCGAGTTCCACGCCATGTTGGCCATGAAGATGAGGAGCGTGTCGATGCGGTACGGGTCACCGCGCCAGGCGTTGGTGATCACGCTGTGCATCAAGCCGTGCACCGACAGCGGGTACTCCCACGAGAAGCCCTTGTCGATGCGCACGGGATTGCCCTCCTCGTCGACGAAGAGGTCGTCGGGCGAGGCGGGCCAGCCGAGCACGAGGCCGCCGAGCGGCTTGCCCGGCTGTACCGCTTCGGCCGAGTTGGGCGGCTTGGCCGACGGCGGGATCGCGCGCGGGAACGGGGACTTGTGGCGGAATCCGCCGGGCCGGTCGATCGTGCCGAGCAGCGACATGAGGATCGCGAGCGCGCGGACCGTCTGGAAGCCGTTCGAATGTGCGGCGAGCCCGCGCATCGCGTGAAACGCGACGGGATTGCCGGTGACGGTATCGTGCTCGACGCCCCACGAGTCGGTCCACGCAATGGGCAGCTCGATCTTCTGGTCGCGCGCCGTGACGCCCATCTCGTGCGCAAGTCTTCGAATCGTCGCGGCCGGAATCCCCGTGATGCGCGACGCCCATTCCGGCGTGAAGTCGCGCATGCGCTCCTCGAGCAGCGTGAACACCGGCACGACCGGCGCGCCGTCGGCGAGCTCGTAATTGCCGAACAGACACGGGTCGGCGCCCGGGGCATGCGTTGCGACCGCGCGATTCGTCTGCCGGTCCCACCACAGCTTGTTCTGCGGGTACATCGCGTTGACTTCGGGGCTTTGCGGGTCGCTCGCGAGGAGCCCCGTGGTGCGGTCCACGAGCTGACCCGCGTTGGTGTAGCGCACGAGGAAGTCGCGATCGTAGAGTCCGGTGGCGATCAGCTCGTGAACGATGCTCAGGATCAGGGCGCCATCGGTCCCCGGCTTGATCGGCACCCATTCGTCGGCGATCGCGGAGTAGCCCGTTCGCACCGGGTTGATCGACACGAAGCGGCCGCCCGCGCGCTTGAACTTCGAGATCGCGATCTTGAGCGGGTTGCTGTGGTGGTCCTCCGCCGTGCCGATCATCACGAAGAGCTTCGCTCGACCGAGGTCGGGCCCGCCGAATTCCCAGAACGAGCCGCCGATCGTGTAGATCATGCCGGCGGCCATGTTCACCGAGCAGAAGCCGCCGTGCGCCGCGTAGTTCGGCGTGCCGAACTGGCGCGCGAACAGGCCCGTCAACGCCTGCATCTGGTCGCGGCCGGTGAAGAGCGCGAACTTCTTCGGGTCAGTGGCGCGGATCCGCGCGAGGCGCGATTCGAGCATCGCGAACGCCTCGTCCCACGAGATCACCTCGAACTCGCCGCTGCCACGCTCGGCCCCGGCCTTTCGCCGCAACGGCTGCGTGAGCCGCGCCGGCGAGTACTGCTTCATGATGCCGGACGCGCCCTTGGCGCAGATCACGCCGCGGTTGATCGGGTGCGCCGGGTTACCGTCGATGTAGCGCACCTTGCCGTCGCGCAAGTGCACGCGGATGCCACAGCGGCACGCGCACATGTAGCAGGTGGTGGTGCGAACTTCGGCCGCCGGCGCCTCGGGCCGAGCCATCTAATGCACCGGCGAAAACGCCGCCGGCAGATAGATCTCGGACTGCATCGATTCGATGTGGGCCAAGCCGCCCGGTGGCGGCCACAGGCCCTGCTTCACCGCCTCCTCGCGAATGCGCATGCGGTCGTTGAGCGCGCGGTACGGCCACACGTGCAAGAATCGAGGAACGAGCCCGCTCAGCGCGTAAAGCACGGTCGCCGCCGGCGAAAGCGTCGAGCGCGGCGGAAGCGCCTTGGCCCAGAGATCGAGCGTGGGCTTCAACCCGGTCCTGCGCAGCTGGTATTGGCGCACCTCGAAGACGGGCCCGTAGTCTCCCGGGGTCAAGACGTCGACTCCCGGGAACGACGCGTACGCGTCGACCGTCACGCCCGTCGCGAGCGAGGAGACACCGTACGGATCCTCGCCCGTCAGGATGGCCGACTGCGCGCTCGAAAGCGCATCGGCCGACGGGTACGCGTAGATGGCGAGGACGCGGTTCAGGCGTCCTATCTCCGAGTACCAGCACGCGCGCAGCGCCTCGCGCCCCGCCGCGGACTTCGCGATGCCGGCCAGCGCGTCGCTCACCTTGCCCGGATAGACTTCGACGTTCACGACGCTGTAGAGCATGGCCGCTCCTGGTGAAGGGACTTGCCGGGATTAAACCACGGCTGCTACGGTTCGGACCGCGCCGCCCGGATCATGCTAACCTAACTCGCAAGCCGTCCCTCTCCCTCGATTCGCATGAACGACGCCACCTCCATCCCCGTTGCGGCGCCGCCGGAAGGCGTTGCCTCGCCGCTGGCCCAGTTTCTGCATTCGCTCGCCTCGCGCTCGGGCGTGCCGTTTCGCATCGTGTTCGCCAATGGCGCTCAGTTCCGCAGCGGCGACGCCGAGCCCGCGTTCACGCTGCGCTTCCGCACGCGCAAGGCGGAGCTCATGCCGGCACTGTTCGGCCATGTCGCGATCCTCGAGTCGTATTTCAGCGGCGAGCTCGACGTGGACGGCGACTTCGCCCTGGCGTTCCGCGCCGCGATGGATGCGAAGTCGGACGCGAGCATGCGTCCGCTCGTGCGCCTGCGCAACCGCTGGCACGAATTCCGGTACTCCAACCGCTCCATCGCGCAGGCGAGGGCCAACGCGAGCTTCCACTACGACCTGCCGTACGACTTCTACAAGCTGTGGCTCGACCGCGCGGGAATGCTCTACACCTGCGCGTACTGGAAGGAAGGGACGAAGAGCGTCGAGGAAGCACAGGTCAACAAGATGGACCACGTCTGCCGCAAGGTCGAGCTCAAACCGGGCGAGACGTTCATAGACGTCGGGTGCGGCTTCGGCGGCTTGCTGTTCCATGCCTACGAGAAATTCGGCGCGCTCGGCACCGGCATCAACGCCGCGTCGCAACAGCTCGCCGATCTGCGCGGTGAAGTCGAGCGGCGCGGACTCTCCGACAAGATAAAGCTCATCGACTGCGATTTCCGCGAGATCCCCGGCCAGTACGACAAGCTGCTGTCGATCGGCACCCTCGAGCACGCGGGCCGCGACCAGATCGACGAGGTGATCAAGGCGCACGCCGATGCGATGAAGCCGGGGGCGCTGGGCGTCATCCACTTCATCGGCCACGTCGGCCAGTTCGACACCGAGTTCTACATCCGCAAGTACATCTTCCCGGGCGGCTGGATCCCGAGCCTGACCGAGGCGATGAACGCGATGGAGCGGCACGGCCTGGAGGTGATCGACGTCGAGAATCTGCGCCGCCATTACGCCTACACGCTCGATGCCTGGGCGACGCGCTTCGACCAGAATTGGGAGACCATTCACGCGCTCGACCCCGGACGCTTCGACGAGAAGTTCCGCCGCACCTGGCGCAC
>Ga0335083_10006396_pt1 | contig 14716 bp, 10 predicted proteins | sample Lox_Sample_42_FD_206716 | JGI IMG/M metagenome (GOLD analysis project Ga0335083, IMG submission 206716) | Soil microbial communities from Loxahatchee National Wildlife Refuge, Florida, United States - Lox_Sample_4.2 | ecosystem: Environmental > Terrestrial > Soil > Wetlands | place: USA...
AATGCGTGCCGCAGTGCTGCACGCGACGATCAAGGCGGTGTCCGAATCGCAGCGGATTGCGGACATCCGGTTCCGGCGTGGCATCACCAACGAGCTCGATTCGGTTCTCGCGGCCCGGGAACTCGCAACCCTCGAAGCCAGCGTCGCCCCAGTTGAGGCACAGATCAGCGCCGCAGAATTCACGATCGCGACGCTGGTCGGGCGCTATCCCGAAGACCTGATGGCCGAGCTCGCAGCGCCGGCGCTAGTTCCGGTGGTACCGGCAGTTGCCGGTCCTGGAACTCCCGTTGACCTGCTTCGTCGGCGCTCCGACGTGCAACAGGCGGAGTGGGAGCTTGCCGGGGCGACCGCGCGCATCGGCATTGCTACTGCCGACCTATTCCCGCACCTGGGCGTCATCGGATCGATTGGCTACCAGCGGCAGGGTCTGGGCGACACGCCCGTCGTCGGCCAACACATCTGGTCGCTCGGGCCCGCTGCGTTCTGGCCATTGCTGGACTTTGGTGCTCTGGACGCGGCGGTCGAAGCGGCGGACTTGGAGACGAGGGCGCGACTCGTCAACTACCGCAGGACGATCCAGAACGCCGTGCGCGACGTGGACACGGCCACGAGTGCACTGAACGCCGAGCGCGAACGTCTTGCCAAGCTGAGTGACGCCCTGCTCGCAAGTCAGCGCGCCGTTACGCTTGCGAACGAGCGTTACGTCCGCGGTCTCACGGACTTTCTCAACGTAATCGATGCCGAGCGTCAGGAATACACGACGGCGCAGGTCGGGCTCGCCGACGAGTTCATCGCTCTATATAAGAGTCTCGGAGGCGGTTGGGAGTCGTATCAGAACCTTCCGCCGAGCTACGTTCCGAAACCCGCGGTAGTCGCGGCGTTTCGGCGAATTCTGCTCCGCGACGATCCGCTCAAGTAGCGTGGATTGGGCCGACGAGCCCGGCGCGGTTCAATTGCGACGTCGCCAGGCGAGTGTATCGATGTGTGTCTGGTGGACATTTTCTTGAATCGAGCGGCGGACCGTACGTCACGCCGCGGAACTCCTTGGCCATTGCGCTGGTCAGAGCAGTTCGTCGACGATGCCGCGGCCGCGAGGTCTAGCGGGGTTTGGATCGGCGATGACAGGTGAGGCACACATGAATAGCGCTGCCGCGGCCGCGCTCGCCCGGCGGGTGTCGCAGGAACGGCACTCCGGGAAAGAGGACGCCCGGAATCCGTGCCCTCGCGGCGACGGTCGGGCGGGCGCGACCCCGGCGGCGATGCGCCGCGACTCGGAACTGGCGACGCGCGAACGTCGTTCTCGAGCGCCGGCACGAGCGCGCTGGCGCCTCGCGGCGATCTTCACGTTGGCCTTTATCGCGAGCGGCTGTGCGACCCAGATCGTGCGGACCCCGGAGCAGCGAGCCAGCGACGCCGCGCTTGCGATGCAGGTCGAGCGCGCACTCGCACAAGACCCGAATATTTACGCTCGCCACATTGACGTAGATGCGGACGGCGGCATTGTTCGTCTGTCGGGTTTCGTCTGGGCCGCAGACGACTACTATGAAGCGCAACGCATTGCGGCCAACGTGCCGGGCGTGGTCAGGGTCGTCGACCAGCTCGAGATGGTCGTCGGCGGGCGCACAGGCGCTCGCTGAACGACGGCGACCCCGGCGAGCGCGTCGAGAATCGTGGACAGCGCGTCGGACGCCGGTGCCCGAACCCCACCTACGAGGCGGCCCTGACCCCCGTCGAGCGGGCATGGAACAGATCCGCGAGACAGCGCGCGAGTTCGGCGCTTCTCAAGGGCTTTTGAAGCAACGCCTGCGCGCCGGCGGCGTCGGCGCGAGCCTGAAGGCTCGCCCCACCGTAGCCGCTCATGAGAATGATCGGAATGGTCGGGCGAATGGATCGAAGTTCGACTGCAAGTTCGGGGCCCTGCATGTCCGGCATGATGACGTCGCACAGCACCGCATCGAAGCGGTTCGGGTCGGTGCGGAAGCAAGCGAGCGCGTTTCGGGCGCCGACGCAGCCGACGGGCTCGTAGCCAATCGAGGCGAGAACCTCCTCAGCCAGACTCACGAGCGAAGGTTCGTCGTCGACGATCAGGATCGTCTGCCCGTCTCCCAGCAGCGGCGCGACGGCTGGCGGGGCAATTCCGGGGGCTAGGTTTGCGATGGGAAGGAAGACGCTGAAGGTCGTGCCTCGCCCGGGTTCACTTTCGACGCCGATGCCCCCGCCATGCTCCAGCACGATGCCGTGAACAAGCGAGAGCCCGAGACCGGTCCCCTCGCCGACGGCCTTGGTGGTGAAGAACGGATCGAAAATCCGAGGCAGCAGGTGCTGGGCGATCCCGACGCCGGAATCGTGGACGTCGAAGCGCGCGTACCTGCCCGGGGATAGCCGGCCGACCGTCAGCGGTTGTTCGTTCGACACGTCGACTGCCTTGAGCGCCAGCGACACGCGCCCGCCGTCCGGCATGGCCTGAACGGCGTTCGTAACGAGATTACCGACGACTTGGTGCAGCTGCGCTCCGTCTCCGAGCACGACGAGCGGCTCCGGCGGAAGGTCCGTATCGATGGCGACTCGCACTGGCAGCGACGCACGCATCAGACCCGTGATCTCGGTGATGATGTCCTGGAGGGCCGTTGGCCCGCGCCTGCCAACCCCCGGCCTGCTGAAGGCCAGAATTCGTGCAACCAGATCGCGCGCCCGGTTGGCGGCAGTGACGATATTGTCCACGTATCGCCGTTGCTCGGTGCCCGGCGCACTGCTCTGCGACGCTAGTTCGCCGTAGCCCAGAACGGCCCCGAGGATGTTGTTGAAGTCGTGCGCGATGCCGCCGGCCAGCGTGCCGAGGGCTTCGAGCTTCTGCGACTGGTGCAGCTGTGCGGTGATGCGCTCGTGGCGCTCGAGCTGCCTCAGGAACGCGACCAGCAGCAGCGCGGCCAGCCCGGTAATGACGAACGTGCGCGTGACGTTGCTCCAGGCCTCGCGCCGCCAGTCGGCGAGGATCTCGGACTCGGCGCGCCCGACGGCGATCACGGCCGGATACCCGGGCACGCGCCTAAGGCTGACCCGGCTCAACCCGAGCAGGGGATGATCCAATACCGTGTGACTGGCGTCGTGGGCCTCGAGGCGATGGAGCGCCGCAGACCAACCCGATGGGGCCGGTTCTACGACGAGACGTTCGCGGTCCACGAGCGTCGTACCGTCCGCACGGATCAGTTCGACCGTTCCACCGGGTCCGAGCTGGAGCGCGTTGTAGAAGCGGCGGAAGTAGCCGGTCTCGACCGAGGCGCCGACGATCCCGCGAAAGCCGGGTCCGGGCAACCGGCGACTGAGTACAAATGTCGGGTCGCCGGTGGTCCGGCTGATGAATGGCTCGCTGAGGTACAGGCCGAGGTTCGGCTGGTCGCGCTGCGCAGTGAAATACGGCCGGTCGCTGATTTCCAGGTACGCGGTCCCCAGCGAGGCGCTGAGGTGCAGGTGGCGCTCAGGATCGAACAGGAAGAGATTTCGAACCTGAGGTACGCCGCTCATGTGCCGGCGCAGAAGCTCCGGAACGCTCGATGCCTCGACGACGGATCCGGCGCGGCCCGGGTCCAGCAAGGCGGCTTGCTGAAGGATGAGGTCGGTCGCCTGCAGGGACCGCGCGGCCTGCTCGGCGAGGGCTCCTGCCACGTTGTCGTGCTGTCGCTCCGCCTGATGAAGCGCCGCCGAGCGGTCGCGCAAGGTGTCAAACAGGGTCGACAGCCAGACCGCACTGCAGACGACTACGACGATCATGACGAGCCGGACCTGCAAGCTCCGGTCGCGGCTGCGCGTGGCCGAGGTCGCTAGCTCGCGCGCGGCGCCTCGGTCGGCGCGTGCGTCGTGCGAAGATTGAGAGCTGTCCATAGTTCGCCGCGCGTAAACGGCTTCGCCAGCAGTCGTGTCGCCCCAAGCCGCGCGGCCGCCGAATCATCCGCCGCGCACGTACCCAGAAAGCGGCCCGATACCGCTATGATGGCCGCGTGCGGGTACGCCTTTCGCCACGCCGATAACACCTCATGCGCCTGCCGAGGACCTTCCACGTCGACGACGATCGCTTCGATGTTCCGGGCCGAGTCGACCGGCAGATCGGAAGCGGGGAAGACCGCCTCGACGCCGGCCGCGGCAAGCCACTCCGCAATCAGCGGTCGCAGCAGACTATCACGCTCGACAACCAGCACGCGGCTCATGATGCATCGGTTCCGGGGCGGGCGTCGTCCCTGAGGAGCCCGCGATGAACGAACGGCTGCCGCCTCACGTGCTCGTGGTGGACGACGACCCGGTCCTGCGCGGTGTCGTCAACGAGTACCTGAGCCAGAACGACTTTCGGCTCAGCGAAGCCGCCGGCGGCGAGGAAATGTTGGCGATCCTGCGCTCCCAGGTCGTCGACCTCGTGATCCTCGATCTGCGCCTGCGCGGCGCAAGCGGGATGCAGTTGCTGCAGCAGCTTCGAGCCGAGTCGCAGTTGCCGATCATCGTGCTCACCGGTCGCATCGACGAGGCCGACCGGGTGATGGCACTTGAGCTCGGCGCCGATGACTATCTGACCAAGCCGTTCAGCCCGCGCGAGCTGCTGGCCCGAATTCGCACGGTCCTGCGCCGGACGCGCGCCGGAAAGGAAACGCACGGCGCCCCGGTCTGCCGCGCGTATCGTTTTCCCGGCTGGGAGCTCAATCTCCGCCAGCGGCAGCTGACGACGGCCGACGGCCGGGGGGTGGTGCTGAGCAACGGGGAGTTCAATCTGCTTGCCGCGCTGCTGGCGGCGGCCAACCGCGTGCTGACGCGGGATCAGCTGCTCGAGATGAGCAGGCGCTACGACAACGAGGTTTACGATCGCGCGATCGACGTGCAGGTGCTGCGACTGCGGCGCAAGATCGAGCCCGATGCCGCCCATCCCCAGCTGATCATCACCGAGCGCGGAGTCGGCTACCGGTTTGCGGCGCCCGTCGAGGCGGTGTACTGACGATCGATACGGCAACCGCATGCTCCAGGCCCTGTCCGTGGCGAACCGACCAAGGGCCGCCGAGGGGCCAGTGTCGACGGCCGGCGTTTCACGTGGCTTTCGACCCATGTTTCACCTGAAACACAGTCGTCACTCGGCGTAATCGGGGCTTGAACGCCCTTCGGTAACCTTGCGGTGCTCGGAAGGCCGAGCTCGCGCCGCGGCCGCCGCCGGGCTTGTCGCGTGCGCGGCGAGCGCCCTGCCAGGTGCCGCAACGTGACACCGGCCGTGGCCGGTCGGCCGCCGCGCGCGCTGGTCGAGGTTCTCAGCGCAAGTCGTCTTGTGAAGGAGCCCGTGAGGCACCATGTGGATCGTTAGTCTCGCGCTGCGCCGGCCATACACCTTCATCGTGCTCGCGCTCACGATCATGCTGCTCGGCGTGTTCACGATCCTGCGGACGCCGACCGACATATTTCCAAACATCAAGATCCCGGTCGTAGCGACCGTCTGGAACTATGCGGGACTGTCGCCGAACGACATCGCCACGCGCATCATTTTCCAGACGGAGCGCACTGCCCAGACGACCGTGAACGACGTTGAGCACACGGAGTCGCAATCGCTGAACGGCATCTCCGTCGTCAAGTACTTCTTCCAGCCGAACGTCAACGAGGAGCTTTCCTATGCGCAGATCACTGGCGTTTCCCAGACGCAGCTGCGCACCGCTCCGCCCGGCACGACGCCGCCCTTCATCCTCGCTTACAACGCCTCGACCGTGCCGATCCTGCAGCTCGCACTTTCGAGCGAGGAGCTGTCCGAGGCACAGATCTTCGACCTCGGAAACACGTTCGTCAGAACGTCGCTCGCAACGGTGCAGGGGGCCTCGAACCCATATCCGTACGGCGGACTGCAGCGGCAGGTCGACCTGAACCCCGACGCGCTGCGGGCAAAGGGCTTGTCGGCGACCGACGTGACGGCGGCCATCGCCGCGCAGAACCTGATTCTGCCGGCCGGCACGCAGAAGATCGGCGACCTCGAGTATTTCATCGAGCTGAACGCCAGCCCGACGACGATCGCAGCGCTCAACGACGTGCCGGTCGCCACTCGCAACGGTAACGTGATCTACGTCCGCGATGTCGCCAACGTCCGCGACGGCTACCCGCCGCAGACAAACATCGTGCGCCGCGACGGCCGGCGCGCGGTGCTGATGAGCGTGCTGAAGACCGGCAGCGCCTCGACGCTCGACATCATCAACTCGATTAAGGCGAAGTTGCCGGAGATACGCGAGACGCTGCCGACCGCGTTTCACATCGACCTGATCGGGGACCAGTCGTTGTTCGTGCGGGCGGCGATCTCCGGCGTCGTGCGCGAGGCGGTGATCGCGGCGGCGTTGACGGCGCTGATGATCCTGCTGTTCCTCGGCAGCTGGCGCAGCACCATCATCATCGCGATTTCGATCCCGCTGTCGATCTTGGCGTCGATCATCTGCCTGTCGGCGCTCGGCGAGACGATCAACATCATGACGCTCGGCGGCCTTGCGCTTGCCGTCGGCATTCTCGTCGACGACGCAACCGTCACGATCGAGAACATCAATTGGCACCTGGAACGCGGTGACGCGGTCGAGACCGCAATCCTGAGCGGCGCCCATCAGATTGCGCTGCCCGCGCTGGTTTCGACGCTTGCGATCTGCATCGTGTTCGTGCCGATGTTCATGCTGGCGGGCATCGCCAAGTTCCTGTTCGTGCCGCTGGCGGAGGCGGTCATCTTCGCGATGCTCGCTTCGTACCTGCTGTCCCGTACCCTGGTTCCAACGCTGGCCAAGTACTGGCTGCAGCTTCACGTGCCGCGGGTCGAAACCGCGTCGGCGAGCCCGCTCGTCCGCGCGCAGCATGCATTCGAGGAGTGGTTCGAGCGGTTCCGCGAGAACTATCATGGGCTCCTGGAGCGGGCGCTGGCCGAGGGTCCGCGGTTCGCGATCGTGTTTCTGGCAGCAACCGTGGCGACCGCGCTTCTCGCGTTCCCGTTCGGTCGCTGGCTGCCAGGGCTCGGGCAGGACTTCTTTCCGAGCGTCGATGCCGGCCAGATCCGGCTTCATCTCCGTGCGCGAACGGGCATTCGCATCGATCAGACCGCGGCGCTGTGCGATGCGGTCGAGCAGACGATTCGCGGGACGATTCCGCGGGACGAGCTGCAGACCATAGTCGATAACGTCGGCGTGCCGTACAGCGGCATCAACCTGGCCTACTCCACGTCCGCCCCGGTCGGCCCGGGCGACGCCGACATCTACGTGACGCTGGCGAAGGACCACCGGCCCACCGAGGAATATGTGCGGCGCCTGCGAAAGGAGCTCCCGGAAGTCTATCCGTCGACGATGTTCACGTTCCCGCCGGCTGACATCGTCAGCCAGATCCTGAATTTCGGGCTACCGAGCCCGATTGATATCCAGGTTTCCGGATTCAACGTGGACGGCAATCGAGAGTATGCGAACGCGCTGCTTCGCGACCTGCACGGGGTACCGGGCATCGTGGACCTGCGCATCCAGCAGGCGTTCGACTACCCGCAGCTGAAGGTCGATGTCGACCGCACGAAGGCTGCGCTGCTCGGACTTACCGAACGCGACGTCGCGTCGAATCTGCTGGTGTCGCTGTCCGGAAGCTTCCAGACGTCGCCATCGTTCTGGATCGATCCAAAAACCGGCACGCAATACAGCGTCGCAACCCAGGCGCCACAATACCGGTTGAGCTCGCTGCACGACCTTGCGACAACGCCGATCAACGCCGGCAATGGTTCCTCGACGCAGCTGCTCGCGAACTTCGCGACCATTCAGCGAGCGACCGGGCCGGCGGTCGTCAGCCACTACAACGCGACTCCGGTCGTCGACATATTCGGCGCGGTCGACGGGGCGGACCTCGGCTTCGTATCAAGCCAGATCAACCGGCTCGTGGCGCAGGCGCAGGCGCGGCTGCCGCGAGGATCTCACGTCGTCGTGCGCGGGCAGGTCAAGACGATGAATGACTCGTTCAACGGCCTTCTGCTCGGGCTGGTCGGCGCCGTGGTGCTCGTATACCTGCTGATGGTCGTCAACTTTCAGTCGTGGCTCGACCCGTTCATCATCATTACGGCTCTGCCGGGCGCGCTCGCCGGCATCGTCTGGATGCTGTTTCTTACGCACACCACGGTGAGCGTGCCGGCCCTCACCGGCGCGATCATGTGCATGGGTGTCGCCACCGCCAACAGCGTTCTCGTCGTGAGTTTTGCGCGCGAGCTGATGGATGCGGGTCACGACGCAAGCCATGCCGCATCGCAGGCTGGCCTGACGCGCTTCCGGCCGGTCTTGATGACCGCTCTTGCGATGATCATCGGCATGGTGCCGATGGCGCTCGGGCTGGGCGAGGGCGGGGAGCAGAACGCTCCGCTCGGCCGAGCTGTGATCGGCGGCCTCGTATTCGCGACCGTCGCGACACTGTTCTTCGTGCCGACGGTGTTCACCCTCATCCACGGCAAGCGTCCCGTTGCGCCCGCTTCGCCGGTGGTGTCCGGAGAGTCCGATGTCTGACCCAGCAGACCGAAGCACCGAGACGGCCCCGCGACTGCAGTTGAGGCGCGTGGCGCTGATCGCCGTCGGCCTGGCGGTCGTGTTGTCCATATGGGGCGTGGCGAGTCGCGTGGTCGCGCGCAATGCGCTCATGAAGGAAGCCGCCGATGCAGCGGTTCCGACGGTCGTCACGATGAAGCCCCTGCGTGGCCCGGCCGCCGAGACGCTGGCACTGCCCGGAAGCGTGCAGGCGTACTACGAAGCCCCGATCTACGCTCGGACGAGCGGCTACCTGCGACGCTGGCAGACCGACATCGGTACGGCGGTTCACAAGGGGCAGCTGCTAGCGGAAATCGATACGCCGGAGATCGATCAGCAACTGACGCAGGCGCAGGCGGATCTCGCCACGGCCGAGGCGAACTACAACCTGGCACGAACGACCGACGAGCGGTGGCAAGGCCTGCTTGCCACTGAATCCGTCTCGAAGCAGGACGCGGATCAAAGAGCCGGAGATGCGGCGGCAAAGAAGGCAGCAGTCCAGTCGGCGGCAGCGAACGTCGCCCGGCTCAAGGACCTCGAATCGTTCAAGCGCGTGGTCGCGCCGTTCGACGGCGTCGTCACGCAACGCAGTACCGATATCGGTGCGCTGATCAACGCGGGGCAAACCGCCGGGAATGCGCTGTTTCGCGTTGCCGATACGCATCGGCTCCGCGTCTATGTTGCGGTGCCGCAGCCCTTCGCGGGCCTCGTCAAGACGGGCCTTGGCGCGGATCTGGATTTTGCCGAGCGACCAGGGCATCGATATACGGCCACGGTCGCCTTTACGGCGCAGGCGCTTGATCCGAGCACGCGGACCCTGCAGGTGGAGCTGCAAGTCGATAACCCGCAGCGTGAGCTGTTTCCCGGCGCGTATGCCACCGTGCACTTCAAACTCGCTCCGGGAGCGCCGGCGCTTCGAATTCCCGTGAACGCGCTCCTGTTCCGTGCAGGCGGGCTGTTGGTTGCGACGGTCGGTCACGACCAACGGCTGACGCTGAAGAAGATCACGGGCGGTCGGGATTTCGGCACCGAGATCGAAGTGTTGACCGGGCTGGGTCCGGACGAGGACATCGTGATCAACCCGCCCGATTCGCTGGCCGACGGCGCTCAGGTCCGCGTCAAGAACCCGACTGCGACCGCGTCACCGCCGGCTGCCCGCGGCCGCTCCTGATGCGCTGGGTCGCGCCGCTGCTGTTGTCGATGATTGCGGCCGGCTGCTCGCTGGCGCCGCACTACGAGCGGCCGTCCGTCGAGGCTGCGCCCGCTGCATATCGAGAGACGGCGGAGTGGAAGGTTGCGACGCCGTCGGACTCGCAGCCGCGCGGGCGGTGGTGGACGGCCTTCGGCGATCCGTCCCTCGATACGCTGGAATCACGTGTAACGACAGCGAATCAGGATCTGCGCGCGGCCCTCGCTCGGCTGCAGCAGGCGCGGGCGCAGACCCGGATCGCACGCGCCGGGTACTTTCCGACGCTGGGTGCCGACGCGAACGCGCGCCGTTCGAAGATCTCGGAGAACGGCCCGAGCTTCGTGGCCGGCAAGTCACTGTTCGGAGACGACTTCGACGTCGGCGGAACCCTGTCCTACGAATTCGACCTGTTCGGCCGCGTCCGGAACACGGTGGCCGGGGCTCGCGCGGGCGAGCAGGCAACCGCCGGCGACTTGGCGGTGCTCGATCTCAGCGTGCGGGCCGAGCTCGCGAGCGATTACTTCGCACTGCGCGGGCTCGACTCGCAGCAGCAGCTGCTCGATCGCACGGTCGCCGACTACACGAAGGCGCTGCAACTGACTCGCAACCTCTATCAGGGTGGCGCGGCGGCGCTTGCGGACGTCCAGCAGGCAACGGCGCAGCTCGAGACGGCGCGGGCGCAGGCGGACGACACGCGCTTGCGTAGGGCGCAGACCGAGCACGCGGTCGCAGTGCTCGTCGGCGCATCGCCGTCGAATTTCCACCTGGATCCCGTGCCGCTTGCGTCGGGTATCGCGCCGCCGGCCATCGATCCCGGGTTGCCATCGCAGCTGCTAGAGCGCCGGCCGGATGTTGCGGCGGCCGAGCGACGCGTTGCGAGCGCCAATGCTGCGATTGGCGTCGCCCGCGCTGCGTACTTCCCGCTCTTCAGCCTTGCCGCTGCGATGGGACTCGAGAGCGTGGCTTCCTCGAACTGGACGCAGGCGCCGAGCCGCTACTGGTCGGTCGGGCCGCAGGGCGTTCTGACGATCTTCGACGCGGGCGCGCACCAGGCGCAATCCGCGGCGGCCCACGCCGCCTACGACGAGCAGGTCGCGAATTACCGGCGGACCGTACTGGTCGCGTTTCAGGAAGTCGAGGACAACATCGCTGCGCTGAGAGAACTCGAGCGCGAGAGTGTCAGCCAGGCGGCCGCGGTCGCCGCAACGCAGGGCGCACTGGACCAGGCAAATTTTCGTTACAAGGGCGGAATCGTGACCTACCTTGAGGTTGTGTCGACAGAGAATGCCGCCCTGGCCGCGAGGCTCGCGCAGGTGGACGTCCAGACGCGGCGGATCGCGGCCGCCGTGCAGCTCGTCAAGGCGCTCGGCGGCGACTGGAGCGTCGACGGCGGGCCGGGTCGCTCGCCCTGACCGGGCGACCCGGTCGGGCCTTCGCTGCTACCGAACGCTGTAGCCGCGCGCTTCCAGGCACGCCGCAAGGGCGCGCGAATAGTTCTCGCCGATCGCGCGGCTGCTCGCAGACGCCGGCGCATTCGGGTCGTAGCCGCTCTTCTCGCTGGCGCTCGCCTGGCATTCGGCGCGGTCCTTCGCCTGCTGCTCCGCGGTCTGTCGCTGCTTCGGATAGATGAACAGTCGAGGTGGCGACACGGAAGCCGGCTTCGCCGCGGCCGGGCCCGGTTCGCCGACGAACGAGTCGAAGCGCAGGTCGATGATCGAGCCCGATTCTTGGTGCGGGATGCAGTGCGTTCCGTCGACCAGGTTTCGCGTCGTGAACATCTTCTTCAGCACCTCGTCTCGAAACTGCTCGACGAGTTCGCAATCGCCGACCTGCAGGTCGACCGGCGTGTGAGCCGCGAACGAAACCGGCTGCCAGCGGCCCTGTCCGGCCTCCTCGCCCTTCGCGCCGGCCGGTGCCAGTGTGTAGAAGACAAGCCTTGCCCGCGCGAATCGGTCCGGGCGCCCGAACGGTGCGGCGCACGCGCCCGGTTCCGCCTTGGCGTCGGGCCGGGCTCCGGAGAGCAGCAGCAGGCGCTGTAACGTGTCGGCGAGCCCGTCGCAGGAATACGTGGAGGTGAAGCCCATGTATTCGAACGAGTACTCGTGCCGCTGCCAGACGCCCGGCTCGGGCGGCCCCGAGGGTTCGTCGCCGCGCGCGGCACCAGTGCCATATGCCGCGACAACCAGTCCGACGCAGCTGGACAGAAGAATTCTTTGGAATGCGCGCATGGGAATGCTCCAGAACGCAGTACGAAACATGCCGGCAGCGACTCAGGATAACGAAGGTTGGGCCGGAGTGGTTGACGGCCAGAAGCGCTGGAACTCCGAAACTTGGTGCAGGCGCCTTGCGCAATTCGAGGAACCCTCTCGGGTACCGAAGCGTCTAATGGGATCCTCGACAGAGGTCCGATTCGGAGCGGAGCGGCCCGGGGGCGACGCGGATCGGACGGCTCGGGCACAATCCGGGCGTGACGAATCTCATCATGCGCTGGCGATCGCTCACGCGTGCGGGGGAAGCTCGCGGGCGTTCGCCGATCAGTTCCGGGATCCGCCGACGAGCAGTGGCCGCCGACGGGGCACGAGCCGTCAGGCCGTGCGATGCCGTCGCGGCCGCAGGGCCAGTCAACTGCGCGGGGCGTCGGTCGCGGGTCACGGCCACCCTCGGGTACGTTTCACGCGCCTCTTCTTGGAATGCGGCCGGGGTCCGCTTCGCGCACAGACGAAGACGACACGCCGCGTGAATCGCCCGAACTCCTTCCTAGAGGTCCTCGCCGCGTTCGCTAAGCTCGGCGTCTCGTGCTTCGGCGGCCCAATCGCGCACATCGGGTATTTCAGGGACGAGTTCGTGCTGCGCCGCCGCTGGATAGAGGATACGGCCTACGCGGACCTTGTCGGCCTGTGTCAGTTTCTGCCCGGCCCGGCGAGCAGCCAGGTCGCGTTCGCCCTCGGCCTGAGCCGCGCCGGCTACGCTGGAGGCATCGCCGCGTGGGTCGGCTTCACGCTGCCTTCGGCTGCACTGCTGGTCGCGTTCGCATTCGGCGCCCCCGCGGTAGCATCGCTCGGCGCCTCCGGGGCGGGCGCGCTCCACGGCCTCAAGCTCGTGGCCGTGGCGATCGTCGCGCAGGCAGTCGTGGGCATGACGCGCACCCTGTGCCCGGACCGTTCGCGAGCCGCGATCGCGGTTGGCGCATCAATCGCGGTGCTGGCGGGGGCCTCATCGTCGGCACAGATTGCGGCAATCGTCCTGGGCGGCGTCGGCGGCCTGCTGTTCTGCCGGGCCGAGCCGGCGAACTTGCATCAGGTGCAGAGCCGCGTCTCGCGCCCGATCGGCATTGTGGCTCTGGCGGCGTTCGTCGCACTGCTGATCGGCCTGCCGCTGGCCCGCGACGCGGTGAACCGTCCGATCTTCGACCTGTTCGCGGCGTTCTATCGGTCGGGAGCGCTCGTCTTTGGCGGCGGTCACGTGGTGTTGCCGCTCCTTCGCGAAGCGGTGGTGACGCCAGGTTGGGTCGGCGACGACGCGTTCCTGGCCGGCTACGGAGCGGCCCAGGCGGTACCCGGACCGCTCTTTACCGTCGCGGCGTATCTCGGGGCCATCGCGACTCCCGCGCCCGGCCTCCCTGGCGCCGTGACCGGCCTCGTCGGTATCTTCCTGCCTGGCGTGCTCATCCTGCTCGCGGCACTGCCGCTCTGGGAACGGATTCGTCGCAACGCCGACGCGCAGGCGACGATGCGGGGAGTCAACGCGGCCGTCGTCGGCCTTCTTGCGGCAGCGCTCTATGATCCGATCTGGTCCACGACCGTTCATGGTCGGGCAGATTTCGCACTGGCGATGCTGGCTTTCGTGTTGCTGACCGCGTGGCGGCTACCACCGTTGCTGGTCGTCGTCGCGACTGCGATAGGCGCCGCCGTGGTGCAAGCGTAAGCTCAACGCCGCGCGAGGCAGCCGCCGGCGCGTTCAAGGAATCATTCGCGGTTCTCGATATGGTCCGGCCGGCCGATTTCTGCTATCGGTGACTGCAAAGCGTGCTCGCCCGGCGGTTGGTTCTGGGGGAGTACGTTCTTGAGAGGGGTCGAGCGTGAATCCTGGGGATGACGATTCCGACGTCGAAGAGGGACCCGGCTCGCCGGCCTGCTACCTTCACGAGCTGGGTCCGGATGGCCAGCCGGGATTTGATCGCGTTCAGGCTAAGGACGTTGCGCGCTGGCGCAAGGCGGAACGCGAGCGGCTGATCGCAGTCCGGATGTCGCTCGCTCAGGACGACCGGGCGGCGCGCACGCTCGCGATCATCCGTGAACTCGAGCGCCTGATCCCCGCTGGGCCGGACCGGATCGTCAGCGTCTACTGGCCGATACGCGGAGAACCGGATCTGCGCGAGTGGATGCGCTCGCGCTGCGAGCGAGGCGGTCGTGTTGCGCTGCCGGTTGCGATCGCGCTGGGGCAGCCGCTCGAGTTTCGCGAGTGGCGCCCCCATGAGCCCATGGTACGCGGTCTGTGGAAGATTCCCTATCCGGCGAACGGCGCGGTCGTGATACCCACGGTGGTGCTTGCGCCGGTCGTTGGCTTCGATGGTGATTGCTACCGCCTGGGTTACGGTGGCGGATTCTTTGACCGCACCCTGGCGCGACTGTCGCCCAAGCCGTTGACGATCGGCCTCGGATACTCCGAGGCCGCCATCCCGACGATCTTCCCGCAGCCTCATGACATTCCGATGGATTGGGTCGTCACCGGGACCGAGGCATCGAGGCGCCGGGAACCATGTTCGGGGGCGGGCAAGCAACGATAACGGGTCGGCCGACCGATCGGCATCGGCCCGATGCTACTCGCCTGACCGCCCGTGACCGGAGGGGCCGCGGCCGCGTGCTCGCCCGCGCGCGGGCCGCTGGCGGAGCCCAGTTATGCCGCCCTGTCATTTAGTTTGTTCTCGGCACCACCGAGCGGCGCGACACTGGGTTCCCAGGATGGCTCGTGCCGGCGGCCGGACTGCAGCGCACCGAGTGCT
>Ga0335083_10006397_pt1 | contig 14715 bp, 14 predicted proteins | sample Lox_Sample_42_FD_206716 | JGI IMG/M metagenome (GOLD analysis project Ga0335083, IMG submission 206716) | Soil microbial communities from Loxahatchee National Wildlife Refuge, Florida, United States - Lox_Sample_4.2 | ecosystem: Environmental > Terrestrial > Soil > Wetlands | place: USA...
GGCAGCCTGATCTCGGCACTCCTGCTCGCGCTGGTCGGCGGCCTGGTGCTCAACCTCATGCCTTGCGTGCTGCCGGTGCTGTCGATCAAGGCCGTGGGCCTGCTCGAAAGCGGCGAGAGCCACGCGAAGGCGCGCTCTCACGCGCTGTTCTATACGGCTGGCGTGCTGTCGACGTTCGCCCTGATCGGCATCGGCATCGTGACCCTGCGCTCGGCCGGCCATGCGCTGGGCTGGGGTGCCCAGTTGCAGCAGCCGCTGGTGGTCGGTGGACTGGCCTGCGTGATGCTGGCGGTGGGTCTGTCGATGTCGGGCGTGGTGCAGTTCGGCACCTCGCTGGGCAACGTGGGTTCGTCGCTGGCATCGCGCTCGGGCCATGCGGGCGACTTCTTCACCGGCGTGCTCGCCGTGGCCGTGGCCAGCCCGTGCACCGCGCCTTTCATGGGCAGCGCGTTGGCTTACGCCTTTGCCGCGCCGATGCTGCATGCGCTGCTGGTGTTCCTGACGCTGGGGCTGGGGCTGGCGCTGCCGTTCCTCGCCATCGGCTTCGTGCCGGCGCTGGCGCGCCTGCTGCCGCGCCCCGGCGCGTGGATGGAAACGCTCAAGCAGGTGCTGGCGTTCCCGATGTATCTCACCGCCGCGTGGCTGGTGTGGGTACTGGCGCACCAGCGCGGCGCCGACGCCGTGGGCCTGGTGCTGGTGGCCGCCGTGCTGCTGGCTGCCACGCTGTGGTGGTTCGAGCGCAGCCGTTCGCGCGGCGGGCTCAGCAAGGTGTTCGTGGCACTGCTGGCCGTGCTCACCCTGGTGCCGCTGTATTACCTGGCCCATGTGCCGCCGCCGGCGCAGGCCGCGGCCGTTGCCGAGGGCGTGGTGGCATATTCGCCGGAAAAGCTCGCGGAACTGCGCAAGGCCGGCACGCCGGTGTTCGTGGACATGACCGCCGACTGGTGCGTGACCTGCAAGGCGAATGAGCACACCGTGCTCGATACCGACGCCTTCCGCGACCTGCTGAAGAAGACCGGCGCCGTCTACATGAAGGGCGACTGGACCGACGTGAATCCGACCATCGCCGCCTTCCTGGCGCAGTACCGCTCGCCGGGCGTGCCGCTCTACGTAGTGTTCCCGAAGGACGGTGGTGAAGGTCACCAGCTGCCGACGGTGCTTACCTCCTCGCTGGTCGAGGAAGCGCTGACCAAGGCCGCCGGCACGCCGGTCGCCAGCACGCCATGATGCTCAGTCGCAGCAACTGGATCATCGTCGGCCTGGCCGTTGCGGTCGCGGCGGCCGGTGGCTGGCTGCAGCATGCCAGCCAGCGGGCACATGCGCCCGGTGGCAGCTCCGGCATCGACGTGGGCGCGATCGCCCCGGATCTCCCGCTGTCCGGATTGGACGGCAAGGCGCACCGCCTTTCCGAGTTCCGCGGGCGCAAGGTGCTGCTCAACTTCTGGGCCACCTGGTGCGGTCCCTGCCTGACGGAAATGCCGGCGCTGGTGCGTGCGCAGGCGAACGTCGGCGAAAAGGGAGGCATCGTCGTCGGCATTGCCATGGACGATCCGGGGCGGGTCCAGACCTTCCTGACCACCCATCCGGTCAACTATCCGATCCTGGTCGGACGACTGGAAAGCCCAAGTACGTCCCTGCAGCTGGGCAACGTCGGCGAATTGCTGCCTTACAGCGTGCTTCTGGATGAGAACGGACGCGTGCTGGCCACCCGCCGGGGCGTGCTCGATGGGGATCAGCTGCAGCAGTGGCTGGCACCAACCGCGCCCTGAAGCCGTTTCGGGCGCCATACGTCTCCGCACGGTTAACGCGTAACTTCTCCTTCAAACATCGCCGAACTGCGCCGAACTGGACAACAACGACGGGGGCGCGCACACTCCGCGCCGGACGCTGGCACCGCCGGCGCAATCCAAGGTTGTGGCGTGTCGAAGATCCTGGTCCTGCATGGACCCAATCTCAATCTGCTGGGCGTACGCGAGCCGGAGGTTTACGGCCGCGAGACGCTGGGCGATATCGACGCCTTCCTGGTGCAGCGCGCGCAGGCCGCAGGCCAGGAGCTGGAAACCTTCCAGTCCAACGCCGAGCACGCCCTGATCGACCGCATCCACCAGGCTCGCCTGGACGGCACCGCCCTCATCCTGATCAATCCCGGCGCCCTTACCCACACAAGCATCGCCCTGCGCGACGCGCTGGCCGGCGTGGCGATTCCCTTCATCGAGGTGCACCTGTCCAACGTGCACGCCCGCGAAGCGTTCCGCCGCCACTCGTATCTCTCGGATATCGCTGTCGGCGTGATCTGCGGCTTTGGCCCGGACAGCTACCGACTGGCACTGGATGCCGCCTTGCTGCGCCTGGACCGCAGCGGATCCGCCTCCTGACCGGCTCCGGCCGACCCCATTCCCATCCGGCCGCCGCGGCGGCCTCACGAACGAAAGGTTTGAACCATGGACCTGCGCAAGATCAAGAAGCTCATCGACCTGCTTGAGGAATCCAACCTCGCGGAACTTGAGATCAAGGAAGGCGAAGAAGTCGTCCGCCTCTCGCGCGTGCCCAAGGGCACGGTGACCGTGGCCCCCGCACCGGTGATGCAGGCCGCTCCGGCCGTTGCCGCGCCCGTTGCCGCCGCTCCGGCGGCCGACGCTGCTCCGGCCACACCGGCGCTGCCGGCCGGCCACGTGGTGAAGGCGCCGATGGTCGGCACCTTCTACGCCTCGGCCAGTCCGGGCGCTGCGGCGTTCGTGAAGGTCGGCCAGCAGGTCAAGGCCGGCGAGACGCTGGGCATCATCGAAGCGATGAAGATGTTCAACCAGATCGAGGCCGACGTGGCCGGCACCGTGCAGGCCATCCTGCTCGAGAACGGCCAGCCGGTGGAATTCGACCAGCCGATGTTCGTCATCGCCTGAGCGGGCTGACCCTTATGCCCATGCTCGAAAAAGTCGTCATCGCCAACCGCGGCGAAATCGCCCTGCGCGTGCTGCGCGCCTGCCACAGTCTTGGCATCAAGACCGTGGCGGTGCACTCCACCGCAGACCGCAACCTCAAGCACGTCGGCCTGGCCGACGAGTCGATCTGCATCGGCCCGGCGCCGTCGGTCGACAGCTACCTCAACATCCCGCGCATCATCGCCGCCGCTGAAATCACCGACGCCCAGGCCATCCACCCGGGTTACGGCTTCCTCTCCGAGCGCGCCGACTTCGCCGAACAGGTGGAACAATCGGGCTTCATCTTCATCGGCCCGACCGCGGACGTGATCCGCCTGATGGGCGACAAGGTCGAAGCGATCCGCGCCATGAAGTCTGCCGGCGTGCCGTGCGTGCCCGGCTCGGGCGGCCCGCTCGGCGACAACGTCGACGAGAACATGCGCATCGCGCGCGAGATCGGCTACCCGGTGATCATCAAGGCCGCTGGCGGCGGCGGTGGCCGCGGCATGCGCGTGGTGCGCACCGAGGCCCACCTGGGCAACGCCATCACCATGACCAAGCAGGAGGCCAAGGCGGCCTTCGGCAACGATCAGGTGTACATGGAGAAGTTCCTGGAAAATCCGCGCCACGTGGAGATCCAGGTGCTGGCCGATGGCCAGGGCAACGCCATCCATCTCGGTGAGCGCGACTGCTCCATGCAGCGCCGCCACCAGAAGGTGGTGGAAGAAGCGCCCGCGCCGGGCATCACGCCGGAACTGCGCGAGCAGATCGGCAAGGTCTGCGTGGATGCATGCATCCGCATCGGCTATCGCGGCGCCGGCACCTTTGAATTCCTGTTCGAGGACGGCCGCTTCTACTTCATCGAGATGAACACCCGCATCCAGGTCGAGCATCCGGTGACCGAGCTGATCACCGGCATCGACTTGGTGCGCGAGCAGCTGCTGATCGCCGGTGGCGAGAAGCTCTCGATCCGCCAGGAAGACATCAAGATCCAGGGTCATGCGATCGAGTGCCGCATCAACGCCGAGGATCCGGACAACTTCCTGCCCTCGCCGGGCACGGTGAAGCGCTTCGAGGCGCCGGGCGGCCCGGGCGTGCGCGTGGATACGCACCTGTACGACGGCTACCGCATCCCGCCGAACTACGACTCGATGATCGGCAAGCTGATCGTGCACGGCCCGGATCGCGAGACTGCCATCGCGCGCATGCGCCTGGCGCTGGCCGAGACGGTGATCGAAGGCGTGAAGTGCAACATCCCGCTGCAGCAGCGCATCATGGCCGACGTCGGCTTCCAGCACGGTGGACAGAACATCCACTACCTGGAAAAGCGCATGGCCGAGCAGAAGGAAAAGGCCGCCCACGGCGGCTGATGTTTGCCGGCGAGCCGCACACGCGGCTCGCCGGTGTCGTACCGACATGTCCGAACTACTGACCCTCCCCGACGCGATCGACGCCATCACTTCCGCCTTCGACGAAGGCGATGGCTGGGATCGCTATGCGTGGGTGTATATCCGCGGCGACATCACCTCGCCCGATTGCCGCCTGTATCTCTCGCACGTCGCCGATGAAGACGACGCGCTGATCGATGACAACGGCGAAGCCTTGCCCGCGGCTGCCGCACGGTATCGCGTGCATCATTTCCTGGAAGCGGCTGATTTCGTCGAAGTGCTGTTTGTGCAGCGCAGGCGCAAGGCGGACTCCAGCACGGCCGACTTCGCCCGCGCACTCGACCACTACCGCCGCCACGACGCGTTCCTGAACCCCCTGTAGGAGCGCACCCTGTGCGCGACCAGCGCAGAAGGGTCGCCACGACGGATGTTTTTCACGGCGCGTGGCGTTCACGAAGAACACAGACTGACGCACACCGACATTCCGCAATCGCGCACTGGGTGCGCTCCTACAAAGGCAAAACCCGGTTTCGCGCCCCACCCGCACATCGGCGACAATACCCGCCTCACCTGCAGGAACCCGCCATGCCCTGGCTCGAACTCTCCCTCACCGTCCGTTCCGAACAGCAGCCACGCGTGGAGGAAGCACTCGACGATCTCGGCGCGCTGTCCATCACCCTGCAGGACGCCGATGCGGAGACGCCGGATGAGCAGGCCATCTTCGAGCCCGGCGTAGGCGAGCTGCCTCTGTGGCCGACCATCACGCTCAATGCGCTGTTCGACGCCGACACCGATCGCCGCGGCCTGAGCGAAGCGCTGGGCGACCTGTTGCCCTGGCTGGAACCGGACCACATGCAGTTCCGCGACGTGGCCGACGAAGACTGGGAACGCGCGTGGATGGACCAGTTCAAGCCGATGGCCTTCGGCCGCCGGCTGTGGATCTATCCGTGGAACATCGAGCCGCCTGCCGACGAGGACATCGTCGTGGTCCGGCTCGATCCCGGTCTCGCCTTCGGCAGCGGCACGCATCCCACCACGGCCTTGTGCCTGGCCTGGCTCGACAGCCTGGACCTCAAGGGCAAGAGCATCATCGACTTCGGCTGCGGCTCGGGCATCCTCGCCATTGCCGCGCTCAAGCTCGGCGCCGCCAGCGCAGTGGGCGTGGACAACGATCCGCAGGCACTCACCGCCTCGGCCGACAACGCCGAACGCAACGAAGTGGCCGACCGCCTCGCCCTGTTCCTGCCTGAGGATCTCATGATCGAGGCCGCTCCTGCGCATCCCGGCGCGTCGCCTGCCGACGTGTTCATCGCCAACATCCTCGCTGGCCCGCTGGGCGAGCTCGCACCCACTTTTGCGGCGGCGGCGAAACCCGGCGCGCCTTTCGCGATTTCCGGCATCCTGCACGGGCAGGAAGACGAACTGCTGCAGCGCTACGGCGAATGGTTCGACGAGCTGCGCGTGGATACGCAGGAAGACTGGGTTCGGATCAGCGGGCGACGCCGCTGAGCGCCCGTTCACGATCGCGCATCGGCGCGGATGATTTGTGGCGGCGCCTGCACTAGGCTTGCCCCAGTTCGATCTCTGCGGACCGCATGTACGCCCAATGTCCCGACTGCCTGACCGTGTTTTCGCTGAACACGGAAACGCTTGCGCAAGCGCGCGGCGAGGTCGTGTGCGGGCATTGCTTCGCCGAGTTCGATGCGCTGGCCAGCCTCAGCGACCAGCTGCCGGCCGAACCCTTCCACCAGCTGCCCGAACGCAAGGTCGACCTGCCTCCGCGGCTTGACCTTGCCGTCTACCGGCCGGCCGCCGAGACACCGGCCATCGCCGAGCCGGCACCGCTGCCAGAGATTGACCTCGAGGACTTCAGCACGCTGGTGCTGGCCCCACGCTTCGCGCGCCAGAAGGAGCGCCGCGGCCATCGCTGGCCGTGGGTAACGGCCTGCCTGCTGCTGATGTTCGTGCTGGGCGCGCAGGTGGCGTGGGCCAAGCGCGACCTGCTGATCAGCGACGACTCGGTGGGCCCGGTGCTGCGCAACGCCTGTGCCAGCCTGGGTTGCCAGCTGCCGCTGGTACAGGATGTCTCCAGGCTGAGCCTGCTCGCCCGCGACGTGCAGGCCCATCCCTCGGTGCCCGGCGCGTTGCTGATTACGGCAAGCCTGCGCAACGATGCCGCCTTCGCCCAGCCCTATCCCGTCGTGTCGATCACGCTGTCCGACGCCGACGGCAAGCGGCTCGCCATGCGCCGCCTGCGCCCGGCCGAATACCTGGGCGACGCCAACGTGCAACAGCGCGGATTGGCGCCTGGTGTCACGGCCGCAATCATGCTCGAAGTGGAAGATCCCGAAGGCAAGGCAGTGGCTTTCGAGTTCGGTTTCGAATAGACGTCTATTTGAAATACGCTCGCGTCGCGCACCCCGCAATCCGGACCCGCGACCGCCATGACTGCTCACGCATAGGCCGTGCCACCACATGGGCATTTTGTCCATAGGACATTTTTCAAACTGCTGTCCTGGCGCGTATATCCGACGTCCGGGGACTTAAAATTGTCGGCCTTCGCGGGTACACTCGCTCCTTCGTCCTTAGTGCTGCACCCGGCGTTCCATGCGAGCCGCCGCCCGCGGTATTGCCATAACCACTTGCAGCGGCCCACGTAGCCGTCGCGTTAGAACGTGAGGGGAAATGTCAGTGAATGCCGTAAGACTGCCTGCCAGCGAATCTCCCAAGGAGCATTCGTCGCAGAGCGCGTTGAGCGAATGCGTCAGCCGCACCGTGCGTCGTTATCTTGCCGACATCGGCGATACCGAGTGCGACGAGGGCTTGCATGCGCTCGTGATTCGCGAAGTCGAAGGCCCCCTCCTGCGCGAAGTGCTGGCCTGGCACGACGGCAACCAGAGCCGCGCTGCCGCGGTACTCGGCATCAACCGCGCCACGCTGCGCAAGAAGCTGGCCGCCCACGGCCTGCTGTAACAGGTCGCTTCCCGCCCGGCATTCCCCGGGCTGACGGACACCGCGCCTGCATTTGGCCGTCCATCTGACGACCCGCTTCCTCACCGACGGTTCGGCCATAGCCCGCTATAATGCTTGGCTTCCCCGTTATGGAAGCCGCCATGTCAGCCCCTGCCGCCACCCCCATCCGCCGCGCGCTGCTCAGCGTGTCCGACAAGACCGGACTGATCGAACTGGGCCAGCGCCTGAGCAAGGCCGGCGTCGAGCTGCTTTCCACCGGTGGCAGTGCCAAGGCGTTGCGCGACGCGGGCATCCCGGTAAAGGACGTGAGCGAACTCACTGCCTTCCCCGAAATCATGGATGGCCGCGTCAAGACGCTGCACCCGAAAGTGCACGGTGGCCTGCTGGGTCGTCGTGGCACCGATGACGCGGTGATGGGCGAACTCGGCATCGCGCCGATCGACCTGCTTGTGCTCAACCTGTATCCGTTCGAGCAGACCGTGGCCAAGAGCGACTGCACGCTGGAGCAGGCTATCGAGAACATCGACATCGGCGGCCCGGCCATGCTGCGTTCGGCGGCGAAGAACTGGAACGACGTCGGCGTGCTCACCTCGCCCGACCAGTATGAGGAAGCGCTCGCCGAGATCGAGCACCAGGGCGGCCTGACCCGCGCCACGCGCTTCAAGCTTGCCGTTGCCGCGTTCAATCGCGTGTCCAACTACGACGGCGCGATCAGCGATTACCTCTCCGCGCTCAAGCTCAACGACAGCCTCGACGCCATCGCCGGCCACGAGGCCTTCCCGGAGCAGGCCAACGGTCGCTTCGTGAAGATGATGGACCTGCGCTATGGCGAGAACCCGCACCAGCAGGCCGCGTTCTACCGCGACCTGTACCCGGCGCCGGGCACGCTGGCCACGTTCCGCCAGCTGCAGGGCAAGGAACTGTCGTTCAACAACATCGCCGACTCCGATGCCGCGTGGGAGTGCGTGCGCAGCTTCACCAAGCCCGCCTGCGTGATCGTCAAGCACGCCAACCCCTGCGGCGTGGCGGTGAGCCTGGACGGCATCGGCCGCGCCTACGACCTGGCGTATCAGACCGATCCCACCTCGGCTTTTGGCGGCATCATCGCTTTCAATCGCATCGTGGATGCGGCCACCGCGAAGGCCATCGTCGAGCGCCAGTTCGTGGAAGTGGTGCTGGCGCCGGGCTATGAGGCTGATGCGCTGAAGGCGTTCGCCAAGAAGACCAATGTGCGCGTGCTGGAAATTCCCGCGCCGGCGAATGGCGACCTCAGCGCCGCGCATCCGGGCAACGACGTGCGCCGCGTGGGTTCGGGCCTGCTGATCCAGACCGCGGACCGCGCGATGGTGAAGGCGCAAGACCTGAAGATCGTCACGCAGCGCGCGCCGACACCCGCCGAAATCGACGATCTCATCTTCGCGTGGAAGGTGGCCAAGTACGTCAAGAGCAACGCCATCGTCTACGCGAAGAACCGCCAGACCATCGGCGTGGGCGCCGGCCAGATGAGCCGCGTATACAGCGCGAAGATCGCCGGCATCAAGGCTGCCGACGAGAAGCTGGAAGTGCGTGGCTCGGTGATGGCATCGGATGCGTTCTTCCCGTTCCGCGACGGCATCGACGCCGCCGCCGCGGCCGGCATCAGCGCGGTGATTCAGCCAGGTGGTTCCATGCGCGACGCGGAAGTGATCGCTGCCGCGGACGAGCACGGCATGGCTATGGTGTTTACCGGTATTCGCCACTTCCGTCATTGAGTTGAAAATGAAAACGGGGCCTAAGGCCCCGTTTTTCGTTCTTCCCGTAGGAGCGCACCCAGTGCGCGAGAAGCCTACGGAGAGGAGCCTATCCATCGCTGCGATCGCGCACTGGGTGCGCTCCTACAAACAGGCACCGAGCTCACCGGGAAGTCTCCGCCAACGTGCGCTTCACCTCCTCCGGTCGCGCCGCATACTTGCGGGCCAGCACCGCACAAGTCATCAGCTGGATCTGATGGAACAGCATGATCGGCAGCACGATGGCGCCCAGGGGATGCCCGGCGAACAGCACCTTCGCCATCGGCACGCCGCTGGCAAGGCTCTTCTTCGAGCCACAGAACACGATGGTGATTTCGTCGGCGCGACCGAATCCCAGTGCACGCGCGCCATAGCGGGTCACCAGCAGGGCGATCGCCAGCAACACGGCATTGACCACCAGCAGACCGCCCAGCACCGCTAGCGGCGTCTGCTTCCACAGACCCTGCAGCACGGCCGCACTGAAAGCGGTGTAGACCACCAGCAGGATCGAGCCCTGGTCGACGTACGAGAGCATGGCGCGACGGCGCTCTACCCAGCGTCCGATCCAGCGTTGCGCCACCTGCCCCGCCACAAACGGCACCAGCAGCTGCAACACTATGGTGCCCACGGCATCCCAGCCCATCGCGCCCTGACCGTGCGATTCCAGCATCACGCCCACCAGCAACGGCGTGACGAAGATGCCGAGCAGGCTCGATGCCGATGCGGCGCATATCGCGGCGGGGATATTGCCGCGCGCCATCGACGTGAAGGCAATGGACGACTGCACCGTCGACGGCAGCGTGCACAGGAACAGCACGCCCAGGTAGAGATCCGGCGTCACCAGCGGCGACAGCAGCGGACGCAGCGCGATGCCCAGCAAAGGAAACATTACGAAGGTGCTGGCGAGCACGGTGAGATGCAATCGCCAATGCGTCATGCCCGCGACCACCGCCTCCCGCGACAGTTTTGCGCCGTGCAGGAAAAACAGCAGCGCGATGGCCACATCGGTCAGCAGATTGAAGGCACTCGCCGCACCGCCGCGACACGGCAGCACGCTGGCCAGCGTGACCGTGAGGATCAGTGCACAGGTGAAGCGATCAGGAAGGAAGCGGCGCAGCATGGCGGGAAGTATCCGGCGAACAGGCCGTTATTGGACCTCGCCGGGATTGATGAATCAAATCGTATTATCTGATTCATTGATATGATCCAGTTATGAATATAAGCCTGCGCCAGCTCCGCGTGTTCCTCGCCGTGGCCCGCCAGCAGCATTTCCGACGCGCCGCCGAGAGCCTCCACCTCAGCCAGCCTGCCGTCAGCCGGCACGTAGCGGAACTGGAGGCCGAGCTGGGGCTGAAGCTGTTCGACCGCAACACGCGCGAGGTGGTGCCCACGGAAGCCGGGCGTTACCTGGAGAACGCGCTCGGGCGAGTGCTGGATGAACTGGAAGGCGTGCTCGCACATGTGCACTCGGAAAGCGAAAGGCGACGCGGCAAGGTGCACGTGGCTTCCGTGCCCACGCTTTCCGCGGGATTGATGCCGCAATGCATCGCGGAGTGTGCCCGCAGCTATCCCGGGCTTACGATCCAGCTGCACGATCAGGCGCAGACGCTCGTGCTCGATGCCGTGCGCGGTGGCGAGGTGGATTTTGGCGTTGCCATCGAACCGCCGGACACCGGCGAATTCAACACCGCGCTGATCCTGCGCGATCCGTTCCAGCTGGTCTGTCGTCCGGACCATCCTCTTGCCGCGTTGGATCGCGTGCCGTGGCGCAAGCTGCGCGGCCAGCCGCTGATCCTGCTCGACTATTCCTCCGGAAGTCGCCGGCTGATCGACCAGGCGCTGGCCAGCCGCGGCATCGAGACCAACGTGGTGCAGCAGACCGGCCACACGCACACGGCCTTCCGCATGGTGGAGGCAGGCCTGGGGATCAGCGTGAGTCCGGCGCTGTCGCCGCCGCCACCCACCCTGGTGTCGCGGCCGCTGACGCCGCGGGAACATCGCGACGTCGTGCTGATCAAGCGCAGGCAGCGTTCGTTATCACCACTGGCCGCGCTGGTGTGGGAACAGCTGCGGAACCTTTCCTCGCCACGGTAGGAGCGCACCCAGTGCGCGATGGACCCAAGAGGTGCGGCGCCCTCGCGCAGCTTGCGCAACGAACATCGCTGCAAATGCTTTTGTGGGAGCGAGCCCAGTGCGCGACAGGTGTCGGAGCAGCCCCGCAGTCGCGCACACGGCGCGCTCCCACAGTGATGGGTTGCATCGAGTCGCACGCATACACGGACGGCCGACCTCTCGCATGGCCAAGCATCCGCACGCAATCTATACGCTCCGTTGAACGACCTCCATCTAGCCTCCTGCTTTTGCCACGGGAATCACCATGCGCTACGAGCTCTACTATTGGACCGGCATCCAGGGCCGCGGCGAATTCGTGCGGCTGGCGTTGGAGGATGCCGGTGCGGCTTATGCCGACGTTGCACGTGAAGAAGGCGACGGCATCATCATGCCGTTCCTGCGCGGCGAACGACCGGGCGCGCAACCCTATGCGCCACCTTTCCTGCGAGCGGGGCGCCAGGTCATCGCACAGACGGCCAATATCCTCGCCTTCCTCGGGCCGCGCCACGGACTGGTGCCGGCATCCGCCGCCAGCCAGGTGTATGCGCTGCAACTGCAGCTAACGATCGCCGACGTCGTGGCCGAAGCGCATGACACGCACCATCCGATCGCTACCGACCTGTACTACGAAGATCAGCGGCCCGAAGCCCGCAAGCGCGCGGCATCGTTCTGCAAGGAACGCATCCCGAAATATCTCGGCTATTTCGAACAGGTGCTTGAACGCAACGACGGCCGCCACGCATTGGGCCGCAGGCATTCCTACGTGGATCTGTCGCTGTTTCAGCTGATGGCCGGACTCGACTACGCGTTCCCGCGCACGATGAAGGGGCTGCGCCGGCGCACCACGCATCTGCGCGCACTCAGCGAACGCGTGGCCGATCGGCCGAATATCGCGGCCTATCTGGCCTCGCCGCGCCGCGTGGCCTTCAACGAGGACGGCATCTTCCGCCACTACCCGGAACTGGAGCCGAGAATCTTCAGAACACGGCAATGACGATCGCGCCCGCCACAATCAGCGCGCCACCCATGATCAGCGGCCAGCTCAGCGTTTCGCCGAGCAGCAGCACGCCCAGCAGGATGGCGATGGCCACGCTGAGCTTGTCGATGGGCGCCACCTTGCTCACCGGGCCAAGCTGCAGCGCGCGGTAGTAACACAGCCACGAAAAACCCGTGGCGATGCCGGACAGCACGAGGAAGATCCAGCTGCTCGCGGGCAATCCGGTGGGCCTTGCCCATTCGTGGCGAAGGCTGAGGATGCCCGCGGTCACCAGCAGGATCACCACGGTGCGAATGAACGTGGCGAGGTTCGAGTTGATACCCGCCACGCCCAGCTTGCCGAACAGTGCGGTGAGCGCGGCGAAGAACGCCGACCCCAACGCGAAGAGCAGCCAGCTCTCGCGCAGGTTCATGCGCACGCCGCGCGAGTCAGGCGACGAGGCTTACTGGCCGCCATTGTCCTGGTCTTCGGGCGCCTTGCTCTTGCCCCATTCCATGACCTTGTACATCACCGGCTTCACCGGCTCGCCCGCCTGGTTCGTCCACGCGCCCTTCTGGTCAACCATGTAGGTCTGCGCGATGCCGCCCTTGGGCGTCACCACCACCATGTAGAGCTGGCCGCTGCGGCGGTATTCCTGGATGGTCTGCTCACCCTCGGTGCGCACCGTCACCTGCGGTGGTGCGTCGCCCCGCGCATCGCGCGGCTGCGAGGTGGCCGACGACGTGGCCGGCTGGCTGAGCGGCGCCGATGTATCGGCCGACAGCGACGACGAGGACGAAGATGCAGGCTTCCTGGTAGAAGGGACGGGCGCGGGAGCGGGCGGCGGCACCGCCTTGACGCCCGGATCATTCATGCCCGGCGGCGGCGGGGCTGGCGGGAACTGGCTGGCCGACTGCTGGGCCAACGCATTCGAGGCAACCGCCACGCCAAGCACAGCAAGCAACACAACAGATTTCATATGACGGCCTCCTTGGGGGCGTCGAGCATAACAGTGGCCACCAATGCGGCCCGTGAACCTCTGAAAGCCATGGATCGTCCATGGACCGTGAAGGTTCCCGGATCGCATTCGCCGGGAAGCCCTGCCCTGTACCCCATGCGACAATCCCCCTTATGCCCAAGCTCATCCTTATCGACGGTTCGTCCTATCTCTACCGCGCCTTCCATGCGCTGCCGCCGCTCACCAATTCGCAAGGCGAACCCACCGGCGCGCTGTTCGGCGTGGTGAACATGCTGCGCGCCACGTTGAAGGCCAGCCCCGACTACGTCGCCTTCGTCAGCGACGCACCCGGCCCCACCTTCCGCAACGCGATGTATGAGCTCTACAAGGCCAACCGCCCGCCGATGCCGGACGACCTGCGCGCGCAGGTGGAGCCGATGCTGGCCATCGTCGGCGCGCTGGGCTTTCCGATCCTTCGCGTGGATGGCGTGGAAGCGGACGACGTGATCGGCACGCTGGCGCACCAGGCGCATGCGCAGGGTATCGAAGTGGAGATCTCCACCTCCGACAAGGACCTCGCGCAACTCGTGCGCCCCGGCATCCAGCTGGTCAACACCATGACCAACACCACCACCGACAGCGCCGGCGTGATGGATAAATTCGGCGTGGAACCGTCGCAGATCATCGACTTCCTCTCGCTCACCGGCGACACCGTGGACAATGTGCCGGGCGTGCCCAAATGCGGCCCCAAGACCGCCGCCAAATGGCTGGCCGAGTACGGCAATCTCGACAACCTGATCGCCAATGCCGACAAGATCGGCGGCAAGATCGGCGAGAGCCTGCGCGCGGCGCTGCCGCAACTTCCGCTGTCGCGCCAGCTGGTGACGATCAAGACCGATGTCGAGCTGGAACTGCCGGTCACCGCACTCACGCCGCGCGGCCGCCAGACCGAGCAACTGCGCGAGCTGTTCGTGCGCTACGAGTTCAAGGCTGCACTGAAGGATCTCGATGCCGAAGCCGGGGCATGGTTCGCGACCAGCGCGCCGGCCAGCGCGCCCGTGCCTCCTGCTCCCGCGGCGAACGCCGTCCTGCAGCGTGAAGCGGACATTCCCGCGCTCAACATGCAGGGCCAGTACGAACTCGTCACCACCCAGGCGCAGCTCGACGACTGGCTGGCGAAGATCGCCTGCGCGCCGCTGATCGCGTTTGATACCGAGACGACGTCGATCGATTCGATGCAGGCCGACATCGTGGGCCTCAGCCTGTCGGTGGAACCGGGTTACGCATGCTACATCCCGCTCACCCACGATTACCCCGGCGCGCCGGCGCAGCTGCCGCGCGATCACGTGCTGGCTGCGCTCAAGCCATTCTTCGAAGACCCCAACCGACCCAAGCTGGGCCAGCACGCCAAGTACGACATCAACATCCTGGCGCACTACGGCATCGTGGTGCAGGGCCTCCGGCATGATTCGATGCTCGAATCCTACGTGTGGAACGCCACCGCCACGCGTCACGACATGGATTCGCTGGCCAGAAAATACCTCGGCTACGAGACCATCAAGTACGAAGAAGTCGCCGGCAAGGGCGCCAAGCAGATTTCGTTCTCGCAGGTGGATCTGGA
>Ga0335083_10006398_pt1 | contig 14715 bp, 15 predicted proteins | sample Lox_Sample_42_FD_206716 | JGI IMG/M metagenome (GOLD analysis project Ga0335083, IMG submission 206716) | Soil microbial communities from Loxahatchee National Wildlife Refuge, Florida, United States - Lox_Sample_4.2 | ecosystem: Environmental > Terrestrial > Soil > Wetlands | place: USA...
CAGCCGCGGCCGCCGCACATGGGCGGCAGGTGAGTGATCGAGTAGCTCTTCTTCGACGGCGTAGCGGTAGAACCCGGCGATGGTGCACAGGCGGCGGGTGATCGTGGCCCGGGCCCGCCCGCGAGCTTCCAGGTCCCGGGCGAAGAACTCGATATCGGCGCGCCGGGCGCCGAACAGGCGGAGCTGGTGCTGCTGGCACCAGCTGGCGAACTGGCGCAGGTCCAGCTCGTAGGCTTGGTGGGTCAGGCCGCTATAGAGCCTGTTTCTAAAGGGTGCTGCGGGGGTGTGGTAGTGAGCTGAGGCTGGCGCGGCGTAGTAATAGGGCAACGCGCTAGAGGCCGTTGTCGAGCAGGGATGCGGCTGGTATAGGAACGTCCTCCTGGTGCGGTAGTACGGGCTTGGTGTCCCAAACGCAGCGAGGAGGACGTTCGGTGAGCAAGGGTAGCGGCAGTGGCATGACGCGGGGTGACCGGAGGCGGAACGCCCGGCGGGAACGGCTGCGGGGGCTGCTGCCGCGGGATGGCGCGGTGATCGGGATCGATCTGGCCGAGGATAAGCAGGCGATCGCGGTGATCGATCATGACGTGCGGGTGATCGCGCGGAAAACGGTCCGGATGAAGGCGTTCCGGCTGGGTGAGGCACTGGACTGGGCGGCTGGCCGGGCGCGGGCCAAGGGGTTCGTGCACGTGACGGTGGTGTGCGAGCCGACCGGGGCGCGCTGGATGCAGGTGCAGCGGCTGTGCGCGGAGCGGGGCCTGCCGCTGGTGTGCATCCAGCCGCTGATGTCCCATATCGCCCGGGAGCAGCAGGACTATACGACGCACAAGACTGATGAGTCCGATTGTGTGATGATCGCCCGGCTGGCGGTTGAGCTGCACTGTTATATCCCGGAGGAGCTGGATGAGGCGTGGGCGCACCTGCGGCACCTGGGCCGGCGCCGGGCGCAGCTGGTCACCGCGGCGACCGCGTCGGCGCACCGGATCCAGGACTTCTTGTCTGTCGCGTGGCCGACGGTGATGGAGACGTGCGCCCAGCCGCTGCTGTCCAGGACCTGGCTGGCGGCCCTGCAGGTGGTCACCAGCCGGTGCGGCGCGCAGCCGGGCAGGCTAGCCGAGATGGGCGAGGAGGCGTTCACCGCCCTGGTCCGCGGCGCGGCCGGCGACTGGGGCGCCTGCAAGGCCTGGGGCCCGATCTGCCGCCGGATCTTCGCCGCGCTGACCGATACCGAGGGAGTAGTCGCCTGGTCCCGGCGCGGGCTGCTGCGCCGGGTCGCTGATGAGCTGGGTGACCTGCAGCGCATCCGCGCCCAGCTGCGGGCCATGGAGGCTGACATGGTGGCGGTGCTGGATGAGCTCGGCCTGTCCCGGCTGGCAGACATCCCCGCCCTGACCGCCGTGGGCGCGGCGGCGATCCTGGCCGAGACCGGCGGCCCGCACCGGTATGACAGCTCATCCTCGCTGGTCAAGCACGCCGGGCTGTCCCCCTCTGACAACGCGTCCGGTGCCTTCCTCGGCGATGCGCACATCTCCCGCCGCGGACGGCCCGGCCTGCGGCTGGCCGCCTGGCGGATGGTATGGCCGATGCTCCAGTTCAATCCCGTGATGGCCGCCAAGTACCAGGCGATGACCCAGGCCGCCGGCGACCCCGCAGAGCACACCGCCGCCGGCACCCAGCAGGCCAGCGCGGCGGCCGCCGCTGCCCGGTCGCGGCGTGCCAAGGCCCGGGTCGCCTGCGCCGCCTCGCTGCTGCGCTGGATCTACTCCATGGTCGTCCACGGCACCAGCTGGGATGCTGCCATCGCCGCCGGCGAGACCGCCCGCCAGCGCGGCCCCCGCCCGGCGGAGGCTGCCTGACCAGCCGATACTGCCTGAAATCTAGCATCGGCCCCCCTAGACCTTCCTCCCTGACGAGGGGGAGAGCGAGCCCGTCCCGGCGTCGGGGACCAACCCCGTCCGACACCCTGGGCAGCTCTCCCCCGGTCGCCTGGAGCTTCTCACCAGCCCGGTTGAACGCTGTCGGGGCAGGCCGCTCCCCTCACGGGCAGGCCGGCGAACTACGGGTACTGCGCGGCGCATTCGCGCTGGTACTGGGGCCTCAAGCTGTACCTGATCACCACGCCCGAGGGCTTGCCGGTGGCCTGGTGCCTGGCCGACCCCAAGATCGGCGAACGCGACGTGGCCACAGACCTGCTGGCCTATGCCCGCGATCTGGGGGCACTGCGGGACCAGATGATCGTGCTGGCGGACAAGGGCCTGGCCGGGCGGGAGATGGAGCGCTATTGCGCCGGCGAGGTCCACGTGCTGCTGGCCCGGCCGGACCGCAAAGACGAGCGGCGCCGCTTCGGCAACCTGGCCGGCATGCGCCAGTGGATCGAAGCGATCATCGGCACCCTCAAAGGCCAGCTCAGCCTGGAACGCCACGGCGGCCGCACCCCTGCAGGCGTGTACGTGCGCATCGCCCAGCGACTGCTCGCCCTGACCGCCGCCATCTGGCACAACTGGCGCATCGCAGCCGAAGACAAGCGGTCCCTGACCGCCTATGACCACTGAATCCATAAGGAATCACTCATCTAGCCCCAGATACCCCTGCGGTGGCGCCCGTTCCGGGCTGAAAATCGGGGGTGGCTGCCCGCCGACGCCGGAGCCCTATGGTCGCTGGAGGCCGTCGTCTAGCCGGGCGCTGGGAGCCGCGCATCCGGGGCCTTCAGTGTCGCCTTGAGCACGCGGATTAGATTCTGCCGTCCCCTGCAGCTCCCGCGGGCAGCCGCCTGATTGTCTGCCCCCAACAGCGAGGAGGTGCCGGGTGCTGGAGGAAACAGCGGACCGTGAGGAGATCGTCCAGCGGGTCGCAGCGCTGGATATCGGCAAGGCCGAGGTGGTGTGCTGCGTGCGGGTGCCGCACGAGGGCAGGGCGGGCCGGCGGCTGCAGGAAGTGCAGGCCTATTCCACGATGACCGGCTCGCTGCTGCGGATGGCTGACCGGCTGCGCGCCCTGGGGGTGACCCGGGTGGTGATGGAAGCCACGTCGGACTACTGGAAACCGGTGTTCTACGTGCTGGAAGCAGCCGGGTTCGACACCTGGCTGGTCAACGCCAAGGACGTCAAGCACCTGCCCGGCAGGCCCAAAACCGACAAGCTCGACGCTGTCTGGCTGTGCAAGGTCGCCGGGCGGCAGATGATCCGCCCGAGTTTCGTGCCGCCACCGGAGATCCGGCGGCTGCGGGATGTGACCCGTTACCGGATCGACCTGGTTGGGGTCCGGGGGTCGGAGAAGAACCGGGTGGAGAAGCTGCTGGAGGACGCCCAGATCAAGTTGTCCGTCGTGGCCAGTGACATCTTCGGGGTCTCCGGGCGGGACATGATGGCCACTCTCATCGCGGGAGAACGCAACCCGAAGGTGCTGGCGCAGCTGGCCCGGTCCCGGATGCGCACCAAGATCAGTGCCCTGGAAGAGGCATTCACCGGGCACTTCACCGATCACCACGCGTTCCTGCTAGCCAAAATGCTCGCCCGCGTTGACGGGATCGACGCTGACATCGCTGAGCTTGACGCCCGGATCGAGGCGATGATCGCCCCTTTCGCAGCGGCGGCCGGACGGCTGGATGAGATCCCCGGCATCGGCCGCATCGCCGCCGCGATCATCATCGGCGAGATCGGAATCGACATGAGCCGGTTCCCCACCCCGGCCCACCTGGCGTCCTGGGCGAAGTTCGCGCCCGGGGTGAAGGAGTCCGCGGGGAAGAAGAAAGGCAAGGGCTCCACCGGGCACGGCAACTCCTACCTGGCCCGCGTCCTCGGCGAAGCCGCCGTGGGCGCCGCCCGCACCGATACCTTCCTCGGCGAGCGTTACCGGCGTATCGCCCGCCGCCGCGGCGCGAAGAAAGCCGTCGTCGCCACCGGCCGGTCCATCCTGGTCATCATCTGGCACCTGCTCTCAGACCCCGAAGCCCACTACACCGACCTTGGCTCTGGCTTCTACGACCAGCGGACCAACCCCGAACGACGCAAGCGCGCCCACGTCCACCAACTCGAAGCCCTCGGCTACAAAGTCATCCTCGAACCCGCCGCCTGACCAGGACCGCCACACCTCACCCGGCTCCGCTGCGCTCCGCCGGGTGCTGCCGCGCGCCCGGCTGGGCACCGATTTTCGGATTAGAGGACTGCCTTGGCTGCGTGGCGGCCCGCAATGCGGGCGGAGAACAGGCAGCCGCCTAGGAACGTGCCTTCGAGGGCGCGGTAGCCGTGCATGCCGCCGCCGCCGAAGCCGGCCACCTCGCCCGCGGCGTACAGGCCAGGCACCGGCTGGCCGTCGGCCCCGAGCACCTGGGCGTCCAGGTCGGTCTGCAGCCCGCCGAGGCTCTTGCGAGTCAGGATGTGCAGCCGTACCGCGATCAGCGGGCCCGCGGCCGGGTCCAGGAAGCGATGCGGCCTGGCCACCCGGATCAGCCGGTCGCCGCGGTACCGGCGGGCACCGCGGACCGCGGTGAGCTGCGCGTCCTTGCTGAACGGGTTGGCCACCTCCCGGTCCCGCGCCTCGATCAGGCTGGTCACCGCGGCCAGGTCGATCCGATCCGCCCCCACCAGTTCGTTCATGCCGGCCACCAGGGCGGGCAGCGAATCCCGGACCACGAAGTCGGCGCCGTGACCCATGAACGCGGCCACCGGCCCAGGCGGCCCGGGCCGGGCCCGCTGCAGCAGCCCGGGGATGCTCTTGCCGGTCAGGTCGGGGTTCTGCTCCGACCCGGACAGCGCGAACTCGCGCTCGATGATCTTCTCGGTGAGCAGGAACCAGGTGTAGTCGTACCCGGTGCTCATGATGTGCTCGAGCGTGCCCAGGGTGTCGAACCCGGGGAACAGCGGGGCAGGCAGCGGCCGGCCCTGGGCGTCCAGCCACAGCGAAGACGGCCCGGGCAGGATCCGTATGCCGTGCGCCGGCCAGATCGGTGACCAGTTGCTGATGCCCTCGGTGTAGTGCCACATCCGGTCGGAGTTGATCACCGAAGCGCCGGCCGCCGCGCTGATGTCCAGCATCCGCCCGTCCACATGCGCGGGCACGCCGGACAGCAGGTGCTCGGGCGGCGTGCCCAGCCGGGCGGGCCAGTACTTGCGGCACAGTTCGTGGTTGCCGCCGACGCCGCCCGAGGTGACCAGGACGGTCTGCGCGTGCAGCTCGAACTCTCCGGTCACCTCGCGCGAGCTGGCCTGGCCGCGGGCCACCCCGGACGGGGCCAGCACACTGCCCCGCACCCCGGTGACCGTCCCGCCGTCCAGGGTCAGCTCGTCCACCTGATGCCGGAACAGCAGCCGCACCTGGCCGGTCCCGGCGGCGGCCCGCACCGTCCGCTCGAACGGGGCGATCACGGCCGGCCCGGTACCCCAGGTGATGTGGAACCGGGGCACCGAGTTGCCGGGGCCGTCTGGCCCGTAGCCGCCGCGTTCCGCCCACCCGGGCACCGGGAAGAAGCGCACCCCTTTACCGTGCAGCCAGGCCCGCTTCTCGCCGGCCGCGAACGCCACGTAGGCCTCAGCCCAGCGCCGCGGCCACTCGTCCTCGGGCCGGTCGAACCCGGCCGTGCCCAGCCAGTCCTGCCAGGCCAGTTCGTGCGAGTCACGGATACCGAGCCGGCGCTGCTCGGGCGAGCCGACCAGGAACAGCCCGCCGAACGACCAGAACGCCTGGCCGCCCAGTGAGGCCTCCGGCTCCTGGTCGACCAGGAGCACCCGGCGGCCGGCCGCGGCCAGCTCGGCCGTGGCCACCAGGCCGGCCAGCCCGGCCCCGACCACGATCGCATCAGCATCCAGACTCATCCGGCTAATCCTGCCGTAGCGGGCGGAACGCGGCGCGCACCTCCCCGGTGAACAGCCCGGGCTGCTCGAACGCGGCGAAGTGGCCGCCCCGGTCCAGCTCGTTCCAGTAGTGCAGGTGCGGGAAGCGCTGCTCGGCCCAGCGCCGGGACGGGCGGAAGATCTCCTTCGGGAAGATCGAGCAGCCGGCCGGCACGCTGACCGGGTCGATGCTGAACGCCCCAGCCTGGCCGGCCGGGCTTGCCACTGAAGCCGTATCCGGGCAGCGACGGGCACACCAGGTGGAAGGCGTCGGCTCGGTCGCCGCCGTGCCGCTCCGGGTCGGTCAGCGGCCCGATGACCTTGCCGAACTCGACCACCGAACCGGGCCAGCCGTGCGTCATCAGCAGTGGCAGTGCGTCCTCGTGCGGCGACCGGATATGCAGGAAGTGGATGTCCACGCCGTCGATCTCGGTGCGGAACTGCGGGAAGCCGTTCAGCCGGGCCTCGGCCGCACGCCAGTCGTAGTCATGGCGCCAGTAGTCGCACAGGTCACGGGTGTAGGCCAGCGGGATGCCCTGCGACCAGTCATCGACCGGCTCCGGCTCCGGCCACCGGGTCCGGCGCAGCCGGTCCCGCAGGTCGTCCAGGTCAGCCTCGGGTACGTCGATGCGGAACGGGCGGATGTCGTCGCTCATCCCTCCAGCATCGCCGGAACCGGGCCCCGGCGGCGGAACACTGGGCCGGTGCGCGGAGTTCTGGCCGAGTGGTGGCGACGGCGAGTGGAAGGGGCGACGGTGACGGCGCAGTTGCGGGACCAGCTTGGGCAGTGGGGGATCTGGCGGGGCGGTTACCAGCTCACCGGTGAGCTGGCGGCCAGCATTGAGGCCGACGGATTCGGTGCGTTGTGGGTTGGCGGCTCACCCGACGAGGATTTGGCCCTCATCGAGGAGTTGCTCGACGCGACCAGCACGCTGACCGTCGGGACCAGCATCGTGAACATGTGGAAGTCAGATGCGCACGAGGTAGCCCGGTCTTTCGCCCGGGTGCAGCGGCGCCATCCGGGGCGTTTCGTGCTCGGGGTCGGGGCCGGGCACCCGGAGGCGACCCAGCAGTACCAGCGGCCCTACCAGACGCTGGCCAGCTACGTGGACACGCTGCTGGACGACGGCGTGCCGCGGGACGCGCTGGTGCTGGCCGCGCTGGGCCCGCGGGTCCTGCGGCTGTCCCGTGATCGCACCGCCGGGGCCATTCCCTATCTGGTGCCGCCGGAGCACACCCGGCTGGCCCGGGAGATCCTCGGCCCGGCGCCGCTCCTGGCCCCGGAGCAGAAGGCCGTGCTCGACACCGACGCCGTCCGCGCCCGGGCGCTGGGCCGTGAACGGGTCCGCACCCCGTATCTGGGGCTGGTCAACTACACCAGTAACCTGCGCCGGTTCGGCTGGGGCGACGCCGATCTGAGCGACGGCGGCAGCGACGCGCTGGTCGACGCGCTGGTCGCGCACGGCCCCGCGGACCAGGTCGCGGCCCAGCTCAGCAAGCATTTGGACGCCGGCGCGGACCACGTCGTGGTGCAGGTGCTCACCGAGCCGGACGCCGATCCGCGGCCCGCTTACCGCCAGCTGGCCCAGGCCCTGAAGCTGAGCTGACGGCCGGGCAGGCAGGTAGGCCGGTCAGCGGGCAGTGGCGTTCAGCAAACTCTGCCCGCTGGGCAGCACGGTCACCGCGGCCAATTGCCAGTCAGCGGCGTCCAGCAGCTGGCCGTACTGGGCGCGGCGGCGCTCCATGCCGCCGCTCATCACCATCATGTGCACGTCCAGCAGCTCCGGCATGAGCGGGCCGGGCTCGTCGGCCAGCACCGTTTCGACGATCAGCAGGCGGCTGGCCGGGGTGGCCGCCTGGCGGCAGACGGTCAGGATGCGCTCGGCCTCCGGGTCGTCCCAGTCGTGCAGCACGTGCTGCAGCAGGTACACGTCGCCGCCTGCGGGCACGCTTCTAAAGAAGTCACCGCCGGTGAACCGGATGCGCTCGGCCGGCGGGGCGGCCGCGACCACCTCGGGCAGGTCGAGGACCTCGCCCTGAGCCTGCGGCGCGGTGGCCAGCAGGGCCCTCAGCAGGGTGCCGTGCCCGCCGCCCACGTCCACGATGTGCCGGGCCCCGGTCACGTCCGCCACCGCGGCCACCTGGCCGGAGATCATGGCCGACACCCCGCTCATCGCGCCCGCGAACGCCGCGCCCTCGCCGGGGCGCTCGCGGTAGTAGGCCCAGATCGGCTGGCCCAGCGTGGCCTCGGCGGCCGCCTTGCCGCGGACCGCCTCGCTCAGGTGCTCCAGCGGGCGGAGCTGGCCGGGCGCGGACATCATCAGCGCGAAATCGTGCATCGAGCCGGGACCGGTGCGCAGGCACGCTCCGACCTCGGTCATCGTGATCTTCCCCTCCGTGGTCCGCTGCACCAGACCGAGGACGGTGGCCGCGCGCAGCAGCCGGTCCAGCCGGCCCGGCACCGCGCCGGTCGCGCTGGCCAGGTCGGCCAGGCTGCGCGGCTGGTCGGCGACATGGTCGGCGATCCGCAGCCGGGCCAGCGCGCCCAGGATGTGGGTGTGGGCCGCGCCGTGGGCTAAGTCGAGCACCCGTGCGGCCGGCGGAGGGCTACCCATGGCGTGCACCGTAGCCCTCCGGGGCAGCTAAGTCAGCTAGCGATCCGGATAACCCGGCGTACTTCTGCACCAGCGCGCCCACCCGGGGCAGCGCCACCGTGATGTGCTTGCCCGCGCTGCCGCGGACGCTCTTGTAGGCCTTGATGATGGTGGGGCGGCCGGACGCGGCGCAGCGCGCATCGGTCACCGCGAGCAGGGCCTCGGCCACCTCGTCGCCCCGCTTGGCCAGATAGTCGCCGAACTCCGCCCCGCCCGACGCGGTGAAGTCGGCCCAGAACGGCTCGAGCTGGTCCACCATGTCCGGCAGCAGGTCGCGGACCATGTACTCGATGTGGCCCGGCATGAACGCGTTCACCGTCTTGTAGGCGAGCTTGAGCGCGGTGCCGGAGACCCCGGACTTGTCGTTGAGCTCCTGCCCGATCAGCTGGTAACAGTCCGTGCCCAGCGCGGGCTCGACGTCTGGCACGAGCAGGCTCTCACGCAGCGTGGCGGCCATGGGTATGTTGTTCTCCTTGTTGCCCGGGTTGCCCAATGGGACCACGCACGCCTGGTGCGGCGCCCCCCTCCGTCACTAGACGACGGGCAGCGGACCCCGGTTTACCGCCATCCGTACGCAATTACCCCGCGCTGCTAGCGTGCCGGGCATGGGTATCCCGCTCAGCGACGCGACGATCCGGCTGCTCGATGGGAAGAACTACGCCGTGCTGGCCACGGTGAACCCCGACGGCAGCCCGCAGACCTCCGTGGTGTGGGTCGGCCGGGACGGCGGTGACCTGCTGTTCTCCACCGTGCAAGGCCGGGTGAAGCACCGCAATATGGTGCGCGACCCGCGGGTCAGCGTCAGCGTGATCGACTCGGCCGACCCGGAGAACTACGTGGAGCTGCGCGGCCGGGTGACGCTGGCCCCGGACCCCGGCCGCCAGCTGGACACCCAGCTGTCCTGGAAGTACGACGGCCGCGACCCTGACCCGGACCGGCCGGGCGCGGTGCGCGTGGTGGTCCGCATGGTGGTCGACAGGGCCACCGGCTACGCGGCCCGCTGATCGTTCCTGGACGCATAAAATAACCCAGAATTCGCGGGACAGGGCAAATCGTCCACCCCCTTTTCCGGGGCTATCGTGCCCGGCGATCCACCTATATACTCACGGCGGGCTGATCAATTCAGCGGAGGGGGAGTTACCAATTTCTATTGGCTTAATTCAGCGTATAAGGCGTTTCAGCATATGGCGCGTGCCGAATTACTTCATGGAGCCGAGCGGCGCCTTCCTGGGCGAGCGCGTGGAGGCCATTGACCGGCTCAACAAGGTCCGTTCCTGGGCCGCCATCGCGATCATCGTCGGGACCGCCGTCTACTACGCCGGTCTCGGTCACCTTGCCGACGTCACCAAGGGCAAGGACGGTGTCTCCAACGTGGCGGTCGGGAATCACACTCCGGAGGGCAGCTGGTTCCTCGGCCTGATGATCAGTGTGGTCGTCGTCATTTTCATGCTGCCGCTCATATCGCTGTCCCTCGTGTGGTGGACCAGGCGCGGCGCGCGGCGGGCGGCGCTGGTGCAGCTCCGATGGCCATACCTGGCCATCGCGGCCTGGTTCGGGGTCTTTGCCGTCGCCTCGCCATTCATGGCGCTGACTGCTTACCTGCAGAGATCGGCCCGGCACATGAACTTCGACGTCAAGGCGCTGGTGTGGGTCATCGTGCTGTTCGTTCTCGTCGTCGAACTTGCGTGGCTGGTCAAGGCGACCTACCTGGCCGCCAGCGGGCTGTTCCGCGCGGCGGACGGCCACCCACTCCTGCCGCTGATCGTTGCGCCGGCCGCGGCCGCGGTCACCGCGCTGATGATGATCACCGTGGGCAGCAACGGGCTCGTCGGGGTACCCGGCTACCTTGGCATCCTGCTGGCCTGGGGCGGGACGATCACGATCACGATCGTCAGCCTGCGCAGCGCCCAGATCCTCAAACGGCAGTATCCAGACGATTTCCCGTTCCGTAACGGCCCGCTCCGGTTGGCGCCTCAGGTCACTGCCGACACATCCACCGGATAGCCGGCCCCTGGTGCCTGGTCAGGCGCGGGGCAGGGTGAGCGTCATCTGGGTGCCCTGGCCGGGCTGGCTGGCCGCGGTCAGCTGGCCGCCGTGGGCCTGGGCCAGTTCGGCGGCCACGGACAGGCCGATGCCGCTGCCGGAAATGTGCGCCGCGTCCCGGCCGCGCCAGAACCGGTCGAAGATCCGCGGCAGCTCGTCGGCCGGGATGCCCCGGCCGGTATCGCTGATCCGTAGCACGGCCTCCGGGCCGGACGGGCCGGCCTCGATGGTCACCTGCCCGCCGGCCGGGGTGAACTTCAGCGCGTTGGTCAGCAGGTTGGTGACCGCCTGGTGCAGCCACCGCGGGTCGGCCAGGATGCCCACCCCGGCCAGCTGCCGGTGCACGGTGATCCCGGCCGCCTCGAACCGGCCGGCCAGGCTGTCCGCGGCGGTGGCGGCGATGGCGGCCAGGTCGCAGCGCTGGCGGGCCAGGCGCAGCGTGGCCGCGTCGGCGGCGGCCAGCGTCTGCAGGTCGCCGACCATCTGGGCCAGCCGCAGCACCTCGTCGCGGAGCGAGCTGAGCTGCCCCGGGGTGGGTTCCGCGACCCCGTCGAGCAGCGCCTCGTGGCCCGCCTGCAGGATGGCGATCGGGGTCCGCAGCTCGTGGGCGACGTCGGCGACCAGGTCGCGGCGTAGCTGCTCCTGCCGGTCCAGCCCATCGGCCATCTGATCGAACGCGGTGGCCAGTTCGCGCAGTTCGCCTGGGGCCTTGATCGGGCCGACCCGGGCGGTGCGGTCACCGCGCCCCATGGCCCGGGTCACCGCGATGATCCGGGTGACCGGGCGGGTGATCCGCCGGGCCACGGCCAGCCCGGTCAGCAGCGCGGCCAGTGCGGCCAGCCCCGCGGTGCCGGCGATGGCCCGCAGCAGGGCCAGCTGCAGGGAGTGGTCGGCCTGGCCCAGGCCGGCGCCGGTGAACCGGACCACGGCCCGCCCGACCGGCGTACCCCGGACCGTGGCGGGCGCGCTCACCTGCGGGTCCCCGGCGTGCGCGGCGAACCCGGGGGAGATGGCGACGACCTGGCCGGCCTGGTCCAGGATCTTCACGTCCGCGCCGGTGCGCGAGGCCAGGTCCAGGACCGGGGACAGGTCGGCGCCGCGCCAGCTGTTGTTCCGGTCCCAGGCCGCGGCCGCGGCCACTGCCACGGCCGAGGTCAGCTCGCTGCGCTGCCGCCCGGCCAGGGCCGATACGTCGGCCGAGGCGAACGCCGCGGTCAGCCCGGCCAGCAAGGCGATCGCCGCCAGGGCCACGCCCAGGAACAGCAGCGCCAGGCGGAGCCCGATCGCGTCACCCCGGGCCGGGGGTCCCGGCGGCGGGCCGCCTTCGTCAGCCATCGCGGGCCAGCCCCAGCCGGTACCCACCGCCCAGCACGGTCTGCACGATCTGGGGATTGCCCGGATCAGCCTCGATCTTCCGGCGCAGGTTTTTCACGTGCGAATCGACGGTCCGCTGATAGCCCTCGAACTCGTAGCCACGTACCCGGTTGATCAGCTCGAGCCGGGAGTACACCCGGCCCGGCACGGTGGCCAGCGCGACCAGGATGCCCCATTCGGTCGGGGTCAGATCGGCATGCTCGCCGCGCACCGTGACCTGGCGCTGCGGCTCATCGATGACCAGCACGCCGGTGCCGTAGCTGGTCACGCCCTGCCCGGCGGCCGGGGCGCCGCGGCGCAGGATGGCCTGCACCCGCAGGACCAGCTCCCGTGGGCTGAACGGCTTGGTCACGTAGTCGTCGGCGCCCAGCTGCAGGCCGGCGATCCGGTCCTCCTCGGTGGCCTTGGCCGTCAGCATCAGGATCGGGGTCGGGCCGGCCGCGCGCAGCTCCCTGGCCACCGTCTCGCCCGCCACATCCGGCAGCCCGAGGTCCAGGATCACCAGGTCAGGTGCGGCCGAGCCGGCCAGCGTCAGCGCCTCAGCGCCGGACCCGGTAGACAGCACCGTGAACCCGGCCCGCTCCAGGTACGACCGGACCAGCCCGCGCAGCTTGCGCTCGTCCTCCACCACCAGAACCGTCGCCGCCACCACCGCTCACCTGCCTTCCCGCCGGCCGTCCGGCCGCCGCCCGGGCGGGGCCGCCCAGCCTCCATGATCCCGCATAAGGGAATACAGCCGTGGTGGGTGCCGTAACCGGGTGTCGCGGCGGTGGTGGCGGCGGCTGGTGCCGCGCTGGCTGAGCAGGCGGAAGCCGATCGCGCCCAGGCCGGCGCCGAAGACCAGCCAGGGTGTGAGTACCAGCAGATCGGCCGTGGTCACCGTGTCTCCTCCGGCTGCTGGGCTGGGGCCGCGCTCAGGACCGGGTCAGGCGGCCAGCGGCCGGCCCGTTTCCAGCAGCGACTTCAGGTCGCTGAGGATCCAGGTCCAGCCGGCCAGCCCGCCGTCCCGCCCGGCTACCAGGTCGGCGGTGCGCGGCGCGCCGTCCAGCTCGTGACTGACCGTCACCGCCGTCACCCCGCTGTCCGCCTCCTCGATCTCCCAGGTCAGCCGGGTATCCGTCTCGGCCGCGGCCAGGTCGTCGAACAGCACGTGCCAGGTCTGGACGAGCCGGTATGGCGGATTGACGGCGATGACCTCGCCGTCAATGATCACATCGCTGGCGCCCCGCATCCGCATCGGCGCGCTGGCGAAGGCCAGGAAGATGCCGCCCGGGCGCATGTCGTAGTGGACCGCCGCCCGGAAGCCGTACTTCTGCGTCCAGCCGGGCCTGGTCAGCGCGTCCCAGACGTCCTCGGCGGTGGCCCTGACGAAGATGCGGTGGGTTTGCACGGCTACCCGGACCTGGGTGATGGCGGTCATGTCGTCTCCTGCGTTTCGCGGGGCGGGGCCGCCCTGGTCCGCTCATCGGGGGCGCGGACCAGGGCGACACGACCAGGTAACCCGGACCCGGTGCAGCGGCCATGAAGCTGATGTGGTGAGCAGATGAAGAACACCATGACCTGCCTCCACCTCCCACACACATCCTCTGCACGCCGACTGCACACGGCTGGCATGTGCTGAATGGGCAGATGGGGCAGTTGTCCCCGTAGGTGGCTAGGCGGTGCCCGCGCCTGCGCGGGGCCCGGTCCGCGATCCGGCCTGGGGGGAGGCCGGCGCGAGTACCGGGCGGCTGGTTGGCCGCGCCGCGCGGTTGGTGGACCGCGCCGCGTGGCTGGCGGGCACCGCCAACTCCTCTCCGGCGGGCACCGCCAATTACTGCTTCCCTCAGGCCGCCGGAGCGCAGCGGGCGCAGTACCGCGCCTCTGGTTCTCGCGCCAGCCGGGCGGGCGGGATCGGCCCGGTGCAGTGCTCACACCGGCCGAAGCGGCCAGCGGCCAGCCTGACCAGCGCTTCTTCGGTATCGGCCAGGGCCCGCCGCGCGGCCACCGCCCGGTTCAGCAGCCGGCGCAGCTGCCGCCCGCTGCCGTGGCCGGCGCCGTCCGTGCCATGGCCGGCCACTGGCGCGGCCGCCGCGTCGTGGTAGGCCAGGGACAGCTCGGTCACCTCCAGGACGCGGGCCCGCCAGCGGGATTCCAGCAGGACCCGCCAGTGTGGATCCGCGGGGTCGGCGGGCTGGGGGACGGCCAGTGGCCGGAGTGGGCGCTCTGAATCGACAGGCATGTGCGCTCCTGGCGTGCGGCGAGTGTGGGCCGCGAGTGGTGAGCCGGCCGGGCCGGCCGCTTACCCCGACAGCCAAGCCAGCACTGGTGCAGGCATCGTGCTGGCGATGTGGTGATTCGATGGAGGACCCGGGGTGGCGGGCCGGTCAGCCGGGCGCCATGCCGAGCGCGTCGGCGCCGGGAAGTTCGCCCGCGAGCTCGGCGAACATCTCGAAGTTCCAGGTCAGCGTGCCCGTCTGCAGATCCTCGATGACGCCGCGCAGCCAGCTCAGCTCGGCGGCGGTGACGGCCCGCCGGTATTCGTCGTCCATCAGCGTCACCCGGGGCAGCGTGCCCGCGTACTCGGCCAGATCGCTGTCGATCGCGGCCAGGGTGCCGCTGAGCGTCTGGGCGCGCTGCTCCAGGGCCGCCAGCGCGTCCTCCGGGCCGAGCAGCATGACGAACGACAGCGACGCGGGGAACTGGGCGAACTCGTTGCGGGGGAGGGCGACCATGCGGGCCAGCCAGTCGTGCGCGGCGATCCGGCCTTCATCGGTCAGCTGGTAGACGGTGCGTTCCGGGTAGCGCTGATCGCGTTCGGTGTGCAGCACGGTGACCAG
>Ga0335083_10006399_pt1 | contig 14713 bp, 18 predicted proteins | sample Lox_Sample_42_FD_206716 | JGI IMG/M metagenome (GOLD analysis project Ga0335083, IMG submission 206716) | Soil microbial communities from Loxahatchee National Wildlife Refuge, Florida, United States - Lox_Sample_4.2 | ecosystem: Environmental > Terrestrial > Soil > Wetlands | place: USA...
GAGTTCGCCCGCAACAAGACCCGCCTGCTCGCCGCCCGCGCCGAAATCGCCACCTGCGCCATCTCGGGTGCTGTCGGCACTTTCGCGCATGTGGACCCGCGCGTGGAGGAATACGTGGCGGAAAAGCTGGGCCTCGCGTCCGAGCCGGTCTCCACCCAGGTCATCCCGCGCGACCGCCACGCCGCCTTCTTCGCCACGCTGGGCGTAATCGCCTCGGGCATCGAGCGTCTGGCGACGGAAGTGCGGCATCTGCAACGCTCGGAAGTGCGCGAGGCGGAGGAATTCTTCCACGCAGGGCAGAAGGGCAGCTCGGCCATGCCCCACAAGCGCAACCCGGTGCTCTCCGAAAACCTCTGCGGCCTCGCCCGCCTCGTCCGCGCCGCCGTCATCCCGGCCATGGAGAACGTGGCGCTGTGGCATGAGCGCGACATCTCGCACTCCTCCGTCGAGCGCGGCATTGGCCCCGACGCAACGGTGACGCTGGATTTTGCCCTGGCGCGCCTGGCGGGCATGATGGACAAGCTCACAATCTACCCCGAGCAGATGGCCGCCAACGTGGAGAGCCTCGGCGGCGTGGTGCATTCCGGCGAGGTGCTGCTGGCCCTGACCAAGGCCGGGATTCTGCGCGAGGACGCGTACAAGATCGTGCAGCGCAACGCCATGGCGACCTGGACCAAGCTGGGCACGGCCGACACCAAGACCTTCCGCGAAAACCTCCTGGCCGACCCGGAAGTTGCTGGCCGTGTGTCCGAGGCCGCCATCGACGCCGCAATGTCCGCTGAGATGCATCACGCCCATGTGGACACCATCTTCAAGCGCGTGTTCGGGTAAGCTCAATGCGTAAACCTGTGCTGCTGGGCGCCGCCATTGCCGTGGCAAGCGGGCTGGGCGTGCTCGGCCTCTGGGAGACGGCCAATGGCACGCTCTCCTGCCCAGTTGGCTACACGCCGCAAATCTATGGCGGCTTCTGGCCGGCCTTGCTGTTCGGCGGGCTATTCGGCGCCATGATGCTGGCACTCGTCATCGGCGGCATCATCGGCATGGCACGCTGCGCCCCGCCGCGTGCCCAGAAACCCGCGCCCGTGGAAACCGCCGCGCCCGAGGCTCAGCTCCAGCCGGTTTGACCCGGCGCGAAACCAGCCTAGTTTCCGGGCATGGACATCATCAAGGATCACATGCTCGTTGACCCCGCCCTGAAGGCGGAGATCGTGGCCCGCTGCGTCTCAGGGGAGTTCGGCGACGAGCCAAGCCATGCGGTGCACGCGCTGGGCAGCATCCCCCTGCCCGACGGCACGCAGCGGCGCGTGCATCTGCGCCATGCCGCCGATGCCGTGCTGCTGGACGACCACGGGCAGGTCGCGCTGATCACGCGCATCCATAATCCCGGGCGCGGCAAGCTCGCGGTGCCGGGCGGGTTTATCGACGAGGTGGACGGCAAGGTGGAAACCTCCCGCACCGCGGCGCTGCGCGAGGCAATGGAGGAGACCGGCATCAGCCCCGATGCGCTGGCGCAGGCGGAGGTGAGCCAGATCGGCCACCGCATCTTCGATCGGCCCTTCGACGTCCGCTGCGCCTGGAACAATCTGCCGGGCACCGATATCCGCATCGGCGAGTTCTTCACCGTCTCCACTCTTGGCTTCCGGGTGAAGCTGCAGGGCGACTTGCGAGAGATGCACCTGCAAGCGGGCGACGATGCCAGCGCGGTGCAGCTGTTCGAGATCGCCAAGCTGCGGCGCGAGCAGTTCGCCGTGCCGGATCATCTGGACATGATCTTGGCCGCGGCAAAGGGCTGAGCCCGATGTGCTCAATCATCCTGCGCGTCACGCCCGAGGGCGTGTTCATCGCCGCCAACCGCGACGAGATGGCCTCGCGCCCCTGGGAACCGCCCGCCGAATACTGGCCCGGCATCTGCGGCGGGCGGGACATTCTGGCGGGCGGCACATGGCTCGCTTTGAACCAGAATGGGGTCATGGCGACCGTGCTGAACCGCACCTTCACGCTGGGCCCGGCGCCGGGCAAGCGGAGCCGGGGGGAGTTGCCGCTCATCGCCCTGCGTGAGGCCAGCGCCGATGCCGCCGCGGCTGCCATCACGCGTCTCGATGCCGGGCTGTACCGGGACTTCAACATGGTGCTGGCCGATGCCCGCGCCGCGTATTTCGTCCGCGGCCTTGGCACCGGGCAGCCGGAAGCCACGCCCCTGCCCGAGGGGGTGTGCATGATCACCTCCGGCGAGCCGAACGACACCGCCCTGCCGCGCATCGCCCGGCATCTGCCGCGCTTTGCCGCCGCGCCCTTCGCGGAATGGGGCGGGATGCTGGCCGATTCCTCCGGCGAGCGCGCCAAGCAGCTCAACATTCCGGCGGCGGAAAATCACGGCTTCGGCACGGTCTGCGCCACGCTGCTCGCCCTGCCCCGCCAAGGCGCGCCCGTGCATCTGTTCGCCGCCGGGCCGCCGGATATCGCCGCTTTCACCCCGGTGTGCGGCGCCGCACCGGGTTGAAGGAGTCGGGGGCTTCCGCCCCCGTTCCACTCAGAAAATTTTGTCGATGATATCTTCGCCGAGGCCGAAGCCCGCGCCCATTTCCAGCGCCCGGCCGAAACCGGAGTTGAGGAACGCGCCGAAAATCCCGCCCTGCTGCGGCGGCTGGGCATAGCCATAGCCCGGCTGCTGCGGATAACCCTGCTGAGGGTAGCCCTGCGGCGGCATGGGCTGGTTGCCCCACGGCCCCTGCTGCTGCGGCACGGCCTGCGCCGAAACCATGTTGTGGATGGATTGCAGCAGATTCGCGACCTGGCTCTGCTCGGCCCGGATCGCAAGCGCGATGCTCCGCAGGTCGAGCAGCCATTCCCGCGCATCCATGTTGCCCGCCTGTGCGGCGGCCTGCATCTTCTGCGCCAGGGCCTGCAGCTCGCCCACCGTCTGCTGCGCCTGGGATTGCAACTGGCCGTACTGGTTGTCGATCGTCTGGATATCCATGCTGACACTCCTTTTGGATGCGAATGATATCAGGCGTTTGCGGCGGAAATTCGGCGTGGCTGACGTTCCCGCCTATTTCCTCCGCGCCGCGTATTCCGCGCAGGCCTCGCCGAAGGCGTTGAACAGGCGCTCGCGGTCGGGGAAATGCGTGACCTCCCACTCAGGGTGCCATTGCACGGCGATGGCGAAGCTCTTCGCGCCTTCCACGCGCACCGCCTCGATGGTGCCATCCGGCGCCATCCCCTCCACCACCAGGCCGGAGGCGAGCTGGTCGATGGCCTGGCCGTGCAGCGAGTTCACCTGGATCTCCGCCGCGCCGATCAGATGCGCCAACTCGCCGGTCAGCGAGACAGGGTGCTTGATGTCGAAGCGGTGCACCCCCTCGGGCGAGCGGTGGTCCATGCGGCCGGGGATATTGTGCACTTCCTGAAACAGCGTGCCACCCAGGGCGACATTCAGCTCCTGCAGGCCACGGCAGATGCACAGGATCGGCATGCCCATATCAAGTGCTGCGCGGATCATCGGCAGCGTGGTGGCATCGCGCTCAGGGTCGTGCGCGTCCGGCGTCGCATCGAAATCCGCGCCATAGCGCATCGGCGACACGTTGGAGGGCGAACCGTTGAACATGATGCCGTCGATGCGCTCCAGCAGCGGCAGCATGGTCTCGCCCTCGGGCGGGATGAGGATGGGCATGGCGTTGGAAGCCGCCGTGAGCGCCGCGCCGTAGCGCGCCGGGGTGGCGTGCTGGATGTAGCCAGACACGAACTTGGTGCAGGCCGGAATACCGATGAGATTGGGTCTGGACATGTTTTCTGTTCACTCCGCAGGGCTGAAGCTTAAGCTGGGGCGCCATAGCGCGGCAAGCAGCGCCAGCATGGCGCAACCCAGCATCGCAAAAGCCATGGGGCGCGCCGTGCCGTCGGCCAGCACGCCAACGGCGAGGCCCGAGATGGCGCCGCCGGTATACTGCATGGTGCCCAGCAAGGCGGAGGCGCTGCCCGCATGCGCCTGATGGCGAGAGAACGCGCCGACCATGGCGCAGGGTGTGAGCAGGCCGAAGCCGATCTCGGCCGCCAGCAGCCCGGCGGCGATGGGCAACGCGCCCTGCGGATGCAGCGCCAGCGCCACCAGGTACAGCGTGGCGGCAAGCAGCACCGCCACGCTGAAGCTGATCACCGGCGCGATGCCGAAGCGGTTCACCAGCGCCGGGTTGAGCTGGCTGTAACCGATATAGGCGACGGAATTAACACCGAAGAGCGCCGCATAGCCCGCGCTGCTCCAGCCATATTCGCCGATGAAGATCTGCGGCGTGGCGGAGAGATAGGCGAACAGGCAGGCCGAGGTGGCGGCGCCGATGGCGGCATGGGTGAGAAAGGCGCGCTCGCGGAAGATCCCCCCGTAGCGGATGAGCGACGCCATGGCGCCGATGATGGTGCGGCGCTCGCGCGGCAGCGTGTCCGGCAGGAACCTCCAGGTGAGCGCCACCGCCGCCACGCCATACACGGCACAGACGGCGAAGATGACACGCCAGGAGAACCAGCCGACCATCACGGCGCCGAGCATCGGCGCGGTAATCGGCGCCACGCCCATCACCAGCATGAGCTTGGAGAACAGCTTCGCCGCCTGGGGGCCGTCGGCCAAGTCGCGCACCATGGCGCGGGGAATCACCGTTCCGGCCGAGGCGCCGAGCGCGCTGAGGAAACGGAACACCACCAGCGAGGCCACGCTCCAGCTCAGCCAGCAGCCAATGGAGGCAAGGGTGTAGAGCACCAGCCCGGCCAGCAGCGGCACCCGCCGGCCCAGCCGGTCGGAGAGCGCGCCCTGCGTCATCTGCCCGATGGCCAGCCCGATGAAATACGCCGCGAGCGAGTATTGCGGCGCCGCTGTGTTGTGGAATTCCCGCGCGATCTCGGGGAAGGCCGGCAGGTACATATCGGTGGAAACCGGCCCGACGGCGATGAGAAACCCCAGCAGGAGCGGCAATTTGGTGGTGACGCGGCGGACCATGCAAAAGCTTTACCGGCCCGGCGCGAGCCGGTCCAACCGCGAAAACTGCAACAGAGATTTACCGAAGCCAGCGCAGGACGGAGCCACCGCCGCCCTATTATGATTAACAATATTTAATCTAAATTTTATAACAAAAACCATAAAATGAAACACATCGTTAAAAAACAAAGCATGTTATCAATATCATATTTATTTTTGCGTCTTTTCCATGATTTAGAAACGATTATTCACAAGATCGTGTCGCTATAATTGTAAAAAGCACCTGAAATTTCGTCGCGAAATCCTGCATAGTCAAATCAAACTCACCAAACTTGATTACCTGGCGTTCATGCAATCGCCGCCAACAGGGAGTGGTTTCTCATGTCGGATTCGATGAACGGCTCATTCAGCGCCCCTCAGGCGCATTCCGGCGTGTTCGTCCAGTCCCATCCGGCCTGGACTTTGGCTGCGCCCGAGGAGTTCGCCCCGGTGGAAGCCATCAGCGCCGCGCTTGGCGCCACAACCGGCTTCTTCCGCAGCACCCTCATCGCCACGCCACACGGCCCCACGCCGATTGAGGCGCTGCGCCAAGGCAGCCTCGTCACCACGCCGTCCGGCGCCCAGCCCGTGCTCTGGGTCGGACACAATCATGTCTCCCCGCGCTTTGCCGATCCGCTGCGCGACCTGCCCGTCCACATCGCCGCTGGCGCGCTGGGCGGCGGCCTGCCGCAGCGCGACCTGATGCTCGCTCCAGGCCATGCCGTGCTGCTCGACCGCATGCTGATCCCAGCCCGCGCCCTGGTGAATGGAAGCTCGATCCGCCAGGAAACGGCGCTGCCGGAACGGTTCACCTATTACCACCTGGAGCTTGCCGGGCATGAGTTGCTCACGGCCGAGGGCGTTCCTGCCGAGAGCTTCGTCGATATCCTCGGCCAGGGTTGTTTCCACAACCAGGCGGAACGCGACCCGCGCCCGCAGGTGGAGGAGATGCCCTTCCCCCGCGCCCGCACCCGGCGGGACGTGCCCACCAAGCTGCGTGAGAGGCTCGGCCTCACCTAGCGCGACAGGCCGCAATCCGGTTTAAATTCCCGCGCCGTTGTTGTAGGCGTGCTGCATGACACGCACATCCGAACTCAGCCGCAAGACCTCCGAAACCGATATCCTGGTCCGGCTTGACCTGGACGGCACCGGCAAGACCGATATCGACACGGGGATCGGCTATTTCGACCATATGCTGAGCGCCTTCGGCCGGCACGGGCTGTTCGACCTGACCGTAAAGGCCAAGGGCGATCTGCATATCGACGCGCATCATACGGTTGAGGATGTCGGCATCGTGCTCGGCCAGGCCTTCGTCAACGCGCTCGGCGCCAAGCGTGGCATCCAGCGCTTCGGCCATGCCGTGGTGCCGATGGACGAGGCCCTGGTGGAAGCGGCGTTGGACCTTTCCGGCCGGGCTTTCGTCGCCTGGAGCGTGAGCTTCGAGCGCCCGATGCTGGGGCAGATGGACACGCAGCTGGTGGAGGAGTTCTTCCGCGCCCTGGCTGGCAACGGGCTGTTCAACCTGCATGTCATCCAGCGTGCCGGGCATAACGCGCACCATGTGGCGGAGGCGTCGTTCAAGGCCGTGGGCCGGGCGTTGCGCGCTGCCGTCGCCATTGAGCCGCGCACCGCCGGGGACATCCCCTCGACCAAGGGCGTGATCTAGCCCCATGCTCGTCACCGTCATCGATTACCAGAGCGGAAACCTTGCTTCCGCGGCGCGGGGGCTTGCCCTCGCGGCTTCGCTGCGCGGCATCGCCGCCGATGTGCGCATCACCGCCGACCCAGATGTGGTGGCCAAGGCCGACCGCATCGTGCTGCCCGGTCAGGGCGCCTTCGCCGATTGCGCCCGTGGCCTGGCCAGCGTGGACGGGCTGGAGGAAGCTATGTTCCAGCGCGTGGCGCAGGGCGCGCCATTCTTCGGCATCTGCGTTGGCATGCAGCTGATGGCCGAGCGGGGGCTGGAGCATGGGGTCACCCAAGGCTTCGGTTGGGTCCAGGGCGAGATCGCGAAAATGGAAGTGGGCAATGCCCGCCTACCGCATATGGGCTGGAACGAGCTGCGCTTCACCCCCGGCTCGCATCCGCTACTGGAGGGGCTGGTGCCTGGCGACCACGCCTATTTCGTGCATTCCTATGCTCTGAAAGGCGGCCGCGCTGACCAGATCATCGCCACTACCGATTATGAGGGCGATGTCGTCGCCATGGTCGCTACCGGCAACGTGGCGGGCACGCAGTTCCATTCCGAGAAAAGCCAGCAGGTCGGCCTGCAGATTCTGGGGAATTTCCTCACCTGGGAGCCTTGAGGCCAACGCAAAGAGGGGAGGCAGAACAATGATCAAACGGACGATACTGGGCCTGACGCTGCTGGCGGCGCTCGCCTATGCCGGGGCCTGCGGCTACCTGCTGCTCGACCAGAACCGTCTGCTCTATGTCGGCACGGCGCTGGCGCCGCATGACTCCCCCGTCAACCTGCCGCCGCTGACGGACGGCACTGGCAAGCCCATCGGCTGGGTGGTGGAGCCCGCGGGCACGCCGCTGGGCACGGTGCTGTTCTTCCACGGCAACAACCAGCAGGCCTGGGAGGCCGCGCGCGATTACGGCCCCTTCTTCACCGCGCATGGCTACCGCGCCGCGTTCCCAGAGTACCCGGGCTACGACATGCGGGCGGGCGAGACGCCGCGCCACGACAATGTGCTGGCCCAGGCGCGCGCCCTCGCGGCGCGGGTGCGCCAAACCTACCCCGATGCGCCGCTCATCATCGCCGGCAACTCGCTGGGCGCTGGCATTGCCGCTCAGGCTGCCGCCGCGGGCAGTCCGGCGCGTGTGCTGTTGTTCGTGCCCTGGGACCGGATGAGCGCCGTCGCCGGCGAGCGCTACCCCTATGTGCCGGTGCGGCTGCTGCTTGATGCCGATGGCACGGATTACGATTCCTGCGCCGCGCTGAACCCGCTACGGGACAAGGTGTTCATCGTCTACGAGGCGCATGACGAGACCATCCCGGCGCATCACGCCCAGGCCCTGGCCGCGTGCCTGGGCCTGCCGCCGGACCGCGTCTTCGGCTTGGCCCAGGGCGGGCATGGCGACTGGGACAAGCAATTACAGCCGCCGCAGTGGGATGCGCTGCTCGCGGCGCCATCAGGCGGACCGAATGACTTGATTACGCGCGGAGATAGCGCCAAGACGCAACCGTGAACCACGCTCTGCTCCGCCCCACTTCGCTGGTCGCTGAACGCCTCGAACGCTTCGAGGACGAGGCGGACCTGCACGCCCTGTCGGAAGCGGCGACAGCGGCGATTCTGGATGGCGGCGGCTTCGGCTGGCTCAAGCCGCCCAAGGCGGCGGCGGTGGAGCAATATTACCGCGGCGTGCTGCTGGTTCCCGAGCGCGAGCTGATCGTGGGCCGCATGGACGGCACCATCTACGGCGCGGCGCAGCTGCAAAAGCCCTCGCGCAATAACGAGGCGCAGGCCTTCGCCGTGCAGCTGATGCACCAATTCGTAGCACCCTATGCGCGTGGCCACGGGCTGGCGCGGCTTATCCTGCGCAAGGCCGAAGAGCGGGCGCGCGCCCTCGGCTTCTCCGTGCTCAACCTGGATGTGCGCGACACGCAGAAAGGCGCGATCTCGCTTTACGAATCGGAAGGCTTCATCCGCTGGGGCACCCACCCCGCGTATGCGCGAATCAAAGGGGCGATCGTGCCCGGGCATTTTTACTATAAGCTCCTGAAATGAAACTCACTCTGTACCCGGCGATCGACCTTAAGGACGGCAACTGCGTGCGCCTGCTGCGCGGCGAGATGGACCAGGCGACGGTGTTCGGCACCGACCCGGGCGCGCAGGCAGCCGCCTGGCAGCAGGCCGGCTTCTCCTGGGTGCATGTGGTGGACCTCAACGGCGCCTTCGCCGGTAAGACGGTGAACGAGGACGCCGTGAAATCGATCCTGGCGAATGTCACCATCCCGGTGCAGCTCGGCGGCGGCATCCGCGACATCGCCGGGGTGGAACGCTGGCTGGATGCTGGCATCGCGCGCGTCATCCTGGGCAGCGCCGCGGCCAAGAACCCGGAACTGGTGCGCGAGGCCGCGAAAAAATTCCCCGGCCGGGTGGTGGTGGGCATCGACGCCAAGGGCGGCATGGTGGCCACCGAAGGCTGGGCCGAAACCTCCGACATTCCCGCAACCGAGCTGGCCAGGCGCTTTGAGGATGCGGGTATCGCCGCCATCATCTATACCGACATCGCGCGCGACGGCATGAAGACCGGGCTGAACCTCACCGAGACCAAGGCCCTGGCCAAGGCCGTGAACATCCCCATCATTGCCTCGGGCGGCGTGGCCAGCGTGGCCGACATCGTTGCCCTCAGGGCGGCGGCGGTCACCCAGCCCAACCTGAACGGCTCTATCCTCGGCCGCGCGCTGTACGATGGCTCGCTCTCCCCGTCGGAGGCCCTGGCCGCATGCTGAAGCTCCGCGTCATCCCCTGCCTGGACGTGAAGGATGGCCGCGTCGTCAAAGGCGTGAACTTCGTTTCCCTGCGCGATGCCGGGGACCCGGTGGAGCAGGCCGTGGTGTACGACGCCGCCGGCGCGGATGAGCTGACCTTCCTCGACATCACCGCCTCCTCCGACAACCGCGACACCATCCTCGATGTCGTGCACCGCACGGCGGAGAAGGTGTTCCTGCCGCTCACCGTCGGCGGCGGCATCCGCTCGGTAGCGGATATGCGCCGCCTGCTGCTGGCCGGGGCGGATAAATGCAGCATCAACTCCGCCGCCATCTCCCGCCCGGAGCTGGTGCAGGAAGCAGCGGAGAAATTCGGCAGCCAATGCGTGGTTGTGGCCATCGACGCGCGGCAGAGCGCGCCCGGCAAGTGGGACGTGTTCTCCCATGGCGGGCGCACGAATACAGGGCTGGACGTGCTGGAATGGGCGAAACGCATGGAGAGCCTGGGTGCCGGCGAGATCCTGCTCACCTCCATGGATCGCGACGGCACCGGCAAGGGCTTCGACCTTGAACTGCTGCGGGCCGTGTGCAGCGCCGTCCGCCTGCCCGTCATCGCCTCGGGCGGGGTGGGCGAGCTGAAGCATTTCGTCGAGGGCGCACAGGCCGGGGCCACCGGGCTGCTCGCCGCCAGCGTGTTTCATTTTGGCCAATTCACCATCGCCCAGGTGAAAGCGGCTTTAACACAAGCGCACTTGCCGGTCCGCCAGCCCCGGGCGATACTGCCGGCTCAAGGAGTCTAACGCCCGCCATGGCTAAAAAAGTCGCAAAATCACCCGAGACCGCACCGAAGGACAAGGCCGCGGCGGCGACGTCTAAAACGAAGAACGGCACCGCTCCCGCCCGCCGGGAGGTGACTGTGCCGCCGCCGTTTCACGCCCCGGATGCGCGAGTGCTGGACCGGCTCTGGGCCACCGTGCTCTCACGCAAGGACGCCGACCCGAACCAGAGCCATTCCGCCCGGCTGCTCTCCCGCGGCACCGAGAAGGTGGCGCAGAAATTCGGCGAGGAAGCCGTGGAATGCGTCATCGAGGCGGTGGCCGGCAAGACCACGGCGCTGATCGGTGAGAGCGCGGACGTGCTCTACCACCTGCTGGTGCTGTGGGTTGATGCCGGGCTGCGCCCCGAGCAGATCTGGGCAGAGCTGAGCCGGCGCGAGGGCATGAGCGGCATCGCCGAAAAGGCGGCGCGCAAGCCGCTGATGGTCGGTTTCCCCACCAAGAAGATCCCGTAAGGAAGCCCCCGCCATGGCCTATGATGACAGCAACATCTTCGCCAAGATCCTGCGCGGCGAGATCCCCTGCAAGAAGCTCTACGAGGACGACTACGCCCTCGCCTTCCCCGACATCCACCCCCAGGCGCCGACGCATGTGCTGGTGGTGCCGAAGGGCAGGTACATCTCCCTCGCCGATTTCGGCGCCACGGCCAGCCCGGAGGAGATCACCGGCTTCTGGCGCGCCGTCAGCCATGTGGCCAAGCAGCTCGGCGTGGAAGAGTCCGGCTACCGGCTGATCTGCAATGCCGGGCCGGACAGCCACCAGGAAGTGCCGCATTTCCACGCCCATATCCTGGGCGGGCGGGCACTCGGGCATCTGCTGGCTCCCGGCTGATGAAGAAGGGCTCCGTATTCGAGGTCTTCCGGACGTTCCTCGTCCTGGGCATCACCTCGTTCGGGGGGCCGGTCGCGCATCTCGGCTATTTCCGTAAGGAATTCGTGGAAAAACGGGGCTGGATGAGCACCGAGGATTACGGCGCGCTGCTGGCCCTGTGCCAGTTTCTGCCCGGCCCCGCCTCATCCCAGACCGGCTTCTGCATCGGGCTGAACCGCGCCGGCCTGCCCGGCGGGCTCGCCGCCTGGGTGGGCTTCACCCTGCCCTCCGCCCTGCTGATGACCGCGATCGCGCATTATATCGCGGTGTTCCAGAGCAACAGCCTGCTGCATGGCGTGTTGCACGGGCTGCAGCTGGCGGCCGTGGCCGTGGTGGCGCAGGCCGTTTGGTTGATGGCACAGAGCCTCTGCCCGGATACGCCGCGCCGCGCCTTGGCGCTGCTGGCCACCGCCATCCTGACCATCGTGCCCGATACTGGCGGGCAGGTGCTGATCCTGGTCATTGGCGGCGTCATCGGCTGGCTGGCGCTGGATGAGTCCGGGCTGGTGCAGCACCGGGAAAAGCGCCGCCTGGCCCGCGAGTTGGAGGAAGCCGGGCGCGAGCTGCGGCTGCACTTCCCCGCCCTGCTCTGCCTGGCGCTGTTCGGCATCCTGTTGCTGGCGGCGTTCCTCGCGCCCAGTTCCGGACCATGGGCGGTGGCCGGGGCGTTCTACCGCGCCGGGGCGCTGGTATTCGGCGGCGGGCATGTGGTGCTGCCTCTGCTGCGCGATGCCGTGCTGGTGCCCGGCTGGGTCTCTCCGCAAATATTCCTGGCTGGCTACGGCGCGGCCCAGGCCATGCCGGGGCCGCTCTTCACGGTGGCCTCCTTCCTCGGCGCCGTCACCGCCGGGTATCAGGGTGCTGCCATCGCCACGGCGGCGATCTTCCTGCCCGGCCTGCTGATTGTTTCCGGCACCCTGCCCTACTGGCAGCAGCTGCGCAGCCGCCCGCATATCGCGGCGGTGATGAAGGGGCTGAACGCCGCGGTGGTCGGATTGCTCGGCGCCGCTTTCGTCAATCTGCTGACGCTGAGCACCATCCAGAGCCCGTGGGACCTGCCCGTGGCGGCCGGGGCGCTAATGCTGCTCACCGCCGGGCGGGCAAAGCCGATCCTGGTTGTCGCCTTCTGCGCTGCCGCTGGGGCGGTGGTCTGACCCTAGAGCCAGACATGGTTCAGCCTGATACGATCGCACTCTAAGCGGTTACGCCGAGAACTGGATGACCTCGCGCACCAGCGGGTAGATCTCGTTCTGCCAGCGCCGGCCAGAGAACACGCCATAATGGCCGACGCCTGTCTGCATGTGGTGACGCTTGAGCGCCGGGCTCAGGCCCGAGCAAAGGTCGAGCGCCGCCGAGGTCTGGCCCAGGCCGCAAATATCGTCGCGCTCGCCCTCGACGGTGAAGACGAAGGTCTTCTTAATCGCCTCCGGCTTTACCCGCCGGCCATGGTAATGCAGCTGGCCGGTGGCAAGCTCATGCTTCATGAAGATGCGCTCCACCGTCTCCAGGTAGAACTCCGCGGGCAGGTCCATCACCGCCAGGTACTCGTCGTAGAAATCGCGGTGCATGTCGGCGGCTTCGTAGTCCTCGGTCGCCAGCGAGCGGAACTGGCGGAGATGCGCGCCGATATGCTTGTCCAGGTTCATCGAGACGAAGGCGGTGAGCTGCATGAAGCCAGGGTAGACGTGCCGCCCCGCCCCTTTGTAGCGCCATGGCACGACGGCGATCATCTTCTCCTCGAACCAGGCAATATCCTTGCTCTCGGCCAGCCGGTCGACACGGGTGGGGTTGCGGCGGGTATCGATCGGCCCGGCCATCAGCGTCATGGTGCGCGGGGTGGCGGGGTTGTGATCCTCCGCCATGATCGACACCGCGGCAAGCACCGCCACGGCGGGCTGGCACACGCCGACGACATGGCTGCGCGGCCCGAGCTGCTCAAGGAACTTGATGACGTGCTCGATATACTCGTCGAAGCCGAAGCGCCCGGCGGAAAGCGGAATATCCCGCGCGTTGTGCCAATCGGTAATGTACACGTCATGGTCGCGCAGCAGCGTCTCCACCGTGTTACGCAGCAGCGTGGAGAAATGCCCGGAGAGCGGTGCCACCACCAGCACCTTGGGCTGCGGGCGGTCGGAGTCCTTCTTGAAGTGCAGCAGGGTGCCGAAGGGGGTGGAGAACGCCGCCTCTTCGCGTACCGCCACCTCCTCATTGCCGACGAGGATATGTTTGAACCCGAAATGAGGCCGGGTATGTGTGGTGCCTGCGTTGCCAAACACCTCCAGCGCTGCGCCAAAATGGCGCAGAAAGATCCCGTAAGGCGAGCGGGGGGTTACCACACGGAGCATGCGACTGGTGTTCCGCGCCATTTTACGCCACGGATCCAAAATATCGACTTGCGCCTGATAAAGGTGGTAAATCATATTACTTCACTAACCCCAAAGCGGTGTCTTCGCGTTAATGGGCTTGAAACCCATTGTATGCCGGAGTCCACATTGTTAATCATGGGTACAAACGGATAAAAAGGAAAGAGCGAACATGGCTGAGGCGACTCTGCTGATTAGCAGCAAGAACTACTCCTCCTGGTCGCTGCGCGGTTTTCTGCTGGCCAAGCTTTCCGGCCTGTCCTTCACGGAAGAACGCGTCTCCCCGGACGATCCGCGCGCCCGCGAGGAATTGCTGATGCGCACATCCTCCATCCTCGTGCCCTGCCTGATTCATGGCGAGGTGAGCGTGTGGGATACGATCGCCATTGCCGAATACCTCAATGAGTTGCTCCCCGAGGCGCGGATGCTGCCTGAGGAGAAGGTGGCGCGGGCGCGGGCGCGCTCCATCTCGGGCGAGATGCATTCCGGCTTCGCAGCACTTCGCTCCTCGCTGCCGATGAACCTGCGCTTCCGCAAGCCCGGCTTCACCGTGTGGTCCTCCGCCCAGGCGGATATCGACCGCATCACCTCGATCTGGCGCGACTGCCTGAACACCTGGAAGGGTCCCTTCCTGTTCGGCCGCCTGCCCACCATCGCCGACTGCATGTATGCCCCCGTGGTCACGCGCTTCCTTTCCTATGACGTGAATGTCGGCCCTCTCTGCCAGGAATATTGCGATACCATCCTCTCCTGGTCGCCGATGAAGGAATGGATTGCCGACGCCAAGGAAGAGCCGCAGGAAATCATCGAACTCGACCTGGATTTCTGATCGCGCCCTGGGGACTGCCCCAGGCCGTTTACCTATCGGCATAAAAAGGGGCCCTTTGATGGCCCCTTTTCTGTATGGACGACACAAACCCGCCGCAAAGCCGGGCGGATCATTTCCACGGCGTGGGCGGCGGCACCGCGCACAGGGCTTCGGCTTCCACCGTGCCAAACGCGGCGGGAGAGGTGATCTCCAGATATTCCATGTCCGGCGAGTAATCGAACAGGTAGTGGACGATGCCGGGCTGTTGGTGAACGCAGTCTCCGGCTTCCACCAGATGCTCCTTGTCCCCGTACATGAACCGGGCCCAGCCCTTGGTCATGAACACGATATGGAAATCGGCGATGTGCCGGTGCCAGCCCGTGCCCTTTTCGG
>Ga0335083_10006400_pt1 | contig 14713 bp, 11 predicted proteins | sample Lox_Sample_42_FD_206716 | JGI IMG/M metagenome (GOLD analysis project Ga0335083, IMG submission 206716) | Soil microbial communities from Loxahatchee National Wildlife Refuge, Florida, United States - Lox_Sample_4.2 | ecosystem: Environmental > Terrestrial > Soil > Wetlands | place: USA...
CCGGCGAGATCGGGCTCCCTGGGGCCGCTGGCCCGCATCGCCCAATAGGCGACCGGCTGGTCGCAGAGGATCATCTGGTCGTACGTCGACGGAGACGAGCAGCTCGCCGCCATGCCGCCCGCGCCCCCCGCGCCGCCGGCGCCGCTTGCTCCGCCCCTCCCGGCCAGCCCGCCCGTGCCGGGTGCTCCGCCGGTGGCTGCGGAACCGGCTGCGCCGCCGGTTCCGCCGCCGGGGCTCGAGGCGCTGCAGGCTCCGGCGAGCCAGGACATTCCCGCGACGAACATCAATCGATGGTTCATGCGCTCCTCAGAAGCTGGGAACGAAGCTCACCAGGAAGACGAAGGGGGGATAGGCGACCGGGGTCACCGCTCGCCCCAGGCAGGTCGGGGTGTTGACGTGCCGGTTCAGCGGCACCGCGAAGTCTATCGACAGGAGCTGCTGGTAGACGCCAAAGGCGTCGTGCAGCACGCGGAAGCTGTACCCGACATCATAGTAGACCCCCCGCCCCGTGAACTTGTAGTCGTCGCAGCTGGTGATCGCGCCCGTGTCGAAGAACACCGTCCCCGCTAGCCCGCGCACGCTGGTCAGGTGCAGCAGGTTCCAGTCGAGGCCCGAGATGTAATCGCTGCGAAACTGGACGCTGCCGACGACGTTCGCGCGGGCCAGCAGCTCGTCGGCGAAGTAGCCCCGCATCGCCGCGGGACCGCCGGCGGCGGTGAGCTGGCCGGGCAGGCGGATGTCGCCGGCCGTGGCCGCGCCGGTCACGTCCACCCCGAAGACCTGCCCCGGCGCCACCTCGAAGAGGCGCAACGCTTCTGCGCCCCCCGACACCTGTGAGAGCGTGCCGCCGCCATGCTCGAGGAGCGTCGCGGCGTATCCGGCCGACACGCTCAGCCCGACCGCCCGCCAGGGATCGTACAAGAAGTCGCGCGTGTCGTGCGCCAGGCCGGCGCGCGCGCTCACGCGCGTGCCGGGATAGGCGACGTCGCCGGGTGAAAGCCCGAAGGTCGGGTTGATGCGCGACACGCTGAGCCCGCCCAGCAGCGAGCTGGAGAGCTGGTTGTGCGTCACCTGATCGCCGAAGTTCCAGTAGTAGGTGCCGCCGGCGCCGATCTGGGTGGCCTCGCTGTGGAACGCGGTCAGCAGAATCTCGTGGCGCAGGTCGTGCTGCGGCTTCAGCAGGAAGGCCGCCTCGAAGTTCGCGGTGAAGTTCGAGACATTCAGCAGCGCCCCGAACCCCTCGTACAGCAGCCGCCAGCGCAGCGGCTTGCGGTCGTCGTAGCGCGGGTCGTCCGACGGGCGCAGCGAGCCGACCGCGCTCTGCACCAGCCGCTCGCGCGGGTCGATCTCGACGGCCTTCAGGCCGGCGGTCAGGTCGAGCGCGAACAGGTGGCCCGGCTGGTCGTCGTCCCAGCGCAGCGTCTGGCGCCCGCCGCCGCGGTCGGTGACCAGCACCTCGACCGGCTCGCGCAGCGTCGCCCCCTGGCGCCGCACGTCGATCTCGACGTGCACGCCGCCCGACGGGCGTGGCGAGACCCGCACCGCCTCCAGCCGGTAGTTCACCCTGGGCAACGGGCCGAGCCATTGCCGCCAGAACCAGTCCAGGCTGGCCCCGAACGTCTCCTCGGCGGCGCGCTGCAGCGACTGTCCCTGGTTCAGCATCCGCCGCGTCATTGGTGGGAACGCCGACGGCCCCAGCAGGTCCAGCAGCTTCGAGTAGATCAGCCGCGGCGTCGGCGCCTGCGGGTCGGCGAACAGCCGGACGTCGTCGCGAATCTCGTCGCGGTCGCCCACGGCGCCGAAGTAGCTGGCCGCCGACGCGAGCAGCGGCGCGTAGAGCAGGTCGTCCACCGCCGGCACGAAGTCGAAGGGGCGCAACAGATCGGCCGCGTACTCCAGGCGGTGGAACTCCGCGACCGCGTACAGCTCGGTCAGGTACTCGGCCAGCACGCCCGCTTCCATCGCGTCGAACCGCTGGTCCAGCACCGCCCGCACGATCGCCCGCACCAGCTCCAGGTGGTGGTACTTGCGCAGCCGCTTGATCGGGAAGATCCGGAACAGCTGGTCGGACACCAGCACGACGCCCGGGTGCGGCTGAACCAGCTGGTGGCGCAGCGGCGCTTCGACCAGCGTGATGGGGGCGTCGGTGCCGGGCATCAACGCGTCGACCAGCCGCAGCGCGCGCTGCGCCGTGGCCAGCACCAGCGCGGGCGTGTCTTCCCGGACGTAGGGGAGCGGCTGGTCCTCGCTGCCGGGCGGCCGCGGCGCGCGGTGCAGGTAACGCACCAGGTGTTTCCCGACCGTGATGGTGTCGGGCCGCAGGACGCGGTCGGTGACGATCGTGGGATAGGCGAGGTCGCCGCTGTCGACGGTCACCGGCTGGCTCGGGCCCGGCCAGACCACGGGTTCGCCGTCCAGGACCAGCGCCAGCCTGGTCGGCGATCGCAGCGAGACCCGCGCGCGGCCGGCGCGGGCGGGCGGCGCGGTTAGATCGAAGCCGTGGGTCCTCTGGAGCGCTGGCATCGGATAGAAGCCGCCCATGAACCGGCACCGGCGCCTGTCGCAGCCAAATCCGCCGAACCTTTGCGGCACGCGGACGGAGAAATCGATCTCCAGAGATGCGCTGGCGCCCGGCGGCAATCCCGGCCCCAGCGCGACGCGCGCGATCGTTTGCGCGCCGGCTGGCGTGTCGGCCAGCGTGACCGAAGCCGCCGTGCCATTCACCCGCACGTCGCCGATCGTCATCGCGGCGGGCGAGAACAGGCCCGGGTACAGCCAGTGGTAGTTGACGTCGTTCAGCGCCGCCGACCGTTCCGCCAGGTGGTTCGGGTAGAGCCACAACGGAACTTCCGTGATGGGCACGTCGCTGCGGTTGGTGACCCGGAGGCGAACGTGACCGCCCAGGGTGCCCGCCCCGGGATCCAGCGTCACGGAGATGTCGACGTCGGGGTCCGGCGTGTCCGCGCGCGCGGGCGTTGCCGCCAGGGCGGTCGTCAACGCCAGCGCCACGGTCCAGCGCTTCATGGGGCCGAACGAGGAGTGTTCAGGGGCCGACCTCGGGGGCGCTTTCCGGCGCTGGGGCGTGCTCGGCTTCCGCCGCCGCGCTGGTGGTGGCCGTCGACACGGCTGCGTCGCCGACCGAGGGGGACGGCCCGTAGTCCACGCCGTGCTTGCGCACGTAAGCGGCGATCGGCTGCTTGATCTGCCCCATGATGCGCCCCTCGAGCACCTCGACGGGGACCGGCTGGGCCAGCTCGTAGTAATAGCCGCGCGTCGCCAGCGCGAACTGGTACGACTGCCCATCCACCTGGAAGTGGCGCTTGATGTTCAGCGGCAGGGCCCCGATGCGCTTGAATTCGCGGTGGCGCAGCACGAAGTCGAACAGCCGCACCGCGCGGTTGTTCACCAACCGATGGCAGCCGTGCGAGAAGCGTCGCGCGATCGACGTGTAGTCGACCGAGCCGTGCGTGCGGATGCCGTTGTCGAACCCGCCGCGCTTGGGATCGATGTGGATCCCCATGACCAGGCCATACGCCGACGCGTAACCGGGGCCCATGATGTCGGTGTTGACCAGCGTGACCGGCCCGACGTTGGTGTCCAGCACCTTGCGCATCAGCAGGTCCTTCATCTGCGTCCCCTCGGGCGGGTTCCAGACCGGCGTGGCCACGATCTGCTTCCAGACGCGCGGCCCCACGTCCGAGTTCTTGTACTTGTAGTACACGCGCCCGTCCTGCATCTCGCTGCGCCACGAGCCGATGGTCGTGCGCCACGAGCAGAGCGGGATCTTCTGATCGTGCCAGTGGACGAACAGCGTCAGGTGCGGGTAGTGGTCGCGGCGCTGCTCGATCAGCTTGCCGCGCTTGTCGAACGGGAAGTCGTACCAGACGTCGCCGCGATCGATCTCGGCCGACAGGTCCATGCGATCGGCATAGTAGGCGGGCAGTGGCGGCGCCTTGAAGGCGACGTGCAGCGTCGCCAGGCCGGCCCGGTGGGCGCGCAGGAAGGCGATGGCGTCCTCGGGCGTGGCCACGCCGATGGCGGCCAGCAGCGCGCGGACGTGATCGCCGATCAGGTCGGGGATGGGGTGCTCGACCCCGGCCTCGTCGTGCCAGGTGGGGGGGTTCTTCTTGTGCGTGTTGTTGATCGAGTTGTCTTCGACGATGCCGGCTGCGTCGGCGACCCGTTCGTTCAGGACCCGCTTGAAAGCGTCCAGCGTGGCGGCCCGGGTCGGCGCCAGCAGGGCGGCCTGCGTCTCGCCGCCCAGGAAGCCCCACCCGAAGATATCGTTCTTGCGCTCCCAGCGGGCCAGCGCCTCGTGCGTCGGGAGATCGAACGTCCCCGGCACGAAGCGACTGCGCGGCGAGAGGAACGCCTCGCAGACCAGCCGCGCCTGCAGCGCCCGCACCGCGCGCACGCGCACCTGACCGCGGACCGCGCGATCGGCGCGCGCACGGGCCTTGGGGTCGGCCCGCAGCGTCGCGATCGCCGTTTCGGGCGCCGGCGTCAGCCCCGGTGAGCGGCGCGCCGCCTCCTTCAGCATCCAGGCGCCGTCGTGGACGGCTTCGTCGTAGTCCCGCTTGGCCCGGTCGCGGTCCAGGTAGCCGACCTCGCCCGTGAACCCCTCGAGCCCGTCGCGGTCGACCGCGTCCAGGCAGGCCTCGCGCGCCGGGGCCGTGTCCTCGTCGGCGCGGCCGGCCAGCACAGACAGCGTCGGCGGGATGCCGAACACCTCCAGGTAGTTCCGGACCCGCTCGCCTTCCTTGACCGGCTGTCCGTCCGCGTCCAGGCGCTCGCCGGCCAGGCCGGCGAACGTCGCGCGGTAGGCGTTGGGCTTGGCGTCGTCCCCCTGCCCGTCCTGCAGGATGAACGGGGCCCAGCCGTCGCTCAGGTCCACGTCCAGGAGGCCGGCCGAGCGCGCCGCCTCGGCGGTCAGCTTGCGGGCCGCGCCGTGGTCGTAAGCGTACGTCTCGCCCGCGGCGAGCGGCGCCATCGCCGGCAGGCTGGGGATCGGCGGGCGGGCCGGCTTCTCTACGACCGGCGGGGCGCCCGGGGCCGGAGCGGGCGCCGGCGGCGGCCGGCGGTGGCACCCAACCGCGAGCGCGCAGGCGATCGCCACGCACAGCAGAGGGCGGCGATCGCGATCCAGCACGGGCGCGATCTTAGCGTCTGTTTGGCGTCTCTCAGTCGCGGAAGTTCACGAACTGAAGGTCGAGCCCATACTCGCCCCGGCGCAGCAGCGCGATGGCCGACTGCAGGTCGTCGCGGTTCTTGCCGGTCACCCGCAGCTCTTCCCCCTGGATCTGCGCCTGGACCTTGAGCTTGGCGTCCTTGATGGCCTTGACCATCTTCTTGGCGACCTCCGTCTCGATCCCCTGCTTGATCCGGATGAGCTGGCGGACCGTCTGCCCGCCCGCCGGCTCGACGTCCTGCGGGTCCAGCGCCAGCTGCGAGACCTTGCGCTTGGCCATGCGCTCGCGCAGGACCGTCAGCGCCGAGGCCGCGTGCGGCTCGTCGGACGAACGCAGGATGATCCCCTCGGGCGTGCGCTCGAGGTCGGTGTTGGTGCCGCGAAAGTCGTAGCGCTGACCCAGCTCCTTGCGGGCGGTGTTGAGCGCGTTGTCCAGCTCCATCAGGTCGACCTTCGAGACCACGTCGAACGACGGCATCGCGGGCATCATAGGCCATACTTGAAGGCCCGTGCAGGCTCCCACCGCTGACAGCGCCGAGACCGTGGACCCGCCGTCGATGCCGGCGGCCGCCGCGCGCTTCGTGCGCGCCGAGCACCTGACCGCGGACTACGTGGCCGGCCGACACATCGCGCTGACCCTGACCCTGGCCAGCATCATCGCCGCCGGCGGCGCCCTGATGGCAGTCCACGCGCGCCCCGTCGACTGGCTGTTCGCGCCCGCCTTCTTCGTCGTGGCGAACTTCATCGAGTGGGCCGTGCACAAGGTCCCCATGCACCACCCGATGGCCCCGCGGATTCTCTACAAGAACCACACCCTGATCCATCACCTGGCCTTCACCGACCGGAACATGCCGATCGCGCGGACAGCCGAGCTGGGGCTGGTGATGATGCCCTGGTACACCATGATCGGCCTGTTCGCCGTCGCGTCGCCGGTGATGATCGTCGCCGGCCTGCTGCGCGGCGTGGGCCTCTCGGGCGTGTTCCTGCTGGCCGCCGTCGCGTACTTCCTGATGTACGAGGTGCTCCACGCGTCGTACCACCTGCCCGACGCCCTGCTGAATCGCGTCGGCCTCGGCCGCCTGGGCCTGTTCCGCGCCGCGCAGGCCCACCACCAGCATCATCACGTGCTGGCGCGGATGTCGCACGTGAACTTCAACGTGACCTTCCCGCTGATGGATCGGCTGATGGGGACCAATGAGGCCCCCACCCCCGCCGAGACCGCGCCGACTACTTGATCGAGCCGGCGAGTTTCTTGGTCTGCTCCTTGGTGCAGACCTTGACCGAGGATCTCACCGTGACCGAGTAACCCTTGCCCGGAAAGTAGAGGCCGGTCTGGGCGGCGAGCATCGGCGCCGACTTGGGCGACTTGGCCTTGTCGGTCATGTAGGCCTTGCCGACCTTCTTGTATGAAAAGAACGGGTCGTTCGGCGCCGGCAAGACTTCTTTCTGCGTGGGCGCGTAGACGTCGACATAGGTCTCGTCTTCCTTTTCGCCAGGAATCTTGAACACGTACTTGCAGTCGTCCTTCGTGCCCTCCTCGCCCGCGAACACCGCCTCCGACTTGCCGCAAGCCGAGTAGACCGCCGAGACCGGCAGATGCGCCGCGATCGCCGGGTCACAGCAGTTCTTGCCGTGCAGCTTGCAGGTCGGCTTCGCCGCCGGAGCCGCCGGAGCCGCCGGCTTGCCCTGCGCCCGCGCGACCAGCGCCGGCAAAGTGCCCGCCGCGAACCCCGCAGCCGCCGACACCGCCAGCCCAAACAAAATCTTCCTTTGGAGCATCCAGGCCCTCCTGAGTGGGAAAAGGAGGCCGACCGTAGCACAGCCGCACCGCGCCGGCCCCCTCGGGTCCTCCGCCCACTCCCCGACGAACCCCCGTTGACACCCAAGCCCCCAGCATGTAGATCAACCGCCCGCATCACCTGGGGTGGTAGTTAAGCTTGGTTATAACGCCGGCCTGTCACGCCGGAGGCCGCGGGTTCAAGTCCCGTCCACCCCGCAAGCTAGGTAGTACGAAATCGTTTCCGAATTCGGACCCTGTAGCAAAACCTGTAGCAAGGTCCGAGGCTGACGCGGTTGATTTCGCGGAGTTAGGTTCGTCGCTGGAAGGCTGCTTCCGGCGCGATGGAGCGCGATCCGGAGCTTCGCGACCTCCCCGCAGAGCGGCGTCCAGACCAGCGTCGTGTAGTCGTCGATCGTCGCCGACTTGGGCCGGCGTGCGAGTCCGGTAAGTACGGGTTGCAGCAGTCGCCCTGGCCATCGATTCGATAGACCAGAACGTCGCCCGCGCCAAACAGCAGCGGCTGAGGCTGCTTCAAGGTGTTTCGCGGTTTCTCCGGTGGCAGTGACCGTAACTGATCGCCAAGCGTATCGAGGAGGCGCTTCCGCTTCCGAGATCCGCATCGGCCATCCCCAGCTTGGCGAGCATCGAGAGATCCGTACCGTCGGCGATAATCTCGAGCGCGCGCCGTCGAGCCAGGGAGCGGATTCCTCGTCGCTGAAACTGATCGGCGACGACCAACCAGAACGTCGAATGACCTTCCTTACCCGGATCGGGCGCATCCGAATTCAGATCGACGAGCAGCCCCACGAGCTCGTCGCCGTTGTATGGAAGCCGACAAACGGCTCGAATCGATGTGCGTAGATCGAGCGCGTCGTCGCTGCAGTAGAGACTCACGCCCCAAGTACCCATGTCGGTATTTTCTCACGGCGGGCCGATCTCGCGTTCTCTGCCTTCGTGGGCGGCGCAAGGCGACGGACTCTTGGGCCGTCAGGTGTTACTGCGCAGCTTGAATGACGGGCTGCAGGCCAGTTTCGGCCCAGCTCGATGATGGTGATCGGCGTGTGGCAGCTCTGATCGCCATCGTGGAGGTGGCGCTGGCGCGCGGGGGCGGCGGCGGTGTACTCCCGGCGGCGAAAGGGGAGCATCGGCGCGAGGCTGGCCGAGAAAGGTAGGTGACCAGGGGGCGGTTGCACCCGCCCGCCTGGTCGTGCTCCGGACCTGGATGAAAGGTAGCCAAGTTGACGGAGCGAGGACGACGATCAGAGCAAGCGGGGTGGACGTCAAGTCCTGGGTGGCGGAGGTGCCGGACGTGGAGGCGGTCCGCCCGACGGTGTGCCCCCGCTGCGGACGGCCTGGGCGGCCGGTTGGCGAGAGGCTGGGGATCGTCGGGCACGGCCTGCGCGATCGGCAGCAGCGCGGGCCGATGGTGGCTGGCGGCGTTCCCCGCCTGGTGGTCGTTCGGGTGCGGCGGTACGCCTGTCTGTGCGGCGCGATTCTGACGGTGGTGCCGCGGGAGGCGCTGCCGGCGCGGCTCTACACGATTTCGGCGGTGGCCTGGGCTCTGGCGCTGTTCGGGGTCGACGGCGCTTCACCCCAGGACGTGCGCCGGCGGACCAGCCCCTGGGCGGTCGTCGGGGCGACGGCGGCGGCGGGGTGGGCGACGCTGCGCCGGTGGGTGGCGGCAGTCCGTGACCGCCGGCTGCTCGCCGACGTCCGAGCCTGCCCGCGGGACTTCACCGCCCGCCAGGTGGCCGAGCGCGCGGCGACGACGATGGCGGGCTTCGCCTCACCCGCCGCTGCCGCCATGCCGATCGCCGCACGCGCGTTCGCCGGCGCGGCGCGGGCCGGGTGATGGCCATCGCCGCTCGCATCGGCGGTAGGGCGCCGCCCACCCGGGATGATCTCTCCCGAGGCGGGCGGCGCTTTGGCATCGGTGGTCCTGCGGCCGCAAGCAGCGGGCGCGGAAAGGACCGACATGCCCGACATCGAGAATCTACGACCCAAGGACCACGCCGAGGAGATCGCGATCTTTCGCAGCGAGATCATCGGGGCGCTGACCCGGCGCGAGCTCGACCACGGGGAGCTCGCCGCGTCGCTGGCGGAGCTGGCGGCGACGCGCTACCGGCCGCCGCGCGCGCACGGCACGCGCCAGTACGCCGTCCCGACGCTGGAGCGGTGGTACTACGCGTATCGCCAGGGCGGGCTCGAGGCGCTGCGGCCCGACAGCCGCAGCGATCGCGGGCGCGGGCGCGACCTCACGCCGGAGCAGCGCCAGCTCCTGTGCGACATCCGGCGCGAGCACCCGTCCGCCTCGGTGCCGCTGATCCTGCGCACCCTCGAGGGCGACGGTCGCCTGGCCAAGGACGCGGTCTCGGCGTCGACAGTGCGCCGGCTCTTCGTCGAGCAGGGGCTCGACCGCATTCCGCTCCGCGACGGCAAGGGCCCGAAGACGCGGCTGCGCTGGCAGGCCGAGCGCCCGGGCGCGCTGTGGCACGGCGACGTGTGCCACGCCGCCGCGATCACCGTCGGCGGCGCGAGCAAGCCGGTGCGCATCCATGGCCTGCTCGACGACGCTTCCCGATACGTCATCGCGCTCGAGGCCCATCACACCGAGCGCGAGATCGACATGCTGGGCATGATGGTGCGGGCCATCCGCAGGCACGGCCCGCCCGACGCGCTCTACCTCGACAATGGCGCGACGTACCGAGGCGATCACCTGTCGACGGCGTGCGCGCGCATGGGCATCTCGCTCCTGCACGCCCGCCCGTACGACGCCCCCGCGCGCGGCAAGATGGAGCGCTTCTGGCGCACGCTGCGCGAAGGCTGCCTCGATTTCGTCGGACCGCTTGGCTCACTCCACGACATCAATGTGCGGCTCTGGGCTTTCCTCGACGAGCACTACCATAAGGCCGCGCACGCCTCGCTGATGGGCCGTTCACCGGCGGCGGTGTACGAGACCGCCGAGCGTCCCGTCGACCGCTTCGACGAGCAGAAGCTGCGGCTCGCCCTCACCGTACGCGTCCGCCGCCGCGTGCGCCGCGACAGCACCTTGCCCCTCGACGGCGCCGACTGGGAGCTCGACCAGGGCTTCCTCGCCGGCCGCCTCGTCACCGTCGCCCGCTGCCTCGTCGACACCACCGAGCCGCCCTGGATCGAGCACGAGGGCAAGCAGCTCGTCCTGCACCCCGTCGACCCCACCAAGAATGCTCGCCGCAAGCGGCCCGCGCGCGGCGGCCCCTGGTCGGCGCCGCCGCGCACACCGACGGCCGTGACCTTCGACCCGCCCAAGGTCCTCCTCGACGCCGCCGTCGGTCGTACCCCCAGCTCGGAGTCCTCCTCGTGACCCCCGCGTATCTCGCGCATTTCGGCCTCGATCACGTCCCCTTCTCCAAGGAGATCGCCGACGCCGACCTGTGGCTGCCTCCGTCGAAGGACGCGATCGTGCACGAGCTCGAAGAGGCCATAGACGAGCACGCCTCCGTCCTGCTCACCGGCGAGCCCGGGGCCGGCAAGACCTGCGTGCTGCGGGCGCTGCGGCACCGGCTGCCCCAGGCGGGATTCCGCCTCACCTACTGCCACAATGCCACCCTCGGCCGGCGAGACTTCTACCGGCAGCTCTGTCTCGCCCTCGGCCTGTCCCCGTCCGCCGCCGCGGCCGCCGTCTTCTTCGCCGTCTCCTCGCACGTCGAAGATCTCGGTCGAGAGCGCGTCCATCCCGTCTTTCTCCTCGACGAGGCCCACCTGCTCCACCAGGACATGCTCGACCACCTGCACATCCTGCTCAATTACCAGTGGGACTCGAGGGCGCTCCTGTCCCTCGTGCTCGTCGGCCTCCCCGAGCTCAATGACCGGCTGGCGCTCCGTCGTAACCGATCGCTCTTGTCCCGGATCCACAGGCGTCTCGTCGTCGGCCCTCTCACGCCGGACGACACCGCCGAGTACGTGCGCGTCCGCCTGCGCAAGGCCGGCGGGGAGCGCGAGCTCTTCACCAGCGACGCCGTCGCCATGCTCCATGAGGCCGCCAGCGGCTCCCTGCGGGACCTCGACCGTCTCGCCACGGCCGCCCTGCGCGAAGCTACCAGGAGAAAGCGCAAGCTCGTCGAGCGCGACGTCCTCGGCCGCGTCATCGACCTCGAGACCAAGGAGGCCGCATGAGACCCCGCCACGCCCAGATCCACCTCCCACCCCTGGACGCCGGCTACGCCCTCACCCTCGTCGGCATCTTCGAGCGCGCCATCGACGCCATCTGGCGCGCCCACGGCCACGGCATGTCCGAGCTGCAGGCCCTCCGCGCCGAAGCCGCCAGGTCCACGCGACAGATCCTGCCACCGTCCGAGCCAGACCCCGACGACCGCCTCTTCTGATCCACCTCCGCGATGGCCATCGTCGGCGTGCAACACCACCGTGCACCTCGCCGATGGCCATCATCTACCCGGCTCGCAATCCCATCATCCAGCGAGCGTGGCAACAGTAATAGACGACATGCGTATATGCACCCCGATGCAGTGCCTGGGCCAAGGAGCTCGCGTCTGTGACGAACGCATAGTCCGCTCTGCCGACACCGGCCACTTCGCGGCCATGAAGGCCTGAAGCGCTTCGCGCAGTTGGCTGAACTCGTTCGCGTCGGTGACGGCGAGATCGTCCGGCAGTTTCAACTCCTCTGCGTGGTTGGACTTCAGGCCTACTTTCACGGCGACAGGCTTTCGTGCTGATGAAGTGCCGCCGTAAAAAGGGCAGACCTCCAGCCGGAAGGTTCGAACGGTCGAGGTCGGCGGCCCCCCCCCGTGACCACTCACGATTCACTTCTTCGCCCGTCGATATGCTGGAGTGAGCTTCTTAATCGCTTTGTCGATCGCCGCACGAACCGGTGGGTCGTCGATGATCTCCACACAGAACGGTACAGGAACCGGAGCCGCATGCATCGGGTCGCTCTCTCGCCGTGCCAGCGGAACCGCCTTCTGGGCGACGTCCGCGTCGACAGCGTCCGCGACACTCCGGAAGTCCTCGATGTCACCGTGCGAGCGTTGCACGATACCATCCGCCCAGAGTGCTCCTTGGTCTTTGAGAAGGGGCTCCTGTTGCTTGATGAGACAGCTCGCTACTGCATATCCTTCGACGTCGCGCTGGACGTTGCTGCGCGCGTAAGCCGGTTGACCGGAAAGACCCACCCAGGCGAGTGCCGCAACCAGGACAGCATGCGCTGTCGTCGACGGTGGAGACCGTCGGCTAGAGCAGCGCCCAAAACTCCCCGAGCGTGGTTCGAACGTTTGGCGGCTCAACGTATGTCGCATAGTTGTCATGTTCCGGCTCCCGATACGTCAGACCGTTCCAGAGCGCAATGTGTCCGGTGGCGTTGTGCCAATTGACGCTGAAGGCGATGATGCCGCCTCTGCCCTTGAATGCACTGTCGTATGGACTCGTGTTGTCGATGGTGGGCTTACCGAGTGTCCGGAGGAGATACTTCCGAAACTCGGCTACCCGGAAAATGATTCGAGAGCCGTCGGCAGCGGTCAGGGTATTCGCTCCGACCCCGGTGGCTATACTCGCGTAACCGTCCGACGGACGACCTCATGATGGCCGGGCGGGTCCGCGGTACTGCTGTAGCGTGAGGCGCAGGCCTTGGTCAGGTCGACGGCCGCCAGTTATGGGGCAAGAGATCGTCGAGGGCAGCCGCGGAATGGGAGCCGACACGGCCGAGGACGTCGGTGAGGTAGGCGATGGGCTCGACGCCGTTGGCTTCGCAAGTAGCGGTGAGGGAGTAGAGGCCGGCGATGTTCGCGCCGGCCTCCTGGTTCCCCACGAAGAGAAAGTTCTTCCTGCCCAGGGCCACGACTCGAAGCGCGGACTCGCTCCGGTTGTTGTCCGGCGGAATGCGCGCGTCGTCGAGAAAGCGGGTCAGCTCGTCCCAGTTGTTGAGGGCGTACCGGACGGCGCTGGCCATCGGGCTCTTCGGCGCGTACTGGTCCTTTCGCTCGACCAGCCAGCCGTGCAGGCGGTTCATGATCGGGCGCGCGCGGCCTCGGCGCAGGCTGGTGTGCGCGCCGGTGCGGGCGATGCCGTCGACCTTGGCGTCGTGCTCGACCACGTACACGTCGCGGATCATCTCGAGGGCGGTCCTGGCCTCGGGCGCGTACGGCAGGGCGTCGAAGAAGCGGCGTCGCGCGTGGGCGAGGCAGGCGGCGCGGGTGCGGCCGCCGGTGCTCGTGACCTCGTTGTAGCCGGTGTACATGTCGACGACGAGCGTCCCGGCGCTGGCCCCCAGCACCTTCGACGGCGTCTCGCCGCTGCGGCTGCTCGAGAAGACGTACGCGATGAGCTTCTCCGCCAGGAAGGTCCAGACGAAGCCGCGCTTGTTCGGCTGCTGCATCTTCAGCGACGTCTCGTCCGCCTGCACCACCTCCGCCCCCGCCACCAGCTCCAGCAGCCGCTTCGACAGCGGCGCCAGCTGCACCGCCGCCTGGTGCAGCAAATCCGTGAGTGTGCTGCGGGAGATCGGGATCCCGAGCCGGCTCATCTGCTTGGCCTGGCGGTAAAGGGGGATGGCGTCGGCGCACTTGGAGGTGACGACGAAGGCGCGGAAGCTGTCGCCGTAACGCGCGCCCTCGACGGAGTGATCGGGGCCGGGCGCGGTCACGATGTGCTCGCCGCATGCGCAGGCCAGCGTCTCGCGAATGTGCTGGCGGCGCCGGAAGTACCCCGGCACGTAGTCCAGCACCGTCGAGGCCTTGCCCGCCCCAACCGGACGGAGCTTGGTGCCGGCGCACTTGGGGCAAGTGCGCTCGGCGTCCGGCACCTTGTGCAAGACCTCTTCGGTCACCACCCGCGTCGCGCGCAGCTCAGCGTTCTTGCGCCGCGTCGCCTGGATCGCCGCCGGGTCGACAGGCCGCTGCTTGCGGACCTCGCGGTCGATCGGCGGCAGCTTTTCGCTCTTCGGGCCCAGGATCCGCCGCTCCATGGCCGCCATCTTGGTGACCATCTCGTCCAGCTTGGCGGAGGTCGCTTCGAGCTTCGCTTCGAGGTCGGTGGCGCGAGTCTTCCACCCGCAGTCGTGGTCGTCGGCTGGCGGCCCCATCGACCATGTTTGATCATGCCGCGAAGATCCTGTCGATCCCCTTTCTGCGGGGCGCGCGCGATTTCATCCCGGCGAAGCCGCCGCGAGCACCGTTGGCTCCCATTTGCGCGGCCGCTTCACCGCCACGACGTCGATCCCGTCGAGCAGCATCGCCAGCTCGGTGGCGTCGATCCCCACCGACGTCGCCTCGCTGGGAACGCGTGGCAAGCGGAATCTCCCGCGTTCGAGGCGCTTGTAGTACAGGACGAAGCCGCCTCTGTCCCAGAACAGGATCTTGCAGCGATCGGCGCGGCGGCCGAGGAAGACGAAGAGATGTCCGCCGTACAGGTCGAGCTTCCACTGCCCCTGGACGATGGCCGCCAGCCCGTCGTGGCCGCGACGCATGTCCACCTGGCCGATGGCGAGATAGATCCGAACGCTGGGCGGAAGCGTCAGCACAGCCGCGCCTCGTGGAGCGCGGCGGCTAGCTGCGCGACGTAGGTCGGGTCAGCGCCCACTGGCACCCGAAGCTGGGCGCCGGCCACGCGGAGTTCGAGCCGAGCCGGCGCCCCCGACCGCTGTCGGACGGTGACCGGGACGAGCCGTGTCGGTCGCCAGGCACAAGGGGCCAGGGGCCGACGTTTTCGCCAGGGTCATGGGGCCACCCAATCGCCAGGGTCATGGGGCCAGGGTC
>Ga0335083_10006401_pt1 | contig 14711 bp, 11 predicted proteins | sample Lox_Sample_42_FD_206716 | JGI IMG/M metagenome (GOLD analysis project Ga0335083, IMG submission 206716) | Soil microbial communities from Loxahatchee National Wildlife Refuge, Florida, United States - Lox_Sample_4.2 | ecosystem: Environmental > Terrestrial > Soil > Wetlands | place: USA...
TGGCGGGCAGCAATGGAGACACGAACGAGCAAGCCGCTGTGGATATCGACCGTCGCAGCGATAGGCTGGCTCGCCACACAGCTCGCCACCGGTGCGGCCAACGACGTCGAGCGCATCTTTCTCGAGGGGATCCCGGGCCAGGCCCCGGCTTGTGCGACCTGCCACGGCAACCATGGCGAAGGCGGCAGTGACGGCGCTTTCCCCCGCATCGCCGGCTTTCCCGCCGGCTACATCGGAGATCAGCTCAGAGCATTTCGGGACGGGACGCGTGCAGTCCCGCTGATGTCTACGGTAGTCGCAGGGCTGACGGACGCGGACATCAGTGCCATGGCCGACTACCTCGCTCGACAGCAAGCCCCGTTTGCCGCAGTCAGCGCGGGAAGCCCGGAGCAGCTTGCCCACGGACAAGCGCTCGTCACGGTCGGCGCGTGGGAGCGCGGCATCCCCGCATGCGTGAGCTGCCACGGCGCCGAACTGCAGGGGGTGGCGCCGGCGATACCCAGGCTGGCCGGCCAATGGCCGCGCTATCTCGCCGCGCAACTCACCGCGTACCGGCTGCGGCAGCGGCCGTCGGACCGGCTGGGGCTGATGCGCCGCATCGCAGGCGGTATGAGCACCGCGGACATCGAGAGTGTGTCGGCCTATATCGGAACGCTGCGCCCCGGCGATACGCCCGAACCTCCCCGTTACGCGACGCCGGAGGCGTACTCACCGGTCCCGCAATCGCCGGAGGCGTTCATGCCCCCCCCGGATGCAGCGATCCCGGCAGGACCCTACGGCGATATGGTGCGCCTGGGTGAACGCCTCTTCCAAGACACGCCCGGACACGCGGCCCAGTACACCGGCAACGCGCTGAGCTGCCGCAACTGTCATCTCGACCGCGGCCGCGCCCCTCAGTCTTCGCCGATGTGGGCGGCATATGTGCACTATCCCGAGTACCGCAAGAAAGACGGGCTCGTCAACACCCTGCAGATGCGCATCCAGGGCTGCTTCCTCTACAGCCAGAACGGAGTGGTGCCGCCGGCAGATAGCCGCGAGCTGACCGCGCTGGTCACCTACTTCCACTGGCTTGCGACCGGCTTGCCGGTCGGCATCATGCCCAAGGCCGCCGGGTACGGACGGCTGCCCGCTCCGCGCGAAGCGCCGAGCCCCGGACGCGGAGCCAAGGTCTATGCGTCGAGCTGCGCCGTCTGCCACGGCGAGGACGGAAGCGGCCGCACCGCCGGCGGCAGGACGGTCTTCCCGCCGCTCTGGGGACCCCAATCTTTCAATTGGGGCGCCGGCATGCATCAGGTCGACATCGCCTCCGCTTTCATCCAGCGCAACATGCCTTACGGCGCGGGCGGTACGCTGAGCGACCAGGAAGCATGGGACGTGGCGGCCTACGTGAACAGCCGCCCGCGTCCTCAGGACCCGCGCTTCACCGAGGATGTGGAGAAGACGCGCAGCCTGTTTCACGGCGGGCACTTCGACTACTACGGGCGCGAAGTGGACGGCGTGCTGCTGGGCGCGCCTGACGCGCGCCGTTGACGCGCCGAAGCTCGCAGTCCCACTGCGCGCTGTCATGACGTTGGCGGATTCGGTCCGCTCGTCGACCCCGGGCCTCCCCACGCGATCGCTGTCATACCAACTCAAACCGGCCGTCATCGGCGTGTCACCATCGCGACGCAGTCTAGCGTCGGATGAAAAATCTAGAGGTCCCGTCGCGCCCGCTCGAGGTTGCTGTGGTTACGGAGACCTTCCCCCCGGAAGTGAACGGGGTCGCCCGGACGGTCGGGATCTTGGTGGACGCTCTCATCGCCCGCGGACATCGCGTTCAACTGATCCGCCCGCGGCAAGGCCGGCACGACCAGCCGATCACCCGGCCGAGCTTGGAAACGGTCCTTCGGCCGGGCTTTCCGATCCCCGGTTATCGTGGGCTACGCATGGGTCTGCCGGCCAAGCGTGCGCTGTTGCGCGCGTGGCGGCTCAGACGGCCGCACGTTTTGCAGGTCGTTACCGAAGGGCCGCTCGGGTCGTCGGCGCTCGCCGCCGCGAAGGCACTCGAGATCCCGGTCTGCTCCGAGTTCCACACGAACTTCCACACCTATAGCCGACATTACGGTCTGGGTCTGCTGGCGCGCCCGGTCGCCGCTCACCTGCGCCGGCTGCACAACCGCGCGGAGGTGACGCTGGTGCCGACGGCCGAACTCGCATCGGAGCTGAGCGCCGCCGGTTACGAACATGTCCGCGTCGTCGGGCGTGGCGTCGACACGACCCTTTTCCACCCCGGCAGGCGCAGCAACGCTCTACGACGCAGTTGGGGGGCCGCACCGGATGACACGGTGGCGATGTACGTCGGCCGGCTCGGGCCCGAGAAGAACCTGCGCCTGTTCGTTCAGGCCGCGGAGGCGATGCGTGCGCTCGACCCGGGCCTGAAGGTGGTGGTGGTCGGCGATGGCCCCGCAGGCCGTGCGCTGCGCGCCAGCCGTCGCGATTTCGTGTTCTGCGGGATGCGCGCGGGCACCGAGCTCGCCGAGCACTATGCATCGGGCGACGTATTCGTCTTCCCGAGTCTCACGGAAACGTTCGGCAACGTGACCACCGAAGCGATGGCGAGCCGCCTCGCCGTAGTGGCATACGACTACGCAGCCGCGAGGCAATGCATCCGGCACGGCGAAAGCGGGCTGCTCGCACCTTGCGGCGACGAGCCATGCTTCGTGCGGCTGACTGCGACAGTGGCCGCGGACCGTTCGCTGCGCGAGCATCTGCGCACCGGCGCTCTGAGCGCGGCCCGCACCTTGTCGTGGGAGCGGGTCACGGACGATCTCGAATCCGTCCTCTCCGAGCTCGCACGCAAGTCTGCGCGCTAGCGCGGCGTATCAAAGCGGACACGACACCGGTTCCGCGGACGCGCGGCGCGCGGCAACGGATTCATATACGGCTGCCAGCTTTTGCGCCAGCGGCTCCGCCCTCCACTCCCGCGCGTAAGCGCGTCCCTCGTCGGCAAGCCGTGCGCGCCACCCTGCGTCTCGCATCACGGCGACGATCGCTTCGGCAAACGCCGTTTCGTCATCCGCCGGGACCACCGCGCCGCGCCGCGGCCCGACGATGTCGCGCGTGCCCATCACCGCCGTGGAAATCACAGGCACACCCAGGGCAAGCGCCTCGAGCAATACCAAGCCCTGAGTCTCGGTGCGCGACGCGAACACGAAGGCATCGGCCGCGCGGTAACAGTCCAGGAGCGCTACAGATCGCTCGAGGTACCCGACGAATACCACGTGTTCCTGCAAGCGGCGTTTCGCGGCCTGCCGCTTCAGCGATGCGCTCGCCGGTCCTTCCCCCGCGATCACCAGCAACAGCTCGGGCATCCACACGAGCGCCCGCTGCAACGCCCGCAGCAGGAAGTCGATGTTCTTCTCGAAGGCCACCCGCCCTACGTAGAGCAGCATGGGGCGCTCTGTGGGTATGCGCCACCTGCTGCGGAAAACCATTCCGTTCCCGGCAGCGAACTCTCCGAGCGGGATACCGGTGGGAACGACGTGCACGGGCGCGCGCACGCCGTAGCGGCCCAGCACCTCGCCCATCGCCATGGACGGCACGATCAGCGCATCCATCTGATTGCATTGGGTGCGGGACAGCCGGCGCGAAGCGGCACGCAACCAACGCTTGGGGACGAAGGGCACGTAATGGAACAGGTACTCCTCGAAGAAAGTGTGATACGTCTCCACCCGCGGTACGCCGAGCGCATCGGCGATCTCGATGCCCAGATAATGCGCCACGAACGGCGTTTGCACGTGAACCAGGTCGTAACCGCGCTCCCGCAGCTGTGGACGCAGAGCGCGGATCTTGCCCGTCTGCATGATTCGGTCCTCGGGATCGAGCGGGAGGTAGCGGGACGGTATCCTGAAAATGCCGCCGTCTTCGAGGCCCGCGCCTTTGTATTGGGGCGCGACCAGATCGACTCGGTGTCCCAGTGCGTCGAGCGCTCTGCGGAAGGTCTGAATCGAGGTCGATACGCCGTTTACCCGCGGGAAGTACACGTCGGAGATCATGAGGATGCGCATCGCCGGCCCCGGCAGAACCAAAGACGGTCCAAGGCTATGCGGTCTTCATGACAAGCCCGCGACACGCGCGTCAGCGCCGCGCAGTCCTCCGGCCGTCATAGGCGGCCATGAGCCGGCGGTCGGGCTAGCGCTTAACAGCAGTGTCACACTCCTGGCTCATACTGCATGCCTGTAGCCATGCGGTGATTTCGCCGCCGACCACAGCGACGGGTGCGACAGAAGGTCTTGAGAGTCCGGAGCGAGCAGCCCGGCCGGTTGCGCGCGCCACAGTTTTGCCGGGGCCCTCAGTGGACGCCTTGAAGCACGATCCGCACGAGCGGCCCCGCGTGCGCTCCATCTTCCTATCCGACATTCACCTCGGCACGCGCGCGTGTCAGGCCGAGCGACTGTTGTCGTTCCTGCGGGAATACGACTCCGAGCACTTGTTCCTGGTGGGAGACATCGTGGACTTCTGGGCCATGAGCCGCGGGATCTGCTGGTCGGCGCACCAAAACACGGTCGTCCAGAAGATCCTCAAGCGCGCCCGACACGATGTGAACGTCTACCTGGTACCCGGGAACCACGACGAGGCCCTGCGCGACTACGCCGGTGTCTCGTTCGGGGAAATCCACGTCGTCCGCGAGCACGTGCACGTTGCCGCCGACGGCATGCGCTACCTGCTCATCCACGGGGACGAGTTCGACCAGGTGACCCTGCATCACCGCTGGATCGCGATCCTAGGCGACATCGGCTACGCCTTGCTCGTGCGGCTGAACGCCTGGTTGTCCTACGTTCGACGCACCTTGGGGGTGGCGGGCTATTGGTCGCTGGCGGGATATGCCAAGCGGAAGGTCAAGAGCGCGGTGAGCTTCATCTCGAACTTCGAGGATTCGCTGCTGCGCCACGTGCGCGAGCGAGGCCTGGACGGCGTCATCTGCGGACACATCCATGCCGCCGCGATAAGACAGGTCGACGGCGTGACTTACATCAACTGTGGCGACTGGGTCGATAGCTGCACGGCGATCGTCGAGCACCACGACGGTCGCATGGAGCTCATCGAGTGGAGCAGCTCTCGGCTTGAGCCCCGCTACCCCGTCGAGACCGAGCTGCAACGCGCCGCCTGACCATTGATTCAAAGGATGCCTGCGCAAGCGAGCAGCCAGGCAGCGAGGACTTCGGTCCACCCCGCGCCGAACTGAGCGTCAGACGCACAACACGAAAACGCCCGCCGTGGAGCACGGCGGGCGTCTCGCTCCGGTCCGCCCTCAACCCAGCTCGGACGGACCGCGTGCAGCCGTATCAGTTGCTCTGTGTACCGGTAACCTTCGCGGCGGGCGCACTTTCCCCGCGAGGCATGTTGGTGCGGGCCGCGACATCCGCGTCGTAGCTCACGCCCACATCAGCGCTGCTTGCCTGCGCGCGCGGAAGATTGGTGCGACCCGCGACATCTGAGTCGTAGGCGACGCCGACCTTGGTCGTTCCCGTGTGCAGACCGCTCACACGGTCGGAGCCCACCAGGCCGCCCGCCTGACCATACCAGTGGCTCATCGCGTCGACGTCACCGGAGGTCACCACGTTGGCCGCCTCGACCTTCACCGAGAAAGCGGCCGCCACTGCAACCGCAGAGATGAGAAGCTTCGCGTTCATGCTATTCCCCTATACATAGTTTCGATTGACCCGGCAGCCGGGCGGGCCTTGCCCTTGATCCGTCCTTCCCGCTGCCTCGATCGGCTTGCCCGCGTCGTTGCGGCGAAGGCCGATTCGATGAGGCGCAGTCTAGGCCCGTGCGAGTGCGGCCTCTTGAACGCGATTGCCCAATTTTTGGATGTTCTTGTTATGGAGTAGCCACTCCACAGGACGGATTCCAAATCGGAATGAACCTATTCCACGCGGCGCTGGCTCGCTTGATCTAGTCGGAGTGCTACTGGTCACACACCGCTGCGCGGTGGCGTCCGGAGGAGACAACCGCGCGCCACCACGTGGGCCGTCAGCGGATCGCTGCGCAACTCGTCTGCAGAAAATGGAGGCCGGTCCGGCGGCGCGGGTTCACGCCTGCGCCGCGATGCGGCGCAGGCCCGCGGCATCCACGATCTCGATCTGCTCGCGCGCGAGCGAGACCAGGCCTTGCTCCGCAAACGCCTTGAGCAAGCGGCTGACGATCTCGCGCACGCTGCCCAGCTCGTCGGCGAGCTGCTGGTGGGTGGTGCGCACGATCCGCCCCTTGCCCAGCAGCAGGGCGGCGAGGCGCTGGTCGAGCTTGTGAAAGGCAACCGCCTCGACCAACTGCATCAGCTCCGCGATCCGCTCCGCGAACAGACCGAACACGTAGTTGCGGAACGGCTCGTGACTGCCCACCACTTCGTTGAACAGCGACGGAGGCAGTGCGACGAAAGTCGTATGCGACTCGGCGATGCCCTTGGCCGGATAGAGCGCCCGGCCGAGCATACAACTCGTGGTCAGTATGCAGCTTTCCCCCGGGAGCACGCGATACAGCTGCAGCTCACGGCCGCTGGACGCGACCTTTAGTACTTTCACAGCGCCTTCCACGATCATGGGGAAAGCCTGGCACGGGCTGTTCTCGTCGAACAACACGGTCCCGGCCGGTACGCTGCGCACCTGCGCATGCGCCAGCAAATCATCGAGCCGCGCAGGGGGCAGGTCGGACAACGAGGGATAGAGGTCGACCAGCCTGCGCTTGAGTTCCGCCAACTGCATCCACGCAACCTTCGCCGCGACGCGGCGCAGGCCGCGATCATGGGCACGAAACCTGCAATAGACCGGGCCGAGATCGCTGCCGCCCACACTCCGCCCCGACTGCGGATCACCGAGTCATGCGCAGTTTAGAGCAATACCGTGACCTTATCGCGCAGGCCGAGGGCGCTGCCTGCACTCATCCCCTGTTGTACAGAGTGCAACTCGCCTTGCTGGCCGCATTGGGGATCGGGTACGTCGTGTTGCTGGCGGTGCTGGCTACGGGCTGCGCCCTGTTCGTGATCGGGCTCATGCTGGTCTCGAAGAGCGTCCTGCTCGTCAAGCTGGCGCTGCTGCCGATGGGGGCCGCCTACCTCCTCTCGCGCGCGCTCTGGTTCCACCTCCCGCCTCCACAGGGCAGGCGCGTCACCGGGACCGAAGTGCCGGCGCTGTTCGCCGAGATCGAGCAGGTGCGGCGTCAGGTGCGCGCCAAGCCCGTACACGAGGTGCTGCTGACATCGGACTTCAACGCCGCGGTGGTCCAGATTCCACGCCTGGGGATGCTGGGCTGGTCCAAGCGCCATCTCGTCATCGGGCTGCCGCTCCTCGCCAGCCTTCCCCCCTACCAGTTCCGCGCGGTCCTGGCGCATGAGTTCGGCCACCTGGCCCAGAATCATGCGCGCTTCGCCAACTGGATCTACCGCATCCGCGAGCTGTGGTCGCAGATCCTGGAGGCCGTCGAGCCCAGGCGCAACCTGCTGACCGGTCTGCTCACGCGCTTCTTCGACTGGTACGCGCCCTACTTCAACGCGTACAGTTTCGTGCTCGCGCGCGCCAACGAGTACGAAGCCGACCGCGAGAGCGCCAACGTGACCAGCCCCGAGGACGCGGGCGATGCGCTGGCGGCCGTGTATTCCAAGAGCGAGTACATCGAGTCACGCTTCTGGGCCGAGTTCTACGCCCGGGCCGAAGCCCAAGCGCAACCGCCGTCGCAACCGTTCTCCGATTACGTGGCCGCATTGCGCGGCGTGCCTGCCGAGCACTCCGCCGCGGCGCTGGCCGCGGCCCTAGCGCGCGACACAGGGCTCAACGACACGCATCCGTCGCTCAAAGACCGGCTGCGCTCGCTCGGGGTGCGGCCCAACCTACCGCTATGCTTCCAGCTCTCCGCAGCGCACGCGCTGCTCCGCGACAAGCGCCTGCAACTCATGCACGAGTTCAACGAGGTATGGCGCGAGCTGATCGCCGGCCCGTGGAAAGAGCGCCATGAGTTCCTCACACAGACGGCAGAGAAGCTCTCCCAATTCGAGACCGCACGACAGCAGCGCGGACTGAGCGAGGACGAGCATTGGGAATATGCCTGCGCGATCGAAACGCTCAGAGGCGGTCGCGCGGCGCTGCCGGTGCTGGACGCACTGCTGGAGCGCTCCCCGAGCCACGCGCCGGCTTACTATGCGCGCGGCCGGATCTTGCTGGAGGGCAACGAGGAACGCGGCGTGGCGGATGTCGAACGCGCGATGCAGCTCGACGAGGCCGCGCGCGAGGCCGGTTCCCAGTTGCTGTATACGTATTTCTACTCGCGCAACCAGCTCGTCCGCTGCAGCCGATATCGCGACATCCTGTCGCAGGTGGCATACGAGCGCGAGCTCGCGGAAGCGGAACGCAAGGTTCTGGGACGCCGGGACACCCTCGAACCGCACGAGCTGAGCGAGAGCCAGCTCCACGAGTGGCGCACCGTGCTGGCTCGGCAGACACGCCTCAAACGCGCATGGCTGGTGCGCAAGCGCGTGCAACACCTGCAGTCCGTACCGGCCTACGTGCTGGTGTTGGAGTTCAGCGCGCTCGCCTGGGTGACTCGCTCGATGCTCCGCAGCGTGGTGGAGGAGCTGTCGGCACAGGCGAGCTGTCTGGTTCTGCACAAGAGCACCAACCGGGCCGCGTCCCGACGCGTGCGCAAAGTCGCGGGCTCCTTCATCTTCCCGGTCGAGCCCGGGGCACGCGACGAGCTTCGCTAGAAGCTCGATCCTGCGCGACATCCCTCACCGGAGGAGAGCGGTGCCGCGTTGGCGCTCGCGTACCGACCCGTCTCGCGTGCACTGCAACGCTATGGCGGCCGACGCACCCGCCGACGAACCTGCGCGCCGGATCGCTCAAGCCGTGCGCAGCAGCCGGAAAAACTCCCGGATCTCGCGCGCTAGCGCTTCGGGCTGCTCGAGCGCGGCGAAGTGCCCGCCCCGGGGCATCTTGGTCCAGCGCTGGATGTTGTAGACCTTCTCGGCCACCGAGCGCGGCGGATGCAGGATCTCGGCGGGAAACTCCGCGTAGCCGGTGGGCACGCTGACGCGTGCGCCCTCCGGGATCGGCCAGGGGCCGTGCATGCGAGCGTAGTACGGCCAGAACGACGAGCCGATCGCTCCGGTCACCCAGTACAGCGTGATGTTGGTGAGCAACTCGTCCTTGGTGAACGCGCTCTCCGGATCGCCGCGGCAATCGCTCCAGGTGCGGAACTTCTCGACGATCCACGCGGCCAGGCCCACCGGCGAATCGCTCAGCGCGAAGGCCAGCGTCTGTGGCTTGGTGCCCTGGATCCACTGGTAACCCATCTCTTCCTTGATCCAGTGGTCGAGCTCGCCGAGGAACACTTTTTCTTCGGCGGTCGGGCGATCCAACATCTTCGGATCCCGCCGGACGGCGAGCAGATTCAGGTGGATCCCGTAGAGTCGCTGTGGAACCTGCAGCCCGAGGCACGACGTGACGAATGCGCCCCAGTCGCCGCCTTGGGCGGCGAAGCGCTGGTAGCCCAGCACCTCGGACATCAGCAGGGCGAACACCTCGGCGATGCGCTCGACGCTGAAGCGCTCTTGCCCCGGCCGGAAGGACAAAGTGAACCCTGGCAAAGAGGGTGCGACGACCGTGAAAGCGTCGGCCGGATCGCCGCCGAAGCGTGCCGGATCGGTCAATATCGGAATGAGCTTGTGGAACTCGAACACCGAGCCCGGCCAGCCGTGCGAGAGCAAGAGCGGGATCGGGTTGGGTCCCTTGCCCTGCTCGTGGATGAAATGCACATCGATGCCGGCGAGCGGCACGCTGAACTGATGAAACGCGTTGAGTGCGCGCTCCTGCGCGCGCCAGTCGAACCGGTCGCGCCAGTAGTCGACCAGCTGCCTCACGTAGGTGAGGCTCGCGCCCGTGCTCCAGGGCGCAAGCGGCGGCTCGTCGGGCCAGCGCGCGCGCACCAGGCGCTGGCGCAGGTCGTCGAGCACCGAATCGGGAACCGACAACCGGAACGGCCGAGGCTCGGTGGCCATCTCGTACTCCTCCTGTCGGAAATGCGCCGCGCTTGTCAGCTCGGCGCAAGCCAAGACCGATGCAGTGCTTGGCTACGCTGCAATGCAGCGCACCCCAGCCTCAGCTGCCCGAGCTGGCGGACGTCGCTCGGACCATGATCGATTTCACCTGACCGCCGGATACGACGACCACCATGCCTCCCGCATAATAGGTCGAGGTATCCCCTTCTTCTCGGATCAGCAGCGGACCGGAGAGCTTCGCAAGCTTCGCCTTCACCGCGAGGACCGACAGGCCGACTTTGAGGCCATCTGCGGTGGCGAAGTCCGGCGACTGCGTCGTGACCGTGCTCACCGATTCATCGGCGTCGTCCACGACCACTTCCAGATCTTCGAACACGTAATGGTCTTGCTCGTGCCCTTTCTGAGTCTGCGTCGGCTCGCCCATCACATCGTACAGCTGCGACACCGACATGCCGACGGACACCGGACCGATCCGCTTGCCGGGGACGATCATGTTGTCCTTGATGACGCTCTTCACGCTTGCAGTGCTCTTCTTCTTCGCGGCAGGCTTGGCTTCGGGCGCACTCTCGCCGCCTCCGCCCAAGCTCGAGCAGGCCACGAGGAAGACGGTCGCCACAAGAGCGGTTGCGCGGGCTACGGGATGCATGCTCATATTCGCCTCTCAATTGTCAAATGCACGACTGCGATCTGCAACTGCTATCTAGCTGTGTGCAAGAACGGTGCGAGGAAAAGCATAACCCCTGCGACTGTGGCACGACAAGCTGTGCCGACTCGCCGCACCGGCCACGTGTGAGAAGCGTGTCACACCTCGACGTGAGCGCTTGCACCGGTCACGAAGCGCGTGCGCTTCATGCGCGGCGCGCAGCGGACAAGGCGGCTGTAAGCAACGCGTGCAGCGTCGGGTCGCGCCGCAGCCGGTGCAGATCCGCGGGGCGATCAACGTCCCAGTGCAGGGCGAGCTCGCGCCAGCGCAATCCGAGCGAGCGCAGCGCCTCTCTGGTTTGTGCGAGCACGCGCTCACTGCCCCAATCGATCCCTGCGAAGATCGCGGGGCGAGGACGGCGCAACCCAATCAGGTAATACCCACCGTCCTCGGCCGGACCCAGGACCGCGTCGCATCCATCGGCGAGAGCGTCGCGCGCGAGCCTGAGATCATCGGCTGTCAGCGCCGGACAGTCGGCACCGACGATGATCGCGAACGAAGCGCCGTCGAGCATCCTCCCGGACGCATCGGCCATGCGCTCGCCGAGATCTCCTTCGCATTGCCGCCGCGTCGGGCAACCACTGCGCTCGAACAGCGACCGGAAGAACGGATGCTGCTCGTCCGGGGAACACCACAGCTCGACGTCTCCTGCACGCGCCGCCTGCGCGGTCGCAAGAGTGCGCTCGACGAGCCGCGCGTGCAGCGCGGCAGCCGTCTGCGCACCCAGGCTTGGGATGAGCCGCGTCTTCACCAGTCCCGGCTGCGGCGCCTTGGCGAAGATGCCGAGAACGCAGCGCTCAGCGGCAGTCCCGCTCATACATGCGCGCCAGCCGCGCCGGCGGTGTGCCCAGGAAGTATCGCAGCCGCAGCCACCACATCAGCATGATCGTGCGCAGCACACCCCGGCTCTCCCAGCGCCGCGCCGAGGTGTACACGGGGGCAGCAATGCGTAGCGGGCGCGAGCGGGTCTTCAGGATGCGCGACAGCGCCACATCTTCCATCAGTGCCACGGCCGGATAACCTCCAGAGGCGAGGAACGCCTCGCTCCGCGCGAAGATTGCCTGGTCGCCGGTGCAGATCCCGGTCAGCCGAGAACGCAGGTTCATCATCGTTGCGACTAACCGTAGCAACGGATGGCGCCCGTCGATCCGAATATCGAAGCGGCCCCACTCGCGCCCGCTGTCATGGAGTCCGGATACGATGAGACGGTCCGCCTGAAGCGGCAGGCGCGTGTCCGCGTGCAGGAACAGCAGCACGTCTCCGGCCGCACGCTGCACGCCTGTGTTCATCTGCGAAGCCCGCCCGCGCGGTGCGCGCAGCACATGGTCCGCGAGGGGCAGCGCCAGCCTCGGCGTTGCATCTTCGCTTCCACCGTCCACGACGATCAGCTCGTGGCCACGGCTGCGCATCGGCTGCAGCGCCGCGAGCGCCTGTTCGATGCTCGCTGCTTCGTTCAGCGTCGGGATGATGATCGAGATCCTGCTCATCTAGGGACGGCGCTACGTCCCGGCCGCATCAGCCGCGCATCCACGCATGGTAGCGCTCCAGCCAGCGCAGCACGTTGCCCGGAGCGTGAGCGCGCTTCCAGGCTCCGGCGGCGTACTTGTTGGCCTCGGCCAGCGTGGGATAGATGTGGATCGTGCCCAATATGCGGTTCAGCCCGATGTTGTTCTTCATGGCAGTGATGAACTCCACGATGAGCTCGCCGGCATGCGCACCGACGATGGTTGCGCCCAGGATGCGGTCCTTGCCCGGCACGGTGAGGACCTTGACGAACCCGTGTGCCTGCTCGTCCGCGATGGCGCGGTCTAGCTCGTCGATGCCGTACAGCGTGACCTCGCAGGCGACGCCCTGCTCCTTGGCCTGCGTTTCGTTGAGCCCGACCCGCGCAACCTCGGGGTCGGTGAACGTGCACCAGGGGATCACCGAGTAGTCTACGCGGAACCTACGGAGCCGCCCGAACAAGGCGTTGACGGACGCGTACCAGGCTTGATGCGAGCCGACGTGCGTGAACTGGAACGGCCCCGCGACGTCGCCGCACGCGTAGACGTTCGGGTAAGCGGTGCGCAGGTAGGCGTCGGTCTGCAGCGTGCGCTGCTGCGTAATGCCGATGCCCAGTTCCTCGAGGCCGTAGCCCGCCGTGTTCGCCACCCGCCCCACGGCGCACAGCAGCACATCGAACCCGATGCGCACTTCGCGGCCGTCCTGTTTGGCGATGAGCAGCCGCTCGCCTTGCTCGATCCGGAACGCCTCGGCCTTGTGGCCGGTCAGCACCCGTATGCCCTCGTCCTGGAACCGCTTCGCTACGACCTCGGAGACGTCGGGATCTTCGCGCATGAGCAGGCGCGGGAACATTTCCACTTGCGTCACCTGGGAACCGAAGCGGGCAAAACACTGTGCGAGCTCGCAACCGATCGGCCCGCCGCCCAGGACGAGCAGCCGCGCCGGCAGTTCGCGCAGGTTCCAGACGGTGTCGGAGGTGATGTAGCCGACGTCCTCGATTCCTGGGATCGGTGGCACGAGCGGGCGCGCTCCGGTCGCGATGACGATCGCACGCGTGGCGAGCGTGCGCACGCCCTGCGGTGTGCTGACCTGGACGCTCCATGGCGAGAGGACCCTGGCTTCCCCGCGGATGCATTCGACGCCGAGACCGGTGTAGCGCTCGGCGGAATCGTGGGGCTCGATGGCGCGGATCACGCGCTGCACGCGCTCCATCACGTCGGAGAACTCGAACTGGGCGCTCGCCGCTCGCACGCCCAGCGACTTCGAAGCGCGGATGTCTGCCAGCAGCTTGGCCGAACGGATCAGCGCCTTGGACGGCACGCAACCGGTATACAGACAGTCGCCGCCCATCCGGTGCTTCTCGACGAGGCTCACCTTGGCTCTGACTGCGGCTGCGATATAGGCCGCCACGAGCCCAGCCGATCCCGCGCCGATCACGATCAGGTTCCGATCGAAGCGGTGCGGCTTCGGCCATCTCGAGTAGACGCGGCGCGCACGGGAGAAATCGACCATGCGCTTGGCAATCAGCGGGAAGATGCCGAGCAAGGCGAAGGAGATCAACAAGCCCGGCGAGAGGATGTCCTTGACCGAGGCGATGCGCGCGAGCTCGGTCCCGGCGTTCACATATACGAGCGTGCCGAGCAGCATGCCGACTTGGCTGACCCAATAGAAGGTGCGCGTGCTCATCGGGGTCAGGCCCATGAGCAGATTGATGAGGAAGAAGGGAAACGCCGGCACCAGCCGCAACGTGAACAGATACAACGCCCCCTCTTTCTGCACTCCCGCGTTGACGGTGCTCAGCCGGTCGCCGAACCGGCGCTGGACCGCGTCGCGAAACAGATAGCGGCTGGCGAGAAATGCGAGCGTCGCGCCGATGCTGGAGGCGAACGAGACGATGACGGTACCCAAGAGCACGCCGAAGATCGCACCCCCCGCCAGTGTCAGGATCGCCGCGCCCGGCAAAGAAAGACCGGTCACAGCGACGTACACCGCGAAGTACGCAGCCGCGGTCGTCCACGGATGCGCTCGGTACCAGCCGTCGAGAGCAGCCTGCTGCGACTTGAGGAAATCGAGGTTGAAGAAGCGGCTCAGGTCGAGCAGGAAGAATGCCGCCACGAGCGCGACGGCGACGAACAGCAACAACAGCCGGCCTCTGGTCATGGGTGGCTCTCTTGCAGCGTTCGTGGCGCGATCGGTGGCCGCTAGGCCTGCGCCCACAGGCCGGCGCCGCGCCCGCGCGGGTCAGGGGGCCAGCGCCCCGCCGCAACTCGATCCCTGCCCCGCAGTGCAGCCGAAGCAGTGGTCCGCCACGACGATGGGGTTGCCTTCCAGAGCGCAGCCGATCAGATCTTGCAGGCGCGTGCGCGGCCGCCCCGATAGCTGCGCCGGCAACGCGAGCATCTGGTTGAAGTCGCAGTCGTACACGAAACCTTGCCAGTCGACCGACAGCAGCGAGCGGCACATCACCGCATCGAGGTTCTC
>Ga0335083_10006402_pt1 | contig 14704 bp, 13 predicted proteins | sample Lox_Sample_42_FD_206716 | JGI IMG/M metagenome (GOLD analysis project Ga0335083, IMG submission 206716) | Soil microbial communities from Loxahatchee National Wildlife Refuge, Florida, United States - Lox_Sample_4.2 | ecosystem: Environmental > Terrestrial > Soil > Wetlands | place: USA...
GGCGCGCGGATGCGAGCGTGCCCGGCGCGTTCTGGCTGCCCACCATCCTGACCGGCGTGACGCCGCAAACCGAGGCCGTGCGCGCCGAGATCTTCGGCCCCGTGCTCACGGTGCAGACCTTCGACACCGAGGAAGAAGCGCTCGCGCTTGCCTCGCATCCCGAGTACGGCCTGGCCGCCGGCGTGCACACCGCAGATATTGGCCGTGCGCTGCGTCTCGTGCGCGCGCTGGAGGCGGGCACGGTGTGGGTCAACCGCTACGGCCGCAGTAGCGACTTCATGATCCCGACGGGCGGCTACAAGCGCTCGGGCATCGGCAAGGATCTGGGCCGCCAGGGATATGAAGCGCATCTGCGCTTCAAGGGCGTGCTGATCGATACGCGGAGCTGACGATGAGCACGGTAAAAAGCACGGTCATGCGGATGGTAAGGAGTCCGTAAGCGCCCGCGAAGCCTTCAGGAGCGCACAGCACAATCTGCTGAGACCGCTGCTGCAAACGAGTGGTTCATACCGTGCAGGCCCCACGAATCGACGACACCCCCAAATTTTGCGCTGTTTAAATTTTCCACAGGGACGCACTTTTTCCTGTTTTCGCCACTGAGCCCGGAGCGGGTTCATCACACGAAAGGATTGTCATCATGATCGATTTCGAGCCGAAGTACATCACGTTCGACTGCTACGGCACGCTGACGAAGTTCCGCATGGCCGACATGGCGCGCGAGATGTACGGCGACCGCCTCAAGGGCGCGGATCTCGAGAAGTTCGTCGCGTTCTTCGCGGGCTATCGCCGCGACGAAGTGCTCGGCGCCTGGAAGCCGTACCGCGACGTGATCGTCAACTCGGTGCGCCGCACCTGCAAGCGCATGAACGTGGAGTTCAGCGAAGCGGAAGCGGAGAAGTTCTACCTCGCCGTGCCGACGTGGGGCCCGCACCCAGACGTGCCCGAAGGGCTTTCGCGCCTCGCGAAGAAGTACAGGCTCGTGATCCTCTCGAACGCCTCGGACGATCAGATCCAGAGTAACGTGGACAAGCTCGGCGCGCCGTTCCATCGCGTGTTCACGGCGCAGCAGGCGCAGTCGTACAAGCCGCGCATGCAGGGCTTCGAGTACATGTTCGACCAGCTGAACTGCAACCCCGGCGACGTGCTGCACGTTTCGTCGAGCCTGCGCTACGACCTCATGACGGCGCACGACCTGGGCATCAAGCACAAGGCTTTCGTCAAGCGCGGCCACGAGCCGGGTACGCCCTACTATGAGTACTACGAAGTAGAAACCATTGGCGAGCTCGCGACGCAGCTTGGCCTGTGACCCGCAAAGGCTTGCGCCACAGCCCGCCGCATTTGGACCCTATGCACCGCTCACCTGATTCGCCCGTTGTTTCCAGAACCGAGGTTGCCCGATGAAGCTCGATTCCTACTGGCTCGATACCGCACCTGCCGGACTCCTCGCGAGCGAGGGGGCGGTGGATGGCCGCGTGGATATCGCCGTGGTCGGCGGCGGTTTCACGGGCCTTTCCGCGGCGCTAGCATTCGCGCGCCGCGGGGCGAGCGTCGCGGTGCTGGACGCGGGCCGCATGGGTGGCGGGGCATCAGGGCGCAACGGTGGGCAGTGCAACACGGGCGTGGCGCAGGACTACGCGGCGCTGCGCGAGCAACTGGGCGTAGAGCGCGCGCAGGGCTGCTACCGCGCCTATGCGGCGGCCGTGGATACGGTGGAGCGGCTCATTCGCGAGGAGGGCATCGATTGCGACTATCTCGCCTCGGGCAAGCTCAAGCTCGCTGCGAAGCCGCATCACCTCGACCACCTCGAACGCACGGCCGAGCTGATTCGCCGCGAGGTCGATCCGGACGTCGAGATCATCGGCCGCGAGCGCATTCGTAGCGAAGTGGACTCGGACAGCTTCTTCGGTGGTCTGCTCCAGAAGCACGGCGGCCAGATGCACATGGGCCGCTTCGCGGTGGGGCTCGCGAACGCGGCAGCGCGGCGCGGCGCGAAGCTGTATGAACACGCGGCGGTGGCGTCGATCGCGAAGGAGGGCGGCGCATACCGCGTGGAGTCCTCGCGCGGCACGCTGCGCGCGCAGCAGGTCCTCATCGCAACGGGGCCTTCGCGGCACGGGCCGTTCGGGTGGTACCGGCGGCGCCTCGCGCCGGTCGGCTCGTTCATCGTCGTGACGGAGCCGCTGCCCCCCGCCCAGCTCGCGCAGCTCTTGCCCCAACGCCGTTCGTACACGACGAGCCGGCTCATGCACAACTACTTTCGCGTGACGCCGGATTCGCGTCTGCTGTTCGGCGGCCGCGCGCGCTTCACGGCGTCGGAGCAGCCTTCCGATGCAAAGAGCGGCCGCATCTTGCAGCGCAATCTTGCACAGCTGTTTCCGGCGCTGGCGAGCGTGCGCATCGACTACTGCTGGGGCGGGCTCGTGGACATCACGGCGGACCGTTTGCCGCGCGCCGGCCAGCACGACGGCGTGTGGTTCTCGATGGGCTATAGCGGCCACGGTACGCAGATGTCGACGCACATGGGCCAGGTGATGGCCGAAGTGATGAGCGGCAACGCCGCAGCCAATCCGTGGCGCGATTTCGCGTGGCCCGCCATACCCGGCCACACGGGCAAGCCGTGGTTTTTGCCGCTCGTCGGCGCGTACTACCAGATCAAAGACGCCTTTTACTGAACCCGCTTTTCCAGCAATTCCACACAAAACACAGCCTCGTTACGGCGAGCTGCGGCCCCCACATCTGACGCGGAGAAGTTTCATGAGCATCGATAAATCGCCTGTAGAACTGGTCGACTCGCTGGCCCACGCGGGCGTGCGGCTCGAGGAATTGACACGGCGTGGCGCGTCGCGCCGCGATCTGCTTCGCGTGATGCTCGCCGGCGGCATGATGTCGATGACCGGCGCGGGCTTGCTCGCCGCGAGCGGCGCGGCCCTCGCGCAGGAAAAGCCGAAGCAGGGGGGCAAGATTCGCGTGGCGACGCAGTCTGCGTCCGCATCGGATACGCTCGATCCCGCGAAGGGCTCGGTATCCACCGACTACGTTCGCGCGAACATGCTGTACAACGGCCTGACCGAGTACGACTCGCACCTTGGCGCGCAGATGGCGCTGGCGCAGTCGCTCGAGACGAAGGACGCGACGGTGTGGGTCGTGAAGCTGCGCAACGGCGTGCAGTTCCACGACGGCAAGACGCTCACGCCGGCCGACGTGGTCTACTCGCTGATGCGGCACAAGGACGCCGCCGTCGGCTCGAAGGTGAAGACGCTCGCCGACCAGTTCCAGGACGTCAAGGCGACGGGCCCGAACGAGGTGACGATCACGCTCCAGGGCGCGAACGCCGACCTTCCCGTGATCCTTGCCGACTCGCACTTCATGATCCTCAAGGCGGGAACCAGCGATTTCAAAACCGCTGTCGGCACCGGGCCGTTCAAGCTGAAGGAGTTCGCGCCGGGCGTGCGCACGGTCGTCGTGCGCAACGAGCACTACTGGAAGCCGGGCCTGCCGCATCTCGACGAAATCGAGCTGGTCGGCATCGGCGACGAATCGGCGCGCGTGAATGCGCTGCTCTCGGGCGACGTGCAGCTCATCAACCAGGTCAGCCCGCGCTCGACCGCGCGCATCAAGGGCACGCCGGGCTTCGCCGTGCAGGAGACGAAGACGGGCCAGTACACCGATCTCATCATGCGCGACGACGGCGGCATCACGGGCAACGAGGACTTCCGCCGCGGCATGATGCACCTGTTCGACCGCGAGCAGATCCGCAATACGGTGTTCCTCGGTTACGGCGAGATCGGCAACGACCAGCCTATCGATCCGACCAACAAGTACTACTACGGCGGCTTGCCGCAGCGCACGTACGACCCGCAAAAGGCGAAGTTCTACTTCCAGAAGGCGAAGCTCGGCAGCACGCCGCTGCAGGTGTATGCGTCGCCGGCCGCGGACGGCTCCGTCGAAATGGCCATGCTGCTGCAACAGGTCGCGCCGCAGGCCGGGCTGAACGTGCAAGTGGTGCGCACGCCGGCCGACGGCTACTGGTCGAACCACTGGATGAAGCACCCCATCACGTTCGGCAATATCAACGCGCGCCCGAGCGCGGACGTGATCTTCACGCAGTTCTTCAAGTCGGATGCGCCGTGGAACGAGGCGAACTGGAAGGATCCGAAGTTCGACCAGTTGCTGCTTGCCGCGCGCGGCGAACCCGACGACACGAAGCGCAAGAAGATTTACGGCGACATGCAGGTGCTCGTGCATAGCGACGGCGGCATCGGCATTCCGCTGTTCCTCAGCTCGATCGATGCGCGCACAACGAAGCTCAAGGGGCTCGGCTCGATTCCGATCGCGGGGCTCATGGGCTTCAAGTTTGCCGAGAACGTCTGGCTCGAGGCTTGATGTGCGCGGCCGGGCTCGCGCCCGGCCACCGAATCCCACGCTTCACAAGGTCCAGAGAGGCGATATCCGATGAAAGCTCACGCGCAACGACTCATTGCGGCGCGGCTCGGCCTCGCGGTGCTCACGCTGCTGCTCGTTTCGGCACTCGTGTTCGCGCTGACGGGCCTGTTGCCCGGCGACGCCGCGCAACAGGCGCTCGGCCAGGCGGCCACGCCCGAGCAGGTGGCCGCGCTGCGCCATCAGTTCGGCCTCGACCAGCCCGCGTTCACGCGCTACCTGCACTGGCTCGTGCAGGCCGCTTCCGGCAACTTCGGCACGTCGCTCTCGAACAACCTGCCGGTGAGCCAGCTCATCGCCACGCGCCTGCCGAATTCGCTCGTGCTGGCCGGGCTCACCACGCTCGTTTCTGTGCCGCTCGCGCTCGCCATCGGCATCTTTTCCGCCGTGTTCCGCGGCTCGCTGCTCGACCGCGCGCTGAACGTGCTCACGCTTTCGGCCGTGGCCGTGCCCGAGTTCCTGGTCGCCACCATCGCAGTGCTGATCTTCGCCGTGAAGCTGCGCTGGCTGCCCGCGCTGTCGTACCTCTCGGAGGTGGACTCGTTCGGCACGTTGCTGCGCATCTATGCGATGCCCGTGATGACGCTGTGCTGCGTGATCGTCGCGCAGATGGCGCGCATGACGCGCGCCGCCGTGCTCGACCAGCTCGGCGCGCCGTATGTGGAAATGGCGCGCCTGAAGGGCGCCTCGCCCACGCGCATCGTGCTGCGCCACGTGCTGCCCAACACGATCGGCCCGATCGCCAATGCCGTCGCGCTCAGTCTTTCGTACCTGTTCGGCGGCGTCGTGATCGTGGAGTCGATCTTCAACTATCCGGGGCTCGCGAGCCTGATGGTCGACGCCGTGACGAATCGCGACCTGCCGCTCGTGCAGGGCTGCGTGATGGTGTTCTGCGCCGCGTATCTGGTGCTCGTGCTGATCGCGGACCTGTGTCAAATCGTATCCAACCCGAGGCTGCGTCAACGATGAACCGACCCGCCACTTCCCATGCCACGACCGTGCTCTACGCCGCCAGCGAGGGCGAGGACCGGTCCGGCGCCGACGCCGTCAAGGGCGCGCCGCAGGATGTTCCCACCCCGCCGCGCGGACCGTTACGCCGGCTCGCCGGGCGCCTTTCGGTACTCGGCCTGATCGGCCTCGCGATCGTCGTGTTCTGGCTCGGCGTTGCCTTCATCGGGCCGCTCGTCGCGCCCTACAAGGGCGGCGCCATCACCTCCACGGAGATCTTCGGCTCGTACAGCGCGGCGCATCTGCTCGGCACCGACTTTCTGGGCCGCGACATGCTGAGCCGCGTGCTGTTCGGCACGCAGTACACGGTGGGCCTCGCACTCGCCGCCACGCTGCTCGCAAGCGGCATCGGCACGTTTTTCGGCTTGCTCGGGGCGGTGTCGCCGCGCTGGTTCGACGAGGTCCTGTGCCGCGTGTTCGACGCGCTGATCTCGATCCCGAGCAAGGTGCTCGCGCTCGTCGTGATCGCGGCGTTCGGCTCTTCGGTGCCGATGCTCATCACGGTCGCAGCGCTCGCCTATATTCCAGGCGCGTTTCGTATCTCCCGCTCGCTCGCGGTGAACCTGATGACGCTCGAATACGTGCAGGTCGCGAAGGCGCGCGGCGAAGGGCTTTTCTATATCGCCCGCGTGGAAGTGCTGCCGAACATGATCCACCCCATGCTCGCCGACTTCGGCCTGCGTTTCGTGTTCATCGTGTTGCTGCTCTCCGGCCTGTCGTTTCTCGGCCTCGGCGTGCAGCCGCCGGACGCGGACTGGGGCTCGCTCGTGCGCGAGAACATCGGTGGCCTCGCGGAAGGGGCGCCCGCCGTGCTGATGCCGGCCGTCGCGATCGCGACGCTGACCATCGGCGTGAACCTGCTGATCGACAGCCTGCGGCGCCACAGCGGCCGCGCGCATGGAGGCAGAAAATGAACATGATCGAAGTGGCGGGCCTGCGTGTGGTGGCGGGCACGGCGCCCGATCCGGTCGTCGAGATCGTCAAGGGCGTCGACTTCACGGTGAAGAAGGGCGAAGTGCTCGCGCTGATCGGTGAATCCGGCTCGGGCAAGACCACCATCGCGCTGGCGCTGCTTGGCCATGCGCGCGAAGGCTGCACGATTGCGGGCGGCACCGTGAAGATAGGCGGCACCGATGTGCTCGCGCTCGACGAGCGCGGCCGCCGCGCGCTGCGCGCCCGCACCGTCGCGTATGTTGCGCAGAGCGCTTCGGCCGGCTTCAACCCGGCGCGCACGATCATGGACCAGGTGATCGAGCCCGCGCTCCTGCACAAGCTGATGTCGCCCGCGGCGGCGCGCGAGAAGGCGGTGGGCCTCTTTCGCGCGCTCGCGCTGCCTTCGCCCGAAACCATCGGCGCGCGCTATCCGCACCAGGTGTCCGGCGGCCAGCTGCAACGGCTCATGGCCGCGATGGCGCTCATTACCGACCCCGCCGTGGTCGTGTTCGACGAGCCCACCACGGCGCTCGACGTGACCACGCAGATCGAAGTGCTCGCGGCCTTTCGCAAGGTCGTGCGCGAACTCGGCACGACGGCCGTGTACGTGTCGCACGATCTCGCGGTCGTCGCGCAGATGGCCGATCGAATCGTAGTCCTGAATGCTGGTGCAGTGCGCGAAAATGGCACGACGCTCCAGGTGCTGGATGCGCCCACCGACGACTACACGCGCGCGCTGCTGGCCGCGCGCCGGCACCCCGATGCCGGACCACCCGCGGCGAGCCCGGCCGCCCAGGTGCCGCTGCTCGAAGTGCGCTGCCTCGATGCTGGCTACGGCCGCGTCGACGCGAATGGCGTGCCCGCCGTGCGCGTGCTCGAGGACGTGAGCCTGCGCATTGCGCGCGGCAGTGCGCTCGGTGTGATCGGCGAATCGGGTTCGGGCAAGACGACGCTCGCGCGCGTGGTGGCCGGCCTCGTCGATCGCGCGCGCGGCGAGGTGCTGCTCGACGGCGTGCCGCTGCCCGCAACGCTCGCGGCGCGCACGACCGATCAGTATCGCCGCATCCAGATCGTGTTCCAGAACGCCGATACGGCGCTCAACCCGAGCCGCACGATCGCAGACATCCTCGCGCGGCCCATGTGCTTCTATCACGGCCTGCGCGGCGCGGCCGCACAAAAGCGCATGCTCGAACTGCTGGACCTCGTGAAGCTGCCTGCCTCGCTCGCCAAACGCCAGCCAGGCGGTCTCTCTGGCGGCCAGAAGCAGCGCGTGAACCTTGCCCGCGCGCTCGCGGCCGAGCCCGCGCTCATTCTTTGCGACGAGGTGACGTCCGCGCTCGACACCGTCGTCGGCGCGGCGATTCTCGATCTGCTCGCCGAGCTGCGCCGCGAACTGGGCGTCTCGTACATGTTCATCAGCCACGACATTTCGACGGTGCGCGCGATCTGCGACGACGTGGTCGTGCTGTACGGCGGCCAATGCGTCGAGGCGGGCCAGCGCGACGTGCTGGTCGCACCCCCTTATCACCCGTACACGGGGCTGCTGGTCGATTCGGTGCCGGCCTTGCAGCCGGGCTGGCTCGACGCGCGCCTCGCCACGACCGGCGCGGCGCTTCCGCCGCTCGGGCCTTCGGCCGAGGTGCGGGAACTGTGTGCGTTTCGCGCGCGTTGCCCGGTGCGTATCGACGGCGCCTGCAATCTCACGCCGCCGGCGATGAAGCGGCTGCCTGGCGGCGCGCAGATTCTTTGCCATCACCCGGCCGGCGAACTGGAGCGCCTGCAGAAGGCGCAGGCGGCGCAACTGGCCGAAGCGGCGGAAGCGACGAAGAGGGCCGCGGCATGAATGCACGCTTCGTGAGAGTGGCGGAGGCGGGTCGCCCGACGTTCGACATCGTGATCGACGGCCGCGTGGCGCAGGCCGCGGAGGGCGACACGCTGATGGTCGCGCTGCTCGCCGCACAAGACGCGCTGCGCGATTCCGAATTCGACGAGGGGCGGCGCGCCGGTTTCTGCCTGATGGGCGCCTGCCAGGACTGCTGGGTGTGGACGGCGCAAGGCGAGCGCCTGCGCGCGTGCACGACGCCTGCGGCGCCGGGCATGTCGATCGTCACGCGTAATTCGCTTGCCGGGGAGGGCGTATGGCCGCACGCACAGGGTTGAACGTGGTCGTAATCGGCGCGGGTCCGGCGGGCGTGCGCGCCGCGCAGACGCTGGTGGCCGCCGGGCTGCGGCCCACGGTCGTGGACGAAGGGCGGCGCGATGGCGGCCAGATCTACCGGCGCCAGCCCGAGGGTTTCAAGCGCAGCTACGAGACGCTGTACGGCACCGAAGCCGCTCGTGCGGAGGCGCTGCACGGCGAATTCGACGCACTGCGCGCGCGCATCGACTACCTGCCCGAGACGCTGGTCTGGAACGTTGGGCCGAAGGCCGTGCATCTTGTGAGCGGCGCGCGCTACCAGGAGCTTGCTTTCGATGCGCTGATCGTCTGCAGCGGCGCGACCGACCGGTTGATGCCGGTGCCGGGCTGGCATCTGGCGGGTGCTTATAGCCTGGGCGGCGCGCAGGTGGCGCTGAAGTCGCAGGGCTGCGCCATCGGCGCGCGCACCGTGATGATGGGCACCGGCCCGCTGCTGTATCTCGTCGCGGCGCAATACGTAAAAGCAGGTGCGACGGTGAGTGCGGTGCTCGATACGTCCACGTTCGGCCAGCGTTTGCGTGCGTTGCCCGACCTCTTGCGCATGCCCGCAACATTGCGCAAGGGCCTCACGCTCATGGGCGCGCTGCGTGGCGCCGGCGTGCCGGTGCATCGTGGCGTCACGCCGCTCGCTATCGAAGGCACGCCCGAGCACGGCGTGACGGGCGTGCGGGTGAAACTCGCCGATGGCGACGAGCTTCGCGTCGCATGCGATGCCGTGGCGCTCGGCTACCACCTGCGCTCCGAGACGCAGCTCGCCGATCTCGCCGGCTGCGCGTTCTCGTTCGATCAGGCCGCGCGGCAATGGCTGCCCGAAGTCGATGAGGACGGGCGCAGCAGCGTGCGCGGCGTCTATCTGGCCGGCGACGGCGCTCGCGTGCGCGGTGCCGATGCGGCCGAGCGCGCGGGCCGTCTCGTGGCGCTCGCCGCATTGCAGGACGCGGGCGCGGCGCCCTCCGGCACGCCCGCCGAGGCCGCGCGGCTGCGCAGCGAACTCGCGCGCTACACGCGCTTCGCGCAGGGCCTGCGCAACGCGTTTCCGTGGCCCGCCCACTTTGCGAAGGCGCTCCCGGATCACACCGTCGTGTGCCGCTGCGAGGCGATTACGGCGGGCGAGCTGCGCCACGTCGTGCGCGAGATGGGCGCGACGGAGGCGAATCGCGCAAAGGCGTTTTCCCGCGTGGGAATGGGGCGCTGCCAGGGGCGCTTTTGCGCGCATGCCGGCGCCGAGGTGATTGCCGCGGAGGCTGGCGTGCCGCTCGAAGCCGTGGGCCGGCTACGCGGGCAAGCGCCGGTGAAGCCGCTGACGATGATGGTTAGCGCGGCCACGCAAGGCGTGGACGACGCGCCGGGGCGCGCGCGAGAGGCTGGCCTCACGGCGCAAACGCAAGCACAAACGACAGCACAAGCACAAACGACAACGCAATCGGCCGCACGCGCATGCACGTCCCCGCAAACGCAGCACGGCGCGCCCTGCGCGAAGGAGTTCAGCGAATGAGCGATCGGGCCGATGTGATCGTGATTGGAGGCGGCATCATCGGGACATCGACGGCGTTTTTCCTGCGCCGCCGGAACCGCTCGGTGATCCTGCTCGAACGCGGGCTGACGGGACAGCAGGCGAGCGGCGTGAACTTCGGCGGCGTGCGCCGCCAGGGGCGTGCGCTCTCGCAACTCGCGATGTCCAACCGCGCGCTCGACATCTGGTATCAGGCGAAATCGCTGCTCGGCGAGGATGTCGAGTTTCTGCCGTCGGGCCACACGCGGGTCTGCTACCACGCGCACGACGCCGAGTACTTCCATCGCTATGCCGAGCAAGCGCGCGCGTATGGGCTCGACCTCGAAGTGCTGGACGGCGCCGCGATGTTCCGGCGCTTTCCGTTCCTCGGGCGCGAAGTGCTGGCTGCGTCGATCTCGCCGCGCGACGGCCACGCCAACCCGCGGCTCGCCGCACCTGCGTTCGGCCGGGCGGCCGCGCGGCTCGGAGCGAATCTCGTCGAGAACACCGAGATCGTGCGCGTGGAGAAGGAGGCCGGCGGCTTTCGCGTGGAGAGCGCGACGGGCGCCGTCTGGCGCGCGGAGCAACTGCTCATTTGCGCGGGCGCGTGGGCGAACGCCTTGTCCACGCAATTCGGCGAGCCGGTGCCGCTCGTGGCGCGCGGCCCGCAGATGGCCGTGACCGAGCCGGTGCCGTACCGCTTCATGCATTCGATGGGCGTCTACACGTCGATCAAGGAGGAGAGCGTGTACTTCCGGCAGATCCCGCGCGGCAATCTCGTGCTGGGCGGCGGCGCACCGGGGCCCGCCGACGCGACCACGCGCCGCGCCGGCGTGCTGCCGGGCAACACCGTGCAGCAGATCGCGCAGTTCCGCCGGCTCGTGCCTGGGCTCGCGCCGCTGCATGTGATCCGCGTGTGGAGCGGGGTGGAGAGCTATCTGCCGGACGCGGAACCGGTGATCGGACCGAGTACGACGACGGCAGGCCTCTTCTATGCGTTCGGCTTCAGCGGCTCGGGTTTCCAGATCGGGCCGGGCGTGGGCGAGACGCTCGCCGAGCTGCTCGACGACGGCCAAACCGCCATACCGCTCGAACCGTTTTCAATTGCGCGCTTCGGGCGCGCGGAACCTGTGGCGAGCGTGCACGCATCGACTGCCAGCGAGGCTTGATCATGAACACCGTCAACGCGCCAGCTACCGCGCTTCGCAACGCGCTGGCCTATATGGAAGCGAATTTCGACAGGTCGGTGAGCCTCGCCGAACTGGCCGAGGTGTCGGCGCTCAGCGTTTCGCGATTCGCGGCCGTCTTTCGTCAGCAGGTCGGCCTCTCGCCGTACAAGTACCTGTGCGGCGTGCGCGTGCGCCGCGCGCAAACCCTGCTGCTCGCCGGCGTGCCGGGCGCCGTGGTGGCGACTGAGGTGGGTTTCTTCGACCAGAGCCATCTGGCGCGCCATTTCAAGCGCTTTTGCGGCGTCACGCCAAGCGCGTTCCTGCAGCAGGCGAAGGCGCTCGAAGCGGCTTGAGCGCGCCTGGTCGCAGCGGTAGGGCTCCTTTGCGCACAACGTGAAACGGGCCGGGGAGAACCCGGCCCGCTACCTGACTAAGCGCGTTCGCGCCGCTTCACAGCATGCTCAAAGAATGACGTAGACCTTGCGCATCGCTTCATCGACTTCCCACGTGCCCTCCGTGTTCGCCGCGAAAAAGAGCGTGTCGCCGCCTCTGAAATGCACCGTTGCCTCGCCATCGGGCGTGAAGCGCCCGCTGCCGCTCAGGATGTGCATGACCTCTGCCTCCTTCACCGAGCGGCGGTAAGTGCCGCTCGTACATTCGAATAGCCCGGTGTCGACCGATTCCGTACCCGGAATCACCTTCTGCACGCCGGAAATGCGGATCGCCTGTGCGCCGGCAGCGTTGGCCGTGCCCCAGTCTTCGAGGCCCTGTACGGCAACGCTTTGCATGATCTGCTGGACTTTCATCGTTCGTTCGTCTGATGAGAAAAAGAGGCAGGCACGTCAGCGCGCCTGTTCGATGTGCTGCTCGATCTTGCCGAGGCGCACCACGGTCACGCCCGGCCGCAATTGACGCAGCGACGGCATCACGAGCATGCAGTCGTCGTAGGGCGTACACACCGGCTCGCCGTCGGACCATCCGATCACGGCGCCCGCTTTGGGGAACACTTCGAGCCCGGTGTAGTCGCCCGCGAAACGGAAGTCCATGCTCTTCGCGACCACGGGTTCCGTCACGCGCACCACACGCATGGCGGGCGGCAGCGGCTGGATCCAGCCCGCGGGCAGGTCTGCTTCTTCCACGACGGCCGAGAGCAGCAGAAAGCGCGCGGCCACGTCGCGCGCCACGGTCACGGCGCCCATTTCCCAGTGCTGTCCGCACTCGATCAGCAGCGCGTTCTTCGCGCTCGCCGGGTCGCCGAAGCCCTCGTAATCGCGCATGCGGCGGCCTTCGGGATGGCCTTCGTCGCAAATGACCGTGGCCGGGGCGCCCAGCCGCGCGGAAAGTTCGATGCCCTTGGCGAGCGGCCCCGCGACGATCAACGGCGCGCTCTTCTCGTGCATCGAATGCAGATCGAGCAGCAGATCCACATCGTCGATCACGGGCCGCATCGCGCGGGCCCGGCGCAGCTCGCTCGAATCGCGCGAGAGATCGTCGAGCGTGGCGGCGGTCCATACGCGGTTGAAGTCCTGATCGACGAAGCGCGCGGCGTCAGGCCGTGCGGCGTCGAAGCGGCGATACGCTTCGACGTTCGCGAACGCGAGCGTGAGCTTGCCGCGCCGCGGGCGCAGGCGCGCGCGCAACAGCGCATCGACGACGAGCGCGCCGCACACCTCGTTGCCGTGCGTGAGCGCGTTGATCATCACGTGCGGCCCGGCCACGCCGGAGTCGAACGTATGCACGTAAGGAACCCCCGTTTCGCTGTGCTCGTGCGCGGCGATGTCGGGAAACGCGACTTCGATCGGATAGGTGCTCATGCAAGCCCTCCCTGGCAGAGGTATTTGATGGAGAGGTAATCGTCGAGCCCGTACTTCGAGCCCTCGCGGCCATAGCCGGATTCTTTCACGCCGCCGAACGGCGCGGCTTCGCTCGCAAGCGCCCCTTCGTTGATGCCGACGATACCGGCTTCGAGCTCTCGCGCAACGCGGTCGATGCGGCGCACGTCCTGGCTGTAGAAGTAGGAGGCGAGGCCATAGGGGATGTCGTTGGCGGCGCGGATCGCCTCGGCTTCGTCGTGAAAGCGGAAGAGCGGCACGACGGGGCCGAAGGTTTCTTCGCAGCTCAGCTGCATCTCGGACGTCGCGCCGGCGAGCACGGTGGGCGCGTACCAGTTCGCGCCCAGTTCGGTCAGGCGCCTGCCGCCCGTGAGCACGCGGGCGCCGCGGCTCACGGCGTCGTCCACGTGGCGGGCGATCTTGTCGACCGCGCGCGCGTTGATCATCGGGCCGATCTGCGCGGCGGGGTCGGTCGCGGGCGCGACCTTGAGCGCGGCGACGCGCGTGGCGAGCCCATCGGCGAAGCGTTCGTAGACGCCCGACTGCACATACACGCGGTTCGGACACACGCAGGTCTGGCCGCCGTTGCGGAACTTCGCGGCGATGAGGCCGGCGATGGCCGCATCGATATCGGCGTCGTCGAACACGATGAACGGCGCGTTGCCGCCCAGTTCGAGCGAGAGCTTCTTCAAGGTGCCCGCCGATTCCTTGGCCAGGTACTTGCCCACCGGCGTCGAGCCGGTGAAGGTGATCTTGCGCACGCGGCTGTCGGTGAGCCAGTCGCCGACGGCTGGCACCGCGTGCTCGCGCGAGGCGCAGATGAGGTTCAGCACGCCGGGCGGCACGCCTGCCTCGTGCGCGAGCATCGCGAGCGCTAGCGCCGTGAGTGGCGTGTCCTCGGCGGGCTTGCCGACCACGGTGCAGCCCGCGGCGAGGGCAGGTGCGATCTTGCGCGCGATCATCGCGAGGGGGAAGTTCCACGGCGTGATCGCCGCGACTACGCCCACAGGCTCCTTGACCGCGCTCATGCGCTTGCCGCGTTGCTGCTGCGGGATCAGGTCGCCATAGATGCGCGTGGCCTCCTCGGCGAACCACGCGACGTAGGACGCGCCATACATCACTTCGCCGCGGCCTTCGTGCAGCGGCTTGCCCTGTTCGAGCGAGATCAGGCGGCCAAGCTCATCCGCGTTCGCGACGATCAGCGCATGCCAGCGGCGCAGCACCGCGGCGCGCTCGGCGGGGAGCGTGTCGCGCCAGGCGGCGAACGCGCGGGCGGCGGCATCGGTGGCGGCGCGCGCGTCGTCGGCGTCGCTATCGGCGACTTCGGCGATCGTCTCGCCCGTGGCGGGGTCGGTGACCGCGAAGCGCTTGCCGCCCGCAGCCGCCACCCATTGCCCGTCGATGAAGTTGTCGCTGCGAATCAGTTCGCTCAAGGCGTAACGCGTGGTCATGTGTCGATTCCTTTCCGGCCATTGCCGATAAGCAGGGATTGCATGCCCGGGACGGACGGCGCGCGGCGAGCGCGCCGAAGCGCCCGGCGTTCGAAGCGAAGCGCGCGCGCAAAGATGGCTGCCGCATTCGGGCAGTGAAGGAAGCGTTGGGAGCGCGAGGCGTTCGCCTTCCTCCCGTTGCC
>Ga0335083_10006403_pt1 | contig 14703 bp, 16 predicted proteins | sample Lox_Sample_42_FD_206716 | JGI IMG/M metagenome (GOLD analysis project Ga0335083, IMG submission 206716) | Soil microbial communities from Loxahatchee National Wildlife Refuge, Florida, United States - Lox_Sample_4.2 | ecosystem: Environmental > Terrestrial > Soil > Wetlands | place: USA...
GACAAGGGGAGATGCCGATGCAGAATACAGCTCTGGTCGGGCTGTCGCGCCAGGTCGCGATCGAGCGCGAGCTCGACGTGGTCGCCAACAATATCGCCAACATCAACACCACCGGCTACAAGGCCGATGGCTCGCTGTTCGAGGAATATCTGTCGCCGTCGGCCCGTTCCGACGGGTCGTCGGGCCGCATCAGCTTCGTGCGCGACCGCGGCATCTGGCACGACATGAGCCAGGGCGCCATCGAGCGCACCGGCAATCCGCTCGATGTCGCCGTCGACGGCCTGGGCTTCCTGACCGTGCAGACGCCGAATGGCGTGCGCTATACGCGCAACGGGGCATTGCAGATCAACGCCAACGGCCAACTCGTCACCAGCGACGGCTATCAGGTGCTCGGCGATGGCGGCCCGATTGCGCTGCAGCCCACCGACAGCCAGGTCTCGATCAGCCGCGACGGCACCATCAGCGTGCGCGAGGGCAACTCGAACGTCGACTCCAAGCGCGGCAAATTGAAGGTGGTGACCGTCGACAATCCGGGCGCGCTGCAGAAAGACGGCGGCAGCACCTTCAACCTCACCGGCAATGTGGAGCCGAAGCAGGTCGACGGGAACATCATCCAGGGCGCGGTGGAAAAATCGAATGTCCGCGGCGTGGTCGAAATGTCGCGCATGATCGAGATTACGCGCGCCTACACGCAGATCGGCAGCCTGCTGCAGCAGCAGGGCGATCAAGACCAGCAGGCGATCGACAAGCTCGCCGAAGTCCCGAATTGATCAGGAGTTAAGCCATGCGCGCGCTCAATACCGCGGCGACCGGAATGATGGCGATGGAGCTCAACGTCCAGGTCATCTCCAACAATCTCGCCAACATGACCACCACCGGCTACAAGCGCCAGCGCGCCGAGTTCCAGGATCTGCTCTACGATCACGTCAGCCGCATCGGCACGCAGACCTCGGCGCAGGGCAATATCCTTCCTGTCGGCATCGATCTCGGCTCCGGCGTGAAAACGGTCGGCACGCCCCGGCTGATGACGCAAGGTACGTTGACGCAAACGAGCGGCTCGCTCGATCTCGCCATTCGCGGCGACGGCTTTTTCAAGATCCAGCTTCCGGACGGCACCTACGCCTATACGCGCGACGGCTCGTTCCAGATGGACGCGCAGGGCCGCATCGTCACCGCGCAGGGCAACGTGGTGCAGCCGGCAATCACCATTCCGCAAAACGCCACCGGGCTCACCATCAACGCCCAGGGCCAGGTGTCGGTGATCCCGCAGGGCACCACCACGCCGACCGTGCTCGGTCAGCTCACGCTCACGCGCTTTGTCAACCAAGCCGGCCTGCTCTCGGTCGGCGACAACATGTACCAGGAGACGCCCGCCTCCGGCACGCCGCAGGACGGGCTGCCGTCAACCGACGGCGCCGGCGATCTGCAGCAGGGCAATCTCGAGCAATCCAACGTCGACTCGGTCACCGAAATCACCAACCTGATCGCGGCGCAACGCGCCTACGAGATGAACTCCAAGGTGATCTCCGCCGCCGACCAGATGTTGTCGACGACCTCCAACCTGATGCGCTGAGGCAGGGCCATGATCCGCATTTCGGCAATTCCATTGTTGACGTTGCTCGTTGCCGGCGGCGCGGCCTCGGCGCAGGTGACCGCATCGCTTGATCGGCAGCATCCGGTGCTGCGCTCGGAGGCGGTGGTCACCGGCGATCTGGTCCGCATCGGCGATCTGATCGATCACGCCGGCGTCGTGGCGGACATCCCGATTTTCCGCGCGCCCGATCTCGGCTCGACCGGCACGGTGTCGGCCGACGCGGTGGTCGAGGCGGTGCGCGCGCATGCGTTGGTCGGCCTCGACACCGGCGGCGTCGGCGAAGTCACGGTAACGCGGCTGAGCCGGCCGATCCCGCCCAGGGAAATCGAAAGCCGCATCGCCCGGGCGCTTGCCGCACAATATGCGCTCGGCGCGGCCGACGACATCGCCCTTGCCTTTGACCGCGAGTTGCGCACCGTCAATATCGAGGCCAACGCGAAAGGCGACGTGCGCGTCGCCACCCTCACCTACGATGCCCGCAGCGGCCGCTTCGACGCTACGCTCGATCTCCCCGGCGGCGCACCTGGCCGCAACCGCCTTCGCCTCGCCGGTCACGCCGCCGTAACGGTTGAGACCGTCATGCTGACGCGCCCGCTGTCGCGCGGCGAGATCATCAGGCAGGACGATGTGACCGTGCAGCGCCGCGCGCGTACCGACGTCGGCGGCACAACCGTCACCGATCTCAAACAGGCGGTTGGGCTTGCCGTGCGCACGTCGTTGCAGCCCGACCGCCCGCTGCGCACGACCGACCTGATGAAACCGGAAATCGTCCAGCGCAACGAGTCGGTAACGCTCGTCTACGAGGTGCCCGGCATCGTGCTCACGGTGCGCGGCAAGGCGACCGAAGGCGGCGCCGAGGGCGACATGATCACCGTGCTCAACGAGCAGACCAAGCGGCCGGTGCCGGGCGTCGTGGTTGGGCCCGGCCGTGTCGTCGTCGGCGGCACCAATCCGCGGTTTGCCGCCAATGCGCAACCGTCCCGTTCGCCGTAACAGGCGACCGACCCGATCGAATGTGAACCCGCGCGCGTCGCGCCCAATGTGAAAGTGACATCGATGAACGTAACCAGAGTGATGCGTCATGCCGTGCTCGCAACGTTGGCGGCATCGTTGCTCAGCAGTTGCGCGGCCTGGGAAAGCATCAAGAACGTCGGGCAGCCGCCGCCGCTGTCCGCGGTCAACAATCCGACGACGCAGCCGGGCTACAAGCCGGTGCAGATGCCGATGCCGGCGGTGCAGCCTGCTTCCTACAATCCCAATTCGCTGTGGCGCAACGGCTCGCGCGCCTTCTTCAAGGACCAGCGCGCGCATCAGATCGGCGACATTCTCACCGTGCAGGTCAATATCACCGACAAGGCCAACCTCTCCAACGAAACCCAGCGCAGCCGTCAAAATTCCGAGGATTCCGGCATCACCAATTTTTTCGGCAAGGGCAAGGTTCCGATCATGAACGCGGCGGTGCCGACGCGAATCCTGACGACGGATTCGAACGCGTCATCCGACGGCAAGGGCTCGGTCAATCGTTCCGAAGCGCTGCAGACCAATGTTGCCGCGGTGGTGACGCAGGTGCTGCCCAACGGCAATCTCGTCGTCGAGGGCAAGCAGGAGATCCGGGTCAACTTCGAGGTGCGCGAACTGATCGTCGCCGGCATCGTGCGTCCCGAAGATATCCAGAGCGACAACACCATCGATTCGGCCAAGATCGCGCAGGCGCGGATCGCCTATGGCGGACGTGGCCAGATCACCGATGTGCAGCAGGAGCCCTACGGGCAACAGCTCTCGCAGATCCTGCTGCCGTTCTAGCGCATGATCCGGAACGTGGAGACCGGTCTTCGGACTGGATCGTGTGCAGGCGAATAGTCCCCCGCGTAGCTTAACGGGCTCCCGCGCCGTTTCCGTATCGCGAGCGTAAACGGCGTCAACGACGCGGCCTCCGGCAGCTCCCCAGCCGGAGGCCGCGTTTCGTTTGGCGCGTCAAATTGGCGAGAATTATTCGCCGACCGATCTCGCTGTCACCAAACGTCGATGCCCGGCGCGAGGGCCGGGCATCCGCAACTTGCTGCGCGATCTTTTGCGGCGTCAGTCGTCGCGATAGACGCGCTCGCGGCGCTCGTGGCGCTCCTGCGCTTCCACCGACAACGTGGCGATGGGGCGGGCTTCCAGGCGGCGCAGCGCTATCGGCTCGCCGGTTTCCTCGCAGTAGCCGTAGGTGCCGTCCTCGATGCGGCCGAGCGCCTCGTCGATCTTGGCGATCAGCTTGCGCTGGCGGTCGCGGGCGCGCAGTTCGATGGCGCGGTCGGTTTCGGAGGAGGCCCGGTCGGCGAGGTCCGGATGATTCTGGTTCTCCTCCTGCAGATGCACGAGGGTCTCTTTCGCCTCTTTCAGGATATCCTCCCGCCAGGACAGGAGCTTCTGCCGGAAATACTCCCGCTGCCGCTCGTTCATGAACGGCTCCTTGTCCGTCGGCCGGTAACTCTTGGTCTTGGCCAGCATCCCCGCTCACTCCCGCCTTTTTCTATTCTTTTTCGATGACTCAGCCCCACGCGCGGCAGGCTTATATACCGGCAGCCGCGGTCAGGACAACATCCGAGTAAGGGTAAGGTTACGTGGGGAATACTATGACAGTTCAGTGACTTGCGCTGAAACTGCCCGGACCGGGCGGACCGCTCCGACGGCTAGCGGACGCCGGCCTTGGCAAGCTCGACGGCCAGGCGCAGATCGATCTCGCCAAGGACAGCGTCGAGCGCAGGATCGCCGGAGGTTTCGGTGAGCCCATCGGCGGCCACTTTCAGACGTGCCAGCATGGACTGGTCGACGCTGCCATCGAGCAGGCCGAGCTTTAGGGTCTCGAGCAGATCGAGCGCATGGCGTCCCTTGACGACCCCGCGCTTCTTGCGCTCGGTCGGATCCTCCACCCCCTGCAGCGCGATCAGCGCATCGACGGTGGAGATTGCTCGCAACGAGCCGGCAGTTCCGGTCTGACGCGGCGCCTCCTCCTCGCTGACGGAGAAGCCCCCGCTCGCCGCGCGGCGCGACGTCGTTGGCGCGGTCGCCAGCGCGGCCCTATTCGGCCCGTAAACGCGCATCGTCCGAAATCCCTATCCGGGCTCAACGCCCGGTCCCCGAATACCGTCAGCCTGGGCCCGTATGGTTAATAGCGAGTAAAAAGGCCGGCAAAAAATACCGCCTCGGCCAATGCTGCCGGCCGGCGCGCGGTGCAAGAATTCTGTGCCGGCACAAAAAGCATAGTCATACCAGAGTCTTACGTACGGCGGCCGCCTTGGCACGGCGCTCGCATAGTCGATGCCAGTCAAACGTCACATTGGGGAGCAGTGATGACGAAGACGTTGTGGTCCGCCGTGCTGGCGGCAGTCTTGGCCGTTTGCGTCCCGGTTTGCGCCGGGGCGACGTCGCGCATCAAGGACCTCGCCAATATCGAGGGTGTGCGGCAGAACCAGTTGATCGGTTACGGGCTGGTGGTCGGACTCAACGGCACCGGCGACACGCTCAACAACATCCCCTTCACCAAACAGTCGCTGACCGCCATGCTGGAGCGGCTGGGCGTCAATATTCGCGGCCAGACGCTGCGCACCGGCAACGTGGCGGCGGTCATGGTCACCGCCAACTTGCCGCCCTTCGCCACGCAGGGCACCCGCATGGATATCACCGTGTCGGCGCTCGGCGACGCCAAGAGCCTGCAGGGCGGCACGCTGCTGGTGACGCCGCTGCTCGCCGCCGACGGCAATGTCTATGCCGTCGGCCAGGGTTCGGTCGCCATCGGCGGCTTCCAGGCCGAAGGCGAGGCCGCCAAGATCGTCCGCGGCGTCCCGACCGTCGGGCGCATCGCCAACGGCGCGCTGATCGAACGCGAAATCGAATTCACCCTGAACAAGCTCAGCCAGTTGCGCATGGCGCTGCGCAACCCCGATTTCACCACCGCCAAGCGCATCGCCGCCGCGATCAACGACTTCATCGGCGTGCCGACGGCGGAGCCGCTCGATCCGGGCACCGTCGGCATTTCCGTGCCGCAGCAATATCGCGGCAACGTGGTGTCGCTGCTCACCGAAGTCGAACAGCTGCAGATCGAACCGGATGAGCCGGCCAAGATCGTGATCGACGAGCGCTCCGGCATCATCGTCATGGGCCGCGACGTGCGCGTGTCGATGGTGGCCGTGGCGCAAGGCAATCTCACCGTCACCATCACCGAAACGCCGCAGGTGAGCCAGCCGGGGCCATTCTCGCGCAACGGCCAGACGGTCACGGTGCCGCGCACCCGCATCGGGGTGCAGGAGGACGGCAAGAAGCTCGCGGTGGTCAGGGAAGGCGTATCGCTGCAACAGCTCGTCGACGGCCTCAATGCCCTCGGCATCGGCCCGCGCGACCTCATCGCCATCCTGCAGGCGATCAAGGCCGCCGGCGCCATCCAGGCCGACATCGAGGTGATGTGATGGCGAATGGAATGTCGATCTCGCCGCCGGGCCTGACCCCGCTCGATCTTGTGAATCTGACGTCGCCCGCTGCCGGGAGTGCCTCGGCGACGACCAAAGCCAAGGCCCACGCCGCCGCGCAGAACTTCGAGGCCGTATTCCTCAACAGCATGTTCCAGCAGATGTACGCCGGCATCGACGGTGAAGGCCCATTCGGCGGCAATGGCGCGACCGGCGTATGGCGCTCGTTCCTGACCGACGAATATGCGAAATCGTTCGCCAGGGCCGGCGGCGTCGGCATCGCCAGCCACGTCTATCAGTCGCTGATGGCACTGCAGGATCATGCGTCGTGAACACGCCGCAGCCCGAAGCGCGTCGCACCGTCGCCAGTGTCGGCGAAGCCGAGCAGGTGATCGCCAATCTTGCGACCATCATGGACCGGCTGGTCGAAACCATTAATGACGAGACCGCGCAGGTGCGCGCCGGACGCATGTTGCAGGCCGGCGGCGTCGAGGCGACCAAGGCCGAGCTTGCGCGCGCCTACGCGACGGAAACCGCGCGGCTCGCCGCGGGACGGGAATTCATCGCCCGCGCGTTGCCGGATGCGGTCGCCGCGCTGCGCAAGCGCCACGTCGCCTTTCAGGAATTGCTGCAGACGAACCTGACGGTGCTGGCCACCGCACACGCGGTGTCGGAAGGCATTATCCGCGGCGTCTCCGGCGAACTCGCGCGCAAGCGCGCGCCGCAAACCTATGGCGCCTCCGGCCGCGCCATTGTGCCCGGCGCGCGCGCGGGCCAGCCGCTGGCGCTTAGTCGCAAGCTCTGAATTTTCGAGGCGATAGCGCCTAGGCGAAAATATTGACCTTCGAGCCGACTTGCGAGCTCAACTGCGACTGAAGCGTCAGGATGCCCTTGTTCACCGCGAGCGAGCCGCTAACGGTCGCGTTCACCATGTGCGCCTTGGCGAAGGCGTTGGCGGCAAGACCGACGGCATCCGGCCCGTTCGACGAGGGGTCCATCCAGTCCGCCGTGTCGTTGCTGGCGGCATCCAGCATCCAGTTGCCGGTCGTCGGCTGCGAATTCAGGAAAGAACCGCCGTGCGCCAGATAATACGCGTTCGATGCGGCAGCCGAAAGCGATGCGGAAGAAACGGCAGTCATAAAAACCGATACGCCCGGGGGGTCCCTGCCACCAAGGTAGACGGCGATTGTTAATGATACCTAAGCGCCGGCAGGGGAACGCTGCGCCAACGCCTCACCGACCCTGGCGATGACGCTGTCCCAGTCGCCGATCGCCGGCTGGCGGAAGAGCCGCGCCGTCGGGTACCACGGACTGTCGTCGCGATCGGTGAGCCAGCGCCAGTCCGGACACAGCGGCAGCAGCACCCAGACCGGCTTGCCCAGCGCGCCGGCGAGATGGGCGACCGAGGTGTCGACCGCGATCACCAGATCCATCGCCGCGACCGCCGCGGCGGTATCGCTGAAGTCGCCGAACTGCCGCGTGAGGTCGACGAGGCGCGGCTCGGCCGCCAATAATTCCGCATCGGCCGCGCGCGGATCCTTTTGCAGGCTGAGGAACTGCACGCCCGCTATATCGAACAGCGGCGCCAGACGCGCAAAGGCAATCGAACGGTTATGGTCGTCGCGGTGGGTGGCGTTGCCCGACCAGGCGATCCCGACGCGCAGGCCTTGCCGTGGCGGCAGGCGCTCGTTCCACTGCTCGATGCGCTCGCGCGGCACGGTGACGTAAGGCACGTTGGCCGCGATCGTGGCGAGTTCGGTGTGAAAAGCCAGCGGCAGGCTCATCAGCGGGCAATGCAGGTCGAAAGGCGGGATCGGTTCGCCGCTGCCGATGACTTCGATGCCCTCGCCCATCTGCGCGAACAGCGATTTCAGCGGCGGCTGCACGCCGAGAATGACGCGCGCGCCCTGTTCGACCAGCAGCGGCGCATAACGGGCCATCTGGATGGTGTCGCCAAAACCCTGCTCGTGATGCACCAGGATGGTCTTGCCGGCCACGGGGGTTTCGCCGAGCCAGAGCGGCTGCGCGAAATTGTGCCGGTGCTTGGCGTTTTCCTCGCGCTGCCAGCGCCATTCATATTGCGGGAGCCCCCCGGCGTAATCGCCGAGACGAAGCTTCAGTAGCGCCGAGTGCCATTGCGCATTGACGTAGTTCGGGACGATCCCGCAGGCCCGGCGGCAGCTCGCAAGCGCCTCCTCGTGGCGGCCCAACGCCGCGAGCGCGTTGCCGCGGTTGGCGAGCACCTCGGCATGAAACGGATCGGCCGCCAGGGCGCGCTCGTAGCAGCCCAAGGCCGCCTCGACCTGGCCATTGTTGAGCAAGGCATTACCGCGATTGTTGAGCGCCTCGACAAAATTGGGATCGAGCGCGAGGGCCTTGTCGTAACTCGCCAGCGCCTCGTCGCGCCGCCCGAGCGCTTCGAGCGTCATGCCCCGGTTGCTGTAGGCTTTGACGTAGTCCGGCCTGATTGCCAGCACCCGGTCGAAGCTTTTCAAAGCCTCCTCGTTGCGGCCAAGCTTCCTCAGCACGCTGGCCTGATTGTAGAGCGCATCCGAGTGCCCCGATTTGATCGCCAGCGCCCGCTGGAAGCATTCGAGCGCCTCCTCGTTGCGCCCAAGCCTTTCCAGTACGGCGCCGCGATTATTGAGCGCCTCAATCGAGCGACGCTTGACCGACAGCACCAGATCGAAGAACCCAAGCGCGTCGTCGTAGCGCCCCAGCGCATTGAGCACGATGCCATAGTTGAGCAGGACTTCGGGCGATTTCGGCCTCGCCTTGAGCGCCTCCGTCATGAGCTGCAGAGCGCCGACAAGATCGCCCCGCTGCAGCTTGACGAGACCAAGCATGTGCAGCGCCTCGAAATAGTCGGGCCGGACCGCGAGAACCTGACAATAGAGCTGTTCGGCTTGCGGCAGCTTGCCCTGGCGCTGGAAGTCCAGAGCGCGTTGTACGGTTTGCGGCAGGTTAATCGGCTTTGCCGTTTGCAATAGCGCCATGGATATCGGATCGCGGCCGCAGTTTGCCTTGCTGTCGAGCGCGCAATTCTTATCGCCGATTTCGTAAACCAACAATTAACCAAGGCGATTAACCGAACCGAAGGGGGCCATACGGAATACTGCGCAGGCCCGTTCATGGGGAACGGAGATCCAGGAAGGATTCGACAATGAGTGACATTACGCTTTCGGCAGGCGTGCGGCAGAACCTGCTGTCCCTGCAGAACATCTCTAAAGAGCTGCAGACGACGCAGAACCACTTGGCGACGGGCAAGAAGGTCAACTCGGCTCTCGACAACGCCAACGAGTATTTCACCTCGCAGGGACTGACCAATCGCGCCAACTCCCTGAGCGGTTTGCTCGACGGCATCACCAACGGCATCAACACCATTCAGGCCGCCAACAACGGCATCACGGCGATCACCAAGCTGGTGCAGTCGGCCCAGTCGCTCGTCACCCAGGCGCAGCAGACTTCGGATACGACCGTGCGGGCGAGCCTTGCCACGCAGTATGGCCAGATCCTGACCCAGATCGACCAGCTGGCCGGCGACTCCGGCTACAACGGCACCAACCTGCTCAGCGGCAATAACCTGACGCTGACCCTCAACGAAACCGGCACGTCGACCGCGACCGTTACCGGCGTCACCGACACTTCGACGGGTCTGTCGATTGCGGCGGCCACGAGCTCCTGGGCCGGCTCCACCGACATCGCCGCCGCGGCAACCGACCTGACCGCCGCGTTGACCACGCTGCAGTCGCAGTCGGCGTCGTTGAGCTCGAGCCTGTCGACCATCCAGATCCGCGCCGATTTCACGAGCGCGACGATCAACACGCTGCAGACCGGCGCCGCCGCGCTGATCGCAGCCGACACCAACGAGGAAGGCGCCAACCTGCTGGCCCTGCAGACGCAGCAGTCGCTGTCCACCACGGCGCTGTCGCTGTCGGCGCAGTCCGATCGAAACGTGCTCAAGTTGTTCGGCGGATAACGCCGCCAACGCACGGGGCTGACTATGCGACGGCGGGGCCTGGCCCCGCCGTCGTCGTTTTAAGACAGGCTTAACCCTATGCGGCAAACATGCGCCGTGGCGCGGCTGCGGAGGCGACATGGCCCTGAAAGTCGAGTTGAAGCCCGGTGAGCGCATCTTCATCGGCGAATGCGTCATCACCAACGACGACCAGCGCACGCGGCTCCTGATCAAGGGCGCGGTGCCGGTGCTGCGCGAAAAAGACATCATGACGCCGCAGCGCGCCGACACGCCGGCCAAGCGCATCTATCTCGCGGTGCAGCTGATGTACACCTCGCGCGACCCCCGCGTTCATCACGACGTCTATTTCGCGCTGATCCGCGACATCGTGCAGGCCGCGCCGAGCACATGGCCGTATATTGAGAGTATCAATAATCATATCTTAAGAGGCGAACTGTATAAGGCGTTGAAACAATCCCGAAAACTGATCGAATACGAAGAGGAGCTATTTCGAAATGCAACAAGCGGCGCAAGCCTACAAAAACGTGGCAAGGGAAACGTCGAGCGCGCGTGACCTGGAGGCTTCTCTTCTGCTCAAGTCGGCGGCCCAGTTTCAGGCCATTCACGACGCCTGGGAACGCCGCAAGGTCGAGCTCAACGACGCGCTGCTGTTCAACCGCAAGCTTTGGACGTTCTTCCTCGACTCGGTGACGCGTGACGATAATCCGCTGCCGATCGCGATCCGCCAGAACGTCGCCAGCCTCGGCTTGTTCGTGATCGGCCGCACGATCAATTTGACCAGCAACCCACGGCCCGACGGGCTGGGCTCGCTGATCAACATCAACCGCAGGATTGCTTCCGGCCTGCGCAGCAAGTCCTGAGCGCCTTGCAGCCGGTCCTGATCAGCCGCTGACCGGCGAGAGATAAGCGAGCAAGTTGATCTGCGAAAGCCGCGCCGTCGTCGACAGCGACGCCGACAGGATCGTCTGCAGCGACAGGATTTTCACGCCCACTTCCGTCGTATCGACGCCTTCGATCGATTGCAGCATGTTCGTCAACGCGGTCGACGTCTGCGCGTGCTGGTCCTGCGCCGTGCTCATCGCGTTCTGCGCATTGGCGAGGCTTGCCTCGATTTCGTTGATGTTCTGCACGCCGGACGGAACCGAAAGCGCCGCATAGACGCGTTGGGTGAGGGCGTTGTAACTCGTCGCCGCGTTCGGGTCGGTCGGCGAATAGCTGGTCGCCGCCAGCGCCGCAACGTTTTGCACGAGCCAGCGAATGCCTTGCTCGTTGGCCTGCGTGCCGTAGGACACCGTCGTCGTCGGATCGATGCGCGCCGTCGCACTCGACCTTATCGAGCCGCTGGCGCTGTTGCCGGTATACCAGAGGACGGTGTCGGCGCTGGTGCCCGCCGTCAGCGCCGTCGCTGTCGCCGGCGTGCCGGAGACCCGCAGCGGCGGATCGTCGAAGAAATTGTCGGCCGCAGCCATCGCCGAAGCCGCCGCCAGCGACGTGCTGCCGATCTGGCTGACGCCGGCGGTGAGCGCGGCCTGCAGGTTCGCCGCGGTTGCCGCCGGCGTTGGGCCGATGCTGAACTGATTGGTACCGGGCGTCGCCGACGTGGTGGCTTGGAGCCGCAACGTCTGCGCGGTGCCGTCGGGAAGGGTGAACGTGTAGGTGATGGTGTCGCCGTTGTTCGGATTGCCGCCGCTCAAATCGACGGAAATGGCAGGCGGCGAGCCGGACGGCCCGCTCACCGCGGCGTTGGCGAGGGTTGAATTGACCGCAGCAAGCTTGAGCCCGAACGGCGAGCCGGCGACATCCTCGCTCACCGACACGGTCGCGCCCGCCGCCGCCGGGATCACCAGGCGGCCAAGCCCGTTGCTGCCGAGATCGGCCTGGTTGCGTTCGGCAACCACCTGCCTGAGGCCGGCAGCGGCGCCATTGCCGTTGAGGATGTGGTCGGCGGTGTCGACAGATGGCTGATCGACTGCGTTGCCGGAAAACAGATAGCCGCTGCCGCCCTGGGTATTGAGCGCGCTCAAAATCTGATTGAGTTCGTCCTGCGCGCTTTTCTGCGCCGTCGTCTGCCCGGTGCCGTCGACGGCGAAGGTCGATGACTGGACGGCCGACGCCTGCACCGTGCTGGCGGCCTTGGCGACCTGCTGCAACACCTGCTGCTGCAGGCCGATGCTGGTTCCGACGTTGGTGATGGTGTCGTCGTAGCTGCTCAGCGCAGCAAGCTGTGCGTTCAACGCGACCGCGACGCCGCTTTGCCCGCCGAGGCCGCCATAGGTCTGCGACTTCTGCCCGCTGCTGAGCTGCTGCTGCAGCGTGTCGAGCTGCTTGTTGACATTGAGCACCGACTGAAGCAGCAGCGCGGTGTTTCCGGAAACGCCTGTCACCGTCATTCCGTCCTCACATCTGCAGCAGCGTGTCGAGCATCGCCTTCACGGTCGCCATCACCCGCGCGTTGGCGCCGTAATTGTTTTGCAGGGTCAGCAGGTTCGCCATTTCGGTGTCGATGTTGACCGCCGACGTCGCGTTGAACCGCGTCTGCAGCGCATTGACGACGATGTCCTGGCCCGACTGCAGATTGCTCGCGGCCGTCGTCGCCAGGCTCTGCGTGCTCACCACCTGGCTCAAATAAGCCGACAGCGTGCCCTGGTAGGGAGAAGACGCGGTGCCGATGCCGGTCGAGGGCGAAAATTGCAGCGGCGTGTTGGCCAGCTGGTTGTAGATGAAGTTCGGCCGCGTGCTGTCGCCGGCCGGCGTGCCTGTCTGATAGGTCACGAGCTTGGTTGGATCGGCAATCAGCGCGGCATTGACCTGGATGCGTCCGGCATAGCCGACGCTCTGCGAACCGGCCGCGGTGATTGCTCCGGAATAGGGCGTTCCGCCGTCGACGAAAAGAGGCAAGGCCCCCGAGCCTCCGGTCAGCGAGGTCGCCGTCGTCGTCGTCGCCACCGAATTCACCGTGACCGTGCCGGGACCGCTGTCGAGCACGCGCAGCGTATTGCCTCCCGGATTTGAGAACTGCAACCCGGTGGCGCCGAGCGCGGTATTGAGTTGCGTCACCACCGAGGCCATGCCGCCCGAGAAATTGACCCCGATCACCGTGTCGTTGGGATTGGACGTTACCGAATTGGACAAGGGCAGCGCCGCCGGATCGTCGACGCGGACGATGCTGATCGTGTGCTGCACATTGGACGAATCCGTGTAGGTCACTTGCGTCGTGTTGCCGGCCAGCATGTTGCCGATATTGGTATCGAAACCGTTTTGCGCGCCGGCGGTCACGGCCGTTCCGCCGCTGGTCGTATCGGACAGCGCGCTCGACATCTGCGCCGCGAGCGCGTCGATCTGGCCCTGCGCCTGCACCAGCACGGTGTCGCGCATGTTCACATAGGCGGCGATTTCACCGGAACGGATCGCGCCGGTGGCGAGGAGATCGATACCGCCGCCACCCGGCGGCACCAAGGTGATCGTGCCGAGCTCGCTCTGCGCCGGATTGGAGCTCCATTGCTGCGTCGGCGAGACCGAGCCGGTGGCGCTGAAGCTGAGCTGCGCAGCCTGCGTGCCCACGAGCTGCGTCCCCGACGTGGTGTAGATCGTGACCTGGTCGTTTCCGCTCGCATTGACGCGGATGTCCATCAGCTTGGACAATTGATCGATATATTGATCGCGCTGGTCTTCGAGCGTGGCCTTGGCGCTGTCGTTGGCCGTGGACGATTGCAGCTGCTGGTTGATGTTGGCGATTTGCTGCAGGGCGTTGTTGGCTTGCTGCACGTCGCCGGCGATTCCCTGATCGGCCTGGGAGCGCAGCGCCTGGATGCTTGCGGTCGCACTGTTGAGTTGGGCCGCGAGCGCCTGCGCCGTGCCGATCGTCTGGCTCTGCACGGTGGGTGAATTGGGCGAGGTCGAGAGGGCCTGAACCGCGCTGGTGAAATTGTTGAAGGTCGCGTCGAGCGTGGTATTGGAGCCGGGCTGACCGTAGACCTGCTGCAACTGCTGATAAAAGCTGGCATTGAGGTCGGCGTAGGCGCCGCCGGAGGTTTCCGTGCGCAATTGCTGCTGCACGAAGGTATCGAGCAGGCGGTTGATGCCGGTAACGCGCACGCTGTCGCCGGCGTCGCCCGACGTAAGCGCGACCTGCGACACCGACTGAGCGACGTAGCCCGGCGTCTGCGCGTTCGCCACATTTCCGGCGACGACCGACAGGGCGGTCTGCGTCGCTTGCAGCCCCGACAAAGACGTAGCGAGCGCTTGCGTCAGACCCATGTATTAGCCTCGCCCGTCCGCGATGCCGGCCGCCATCCGCCGCTAGCGCAGGATGTTGAGCAGATCCTGCGACATCTGGTTGGCCGTGGTAATCACCTTGGTGTTCGCCGAATAGGCCTGCTGCGTCACGATCAGCTTGGTGAATTCGGTGGCGATGTCGGTGTTCGAACCCTCCAGCGACTGGCCGACGATCTGCCCCGAGGCACCGGTCAGCGCGGTGCCGGAGGATTGCGTCGATTCGTATGCGCCGCCGTCCAGGGCCTTGAGGTTGTCCGGGCTGTTGAAGTGAACCAGGGGTATTTCGGCGAGCGGCACGACCTGACCGTTCGAAAACGTGCCGGTGATCGTGCCGTTGGTGCCGACCTGGATGGTCTGCAACTGTCCGGCCGCGTAGCCGTTCTGTTGCATGTTGTTGACGGTCGTAT
>Ga0335083_10006406_pt1 | contig 14696 bp, 14 predicted proteins | sample Lox_Sample_42_FD_206716 | JGI IMG/M metagenome (GOLD analysis project Ga0335083, IMG submission 206716) | Soil microbial communities from Loxahatchee National Wildlife Refuge, Florida, United States - Lox_Sample_4.2 | ecosystem: Environmental > Terrestrial > Soil > Wetlands | place: USA...
CCCTTGGCATCACCGCGCCGCGGAGGATCACCTGGCCCTACCGAGGTCCTGCATGCTCACCCTAACCGCCTGCACACCCTCCTGAACTCCCGCTCTCTAGCAAGATGCGAGGAAGCTGCTGAAACCCTCACGATGCATACGCAACCCGTGGAAGAGCGGCAGTTCAGCGCCGCGTAAGCGATCTCGAATCCATGCGGGCTTTACGGGCTGCTGAAAAACTCACGAAATAAGTGTTTACGCACCCGTGGAAGAGCGGCGCTTTAGCGCCGCGCAAGCGATCTAAGAATCCATGCGCGCTTTACAGGCTGCTGAAAAACTCACGAGTGCTCACGCAACCGTGGAAGAGCGGCGCTTCAGCGCCGCGTAAGCGATCTAAGAATCCATGCGGGCTTTACAAGTTGCTGAAAACCTCACGAGTGCTTACGCAACCGTGGAAGAGCGGCGCTTCAGCGCCGCGTAAGCGGTTTAGAATCATTGCGGGCTTTAGCCCTAGTGGGAGTTTTCGGGGCGAGTGGAAGGGTTTTCAGCGGCACGGCTTTCTTCGCGATCTCTGCTGGGTTTTTTTCTGCGAACCTTGCGGTGAAAGCTTTGCTTTCCCTGTCCCGCACAACGTCGACGCAAGTCTCGCCGTCGCAGTCGCGGAAGGTTCGGATTCGATCTGCTAGGGAAACAGCCGGCCAGGATCTGGCGGCGGCTTAGAAGCCCTTATTCCCGCTCGAAGGAGTGAAATGCATCACGAAGGAATAACCCGGCAGCGTGACCGGAACACTGTAGTCTGCCGCCACGTACACCGCCGGCGATCCCGGTGTTCCGATGCGCTGCACCGTCACCGCCTCCGGCGCCAGCGTAATCTGATGGTCTAGCGCTTTCTTAATGATTTGATCGACCAGTTCCTGGTCCGTCGTGTGCGGATTCGATCCGCCCACCATCGCCACATTCCGCAAGTCGTCCTGAAATGAGTAATTGGCCAACAACGGCGGAGCGATCTGAAAGCCGCAGTAAGCGCAGCCGATAATCACCAGAAACCCGATAAGTGCTTTGACTGTTCCCATGTCCCACGATCTGCTCAGCAGGACCGGAAACCACTTCACCCAGTCCGGCCAAGCAACTCCCGTAAAGATTCCACAACCGATGCGATCCTAACATCGCGAACTTCACGGGTCGAGCGTAGAACGACTTCCACAGTACCTTCGGTAACTTTGCTCCCCACCGTGATTCTAAAGGGGATACCGACCAAATCCGCATCCTTGAACTTCACGCCCGGTCGTTCGTTGCGGTCATCGAGGATTACATCGAACCCCGCCGCCTCCAGTTGCTTCGCAATGTCCTCGGCCGCCGCCCGCACCGCCTCATCCTTCACGTTGATTGGAGCCACGACCACCTCAAACGGCGCAATCGATGCCGGCAGCCAGAAGCCGTTCTCATCATTCCCCTGCTCCACCGCCGCCGTCAGAATGCGCTCAATTCCAATCCCGTAGCACCCCATGATCGGCATCACTTCCTTGCCGTTCTTATCCAGAACCCGCGCACCCATCGACTCCGAATACCGGTAGCCCAGCTTGAAGATGTGCCCAATCTCCACCGCCGTATCAATGCGCAGCGCCGCGCCGCAATTCGGACAAGCCTCTCCCGCCGTCACCGCCCGCAAATCCACATACGCCGTCGGATGAAAATCCTTCCCCGGCGTGATGTTCTTCAGGTGATAGTCCTCTTTATTCGCGCCCCCAATCAGGTTCACGCGCCCTTCGAGAGCCTTGTCGACGAACAGCACCGCCTTGTCCGCATCCTTCTTGCGATCGCGCGCCCACTCAATCCCCACCGGACCCAAATATCCCGCCGGAGACTTGAACAGCGCTTTGATCTCATTCTCGTCCATCGGACGCGACGCTCCGCCCACCGCCCCATTCAGCTTCGCCTCATTGAGTTGATGATCTCCACGCATCAGCACCACAATGCCGCGCAGCCGAGTCTTGCCCGACTTCTCGTCCTTCTCCTCCGCCATGTAGGCCAGAGTCTTGATCTTGTTCTTCGGCGATACGCCAAGAAACTTTGCCACATCCTCAATCGTCTTCTGCCCCGGCGTATGCACTTCCAGCGGATTCCCATCGCCTTCCGGCGCGAGATCCCCCCACGCCTCCAGCTTCGAAGTCGCCTTCTCCATGTTCGCCGCGTAGTTGCAACCATCGCAGCTCACAATCTGATCTTCCCCCGCCGGAGTCCGCACCATAAACTCGTGCGATTCCTTCCCGCCCATCGCCCCCGAGTCCGCCTCCACCACCATGTACTTCAACCCGCACCGGTCAAAAATCCGGCAGTACGTCTCGTAATGTTTCTTGTAAGAAACATCCAGCCCCGCTGCGTCAATGTCGAACGAATACGAGTCCTTCATCATGAACTGCCGCACTCGTAGTAACCCCGACCTCGGCCTTGGCTCATCCCGAAATTTCGGCGCAATCTGATACCAGATCTGCGGCAGCTGTTTATAGCTCCGCAGGTCTTTCAACGCGATCGAAGTCATGACCTCTTCTTCCGTCATGCCCAGCACCATCTCCGTGCCCTTGCGATCTTTCAGGCGAAACAGATTCTCGCCCATCAGCGCATAGCGCCCGCTGGATTCCCAAAGCTCCCGCGTATGCAGCGCCGGCAGATAAAATTCCTGCCCGATCTTGTCCATCTCCTCGCGCACAATGCGCATGATCTTGTTAAACGACCGGTTCCCCAGAAACAGATAGGAATAAATCCCCGCCGCCAGCTGCCGGATATACCCCGCCCGCACCAGAAATTTATGCGAAGCCACTTCGGCGTCAGCAGGCGCCTCGCGCAATGTAGGAATAAAACTTTCAGACCATCGATGCATAAGTTTGAGTTCTCGATGAAAACTAGAATGTAGATTGTAAATGAATGATGAAACGAAGGGATTTATGTGGGGACAGCCGCCCCCGGCTGTCCGCCGAGCGAAGCGAGGCCCTCCTTCGTGAACCTTCGTGCCCTTCGTGGTTTAAGCCTTGGAAGTAATTCAGACGCCTAAAGAGATTTCGAGGGACGATACCTTCCGCGCTCCCCATTTCGCGCTTACACTTGGCGCGAGAAAGCCAGCTCTTGAGCCTTGCGCGAAGCGCGAGGATTTTAGACTACCCCGCCAGCTGCCGCAGAATTTCTTTCCCCAACTTCTGCGCTTCCCCGAAAAACTTCTGATACTCCAAAAATATCCGGTTCAGTTCCAACGCCCTATCCGTGGACGGATGGTTGCGCAGAATCATGTCCCGCACATGCACCGGATTCGGCAACGTGGCGTCCTCATTCAATTCTTCCAGCGCGGTCTTCGGATCATAGTGATACATAAAAGATATTGTAGCGCCGTGACCGTAGCGCCGCGACCCGTAGCGCCGGCGTCCCGCCGGCTGTCGGGAGGGCGTCTCGCCCTCCCACCCGCCACCACCTCCACCCTAGATCATTTCCGTACTCCACAAATCGTGCAGATGCACAATCCCTTCCAGCTTTCCATGCCCATCGACCACCATCAGCGAAGTAATCTTCTTCTCTTCCATCAAAGCCAGCGCCGTCGCCGCGAACTCGCCGCCAGAAATCGTCTTCGGATCCCTCGTCATCGCCTCGCCCGCCGTCAGATCCATCACATCCTTCCCGCGCTTCTCCAGCAGCCGCCTCAAATCCCCATCGCTCACAATCCCGACCAACTTCTCGCCCTCGACCACGGCCGTCACGCCCAGCTTCTTCCGCGACATCTCATAAATCACATCGGTCATCTTCGTCGCAGGCGCCACCCGGGGCAACGCGTCACCCGTATGCATCAATGACTCGACCCGCGCGAGCCGCTTTCCCAACTTCCCTCCCGGATGCAGATTGGCAAAATCCTCTTCCTGGAAACCACGTCGCTCGCTCAACGTCACCGCCAGCGCATCTCCCAGCGCCAGCATGGTCGTCGTTGAAGCCGTCGGAGCCAGCCCCAACGCACACGCCTCCTGCGCAATCGAACAATCGAGCGCCACGTCCGCCGCCGCCGCCAAAGTCGAGCGTCTGGATACCTTCGCCTCCCCATCGGCTCTGTCCTCCAAAACTGCTCTGTCATCCCGAGCGAGGATTCGTCCCGCGCTTTCGCGGGAGGAATCCGAGTCGAGGGACCTGCTGTTGATTTCTCCGCGAATCTCATCCCCCGTCATCGCAATCAACGGCACCCGCAGCCGCTTGATCGTCGCCAGCAGCGCCAGAATCTCTTCCGTCTCCCCCGACGCCGACAACGCCAGCACCACATCTCCGCGCACCACCATTCCCAGATCCCCGTGCAGCGCTTCCACCGGATGCAGATACAGCGCCGGAGTCCCCGTCGAACTCAACGTCGCCGCAATCTTCCTCGCGATCAGCCCGCTCTTCCCCATTCCCGTGACGACCACGCGCCCCGCGCACGAGAACAACAACTCCACCGCGCGCTGAAACGCTCCCGCCATCGGCCCGCCAATCCGGTCCGCCAGCGCCCGCAAGGCCTCCGCCTCAATGCGCACCACATTCTCGCCAGTATTTTTCATGCTTCAGGGGATTCCAGAAAGAAGGATGTTAGCACGCAGGATGATTCAGAAATGGACCGTCGCCCACCAGACGAAGCAACAGCCGACCAAGCCACAACCAGAGGTACTGCCAGCCAGACGCAGCAGCCGCCGGCCCTGGCGGCGCCAGATGCTACTCCGGTCTCGGAGGGACCCGCGCGAAAATAGCCCGCCAGTTCACTGGCGGGAAGCGAAACGCGAAAAGGAACCGCGTCCCGTAGGGACGCCTGAACTCCTGCCACGGCCCACCAGCCGCATCCCCGGCACCCGCTAAAAATGATCGTCCCCCGGCGTCACCGACGTCGCCGTCTTCTGTCCAAGAACCGCCAGACCCCGCGACTGGATCAACTTGTCCCACGGCCCGGCCTGCCAGTTATCTCGCGTCTTCGTGACAAACCGCCACGGCGGCAGTGTCAACATCAGATTCCGCGCCGTCGAATGTACATACGGTTCATACATCGACCGCAATTTCGTCAGCTTGTCCCGCCCGTACTCATCATTCCGCAGCCGCAATCCCGCCACAGCCAGCGCGTCCCGCAATGCTGTGAAGTCGGCCTCTGGCAGCCGGTCCGACGCCGTGGAATCGTACCTCGCATTCACCACCTGCGCCAGATCCACGGCCGCGTGCCGCGCCATGGCAAACGTCAACTTCGCCTGCCCCGGATGCAGTCCTTCGATCCCCGTCAGCACCAGCGAACTCACATCCAGCATGGTCGTCAGCGCACCCACCCACGACTGGTTGCTGTGCTGCGACCGAAAAAACGTGAGCACCGGATACGAAATCTGGCTCTCTAGCAACTCCGCCGCCCACTTTTCCCAGTCGCGCAGCACCTCATCCAGCACCGTCTGCTCCACCCCCGGATCTTCCGACCGACCGGCCAACCTCACCAGCAACTCCGCCGCTGATGGTGGCGAACCCGCCCGCGCGTCCAGCATCGATATCTGAATCTCCCGCCGTGAGAAAGATGCATACACCACGGGGATGTAACCAATCACTACCCCGAGAAACGCGAACCCCATCCCCGCTTCGAACACCGAAAGAGCCCGCGCCGGCCCCGACGTCGGCACAATGTCGCCATAACCCAGCGTAAAAAAAGTTTCCCCGCTGTGATAAAGAATCTTGCCAAAATTCAGCTGCTCGCCATTGAGTTGCTCATGCCCTCCGATCCCCTTCTGGACCAGCGCAAACCCCAGGATCAGCCCCGCGGCCCAGAATCCCAGCAGCAGAATTAAGGACAGCGGTCCGAAGTACCCCAGGAAGTTTTGCCGTCGCGAGGCAGTCTCGATGTGGCCGGCAATCCTGCGCCACGGGATCCACGTCCGCCGGTAAAACCATGCCGTCAGCTTGAAATGCCGCGTCACCCGCCGCGGCAGCACCACCGTCTCAAACGCATCCAGCAGCACCACCCAGATAATGACGACGCCAAACACCGCCGCGACCACGCTGCCGTGCGAATTCGAAGTGAGTGCAGAGAGCCCTGTCATAGGTTGGAGTGTAGATGCGCTGGGAAGAGTATCAGATTCGGGAGCCCGGCTCCCATCAAAGCACTGTCATTCTGAGCGAAGCGAAGAACCCCACGCACGCCTGCACAATAAACGGCCTCGCAGGTGCGCAGCCAGAAGCCCGAGGTCTAAAGTCCGAAGTCAGAAGTCCGAGGTCTGAGGCCCGAAGTCCGAAGTCCGAGGTCTGAAGCCCGAAGCCTGAAGCCCGAGGCCCGAAGTCCGAGGTCTGAGGCCCGAAGTCCGAGGTCCGAAGTCCGAAGCCGAGGTCGACATCCGGAAGCCGGAAGCCCCCTTACTGCGGCTTTGTCGCCGGTGGTTGCGCTGCCGGCGCCTGCGTCTGCCCCGCCGCCGGCTTGGCCGTGCTCGGCGTCGTCGTTCCCGGTTTCGCCGCGGGCTTCTTCTTCACCGCCGGCTTCTTCGCTGGCGGTGGATTATCGTCCACCACGATCTTCTTCGGCGGAGTCACCGGAACTGCCGCCTGCGCCGTCTTCAACTCCGTGCGCAACCGGATAATCTCCGCTTCCTTCGACGCCGACAAACTCTCCATTCTTTGCGCCAGCTGCTTGCGCGTGCCATCGAATCCGTTGAGATCGTTCGACATCGCCTGCAACTCGTCCTTCGATCCGAACGCGCCCGTATCCTCTGCCACGCTCCCCACCACGCTGCACAACGCGTCGAGAATGCGATAGAGCCGAAACGTGGTCGGCAAATCCTCCGGCGCAGCTCGCAGTTGTGCAATGACTTCCGGCAACGTGCCCTGCAGATTACGCTGAATGGAATCCACTTTCGTGATCGTTTCCTTCTTCGACGCTCCGTTGGTCTTCCAGCGTTCAATTCTCAGCGCCGACAGGTCGGCCTGCGTGCTCTTCGAACTGGCCTCCAGCTGCGACAGCAGCCCGTTCAACTGCGTCACCGATGCGTACGAAACCGGTTCGCCCCCCTGTGTCGATGGCCCTCCCGATGCTGCCGGCCCCGCTTGGCCCAGCATAGCCGGCACGCACAATAAGAAGGATACGAATAGCGAGGGCAGAGTTCGTTTCATTGTTTTGAGGCGTTGGCGTTCGCGAAAACAGCATACTACATCGACCACCCACCCGTTGATCGGGTGAATCGCTGACCACAGTACTGCGACGTGTTTCTTGCCTCCATAATTTGGAGCCACTCCCGACAGGGTGTCGTCTCTCTACTTATGCCCGCCTCTACTCTTATACCTGTCATCCTGACGGAGCCGTTTTTCAGGCGGAGGCAGAGCCGGCCCTGAGCGAAGTCGAAGGGATCTCGTCCATCCCTGCTTCCGCCCAAAGCGGAGGTTGTCACGATTGGCGGAGACAACCCCGACAGACGATAATAAGAATGATTCTATGTCGCATCGCCCGCCGCACTCGGCTTACCGGCTCCCGTTTCGCATCGCGATCTTCGCTTTGACCGCCCTTCTCTTCTTCCCTCGCGTCTCCCCCGCCCAGGATCTCGCCCGCCGCCTCATCCTCAAAGACGGCTCCTATCAACTCGTCACCAAGTATGAGATCAAAGGCGACCGCGTGCGCTACATGAGTGCTGAGCGCGATGACTGGGAGGAACTCCCCACCTCCCTCGTCGATTGGCCCGCCACCGAGAAATTCGAAAAGGACCGCGCCGCCGGATCCGCCGTCCCCGAAGCCGCGCAGCTCGATAAAGAAATCGAACACGATCGCGAAGTTGAGGAAGCCCAGCTCCCTCAGGTCGCCCCCGGCCTTCGTCTGCCTGAAAATTCCGGCGTATTTCTCCTCGACAGTTTTCAGGGCGAGTCTCAGATCGTCGAAGTGCAACAGACCGCCGGAGACGTTGTCGGCAACACCAAGGCCAATATTCTCCGCGGCGCTCTCAACCCCGTCAGCGGCATGAAGCAATCCATCGCGCTTGAGGGCGCCCACGCGGCAGTGCAGGCTCACGTCGACTTCCCTGCTCTTTACATCAAGATCGACGACGCTCTCGATCAATCCGTGTCGAAAGATTCCCAGCATTCCACACAAGGCCCGCAGCAGCCTCAACAGCCCCAGCAAGCCATCGTCCCCTTTGACCAATTTCGCATCGTCCGCACCGAAGTCAAAGGTGGCAAGCGCATCGTGGGCGACGTCAAGCGCCAGGTCACCGGCAAAGTCAGCCAGGAACAGCACGTCGTCAAAACCACCATCGATCGCGTCACCGGCGGCTGGCTCAAACTCACCCCTATCGAAAGCCTCGCTCCCGGAGAATATGCGCTGGTCGAAATGATGGGGAAAGAGAGCACCACGGGAGCCCAAGGCATGAACCTCTATGTCTGGGATTTCGGCGTCAACCCCAAAGCCCCCGCCAACCCCAACCCATGGAAGCCAATCACCCCAGACGCTAAACCAGCCACGCCTTCCGACTCACACGCAAAGCCAAACTGAAGAAGCAGGCCCCGGCGCCCAACACAGAATGGTCCCGCCCAGCCGCGAAGCAACCACCGCGCGAGGGAAACGAGGAGCGCAGCGAGTAGCGCTTCAGCGCCCGCAAGTGGAAGAGCGGCGCTTCAGCGCCGCGTAAGAGCCAGCGAAAATGAACCAAGTCCCGTAGGGACGAAAGATAGATGGAAGGAAGGAACGCCACACGAAAGCCTGCCTGAGGTCCGAAGTCCGAGGTCTGAAGTCCGAAGTCTGAAGTCGGAAGCCGAAAGCCGGACGCCGGAAGCCGGACGCCGGAGAAGCTACTCCTTCAACATCCCCCTCTGCGCAATCCCAATATTATCTCGCGATGAATTCTTCACCACATACATCATTCCATCCGCCTGCCGGATCACATCATGCGCAGTCCGTGCATCATGCGGAAACGTCGCCAGCCCAATGGACGCCCGCACATTCAGATTCAATCCTTCTTCGCGGCAGAAGCAACTCTCCCGCAGTCCATCGCGCAGCCGTTTCGCCACCACCAGCGCCTGGTCTTTCCCCGTCTGCGGCAACAGCACAACGAACTCATCTCCGCCATAGCGAAACGCAAAATCGATCAGCCGCAACTGCGCCTTCACCAGATATCCAATCTCCGCCAGCAACTTGCTCCCAATCAGATGCCCGTGTGTATCGTTCACCGACTTGAAATGATCCAGATCGATGAACAGCACGCTGAACTCATATCCAAATCGCGACGACCGGTACACCTCGGTCTCCAGCGTCTTATAAAGATGGCGGGCGTTGTACAGCCCCGTGCAATCGTCCGTGATCGTCAGTTCCTGTATCTTCTCCACCCAGCGCGCGTTCTCGATCGCAATCGCCGCGTAGTCGCACAGCGATTGCAGGAAGAACAGCTCCGCGTCCTTGAATCGCTGCATGTCCACATTGACCAACTGGATCACGCCCAGTACCCGCAGCTTGGACCGCAGCGGCACGCAGATCACCGACCGTGTCTCCCATTTGGTCGTCTCATCCACCCGGCTTGCGAACAGGGGGTCCGACGCCACATCCGGCACCACGCGCGCTTCCCCGTGTTTTGCGACCCATCCGGCGATCCCCTCGCCCATTTTCAGCCGGACATTCTTCAGCGCCTCCGCCTTGTCTCCCACCGCGATCGCAAAGTAAAGCTCGTCGTGCCCCTCGTCCACCATCAGCAGCGACCAGGTGTCCGGACGGAAATATTCTGCCATCTTTTCCATGATCGTCTGCAGAATCGAATCGAGATCCAGCGACGACGTCAGCGCCTTCGCCACGTCGTGAAAGATCGTCAGTTCCTGGTTCTGGCGCGTCAATTGGGTGCCGGCCTCAGGCATGCAGAGAATACCGTTGTCCTCGCTAGAAGGGTGTTGGCGTTCAAAAATTATAAGCGTCACTTTCGTACACGGGCAATGAACGTTGGTAACCGAACCCCTAAAGCCAACGGGATGAGCCGTTTCTAACCTGAATGCTACCTGCCTGTGTCGAGCGGGCACTCCGGTCCGTTGCGACTTTGATCTTCACATCCGACCTTGTCCTTCTCCCTTCACCGGCAATCTCAGCCTCTCGCAAAGCGCCGAGCCGCGGCGCGGCGAAACAACTTTGCCCAGCGCTTCAGCGCTGGGTCACGCGAAAAGTGGGAACCAAGTCCCGGAGGGACGACACACGACATTCGCATCGAGCGCGACATCCTTGCTCTGCGGGCGTAATCTAACTATGCACATGAACAACCGAACACCTTACGCCCTGTCGTCCATGCTCCTGGCACTCGCCCTCTCGCTCCCCACCCTCGCGCAAACTCCCGACCCCAAATCCGTCCCCGTCATCGACGGCGCCATCGGCAACTGTTCCTACGATTTCACCGTCAACGACACCGCCGGCGCTCCCGTCTACGCTGCCAAAATCAAGGTCCACATCGCCTACGGATTCATGTACGCCCGCAAACTCGACCTCGAAGTCGGCACCAACATCGACGGCAAGGCCCGCTTCACCGGACTCCCCGACCGCACCAAGCGCGGACTCTTCTTCGAAGCCTCCGAAGGCGACCGCACAGGAAACGCCTTCGTCGATCCTGCCACCACCTGCAAATCCCAATTCACAGTAGTCCTCCGCAAGAAGCCCTGAACCTTTGTAGGGCGTCATCCTGACCGGAGCCGTTGTTTTCAGGCGGAGGGAAGGATCCACACCACGCTACTTTGCTCGAATCCCACTACTGCATCCACCACCGTGGAAGAGCGGCCCTTCAGGGCCGCGAAAAGCTCGTTAGAATGACTCCGGGCTTCAGCCCGGTGGTCGCTGCTCTTCCCCATCTCTGCGCCGGTTACCCACCTCTAGACCTCTCGGCAGTGGCAGCCCCGCGCCGCTTGTCCTATGATGTTCCCGAATCACCAGTAGGCCAGCGTGGGCGAGTTCGGCGACAAATTCCGCAAGGCGCGCGAGAAGAAGGGCATCTCCTTCGATGACGCCTCCAACGTCACCAAGATCAGTTCGCGCATGCTCCAGGCCATCGAAGAAGAAAATTTCGAGCGCCTCCCCGGTGGCGTCTTCAACAAGGGATTCATACGCGCCTACGCCAAGCATCTCGGACTCAACGACGAAGAAGCCGTCGCCTCTTACCTCGACTTGCAGCGAAAAGCGCAAGCCGACGCGCAACAGGCCTGGGACGAACCCGCCGTCGAACCGCGCCCCAAACCTCTTCAAAAACGGCGCTCACCCGAATCCAACGGCTCCGCCGGCAAGTCGCAACCTTCGCCTCCCGTCGAGGAACTCCCCGAATTGCAACTCCCCCGCGCGGAACATGTTCGCTCGCGGCGCAAGGAATTCTCCGACGACTCGCCTGAAATTCCCTGGAGAATCATCGCCGTCGCCGCCGTCGTCGTCGTCCTCGCCGTCATCCTCTGGATGCGTCGCTCCCACAACCCGAACACCTCGGCCGCCCCCGCCACCCGGTCCACTCCGCTGCCCGCCCCCGCTTCAGCCCCTGCCCAGGCCTCTCAAACAGCGCCCGCAGCCGGCGCTCCCTCGCAGTCGTCCACACAAATTGTGCACCCGGCTTCCGCTGTGCCCGCGCCTCACTCCGCAACCACCACCCCAGCCCCCGCTTCCCCGACCGCCAACAACAATAGTGACGTGACCGTTCACACGTCCCAGAAGGCGAATCCAAAACCGTCCGAGCCATCGGCCCCCACGCTCACCCTGGTGATCCGCGCCACCGAAACATCCTGGATCTCCATCACCGCCGATGGCCAGCCCGTCGGCCAGGAAACTCTGATCGCCCCGGCCCGCACCTCCGTCCGCGCCCACCGTGAGATCGTCGCCAAGGTCGGCAACGCCGCCGGAGTCACCTTTCTCTTCAACGGCCAGGAAATTCCCGCCGCCGGCGCCGAGTCCGAAGTCAAAACTTTCACCTTCGACTCCACCGGCATGCACGCCGCCCCCGCACCCCAACCGGCCCCACAGAATCCCTAAATCGCGAATCGCGCGAGCTTGAACTCCAAGCGCGCGCACTAGCGTGGAAGAGCGCCCCTTCAGGGACGCGTTAAGACACGCCCGCCCTGCCCGCATTCGCACCCGGCTCAACCAGTGCAAACGATCTGTATTTCATCCTTTGAGGTTGAGCCCTGGAGTAGAATGCTCCTCTCCTCGACTGGCAGTGGAAAGGATGGACAGGCATGGAATCAGAGATCAAAGTCGGCCAGCAATTCGAGTTCGCGATACACGCAGGTAAAGGGATTAAGCAAAAAGCCGTCGTAACCCGAGTTTTATCCAATCGGGAAGAAGGACTCAGTCCCGAGGCGGACGATTACCTGGCCGATTGGATTGAAGCGAGAACCCTCTCGGAACAGCCCAAGGCGCTGGTTTTCGTGCTTGCCAACGACGGAAGCGTTTATTTGGATGGCGAGAGAGTGGACATAATCGTGGACCTTGCCGCGTAGATCATCGAGGATTTGCTGGACACTGCCGAGCGGAGCAATGAACCGTTTCCCTCTCGGGACGCGGTACACGCTGAAGCGGAACCGAGTATGGAGTGCCCTTATCCATTTCGGATTTTGTTGATACGTGACACTTCTCGATCTGTAGGGCAAATGGCTTGATTCTGACTCACTACACAACTGGAGGAAAACTGACGTGAGAAAGATGGCGAATCTCTGGACGAAGCGAGCTTTCGCGGGGTCAACCCATTTTCGTCTGGCAGTCGCTGGGCTTGCGTTGGTCGCTGGGCTTGCATTGCCAGCACATGCGCAAAACGACCGGATGACACCCATCGCCACGCCTTCGCAGCCCAACGCGATCGAACTCGGCACCGGTCCGCTGCCCGGTGCGACGAACCCGGAGGCCTGGCATAGCCAGTACGGGAGTCAGTTCGCCCGCAACGTGACGATTGCGACGCTGACACCCTATCTTCCGGATCCCGCCAAGGCAAGCGGCGCCGCCATTGTCGTCGCGCCCGGCGGCGGTTTCATGACCTTGTCCATGGAAAACGAAGGCTCGAACGTCGCCCGCGCGATGGCGGAAAAGGGTGTCGCCGCGTTTGTCCTGAAGTATCGCTTGCACCAGACGCCGGCCGACATGCCAGCGTTCGAAAAATCCATGCGGGAAATGTTTTCAGGCGCAGCGCGGCCGCCGCGCCCCGAACCCGAAAAGGCGATCGCTGGTCTTGCCCCTCAGATCGCAGATGCCCGCGCCGCATTTGCCCTTATCCGGAAGCGGTCTGCCGAATGGCATGTCGATCCCAACAAGATCGGCATGATTGGCTTTTCCGCGGGCGCGATGCTGACAATGGCAACTACGCTTGCCGGCGAGGACGCGAAGCCCGCCTTCATCGGCAACATCTACGGTCCCCTCGCGTCGGTCACCGTGCCAGCCGAGGCGCCGCCACTGTTCATCGCCCTGGCTGCCGATGATCCTTTCTTCGGGAACAGCGGCTTCGGGCTCATTGAGAGCTGGAAGGCCGCGAAGCGCCCCGTCGAATTCCATCTTTATGAACAGGGTGGCCATGGCTTCGGGATGTATCCGAAGGAAACTACGAGCACCGGTTGGTTCGATGCCTTTGTGCGCTGGCTCGGGATGCATGGCATGCTGAAGCCGACGGGATCAGGAAGGAGCGGTGCCGCTACCTCTCCCTGATATGGAAACTGACGCGACGCCTTGGAAACTCATTGGTACTCTGTCACCCTGTCGATGAATGAGTGGTGGGAGCAATGTAAGTAGACTGATCACTGTTGAAACATCTCGCGGCTCAAAGCCTGTAATGGCCTGGTTACGACAGTCATCATGCAAGCTGGCGAACGACCTGTGAGAATGCTCTAGTTGTGTTCGAAGAGATTCCACCTAGGAGAGCGCCCCGGAACCAGTAAGTTATTCCAGAGCCAAGACAACTGAGTTTCTGCCATTCTCATGAAGCGCTCAACACTGCTCGTAAGGGCTTCGCTAGTTTTTGGGGCCTCGTTTGTTTTTTTGCACCAGTACTTTGATCGCACTCGTCCCCGATCACCGGATCTTCAACGCACCTATCCGTGGGCCTTTCACGGCCATAATGTTTATCTAAACGCGACGGAAAACTATGGTCTTTTCCTTCTCCTGGCGGCTGCGTTCGGCTGCTTTCTTGGAGTCATCTTCGCTAAGGGAAAGTCCAAGACGCGCATGGACTGAATGCTTGGCGTAACTCGCGATTTCATTTCTTGGCCTGGCATGCAGGTTTTGAGTGCAATGGAAATGGCCTGTTAAAAACATTCATCGTGCTCCTGCGAGAAACACCCACCCGTTTCTTTGGTCACTTGAACCTTCAACCACGGAAACCTTTCAATTGAAATGTCATGGGTTCTTACGGGGGAGTGTGAAGTGTACTTTCCGACAATCGTGGACCTTGCCGCGTAGCGGGAGGCATGAACAAAACTGTCGCCAAAGCCTCCGTAACCCTCACGCCCCCTCAATGAGCGCTATCGCCTGTTAGCGGAAATCATCTTGGTAAGTCTTGCAGTTTTAGCGTAGAGTGCTGGCCATGCCGCTTCATCAAGTCGCCTTCATCTGCTCCGGCGTGCTGCTATTTCCGCTTGCCGTGATCCAGGTAATTATGCGACGACAAATACACGACGCGAATTCCGTCATTGGCAGTCCAGAAATAAGTCCTTGGGATGTGCGATTCGTGAACGGCATGTTCGGTAAGCACGGAATCTGGAACGCTCACAGGAAGGCGTACGAGCGCAGTGCGATT
>Ga0335083_10006407_pt1 | contig 14695 bp, 14 predicted proteins | sample Lox_Sample_42_FD_206716 | JGI IMG/M metagenome (GOLD analysis project Ga0335083, IMG submission 206716) | Soil microbial communities from Loxahatchee National Wildlife Refuge, Florida, United States - Lox_Sample_4.2 | ecosystem: Environmental > Terrestrial > Soil > Wetlands | place: USA...
AGGGCCGCCATGGCCTATGCAACGAGGATCTTGCCTCATTGGTTCGCAGTGGTAGGTCAGCGAGGCCTCGGGGCGCGGGTACCTGATAGCGGCCTCCTATCACTTACTGAGATATTGCGCTGTGCGTAAGGTTCGGGTAGTTTCGTGCGCTCTGCGAACGAACGTACAGATATAGAACAGTATGGCAACGCTAGGATGCGCGTTCGGGGATAGTCAACGCACGTTATGTAACTGTTTCATATTGTGATATGCCGAGGTCGCGACGCTGAGCAGGCCGACGTTCATGGCGATGGGCCCGCCCCCTCGCGCCCGTTGTTATTTTCCCGACGGCCCTGCTCAGGCGCGGCTGCGACCGCCGTGACCTGCGGTTCCCCGCTCGGCGCGGGCCTCGGCAACGCAATGATCATTTCAGCGCCCGCCGCTATTCGCTCCGCCGTCTGCGCCCGCCCGCCCTGCGCGTCCCGGCCTCCCTCGCCGGCCGCTGTCCGCCCCGGCCCGCCCGCGCCCGGCCTGCCCTTCGTCACCCGCTGTGCGCACTCCGCACAACAGTGCCTCCTCCGGACGCCCGCGTCGGCGTAGTCCCGCCCGCGACCGTCCGCGCCCGCGCATACCCGGCGGCGGTGGCCTGCGTCGGCGGGACCCCGGCGGCGGTGGCCTGCGTCGGCGGGACCCCGCTGGCGGTGGCCTGCGTCGGCGGGACCAGGCTCGCGGTGGCCCACGCGGTCCCGCCCGCGGTCGTGTCCTCTGTGATCACGCGCACCGAGGTCGTGCGCGATGAGGTCGCGTGCGCAGGCGTCTTCCCACGGCCCTCTCAGGCTCCCCGGATCCTGGCCGGCCCGAACCAGCCAGCCGTCCTCGCGCGCGCTCACGGAGCGATCCTAAAAATCTGTTACAAAATTGTCAACAAATTACGCGAATACAGCGATCGCGTTTCCTGGAACCTCCGCCACCCCCATCCCCACAGCCCCTTGAGCCCCTGGCGTGACCTCTTATATAGGGCCGCAGCGTTCGCTCGCCCCGCGCGGCCCAGTTCCCCAGCCTCAAAGCTGTTTCCCGACCTCGGTGCTGTTCCCCAGCCTCAGGGCCGATCGTCACAGCCCTCAGCTGTTCGCCGCAGCCTCAGAGTTGCTCGCCACAACCTCAGAACTGCTCACCCCGCAACCTCCGCGCGGCTCACACAACCTCAGCCGCCACACGGGTCCAGCCGAGCCACACGCACCCCTGGACGTCAGCCCGCGGCAACGACATCGTTGTGGCATTGATGTCGCTCCCACGACATCGTTGTGGCATTGATGTCGTAAGCGGGGCGACCTGAGACGTACCAAGCCGCTATCAGGTACATCACAGGTAACAACCGCCTCGCACCGGCCTCCGGCTGCACTCCGCGCGTAGCCTTGGCCTGGCCGCGCAACCGGGACGATGCCGCAACGTCCGGTCAGGACCGGGGCAATGTCACACGGGTTCGGCTTTTCTCTGGTGACAGTCGCGGGAACCGGTACCTGGCGTCCCGGGTGTCACCTGCTTCCCGGCCGTCCCAGGACCGGGCCCGGTTCAGGCAGGCTGCGACCGGCCGCGGCGGCCGCGGCGGCCGGAACCAGGCAGCGGACCGGACGGCTGAGGCGGATGCGGACAACGAGGCACCTGAGAGACAATGAGGGCGTCGCAGAGCCGCTGGCCTGGCCGTGGGTTCATCACAAACCAGCGCTCACTCCAGAAAAGCCGTTCCCATGTCCACATCGCGCCGACCCTGATACGCCGGAAATGGGCCCGGACGCGCGAAGCGGGGCCCGTGCTGGGGCGGAAGGGCGGGAAGTGCGGCGATGGATTACTAGTCAGGGGCGGTTCTCTGGCACAATGTGATGCTGACCGCTAGGCCATGCGACGCCCTCTCCTCGTTCGTTCGGTCTGGCTCATCTGTGCGGTCCCGTCGGCTGTTCCCCGGTCGGCGCGGGTCCGCCGCCTATCTAAACGCTGGGAGAAGACCACAGTCGTGGCTGTCAAGATCAAGCTGAAGCGCCTGGGCAAGATCCGGGAGCCTTACTACCGGATCGTTATCGCGGACGCGCGCACCAAGCGCGACGGGCGCGCCATCGAGGAGATCGGCAAGTACCACCCGAAGGCCGAGCCCTCGCTCATCGAAGTGGACTCCGAGCGGGTTCAGCACTGGCTGTCGGTGGGCGCGCAGCCCACGGACCCGGTCCGCGTCCTGCTCAAGATCACCGGGGACTGGCAGAAGTTCACCGGCGAGCCGGGTGCCGAGGGCACCCTGAAGACGGCTGCGCCGAAGGCGGACAAGAAGGAAGCCTTCACGGCCGCCGCCAAGGAGAGCCTCGCCACCAAGGAAGCCAAGGAAGACAAGGGCGCCAAGGGTTCCACCCGCTCGTCCAAGTCCACCAAGGACACCGCCGCCAAGGACACCGCGGCTAAGGATTCTGCGGCGAAGGACACTGCCGCTAAGGACACTGCCGCTAAGGACAGCGCGGCCAAGGACACTGCGGCCAAAGAGCCTGCTGCCGAGGCTGAGGCCAAGGCCGAGGTCGAGGCCAACGCCAACGCCAACGCCAACGCCAACGCCGAGGCAAACGCCAACGCCAACGCCGAGGCAAACGCCAAGGCCGAGGAGACCGTGACCGCGGACGCCGAGGCCGAGGTCGAGGCCAACGCCGAGGCAGATGCCAACGCCGAGGCAGACGCTAAGGCCGCGGAGACCGTGACCGCGGACGCCGAGTCGGCCAGCGAGGCCTGACGTGCTTGAGGAGGCCCTCGAGCACCTGGTCCGGGGTATCGTCCAGTTTCCGGACGACGTCCAGGTAGCCAGCAGGTCGCTGCGCCGCGGCAGTGTCCTCGAGGTGCGGGTGCACCCCGAGGACCTCGGCAAGGTCATTGGTCGAGGCGGGCGCACCGCCCGGGCGCTGCGCACCGTCATCGGCGCGCTGGCGTCGGGTCGCTACGTCCGGATCGACCTGCTGGACGCCAACGAGGTCCGCTGACCCGATGCGGGTTATCGTCGGCCGCGCCGGCCGTCCGCATGGCATCCGCGGCGAGGTGGTCATCGGGGTCAGGACCGACGAGCCTGACCTCCGCTTCGCCGTGGGTGCCGCCGTGGACGTCTCCTCGTCCCCCGACGAGGCGGACGAGGCGGACGCCGGGCCCGACCAGCGGCTGACCATCGCCTCGAAACGCTGGCACTCCGGCCAGCTCCTCGTCTCGTTCGCCGGGATCACCGACCGGACCGTAGCCTCCGAGCTGACCGGTAGCTGGCTGAGCGTGGACTCCAGCCAGCTGCCGGACACCGGTGACCCCGACGAGTTCCGCGACCACGAGCTGATCGGCCTGAACGTCCGCACCGCGGGCGGCGAGCTGGTCGGCATGGTCACCGACGTGCTCCACTACGGCCAGGACCTGCTGGTGGTGCGGCGCGCCGAAGGCGCCGCCGGCGGCGAGTGCCTGGTGCCGTTCGTCAAGGCGATCGTGCCCGAGGTCGACGTCGCGGCGGGCCTGCTCGTCATCGACCCGCCGCCGGGACTGCTCGATCCCGCCCAGGCCCAGTGAGCAGGGCCCAGTGAGCAGGGCCCAGTGAGCAGGGCCCAGTAAGCGGGGCCAAGTAAGTCCAGACGGCGCGGGCGCTGAGGGACCAGGTGAGCACAGCCCCGTTCGTTATAAAGATCTTGAGGAGAGGGCGTGGGGCTGCGGATCGACGTCGTGACGATCTTCCCCGACTACTTCGGCAGCCCGCTCGGGGTCTCGCTGATCGGGAAGGCCGCGGCGCGGGACGACATCAGGTTCGGCGTGCACGACCTGCGCCGCTGGGCCGCCGACGTTCACCACACGGTGGACGACGTGCCGTTCGGCGGCGGCCCGGGCATGGTGATGAAGCCCGACGTCTGGGGTGACGCGCTCGACGAGATCATCGGAGCCGGAGCCGACCCCGAGCCCCGGCTGATCGTGCCGACGCCCAGTGGAGTGCCGTTCTCCCAGGACATGGCGGCCAGGTACGCCACCGAGCCGTGGCTGGTGTTCGCCTGCGGGCGTTACGAGGGCATCGACGGCCGCGTCGTCGACGCGATGCGCAACCGGATGCCGGTCGACGAGGTCAGCATCGGCGACTACGTGCTGGCGGGCGGCGAGGTCGCCGCCCTGGTCATGATCGAAGCGGTGGGGCGGCTGCTCCCCGGCGTCCTCGGCAACGCCTCCTCGGCGGGGGACGACTCGTTCGGCGGCGACGGAAACCCCGAGGGCGCCATGCGCGGGCTGCTCGAGGGCCCCGTCTACACCCGGCCGCGGGCCTGGCGCGATCACGAGGTCCCCGAGGTGCTGCTGTCGGGCAACCACGCCGCGATCGCCCGCTGGCGCCGCGACATGGCGCTGCGCCGCACCGCCGCGCACCGGCCCGACCTGATCGCGGCCCTGCAAAAGACACCGAGCGACCTGAACCGCCGCGACCGGGAGGTGCTGGCCGAGGCCGGCTTTCCGGTTAACGGCGAAGATATGGCACACTGAAGTCTGCTGTCTCTTGGGCAGCCACCGGCCGGGACCCGCGAGCGGGTAGCCTGGCATGAGCCCGCGCTGCCGGGCGCCCGCCACGACCATCACCGAGGAAACCGCTGTCATGCATACCGCGATTGCCGAAATCGAGCAGGCCCAGACCCGGTCTGACATCCCGGACTTCAGGCCTGGGGACACGCTCAAGGTTCACGTCCGGGTCACCGAGGGGAACCGCTCTCGGATCCAGGTGTTCCAGGGCGTGGTGATCCGGCGCCAGGGCAGCGGTGCCCGGGAGACGTTCACCGTCCGCAAGGTCAGCTACGGCGTGGGCGTCGAGCGGACCTTCCCGGTGCACAGCCCGTCGATCGACAAGATCGAGCCGGTCACCCGAGGCAAGGTGCGCCGCGCCAAGCTGTACTACCTCAGGGACCTGCGCGGCAAGGCGGCCCGCATCAAGGAGCGCCGCGACAACACCGGCAGCTGACCGATGCGGGGGCCTGGCGAGTCAGGCGGGGGACGGGCGATGGACGATCAGCAGGACCCGGTCATGGCCCAGCCCCCGGAGCCTGGTAGTGAGTCCAGTGCACCGGAGGCGGGCGAGAGCGACTCCGCGGCCAAGGACCAGAAGCCGAAGAAGAAAAAGAGCTTCGGGCGCGAGCTGCTGACCATCGTCGTGGCCGCCGCCGTCCTCACCTTGCTGGTGAAGGCGTTCCTGGTCCAGGTGTACCGGATCCCGTCGGCGTCGATGGAGAACACCCTCCAGATCGGCGACCGGGTCCTGGTCAACAAGGTCGTCTACCACTTCCGCGACATCGCCCGCGGCGACATCATCGTGTTCAGCGGGCAGGACTCGTGGGGTCCTGACGCGCCGCCGGCGCCCAGCAACCCGGTGGTCCGGGTCTTCGACGACGTGCTCTCCGGGCTCGGCCTGCACAGCGACCAGACCTACTACATCAAACGGGTGATCGGCTTGCCCGGCGACCGCGTGAAGTGCTGTGATGCGCAGGGCCGGGTCACCGTCAACGGCGTGGCGCTGAATGAGGGCCAGTACGTGTACCCCGGCGAGCAGCCGTCATCGGTCAAGTTCAACAACGTCGTCCCGGCCGGCCACCTGTGGGTCATGGGCGACCATCGCGGCGACTCTGAGGACTCGCGCTACCACCCGGATGACCCGGGCGGCGGCTCCATCCCGGAGAGCCAGGTCGTGGGCCGGGCGTTCCTGATCATCTGGCCGCCGTCGCAGCTCCGCGACCTGCCCATCCCCAATACGTTCCAGCAGGCCCAGCTGCACGCGGGCGCGGCGGGCGCCGCCGTGCTCGAGGTCGGCGGGACGGCGCTGAGCGCCGTGGCCGCCGCCCCGGTGGCCGGAGTGGCCGGGACCGCGGGCGTCATCGCGACCCCTGTCCTGCTGCGCCGCCGGCGCAGGCGCTCAAGGGGCCAGCACTAAGGCTCGACTCGGTGTCGGAAGGGGCGGAAATGAGCGGGGCTGGCCGCGCGGATCGTGCGGAAGACCAGGCGCCCGGACCGGAGGAAGAGCCCGGTGCCGATGCCAGCGCGGACAAGGCCTCAGCCGAGGATAAGACGGCCGAAGACAATGCGCAGGGCGCGGCGTCGGCTAAGACAGGATCGGGCGGCGGGCGCCAGGCGGCCCGCAGGCCGCGCCGCAAGCGCTCGTTCTGGCGCGAGTTCCCCATTCTGGTCGTCGTCGCGCTGCTGCTCGCGGTGGTCATCAAGACGTACGCGATCCAGGCCTTCTTCATCCCGTCGGGCTCGATGGAGAACACCCTCGAGATCAACGACCGGGTCCTGGTCAACAAGCTCGTCTACGACGTCCGCAGCATTCACCGCGGCGACATCGTGGTCTTCAATGGCGACGGCTCCTGGGACCCGGGACCGGAGCCGGTGGACACGAACTTCGTGGTGAAGTTCGCCGACGGTTTCGCCAGCATGTTCGGCTTCGGGCACCCGGGCGACATCCTCATCAAGCGGGTCATCGGCCTGCCGGGGGACCACGTGGCCTGCTGCGACGCGCAGGGCCGGGTCACCGTCAACGGCGTCCCGCTGAACGAGAAGTCGTACCTGTATCCAGGCGACGCCCCGTCCGAGAGCCGGTTCAGCATCACCGTGCCGCCTGGCCGGCTGTGGGTCATGGGAGACCACCGGCTCATCTCCGACGACGCGCGTGACCATCTCGGCGACCCGGGCGGCGGCACGATCCCGGAGAACGCGGTGGTGGGCCGGGCGTTCGTCATCATCTGGCCGCCGAGCCGGTGGCGGTTCCTGCCGATTCCCGCCACCTTCGAGCAGCCCAAGCTGAACGCCGCGGCCGGTACAGACCCAAGGACGGGAACGAACGACGCTGCCGCATCCGCCCTCCCTCCTGGCCTTCTCTCCGTCCGCCTCGAGCCCTCCAACCCGGCCCTCCCGCTAACTTTGGGCTTCGCCGCGGCAGTCCCGCTAACCTGGCTTCAGCGCCGGATCCGAACCCGACGGAGACCACCGCACTGACCGGCAAACGAGTACCCTTCCGAGTGTCATGACCCGTCAACCTGGTACGTCGGCCACCTCGGCCGCACCGGTGCCAACCCGGACCCCGTATCCCCGGTATCCGGGGTACACACCTCGGCGCGACGGAGGGCTGGCGGCGTACGAGACGGTGCTCGGCCGGGCCGGGTTCGGCCCGGTAGCCGGCATCGACGAGGCCGGCCGGGGGGCGTGCGCCGGGCCGCTCGTGGTGGCGGCCGTGGTACTCGACCCCGCCAGCATCCGGCGGATGCCTGGGCTGGCCGACTCCAAGCTGCTCACCCCGCAGGCCCGGGAGGAGGCCTACGCCGAGATACTCAGGCGGGCCGTCGACTGGCACGTCGTCGTCATCGGCGCCGACCAGATCGATGCCGTCGGCCTGCACGTATGCAATATCTCGGGGATGCGCCGCGCCTTCGCGGGGCTGCGCTGCACGCCCGGGTACGTGCTCACCGACGGCTTCCCCGTGCGCGGCCTCGGCGTCCCCGGGCTCGCGGTCTGGAAGGGAGACCGGGTCACGGCGTCGGTCGCGGCCGCCTCGGTGCTGGCCAAGGTCAGCCGGGACCGGATGATGAAAGACCTGCACGAACGTTATCCCCTATACGGCTTCGACCGGCACAAGGGATACGTCACTGACGATCACATGAGCGCACTGGCGGAGCACGGGCCCAGCCCGGTGCACCGCTATTCGTTCGTGAACGTCACCCGGGTGGCGGGCCAGCTAACGCCCGCGGACCCGGTGGCGTCCCCGGAGCCTATCGGCGCCGCGGAACTTACAGGCCTAGCCGAACCGGCTCTCGCCGGCCCGGCTGGGGACCTGGTGACCTCGGGAATCGTCCCGGCGGGGGCACCGGGGGACAACGAGAGGAGAATGGACCCATGAGCGCGGAGGACCTTGAGAAGTACGAGGCGGAGATGGAGCTTCAGCTCTATCGCGAGTACCGCGACGTCGTCGGGTTGTTCACGCACGTGGTCGAGACCGAGCGCCGTTTCTATCTAACGAATGACGTGGAGCTTAACGTTCGGTCAAGCGACAACGGGGAGGTGTTCTTCGAGGTCACGATGCGGGATGCTTGGGTCTGGGACATGTACCGTCCCGCCCGGTTCGTCAAGAACGTGCGAGTGGTCACCTTCAAGGACGTCAACATCGAGGAACTGGCCAAGGCGGACCTGGAAGTACCAGACGAGAAGCCGGATTTCCCGGCGTAGCTGACGCGGAGGGGCTATGTTCGGGCTGCCCGACGGGGTTGCTGCCTGCCTGTTCGACATGGACGGCGTGGTAACCAAGACCGCGATCGTGCACGCGGCGGCGTGGAAGCAGATGTTCGACGACTTCCTCCGCGAGCGGGCGCAGAGCACCGGGACCGAGTTCGTCCCGTTTGACTCCGACCGCGATTACGGTGCTTACGTCGACGGCAAGCCGCGGCTGGACGGCACCAGGTCCTTCCTGGAGTCCCGCGGCATCGAACTGCCCGGGGGCAGCCCGGACGACAAGCCAGGGACACCGACCCTGCAGGGGCTGAGCAACCGCAAGAACGATCTCGTCCTGGTCAAGCTGGAAGAGAACGGCGTGCAGGTCTACGACGACACGGTCACGTACATCAAGGCGGTGCGCGAAAAGGGCATGGCCACCGCGATCGTCTCCTCCAGCGCCAACACCAGGCAGGTGCTCGACGTCGCGAAGATCGCGGACCTGTTCGACGTCCGGGTGGACGCCCAGTACGCCAAGGAGCACAATCTGCACGGCAAGCCGGCGCCGGACACGTTCCTGGCCGCCGCGCAGGCGCTTAAGGCGTCCGCCAAGCAGGCGGTGGTCTTCGAGGACGCCCAGTCGGGCGTCGCGGCCGGCCACGCCGGGCACTTCGCCTTGGTGGTCGGCGTGGACCGGGTCGGGCAGGCCGAGGCGCTGCGCGAGCACGGCGCCGACGTCGTGGTCACGGACGTAGCTTCCCTGCTGAGCCAGGACGGAGCGGCCCGATGATCAAGCAGTCCGCGTACGGCACGGAGCCCTGGCGACTCGTCGAGAACCACCTGGACCTCGACCTGCTGGCGCAGAGCGAGTCGATCTTCGCCCTGTCCAACGGGCACATCGGGCTGCGCGGCAACCTCGACGAGGGGGACCCGCACGGACTGCCAGGCACCTACCTGAACTCGTTCTACGAGGTCAGGCCGCTGCCCTACGCGGAGGCAGGCTACGGCTTCCCCGATGACGGGCAGACCGTCATCAACGTCACCAACGGCAAGATCATCCGGCTGCTGGTGGACGACGAGCCGCTGGACATCAGGTACGGCACGCTGCACTCGCACGAACGCGTCCTGGACATGCGGGCAGGCACGCTGACCCGCACGGTCGAGTGGTCGTCGCCGGCCGGAGCCAGGGTCAAGGTCACGTCGGTGCGGCTGGTGTCGCTGACCCAGCGCGCGATCGTGGGGATCAAGTACACGGTCGAGCCGGTGGACGCCAAGCTGCGGCTCGTCCTGCAGTCCGAGATCGTCGCCAACGAGGAGCTGCCCCAGCGCAGCAAGGATCCCCGGGTGGCCGCCGTCCTGGAGAACCCGCTGGTCAGCGAGGAGCATCAGTGCTCCAACGACGACGGGCCGACCCGGGCCGTCCTGGTGCACAAGACCAGGGCCAGCGGGCTGCGGATGGCGGCCGCCATGTCCCACGTGATCACCGGCCCGGAGAAGATGGCGCACCGGGCCGAGTCCTACGCCGACCTGGGCCGGGTCACCATCGCGGCCGAGGTAGCCCCCGGCGAGAAGGTCGAGCTGGTCAAGTTCATCGGCTACGGCTGGTCGAGCACGCGCTCCAAGCCCGCTCTGGTCGACCAGGTGTCGGCGGCGCTGGCCGCCGCCCACCTGACCGGCTGGGACGGGCTGGTGGCTGAGCAGCGGGCTTACCTGGACGAGTTCTGGGAGGGCGCCGACGTCGAGGTCGAGGGCGACGCCGAGATCCAGCAGGCGGTGCGCTTCGGCCTGTTCCACATCCTCCAGGCCGGCGCGCGGGCCGAGTACCGGCCGATCCCGGCCAAGGGCCTGACCGGGACCGGCTACGACGGGCACACGTTCTGGGACACCGAGACGTTCGTGCTGCCGGTGCTGATGTACACGCACCCGTCGGCCGCGGCCGACGCGCTGCGCTGGCGGCACCTGACGCTGGACGAGGCGAGGCGGCACGCGGGCGAACTCGGCCTGAGCGGGGCGGCGTTCGCCTGGCGGACGATCCGCGGCCAGGAGTGCTCGGGCTACTGGCCGGCCGGGACGGCCGCGTTCCACATCAACGCCGACATCGCCGACGCCGTCATCCGCTACCTGGACGCCACCGAGGACACCAAGTTCGAGCAGGAGATCGGGCTCGAGCTGCTGGTCGAGACCGCGCGCCTGTGGCGCTCGCTCGGCCAGCACGACGCGGCGGGCCACTTCAGGATCGAGGGCGTGACCGGCCCGGATGAGTACAGCGCGGTCAAGGACAACAACATCTACACGAACCTGATGGCGCAGCGGAACCTGGCCTGCGCCGCCGACCTGGCGGTCAAGCTTCCCGACCAGGCCGAAAAGCTCGGCGTGACGACCGAGGAGGTCGCGTCCTGGCGGGACGCGGCGGCCGCCATCTACATCCCGTTCGACGACCGCCTCGGCGTGCACCCGCAGCACGAGGGGTTCACCGACTACGCGCGGTGGGACTTCAAGAACACCGACGGGGACCATTACCCGCTGCTGCTGCACTTCCCGTACTTCCAGCTGTACCGCAAGCAGGTGGTCAAGCAGGCAGACCTGGTGCTGGCCATGTACATGCGGCCGGACGCGTTCACGCCCGAGCAGAAGGCCAGGAACTTCGCCTACTACGAGCCGCTGACCGTGCGCGACTCCTCCCTGTCGGCCTGCACCCAGGGCGTGGTGGCGGCCGAGGTGGGCCAGCTCGACCTAGCCCACGACTACCTGGCCGAGGCCGCACTGATGGACCTGCGCGACGTCGAGCACAACACCTCCGACGGCGTGCACATGGCCTCGCTGGCCGGGGCGTGGATGGCACTGGTGGCCGGGTTCGGCGGGATGCGCGCGGGCGCCGGGTCGCTGGCCTTCAGCCCGCGCCTGCCCGGCGGCATCGCGGCGCTCACGTTCCGGCTCCGCTACCGGGGCCGCAAGCTGTGCGTCACGATCAAGCCCGAGCGGGCCACCTACGAACTGCTCGACGGCCACCCGCTGGAGATCACGCACCACGGCAAGGAATTCAAGCTGGGCAAGAAGGCCGTGGAGCAGGACATCCCGTCGGTGACCCCCGGCCCCCGCCCGGAACAGCCCCCCGGCCGCGCTCCCTACAGCCGCGCCGGCTAACACCAGCCCCACCCGGCCGACACCAGCACTGCTACCTATCCGCTGGTCACTTCAGCATCACAGGTTCCCGTCGGGAGCGAAAGGGTACCGTCACTTGAGCATGGTTGCTGCAATGTAAACGTCCTATGGTTATCATTGCCGCAATCACGACGTGACTGCAGGGCGCCATACCGGCCGGTGCCGTCTGCGGGCCCTGGCCACCGCCGAGAGTGCCCCGCTGAATTAGACCACCGGGCGCCGACATTTCCGGCCGGTTTTCCACCGTTGCGCCCGGTCCTTCCCGGTTTTCCACAGCCAGGCTCGCCGCTCAGCGGCCGCCCCCGGTAACCGCGATCGTCGGAGCCGGAGGTGATGGCGATGCACGCCAAGGACGTGCTGGGCAAGTCCGGTGAGCAGGTGGCGGCCGAGTACCTGGAGTCGTGCGGTCTGCGGATCCTGGACCGCAACTGGCGCTGTGCCGTCGGCGAGATCGATATCGTGGCCGTCGACCGCCGCACGCTGGTGATCGTCGAGGTGAAGTCGAGAACCGGGACGCGGTGCGGCAGCCCGCTCGAGGCCGTCAGCCGGGCCAAACGGGCCAGGCTGCGCCGGCTCGCCGTGCAGTGGCTGAACGCCCACGGGATCCGGTTCGATCAGGTTCGCGTCGACGTGGTCGGCCTGGTCTACGACGGCACCGGCGGGTTCACGGTCGAGCACGTCCCGGGGGTGGGGTAGCCGTGCCGCTGGCCAGGACCCACTCGGTAGCGCTGGTCGGGGTGACCGGGCACCTGGTCGAGGTCGAGGTGGATATCGCGAACGGGCTGGTCGGGATGATCCTGGTCGGTTTGCCCGACACCGCGCTGCGCGAAGCCAGGGACCGGATCCACGCGGCGATCGTCAATAGCCAAGAGGACTGGCCGCAGCGCAAGATCACCGTCGGCCTGTCCCCGGCCAGCCTGCCCAAGCGCGGCAGCTGGTTCGATCTCGCCATAGCGGTCGGAATTCTCACCGCGAACGGCAAGGTCCCGCAGGCGGCGAGCACCGGGGTGATGTTCTTCGGCGAGCTTGGCCTCGACGGCCGGGTCCGGCCGGTGCGCGGCGTGCTGCCCGCCGTGGCCGCCGCCGTACGGCACGGCTACGACCGGGTCATGGTGGCCCAGCAGAACGCCAGGGAGGCCTTGCTGGTACCCGGCGTGCGGGTCATCGCGGCCGCCACCTTGACCGAGGCGGCGAGCTGGCTGCGCGGCCTGCCGGGCCGAGACGACGGCGGGCTGGCCGCCGTCGAATACGACCGCGCCGAGAACCTCCCGCCCTATTTCGGACCAAACGGGGCAGGCTGCGAGCCCTCCTCCGCCCCCGATGCCCATCCGGGCGGCGCGCGGCCCCTCGATCTCGCCGAACTGCTCGGCCAGTCGATGGCGCGGCGCGGAGCCGAAGTGTGCGCCGCGGGCGGCCATCACCTGTCGCTGCTCGGTCCGCCCGGGGCTGGCAAGACGATGCTCGCCGAACGGATTCCTACCATCTTGCCCGAGCTGGAGGACGAAGCCGCTCTGGAGGTCACGTCGGTCCACTCGGTCGCCGGGCATCTGCCGGAACAGGCCTCGCTGCTGAAACAGCCGCCGTTCTTCGCCCCGCACCACACCGCGACCAAGGCCGCCATCGTCGGCGGGGGCAGCGGCGTGATCCGCCCGGGGGCGGCGTCGCTGGCCCACCGGGGCGTGCTCTTCCTCGACGAGGCGCCCGAGTTCGCCAGGGACGTGCTCGACGCGCTGCGGCAGCCGCTGGAAGCCGGCGAGGTGACGATCTCCCGCTCGGGCGCCACGACGTGCTTCCCGGCCAGGTTCACCCTGGTCCTGGCCTCGAACCCGTGTCCGTGCGCCCGGGTAGCGGGCCCCGCCGAAGGCTGCCGCTGCAGTCCGGCCGCCCGCCGCCGGTACCTGGGACGGCTCTCAGGCCCGCTGCTCGACCGGGTCGACGTGAAGATCGAGCTCGAGCCGGTGAGCCGGCGGGAACTGCTGAGCGACCGGAGCTTTTCCGAGTCGAGCCAGACCGTGGCGCTGCGAGTGGTTCAGGCCAGGGAACGGGCCGCGCACCGGCTCCGGGACACCCCCTGGCGCCTCAACGGCGAGGTTCCCGGCTCCGAGCTCCGCCGGACCTGGCCGCCCGCGCCGGGCTCGCTGGCTGTGCTCGAGCGCTCCCTGGAGCGGGGCCTGATCACTGCGCGCGGCGTCGTCAAGGTCATCCGCGTGGCGTGGACCCTCGCCGACCTGGCGGGCCGGCCGCGACCCGCCCGTGACGACTGCCACGCCGCGCTCGGCCTGTGGCTGGGAGTACGCCGGTGAGCGGCGCGCCTCGCTCACCCGGTCTGGCGCCGACCACGCCGCCCGGCGAGGTCAGGCTGGCCCGAGCCGCGCTCACCTACCTGGCCGAGCCGGGCGATCCCGTCCTCGGCGCCCTGCTCGCGGTCTGCGATCCCGCCGAGGTGCTGGCCACGATCAAGGCGGACACGCCTCCCGAAGTCAGCCAGATCGACCGGGCCAGCCAGATCGGCCGTGCGAGCCGGGTGGCGCTCGGGCGGGCGCTTGCCCGGTGGCGGATCCGGTTGCCCAAGCTGCCCGCCGACGCGGGAATTGCCGACGCCAGTCGCGACGGCATCAGGCTGGTCTGCCCCGAGGATGCCGAATGGCCCAGCGCACTTGACCAGCTCGGCCCGGCCCGCCCGTACGCGCTGTGGCTGCGCGGGAACGCGGACTTGCGCTTCGCCTGCCCACGCTCGGTGTCGGTGGTGGGTTCGCGGGCCGCTACCAGCTACGGCGCGCACGTGGCCGGCGAGATAACCGCCGACCTGGGGGAGCGGGGCTGGGCGGTCATCTCGGGCGGTGCCTACGGCATCGACGCCGCCGCCCACCGCGGCGCGCTGGCCGCCGAGGGGGTCACGATCGCGGTGCTGGCCTGCGGCGCCGACTATCCCTACCCGGCAGGTCACGCCGACCTGTTCGCCGCGGTCGCGGCCCAGGGACTCGTGATCAGCGAGTGGCCACCGGGAAGCCGTCCGGCCCGCACCCGGTTCCTGACCCGCAACCGGGTCATCGCCGCGCTCAGCGGCGGCACCGTGATCGTGGAGGCGGGGGAGCGCAGCGGCGCCCTGAACACCGCCCGGCACGCCGCCGACCTGGGCAAGCCGCTGATGGCGGTGCCCGGCCCGGTGACCTCGGCCCAGTCCGCCGGGTGCCACCGGATCATCAGGGAATGGGGCGCGACGTGCGTCACCCGCGCGGCCGAGATCATCGAGATGCTCTCACCGCTCACCGTCGCGGATGCGCTGGCGCCTGGCGGCGGCCCGGCGGCCGCCGCCGGGCCGGCCCCCGCGTCA
>Ga0335083_10006408_pt1 | contig 14694 bp, 17 predicted proteins | sample Lox_Sample_42_FD_206716 | JGI IMG/M metagenome (GOLD analysis project Ga0335083, IMG submission 206716) | Soil microbial communities from Loxahatchee National Wildlife Refuge, Florida, United States - Lox_Sample_4.2 | ecosystem: Environmental > Terrestrial > Soil > Wetlands | place: USA...
GTGGGAAGGCGTCAAGGTGCTGGATTTGATCAAGCTCGTGACGCTGGCTCCAGAAGCGCGTTTCGTGATCATCCACTGCGATGGCGGTTACACGACGAATTTGCCGCTGGAAGAATTCCTCGACGACGACGTGATACTGGCGCATCGGCATGACGGGCGCGATCTCGAGCTCGACCATGGGTGGCCGCTGCGGCTGGTGGTGCCCAAGCTTTATGCGTGGAAGAGCGCGAAGTGGGTGAGGGCGATCGAGTTCAGCGACATTGACCGGCGCGGATTCTGGGAGGTTCGCGGTTATCACAATCATGCGGACCCGTGGCGTGAAGAGCGGTATTCGTTCCAGGAAGATTCGGACGAATAGCCCCTCGCGTGGAGTGGGCGTCCCTTGAGCAGACAATTCGATCGCGATCAAAGCCTCACGCGGTTTCGCGGCGAGGAATTTGATGTCGCGATAATCGGCGGCGGGATCAACGGCGCCGCGATTGCGCGCGATGCGGCGATGCGTGGGCTGCGGGTGGCGCTGGTCGAGGCGGGAGACTTTGCGGGCGGCACTTCGTCGCGATCTTCCAAGCTGATTCACGGCGGTTTCAGGTATCTCCCGCAGGGACAGCTTCGACTGGTTCACGCCGCGTTGCGCGAGCGCGAGTTGCTGCGCCGGCGAACCGCGCCGCACCTGGTCCATCCTGTGCGTTTTCTGTTTCCGGCCTACAAGGGGCGCGGGTACGGCCGATTCATGATGTCGGCCGGGCTGTGGCTCTACGACCTCTTTGCGCGGATGCCGCGCGCGGAGTGGCATCAGAGTCTTTCCGCGGCGCGCGTGCGCGAGATGGAGCCGGCGCTGGCGCGAACCGGGCTGCGAGGGGGCGCGACGTACTACGACGCCTGGGGGGACGATGCGCGGCTGACCCTGGAGAATGCGCTGGATGCATCGCTGCACGATGCCGCGGTCGCGAACTATGTCGCGGTTGAAGGACTATCGAAATCGAATGGGTGCATCGCCGCCGCCGCTTTGCGCGATCAGTTCAAAGGCGATGCCATCGAACTGCGCGCGCGAGTGTTCGTGAATGCCGCGGGCCCGTGGGTTGATCACATCCGGCGGATGGACGACCCTGGCGCCGCTGCCAGCGTGCGGCTGACCAAGGGCGTTCACGTCGTATTTTCGCGGGTCGCGCTGCCGGTGCATGACTGGCTGGTGCTGACCTACGACGAAGGCCGAGTTGTATTCGTGATGCCGCACGAGCGCTACGTCGTAGTGGGCACGACCGACACCGATTACAACGGGGATGCCTCGTCGGTCGCCACCGACGAAGCTGACCTTGCCTACCTGCTCGCGGTGCTCGCGGAGAGCCTGCCCGGCATCAAGCTCGGCAAGAGCGACGTGCTCTCCAGCTTCGCGGGCCTGCGATCGCTCGTGCTGAACGGGGAGGGGTCGCGGGCGCCCTCGGCCGTGCCGCGCGAGGAAGTGATCCTCGAAAGCCCATCGGGGCTGATCACAGTCGCGGGTGGCAAGCTGACGACGCATCGGGAGATCGCCGAGAAGCTGGTGAACCGGCTGGTAAACGAGCTTGGTCGTCCTATCGGCGGCTGCCCAACGCGAACCACCCCTTTGCCCGGAGCGCGCGTGAGCGAGGCTCCAGGCGCAGACGACGCCGAAGTCCTGGCGCGCGTTCCGCGAGCGGCACGTGAAATCCTCGTGTCGCGCTATGGCACCCGCGCCATTCTGCCGGGCCGGCTGGCGGCGGAGGACCCCGCGCTCGCAACGCCGATCGTATCCGGCTTTCCGCTGGTCGGGGCGGAGGTCGTGCATGCGGTCAGAAACGAAATGGTGCGAAGGCTGGCCGACTTCATGGTACGACGGACGAGCGCCATCTGGCGGTGGCCGTCGGAGGCCGAAGCGGCGGCGCCCGCGGTTGCGCGACTGATGGCGCGTGAACTTAAGTGGGATGCCTCGCGATGCGAGAGCGAAGTCGCGGAATTTGCAAACGACTTTGCCGACAGACGACTCATGTCCTATGGCGGAAACACCAGCAGAACAACGTAAGCGCGCGGGGCGCATCGGAAAGATCCTGGCGGGGCTGTATCCGAAGGCGCGCATCAGTCTCGACTTCAAGACGCCGTGGCAGTGCCTGGCAGCGACGATTCTCTCGGCGCAATGCACCGATGAGCGCGTGAATCGCGTTACGCCTATTCTGTTCAAGGAGATTCCCGACCCGACCGCGATGGCTGCGGCTGACCCGGCGCGGGTGCAGGAGCTAATAGCCAGCACGGGATTTTTCCGGCAGAAGACCAAGTCGCTGATGGGCGCGGCGAAGGCAATAGTCGAGCATCACAAGGGCAAGGTCCCCGACACCCTGGATGAGCTGGTCAAGTTGCCGGGGGTGGGGCGCAAGACGGCCAACGTGATTCTTGGGCACGTGTACGACAAACCCGGCTTCGTCGTGGATACGCACGTGCGAAGACTCACCTTCAGGCTTGGGCTCACCTCGTCACAGGACCCCGACGAGATCGAGGAGGAGGTAGGTGCGCTCTTGCCGCCCCCCGAATGGACGCCGTTCTCGATGCGCCTGATCCTGCATGGACGGCAGGTGTGCTTTGCGCGGGATCCGCGCTGCGAGCTGTGTGCGATCGAGAAAGAGTGCCCCAGGATCGGTGTTTCTTCGCCGCGCAAAAGCGGTGCAGCAAAGGGGCGGCAGAGGCGTATTTGAACAGATCTTCCGACGTGCAATAATCTTTACGTCGAGCCACTGGTTCCCCAGGGCAGTCCCGTGAAACTTCGGCTGGAGGACATAACCGCCGAGGCGAAGGAAGCAACCTTCGCCGAGCCGGAAATGGAAATTAATCGGACGCTTGCGCAAGGTCCCGTGCGCGAATATCACGTGAACTCCCCAATCGCAGTTACGCTTTCTTATTATCGGGCCGGTACCGATCTGTTCTTCGCGGGCCAGCTCAAGGCGCAAACGGTCGCGACCTGTGCGCGCTGCGCGGAGGAGTTCGACAGCACGAATGAGCGGGCATTTCGGCTCGTAATGGCGCCCAAGTCGGTCGGGATGGAAACCGACCCGGGGCTGCGCGCCGATGACCTGGAGTTCTCGCTCTACGATGGCGACGAAATCGACCTCGGGCCGCTGGTACGCGAGCAGCTTCTACTGGCGCTGCCGACTCGACCGCTATGCAAAGACGATTGTCGCGGCCTGTGCGCGCATTGCGGAATCAATCTCAATCGCGGACAGTGCCAATGCCGCCCGCCGGCGCCCGATCCGCGTCTCGCAGTGTTGCGTTCGCTGAAAATCGTTCGCAACTGAAATCAATCCAACAGGAAGTAACGCCCATGCAAGCACCAAAGCGCCGTACCTCTCACTCCAAGAAGAACAAGCGCCGCGCCCACGACGCGCTGCGGCCGGTGAATCCCGGCACCTGTTCGAATTGCGGTGAGCCCGTGATGCCCCATCGCGTGTGCCGCCATTGCGGGTCATATCGCGGCCGCGAACTCGCGCAGGTCGAGGAATAACTCTCCCGAGGGAGTAAGCCGTGAGAGTCGCGCTTGACGCGATGGGCGGCGATCTCGCCCCGAAGGCCGCGGTAGAAGGCGGCATCCTGGCGGCTCGCGATTTCGGCATCGAGGTCATCCTGGTGGGTGATCGCGACGTCATCGCGCGCGAGCTCGCAGAGCATCCCACCGCCGGCCTGAAGATCCGCACCGAGCACGCACCCGAAGTGGTGTTGATGGACGATTCGCCGCTCGAATCGATCATCAACAAGCCCCAATCATCGCTGCACGTTGGGTTCGAGCTGGTGAAGAATCACGATGCGGACGCGTTCGTGAGCGCGGGGAACTCCGGCGCGATGATGGCGGCGGCGATGGTCATCCTGGGGAACTTGGGGCCGATCGACCGCCCCGCGATCGCATCGCCGGTGCCGACCGCGCAGGGCCTTGCGCTGCTGATCGATGCGGGCGCCAACACGGAGGTCAAGCCGGTCAACCTTGTGCAATTCGCGGTGATGGGCAGCGTCTATTGGCGGCGCATACGCAATATCTCGCGCCCGCGCGTGGGCATCCTGTCCAACGGCGAGGAGGTGTCGAAAGGCACCGACCTGACACGCGCAGCGGCGGCGACGCTGCGCCAGATGGGCTCGTACGTGAACTACGTTGGGTACGTCGAAGGGCGCGACATCAATCGCGGCAAGGTCGACGTTATTGTGACGGACGGCTTTACCGGCAACGTTGCGCTCAAGACGATGGAAGGGTTCGCATCGTTTATGCTCGGGAACCTGCGCGAGCTGTTCGGCGGAAGCTGGCCCGGACGCCTGGCGTACCTGCTGGTGCGCAAGCGGATGGCATCGATGCGCGAGAAGCTCGACCCGCACGAGACGGGCGGCGCTCCGCTGCTGGGGGTCAACGGCGTGGCGATTATCGCGCATGGCTCATCGAATGCGCGCGCGATACGCAACGCGGTGCGCGCGGCCGGCGACGAGGCGCTGGTAAATCACGTCAACGTCGAGATCGCGGAGATCCTCTCGCGTTCGCAGCCCGCGTCCGCGGCCAAGCCGGCAGGCAAGGGGTTTCGCGCGCTTTTCACCCGGATGCGCGAGCGCCTGCATCGCCATCCCAAGGACACGGACGTTTCCAGGGTGCCGGAGGGACATCTGGAGCCGCTTACCATCAATCATGTGGCGCAGCGCCCGCTGGAACGTCAGTGGACTGTAGAAGAGCGACCACCCACCAGCCAGGACAAAGCGCAAACCGGCGACCTGAAGGCCGCCACCGGAGACCTGAAAGTGGCGACCAACGGCGTGACGCCGCCGCATGACGCGGAGAAGCCGCAGAGCGAAGAGCCGTCCGAAGCGGCATCGAAAGCCATCAAACATGAACCGACCTGAAAGACTGGAGCATCGATGAAACTGGCATTTCTTTTTCCGGGGCAGGGATCGCAAAAGGTCGGAATGGGATCCGAGCTGGCGAAGAATTTTCCGGTTGCGCAGGCTACCTTTGCGGAAGCGAATGAGGCGCTCGGGTTTGATCTCACCAAGCTCTGCTTTGAAGGGCCCGAGGAACAGCTGCGGCTCACGATGAATACGCAGCCGGCAATCGTGGCGACGTCGATTGCCGCGTTGCGCGTGTATGAGCAGGAAGTCGGCAAGCCGCCGGAGCTGGCCGCGGGCCACAGCCTCGGCGAATACAGCGCCCTGGTGGCCGCGGGAGCAATCGAGTTCGGCGCGGCGCTGCGCGCGTTGCGCGAGCGCGGGCGACTGATGCAGGAAGCCTGTCCACCGGGTGAGGGTGCGATGGCGGCTCTGATCGGCCTCGACCTCGCGACGGTGACCGAGATTTGCCGCGAGGTGAGCGCTGACGGCGCGATCGCGGTCCCATCGAATCTCAATGCACCGGGGCAAATCGTGATCGCGGGTAATGCAGCCCCCGTGCGGCGTGCGCTGCAGATCGCGAAGGAGCGCGGCGCAGGCGCATCGCAGGAGCTGAACGTGAGCGCTCCCTTCCATTGCCCATTGATGGAGCCAGCCCGCAAGGGTATGGAGCCGGTTTTGAATGCGCTCAAGATGAGCCCGATGAAGTTCGGCGTGGTCGCGAACGTGACGGCTGAGGTTAATCGCGATTCCGGCAAGGTGGCAGCGCTTTTGACCGAACAGATCACCGCGCCGGTGAAGTGGGAAGATTCGATGAAGGCGATGATCTCGGCGGGAGTGACTGACGCGGTCGAATTCGGGGGACGGGTGCTGATGGGAATGATGCGGCGGACCGATCGCAATGTGAAGGTGAAGCCGCTGGAAGACCTGGCCTCGCTCAAGGCGGTCAAGGAATCAATCGGCGGGCAAGGCTGACTTGCTTGAAGCCCCCTAAGACCTTATGCTGCGCTGTTACTTGTCCGAGGCGATGCCAAAGGGATCAGTGGCGCATCAAGCCGCGGCGACGAATTCGCGTTTGGAAAAGCGGCTGTGGTGTGCCGCGGTGCCCAGGAGGAACTAAAGCACGATGGCTTCAGACATCGAAACCAAGGTTCGCGAGAAGATCAGCGAGCAGCTCGGGGTGGCGGCGGACGAGGTCAAGCCCGATTCTTCGTTCATCGAGGATTTGGGAGCAGACTCGCTCGACATCGTCGAACTCGTGATGGCGCTGGAAGAGGAATTCAACGTCGAGATTTCCGACGAAGATGCCGAGAAGATTCGCACCGTCAAAGACGTCGTCGCTTACATCGAGGCTCACAAGAGCTGAACTTCCGCTCGTCATTCCAGTTACATTTTGAGGCGCCCTCCCGGTGGTTTGGAGGGGCGCGCGCAGGGTGGCGTTGAGCGATGCGGTGTCCATTCTGCAAGCATCGCGATACCCGCGTTATCGATTCGCGCCTGTCGGGCGACGGCGACACGATCCGGCGCCGGCGGGCCTGTCCCAAATGCGATCGCCGCTTCACGACCTATGAGCGCGTCGAAGACACGATTCCGGTGGTGGTGAAGAAGGATGGGCGCCGGGAGCCATTCGATCGCGCCAAGATAATCGGCGGTCTCAAGCGCGCGTGCGAGAAGCGGCCGGTCTCGATCGAGACGATCGAGGCGATCGCGGACCGAATCGAGCGGCAGGCGGCGGAGAGCGGATCGAAAGAGATCCCGAGCTCCGACATCGGGACCGCGCTGATGAACGAGCTGCATTCGATCGACCAGGTCGCATACGTACGGTTTGCGTCGGTGTACCGGTCTTTCAAGGATATCGACGAGTTCATGCACGAGCTCGAAGACCTGATTCGCCTGCGCAAGGAAACCCCGCCGGGCGAGCAACGACCTCGCGACAAGAAGGGTGAGTCCCCAGCTTCCTGATGGGCGCGCGGCCGCGCGCAGCGAAATCGATCGCCGGTTCATGCGGCGGGCGCTGGCGCTGGCAGGCGCGCGCCTTGGCTTTACGACGCCGAACCCCAGCGTCGGATGCGTGCTGGTTCGCGGCGGCAAAATAGCAGGGCAGGGTGCGACCGGGGCAGGAGGACGTCCGCACGCGGAGACGGTTGCGATCGCGAAAGCGGGACGGAGAGCTCGCGGCGCGACTGCATATGTCACTTTCGAGCCTTGCGCACACACGGGCAAGACTCCGCCGTGTGCGCGGGCGTTGGTCGAAGCCGGCGTGGCGCGGGTGGTGGTCGGATGCCTGGATCCCTATCCGCCCGTTCGCGGGCGCGGAATTGCGATTCTGCGCAGAGCCGGAATCGCGGTGGAGACTGGTGTGCTGGAGGCCGAGTGCCGGCAGATGAACGAGGGGTTTATCACGCGCGTAACGCGCCGGCGTCCGTTTGGAATCCTGAAACTTGCGATGTCGCTCGATGGCAAAATCGCGGCGGCGAGTGGCGACTCGCAGTGGATCAGCTCGGAAGAGTCGCGCGCGATTGTCCATCGATGGCGCCGCGAGTGCGATGCCGTGATCGTCGGGGCAGGAACGGCTATCGCGGACAATCCGCGTCTGACCTGCCGAGTTGGCGGGGGAAGGGATCCGGTTCGGGTCGTGGTAGATGCGCGGTTGCGCCTGTCGCCGCGCGCCCTGATGTTCACCGAACGCTCGGCTGCGGGTGCGATACTGGTAACCACGCGAGCCAACCTCGCGCGCGCCCGCAAGCGCTACGCCAATGAAAGAGTCGAGGTGATAGCGTGCCCCGCTTCCGCGGGGCGAATCGACTTGCGCGCGATGATGATGGAATTCGGACGGCGCGGATGGTGCAAGGTCATGTTCGAAGGCGGGGCGCATCTGGCCGGTGCGGCGCTTCAATCGGGAATTGTCGATCGCCTCGCGCTCTTCGTTGCGCCCAAAGTCGTGGGTGCGGGACTATCGGCCATCGAGGGCCTGAACACGCGCCGGATTCGCGACTCGATTCGGATTGCCGACCTTTCGATCGCACGGACTGGTGGTGACGTTCTCCTGCAGGGACGTCCTTCGCGCTGACCGGAAGGTCCGCTGGTTACGCAAAATTGGCGGTGGTAATATCCCGTTCACGGGCAGGGCGAATGGCATCGCATCCGCTGGAAGAAGTCTTTCGACAAATACGTGACGGCCGGATGGCCGTGATGGTTGCCGAGGAACGCGATGACGCGGAAGGCGACCTCGTGATGGCGGCGGAGAAGATCACGCCCGATGACGTGAACTTCATGGTGCGCGAGGCCCGCGGCATCGTGTCGGTTGCGCTCACCGACAAGCGGATGCGCGACCTCGGTATTCCGGTGGCGCATTCCAGCGAGAACGGCATCGAAGTAACCGAACAGGCAGGAGCCTTGATCGATGCACGCGAAGGCGCGACCACGGGAATCTCCGCGGCCGATCGATCGCTGGTGATCCAGATCGTCGCGTCTCCCGAGTGCGGTCCGGGTGATATCGTGATGCCCGGGCACATCCTGCCGTTGATGTCGCTGAGTGGTGGCGTGATGATGCGGATGGGGCGTGCCGAAGGGGCGGTGGACCTGGTGCGCGCTGCAGGGCTGGATCCCGCGGCGGCGCTCTGCACGATACTCCGCGACGATGGCGAAGCGGCGAAGCTTCCTGAACTGCGCGAATTTGCCGCACAGCACGATCTGCCCCTGTGCTTCATCAAGGACCTCGTCGCGCATCGCTTGACCAACGAGATCCTGGTGCAACGGGTATCGGAAGCACCGTTCCGGCTGATCAAGGGCGATTTCAAGGCGGTGGTCTTCCACAACGTAGTCGATGGCCGGGAACATCTGGCGCTGGTCAAAGGCAACGTGGGCGGGGGTCGCCCGGCGCTGGTGCGGCTTCATTCGGAGTGCCTGACCGGAGACGTGTTCGGGTCGAAGCGATGCGATTGCGGAGAGCAACTCGAGCAATCGATCGATTTGATTCTGCAGGCGGAAGCGGGCGTGATTATCTACCTGCACCAGGAAGGGCGCGGAATCGGACTCGGCAACAAGATTCGCGCCTATGCCTTGCAGGACACCGGGCTGGATACCGTCGAAGCGAACCTGCAGCTCGGATTCGAGGAAGACCTGCGCGACTACGGAATCGGCGCACAGATCCTGCGCGACCTGGGCGTCGGCGAGGTCAAGCTGCTCACCAACAACCCGCACAAGATCGAGAGCCTGAAACGCTACGGCGTTAACGTCACGCGCGTCCCGCTGGAAGTGGCTCCGCACATGGTCAATATCGGTTACCTGCGAACCAAGAAAGAAAAGCTCGGACATTTGTTCTCCGAGCTGAAGCTGATTACCTGACGAGCGCGGCGGAGGCGGCCGCGTTTCTGCAAATCGAGACTGGCTGATGGGAATTCGTCATCAAGGGCGTGAACTCGCCCTCCAGGCGCTCTACCGGATGGACATCTGCGGGGGCCAATCGAACGAGGACCTGAGGGTCTTTTTCGAGAATTTCACTGCCGACGACTCGGCGCGGCGCTTCGCGATGAAATTGATCGACGGGGTCGCGGGCGAAATACCGAGCCTGGACAAGCAGATCGCCGACACGTTGGAGCATTGGTCGATCGCGCGGCTCTCGCGGGTCGATCACAACATCCTGCGCATGGCGCTGTTCGAGCTGCTGCGCATGGACGAAATTCCGACGCGGGTCACAATCGACGAAGCAATCGAGCTTGCCAAGGCATATGGCGATCAGGACTCGGGACGGTTCGTGAACGGGGTGCTGGACGAAATCGCGGGGCGCTTGAACCTGAAGCAGAAGGGTGAGCCGGCAAATGCATCGAAGGCCGACTAGCTACGTGCTGCGCGCGGTGCTGGCGGGATGGGCGATGCTGGCGATCACCGCCTGCGGCTACCATTTCGCCGCATCGGGATCGAACCTGCCGAGCGGCGCCGAGACCATCTACGTGGCCCGCTTCACGAATCGTACGCGCTCGACCGGAATCAATGATGTGTTCATGCGGTATCTAAAGGACGAGATCGCGCTGCATCATCGCTTGCGGCTGGTGGACAGCCCTTCGGATGCCGACCTGCAACTGAACGGCGAAATCCTGGCGATCACGCCGATACCATCGTCATTCAACTCGGTCCTGGAGCCAACGATCTATAACCAGTCGATCACGGTGTCGGCGCAGCTCAAGGACCTGCGCACCAACAAGCTGATCTGGAGCACCAGCTCGATGGGCAACCTCCAGCACGATCCGGTCGTGGCGCAGGCGGTGGTCCCCACGCTGCCGACCTTTGTGCAGGGAAATTTGCGCGGCTCCGATGTCGCGAAGATGCAGGACATGCAGGTCGCGACGACGCAGGGGGCGTTGGGGCAGGACACGATGATGCAGAACGTGGCGAAGAACCTGTACGCATCGATGGCTGAAGGCTTCTGATTGCGGAGTTGGTGCGGGGCGGGGGATGCCGGTCGACAATGCACTCGGATTTTTGCGGAGCCTGGAGAGCAATCGGCCGCTCGCAGACAGCATCGTCGTGTTTGGACCGCACGGGTTCCTGCGCGAGACCGTCGTCAGCACCGTAGCCGCCCATCTTATCGCCCGGAAATTCCAATATCGATCATTCCAGGTGGGTGCGGGCGGTGATTTCGCGCCAGCGCTTGACGAGCTCGGCGCCGCGGATCTGTTCGCGGCCAGGCGGGTGGTGGTTTGCCGGGTGCTCAAATCGCATCGCGATCGCGCAGGTGGCGAGGAGCCGGCCGAAGACGAGGAAGCGACGCCATCGCGTGCGGCCTCAGCCGGCGGCGAGGCCGCTCTGGCCGAGGCCATCGAGAATGGCACGGCGCCGAATCATTTCGTGCTCGTCTATGAGCGCGACAACGTTCCAGCTTGCATCCGCAAGGCTGCAGAGCGATCGAGCGCGCTGGTTGGCTGCCTGCGACCTTTCGATAACCAGATCCCGGATTACGTGCGGAGCTTCGCGCGGCTCCGAAGCCTGAAGCTGTCGGCAGACGGCGCGATCTTCCTTGCGGATCGGTACGCGGGCGATTTGGCCGCGATTGCGAACGCGCTCGACAAGGCGGCGGTTTCCCACGAGGGAGACAAAGCGCTGGGGCCCGACGATTTCGGCGAGCCGGGGTCGCGCAGGATGCCGGATATTTTCGAAATCGCCGACAGTGTGGCTCGCGGGCGCGGAGCGGGCGCGCTGGGTCAGATCGACCGCGCGCTCGCATTCGGGCGCGACCCAATCGAAATACTGGCGGTCGAGGTGATCCCGGTAATGCGCCGGATGATGATCGCGGCATCGATGCTGGCGCGGCGGCGCGGACCCGGCGAGATTGCTGCGGCCATAGGCGGGTCGCCGACCAGCGGACTGGTGACCCGCGCCCTCGATGGTGCGCGGCGGTTCGGGCTGGAACGGCTGCGCAAGACCTATGCGCGCGCGACGCAGCTCGACGCGGATTTCAAAAACGGAAATACCAAGGAGCGCGAACAAGCGCTGGGCGCGCTGCTGCTGGATCTGATGGGATAAAAAGGCTCGCCGAAGAGACGGCTATGCCTTCTTGGCGGCTTTGTGCAGCCGGGAACTCAGGCGCGCGATCTGGCGGCGAGCGGTGTTGCGATGCAGCGTCTTGCTGCTGGCGGCCTTCTGCAGCGCGCGGCTGGCCTGGCGCAGCTTCTCGGCGGCAGCGGAATCGCCGGTGGCGATCGCATCGGCGGCGATTTTCACGGCATTGCGAACGCGCGATTTGATCGCGCGGTTGCGTTCCTGGCGTTTGAGGTTCTGTCGATGGCGCTTCTGCGCCGACGGATGAACGGGAATATGCGGCATGACCCACGCACGCTAACAGCGGGGAAAATACGGGTCAATATGCGCGAGGCAATCAGTCCTGCTCCTCGAATTGGCGGGCCCCCGCCGGAATTGTGACGCCCGGGAGCTTGCGTGAAACCCAGATGTGAATCGCCGTCGAGATATCGACGCGATCGTCGAGGGAGCCGGCCTTCAGCGATACGACATCACCGCCGTGGACCTGGTGCCACACGCGAGAGCCGCAATTGATGCAGAAGAAGCAGTCCATTTTCCTTCCGATGTCGGTCGGACGTGTCCAGGCCTTTGGCGTTCCCTGCGTTACCTTGAACGCAGCCAGAGGCACGCGGAGCGACATTCCGAATGCCGACGCGGATTGCTTCTGGCATTCGCGGCAGTGGCAGACATAGAGGGCGATGGGTCGTCCGCTGAATTCGTAGCGAAGATGACCGCACTGACAGCTTCCGGTTGGCATCACGAACCTCTAGCGAAAAGGAGGAGGAACCTACAGTCGGGAGATTCCATTCAGTCCCTTTCGTGCTCAAGCGATTTCTTTGCTTCCTGCCAGAGTGATTCCAGTTGAGCGGGCGACATTTTCGTGAGTTTCAGGCCGCGCTCGGCCGAGATACGTTCGACTTCGCCGAAGCGGGCTACGAACTTTTCGCAGCTTTGGCGCAGCGTCTGTTCGGCGTCGCGGCCGAGGAAGCGCGGCAGGTTTGCGACCGCCAGCATCATGTCGCCGACTTCCTCGGCTGCGGCGGACTGGTCTCCGGAATTGAGCGCGTGCTCGACTTCATCGAGCTCCTCGCGAATCTTGGCGAGAACCTCACGCGGGTCCTGCCAATCCATCCCGAGCCGGCGCGCCTTGACGCCCAGCTTCTCGGCGCGCATCAGCGAGGGCAGGGTGCGTCCGGTCTTCTCGAGCGACGAGCGCTTTTTGGGCTTTTTCTTTTCGCGATCCTTGATCCTTTCCCAAAGCTCCAGAACCTCGTCGATGGTGGTGGCCTTCGACTCTCCGTAGACATGAGGATGCCGCCTGACGAGCTTCTGAGCCGCATCTTCCATCAATTTTGAGATCGCAGGTCCGTCGGCTTCGGAGGCAATGGTGGCGGTGAATAGAGCCTGTACGATGAGGTCGCCAAGTTCTTCCGCGATGTCGGCGGGGTGCCCGGACGCGATCGCGTCGACCACCTCATACGCTTCCTCCAGCAGATGGCGCGAGGTATCGCCGAGCTTCTGCTCGCGATCCCAGGGGCACTTCTCGCGCAGCTCGCGGATGGTCGCGATCAGCCGTGCGAAAGATTCATGGTCGTCGCGTTGGCCGGATCGTTTGGGCATCCGGCCGTACTACCTGGCCATCAGGATCGGCGACAGAACCTTCGAGTCCAGGAATTCCGTTAGGTCCTGGAGGCCGTCGGCGGTTATTTCGTGGCCGCAGTCGTACTCGCGATAGGTGAGCGGCACGCGCAACTCGCGCAAGGTTTCCACCGAGCTGCGTGCGCGCGCGATTTCGATCATGTCGTCGGCACGCCCGTGCTGAACCATCGTCGGGAGGCGCTCCAGGGCATCGCGATCGGCGATGGTGTCGCCCAGTTCCGGTGGAAACCAGGTCGAGAGCGCGACGAGCGCCGCGTACTTCGCCGGGTTCGCAAGTGCGAGCCGGTAGGACATGACACCGCCCTGGCTGAAACCGAGGATCACGAGCTTGCGGCGATTGACGGGATAGCGCTCGATTGCCGTATCGATGAACCTGGATGCCGCCGAGACCGATTCCTCGATCGCGTCGCGATCGGGAGGACTGCCCATCCGGATCGGGAACCATCCGTAGCCGCGTGTGGGCCCGATGGGAACCTCGAGCGGCCCCTGGGGAGCGATGACCATGAAGCGCCCCTCGGCGACATAGGGAGCCAGTCCGATCAGGTCCAGGGCGTTGGCGCCCCAGCCGTGCATCGCGATGATCGTAGGGTGGGGGCCATCGCCGGCCGGCTCCCAAACAGTATGAATCAGGTCCATGCGAGTGTCCTCCGCACCGTTCCTACGGCATCATAGTCGCCCCGTACGCGGCGCCGCCAGCGACCACTGCAAGTGTTAATCACACCTTGCTAGTCCGCTATGTTAGATGGGCGCCGGTTCGGCGCAGTGTCTGATCAAGGGAACCAGCTTCTTTGAAAATCGAGATGGTAGTCCTGCCGTGATGCTCCCCAGGATTCGGCGGGCGCTGCAGCCTTCGAAAACGACGCGCCAACAGATCGCGTTGGTCGCCATCCTGGCGATGCTATGCCTTGGCGCCGATGCGCCGGCGCCGACCGGGCCGAACGGGATGTTCGTGGGGGCGCTCGCTGGCGCCATCCTGCTGGCGATAGTCGCGGTGGCCTTCGCGCGGCTTCTGCTGCCATTGAGAAATGATCCCGAGTCGGGGCTCGATTCCGCGCTGATAACGTTGGGGGCGCTCGCCGCGGTCAAGATCGCGCTGGTGCCGTTTTTTCCGGGGTTCGGCGCCGACGTCGGAAGTTACCAGGCGTGGGCGCTTCAAATCGCGACCCAGGGTCCGGCGCATACGTACCAGGAGGGATACTTCCTCGACTATCCACCCGGGTATTTGTACGGGCTGTGGGTCGCCGGCTTGTTCGCCAGGCTGGTCAACGCGTCGGGCGAGACGCTGCGGGTTATCGCCGAGAGCCCGGCCATCGTGGCGGACTTCTTCCTGGCGGCGGCGATGTTTGCGTTCGTGCGCAGGGCCGGTCGCGCGAGTATCGCATTCACGGCGGCCCTGATGGTCGCGCTCAACCCCGCGTTTCTGTTTGACACGGTGGTGTGGGGGCAGAGCGACTCGGTGCTGAGCTTCACGATGCTGCTGAGCGTGATCGCTCTGCTGGATGAGCAATACGACCTCTGTTGGGCGCTGGCCGCCATCTCGGTCCTCATCAAGCCGCAGGGTCTGATGCTGGTGCCGGTGCTCGGATGGTGGACGATGCTGGAGACCGACGTGTGGCGATGGGTTCGCTGCGGCGTGGTCGCGCTGCTCGTCTTCATCATCGG
>Ga0335083_10006409_pt1 | contig 14693 bp, 10 predicted proteins | sample Lox_Sample_42_FD_206716 | JGI IMG/M metagenome (GOLD analysis project Ga0335083, IMG submission 206716) | Soil microbial communities from Loxahatchee National Wildlife Refuge, Florida, United States - Lox_Sample_4.2 | ecosystem: Environmental > Terrestrial > Soil > Wetlands | place: USA...
CAGTGAACAGATCGCCCTGCTCAAGGGGGAGGAGCGGGAGATCGAACGCGCGGGCCGCGTGTTCGGCGAGGTCTTCGCGACCGTCCAGAGGATCATCCGGGTGCGGACCGTCCTCAACACGTTCCTGCAGTTCTACACTCAGATCTCGGCGATCATCCCCTATGTGGTCGTCGCGCCTTTCTATTTCGTGGTGAAGAACGTCGACTTCGGCCGCTTCAGCCAGGCTGCCGACGCTTTTAGCAACGTCAACACCGCGATGAACTTCTTTGTCGATCGGTACACGGGTCTTGCGAGCTTCAGCGCAACGCTTGCGCGGTTGACGTCATTCGAGGAGGCTTTCGCGCGGGCGAGCGAGGCAGAGAAGGGGCGAGGCATCGCCGTCGCAGCCGCAGAAGGGCCGATCCTGTCGACCCCGGATCTCGAGCTGGCTCTGCCGAACGGGCGCAAGCTCGCGCGTGTCGGCGATCTCGCGCTGATCCCCCAGGAGCCCACGCTCGTCGTCGGCCCCTCGGGGGTGGGGAAGTCCACCCTGTTTCGGGCGATCGCGGGATTGTGGCCCTTCGGCGGGGGCGCGGTCCTGCAGCCGCCCTACGCCAAGCTGATGCTGTTGCCGCAGCGGCCCTATATTCCGATCGGGCCGCTGCGCGACGCGCTCGCCTATCCGGCCTCGCCCACGTCCTTCCCGGAAGACCTGCTGCGCGAGACCCTGGCCAAGGTCGGCCTAGGGGCTTTCTCGGGCCGCCTGGACGAAAGCGACAACTGGCAGATGCGGATGTCAGGCGGCGAGCAGCAGCGCCTGGCGGTGGCGCGGGCGCTGCTGGCGAAGCCGGACTGGCTGTTCCTCGACGAAGCGACCGCGTCGCTGGACGAGAGGAGCGAGGCGGACCTCTACCGCGTCATTGCGGATAGGCTGCCGAAGACGACGGTCGTTTCGATCGGCCACCGGTCGACGCTGAACGCGTTCCACAAGCGGCGCATCGCTTTTGAGCCGAGAGACGGCGCGCCCGCGACCGTCGCGAGCGCAGCCGAAGCCGTGAGCTCATAGCGACCGGGCGAGACGCATCGAGCCGCGCGGTCCCTTGATCACGAGATCGCCGTTGACGAGGTCCCAGGTGGGATTTCCGGTCAGGTTCGAAAGGAACCCGAACTCGATCGCCATGACGTCCTTCGGGCATTGTTTCCTGGTGAGCGCGAACGGTCCGACCAGGAGATGCTGGTCCTTCACCGGGTAAAGGGTCGCCGACCAGGAGTTGCACCCGGTGAAGCCGGAGCCGCGCAAATTGCCGTCGATCATCAGGCTGGCGTCGACGCCGCTTGGCACCGACTTGCCGTTCAGCTCCCTCAAGGACCAAGTCTGATCGAGCGGGAAGTTCTTCTGCAGCGGCGGAAGCGGCTTCGGCGGTCCCTTTTCCTCTTCCGACTGCGGGCCTCCGCCGGCGAAAGCCGCGCCGATCATGCAGAAAGCCGCGACGCCGGCGGCCGCAGCCAATAACGGTTTCAGCATTGCGATATCGAACCCCTGACAAGGGAGACTCTCCTCCCGCCATTTTCGCTTTATCGAACGGTCTATCGCCGCGCAATTCCCGGGTCATGGACCGAGAGCGTGCGCTTTTTGTGGCTGTCCTCGCGCCCTTGAAAAGGCGACTTTTTCGCCCCAGATGTGACTTGCGGCGTACAACCGGAGCCGCAAGCGGCAGGCGCCGCCACCACGGGGCGCTTTCCGCCATATCGCTCAAGAGAAGAGGATGTGACCATGTTGAACTACGATTTGTCTCCGTTTTACCGGTCGACGGTTGGCTTTGACCGGCTCTTCGCCATGCTCGACAAGGAGGTCGGCGCCGACCAGAACGCGCCAAGCTACCCGCCCTACAACATCGAGCGGACCGGCGACAACGCTTACCGCATCACGCTGGCGGTCGCGGGCTTCAGCGACAAGGAGCTTTCCGTCGAGTCCCGCGAGAACACTTTGACCATCCGCGGGGCCAAGGAGGCGAGCGCCGAGAAGCGCGACGTCCTCTATCAGGGCATCGCGGCCCGCGCCTTCGAGCGCCGGTTCCAGCTCGCCGACCACGTCGTCGTGACGGGCGCGACGAGCGAGAACGGCCTGCTGCATGTCGATCTTGTGCGCGAGATCCCCGAGGCGCAGAAGCCACGGACGATCCCAATCGGCTCCGCAAAGGCGGAGCAGACGATCAAGGCGCAGCCCGTGAAGCAGGCGGCGTAAGTTTCAAAGACGGGCTTTCGGCTAGGGCGCCCGCGGGGGCGCCCTTTTTCTTGGCCTATTCGAGCGGATTGACCGGAACGTCGTTGGGCTTCGACTTCTCGTCCGCCTTCGCCGCCGGCGCCGAGGCGGCCGCGGTGGGCGAAGCTGCAGGCGGCGCGCTCTTCCGGGCCTCGGCCGTCGGGGCGGCGGGCGATGGCGCCGGGGCGGCCTGCGGCGCGGCGGTTGGCGTCTCCGGCTTGTCCGGCTCTTTGGCCGCCTCGGCCGGCGTCGCCGGCTCGGGCGCCGCGTTCGGAGGACTGGCGGCCGTCGGCTGAGAACGCTCCGGCTCGGTCCGCTTGCTGACCTCCGTCGCTGGCCTCTGCTTCGTCCTCGAATGCGAATGGCGGGAGCGCGGGGGCGCGGCCGGTTCCTCCTGCGGTTGACCGTAGGCGTAGCCAGGCTGGGCGAGGAAGTCCTGTTTCGGCGGCGGCCCGAGCGGCGGCGGCCCATCGAACTCGCCGCCCCGCACTACATATCCGCCCCCCGGACGGGCGACGAAACGCTGCAAAATTTCGCCGCTCCAGGCGTCGATGACGAGCCGCTGGCGTCCGCCGTCTCCGCCTTGGACGTCGGCAAGGTAGACGGTGTCCCGGCGCTTGAGCGGCCCGATCAGAGAGTAGCCGTTGGCGCGCAGGCGCTCGGCGATCTCCAGCCGCGGCGCCGCTCCCGGCAGCAACTGCGCCTCCGCCGCCGTGCCCATGAAGACGGCGGCGAGCGCCGCCAGCGCCATGCGCGGCCCGAGCCGCCGCCGCTGCTTTCGAATTGAGGCAATCATGTCGCTCGCGCTCCTCAATTTCCCGAAGCGTAGTCTGCCGCGCCAAATGCGGCGGGCTTACGGCGCTTGTGCGGCGATGGTGTCGGCCTGTGCGCATAGCCCGACGAGCGTGTCGATCTCGGCGGGCTCGGTTTCGAAGGAGGTCACGAGCCGGACCAGGGTCTCGCCGTTGCGCGGCGCGACGTCGGAGGCGATTGCGCGGGTGCTCCACTCGTAGAACTTGACCCCCGCCTCGCGCCAGCGGGAGACGGTCGGCTCGGGGACGACGGCGAAGACCTCGTTCGCCTCGATGGGCCACGCGATCCTCACTCCGGGGAGTTTCGCGAGCGCGGCGCTGAGGCGGCGCGAAGCGGCGTTGGCGCGCTCGGCGAGGCGAAGCCAGAGGCCGCCCTTCAGGTAGGCCTCCATCTGCGCGCCCAAAAAGCGCCCCTTGGAGAGGGTGTGCCCCGCGCGCTTCCGCCGGTATTCGAAATCGGCGGCGCGCGCGGAATCGAAGAATACGACCGCTTCGCAGGCGAGCGCGCCGTTCTTCGTCGCCCCGAATGAAAGCGCGTCGACCCCGGCCCGCCAGGTCAACTCGGCAGGCGCGAGCCCGAGCGAGACGAGCGCGTTGGCGAACCGCGCGCCGTCCATGTGGACGCAGACGCCCGCCGCATGAGCGATGTCGGCAAGCTCCGCGATCTCGTCCAAATGATAAACCGTCCCCGCCTCCGTGGCCTGCGAAAGCGACAGCGCGCCCGGCTGGCAGGACTTGACGAGCCCGCGCGGGAAGCGAGCGAGCGTCTCGGCGAGCGCGCTGGCCGTCACCTTGCCGCCCTCGCCGGGGATGCCGACCAGTTTGGCGCCGCCGGAGTAGAATTCCGGCGCGCCGCACTCGTCGTCGTGGATATGCGCCTCCTCGTGGCAGAAAATGGCCTCCCAGGGCTTCGCGAGCGCGGAGAGCGCGAGCGCGTTCGCCGCCGTCCCGGTGGGCACGAGAAACGCGGCGACTTTCTTTTCGAAGACCTCGGCGAGGCTCGCCTCGGCCCGGCGGGTATAGTCGTCCGCCCCGTAGGCGGGCGCGTTGACCCGGCAGGAGGCTGCGATCGCCTCGAGAATGTCGGGCGCGACGCCCGCGCCGTTGTCGCTTGCGAAGTTCATGCGCTTCCGCCTCGGCTCGTGAAGACTTGAATAGCTTGCCTTACCGGCTGGCGGCCTGGCAATTGCATGAGCCTTCGCGAGGAGGTCCTCAAAAATAGCGTCGCCTCCGCTTGTGTCGATCATTCATTTCTGGCATGGTCAAAGATAGGACAGTTGTGCTGACCATTTTTCATGCGCCCGAGGTTACGGCTTGGGCGGGAAGCGGCTCACTCAGGGGCGAAAAGCGTTGTCGTTTCGAGCGACGAAACCGGATCGAAAACCGTCCGACGCGTAAAGCCCGTTGGCTGCGCGGATCGCGGCCGCCTTGCCCAACAGACGTTTTCACAAACTAGAGAGAGACAGCGAGCCAAGGGCCGGACTGTCCGGGGAGCGGAAAGATGAGCGCCAGAAACCACCCAGCCCTGCCCGAGAACAATATCGCCCCGGTTTGCATCCCCGCAGGCGTCGATCCGCTCATGCCAGAGGCCCACGGGCTCTACCTTCCGTCGAAGGAGCGCGATTCTTGCGGTGTCGGCTTCGTGGCCGACATGCAGAACCGCAAGTCGCACGACATCCTCGAGAAGGGTCTGCAAATCCTCGTCAACCTCGACCATCGCGGCGCAGTCGGCGCCGACCCGATGCTCGGCGACGGCTGCGGCGTGCTCACGCAAATCCCGCACGCATTCTTCGCGCCAGAGTGCCGCAGGCTCGGCTTCGAGCTTCCCGAGTCTGGCCGTTACGCCATCGGCCAATTCTTCATGCCGCGCGAGGAGACCGCTCGAAGAAAGGTGCGCGCGATCGTCGAGGAGGTCGTGGCCTCCGAGGGGCAGACGCTGCTCGGCTGGCGGGACGTGCCGGTCGACAACTCTGAGCTTGGCGAGCGCGTCAAGGCGGTCGAGCCGGTGACGCAGCAGATTTTCATCGGCCGCGCCGCCAATCTCGCGACCGAGGACGACTTCGAGCGGCGTCTCTACATCATCCGCAAGGTCGTCTCGAACCGCGTCTACGAGAGCGGCGGGCGCGAACTCGCTGAATATTACCCCGTGTCGATGTCGGCGCGGACCATCGTCTACAAGGGCATGGTGCTGGTGCGCCAGCTGGCCCCCTATTACCGGGACCTTCTGGACCCGCGTTTCGAGACTGCGCTGGCGCTTGTCCACCAGCGCTTCGCCACAAACACCTTCCCGTCCTGGCGCCTCGCTCACCCGTACCGGATGGTCGCGCACAACGGCGAGATCAACACGCTGCGCGGCAACGTGAACTGGATGGCGGCGCGCCAGGCGAGCGTCGATTCCGAGCTCTTCGGCAACGACATCTCCAAGCTCTGGCCGATCTCCTACGAGGGCCAGTCGGACACGGCCTGCTTCGACAACGCGCTCGAGTTCCTCGTCCAAGGCGGCTACTCGCTCAGTCACGCCATGATGATGCTTATCCCAGAGGCGTGGGCGGGCAATCGGCTCATGGAGCAGGAGCGGCGCGACTTCTACGAGTATCACGCTGCGCTCATGGAGCCTTGGGACGGCCCGGCGGCGGTCGCCTTCACCGACGGACGTCAGATCGGCGCGACCCTCGACCGCAACGGCCTTCGGCCCGCGCGCTACTTCGTGACCGACGACGACCTCGTCGTGCTCGCGTCCGAAATGGGCGTCCTGCCCGTCCCTGAGGAGAGGATCGTCGCCAAATGGCGCCTGCAGCCGGGCAAGATGCTGCTCGTCGATCTTAACGAGCATCGCATCGTCTCGGACGCCGAGATCAAGAAGAGTTTGTCGCGCACCCACCCGTATCGCAGGTGGCTCGAGGCCTCGCAGATTGTGCTCGAGGACCTCAATCCCGTCGAGCCGCGCGCGCCGCGCGCCGACGTGTCGCTGCTCGATCGCCAGCAGGCCTTCGGGTACACCCAGGAGGACCTCGCCTTCCTTCTGTCGCCGATGGCGACGACAGGGCAGGAGGCGGTCGGCTCGATGGGGACGGATACGCCGATCTCGGCGCTATCGTCGAAGTCGAAGCTCCTCTACACCTATTTCAAGCAGAACTTCGCGCAGGTGACGAACCCGCCGATCGACCCGATCCGCGAGGAGCTCGTCATGAGCCTCGTCTCGTTCATCGGGCCGCGGCCGAACCTGTTCGACCCCGTCGGCAGCGCGCGCCGGAAGCGGCTCGAAGTGCGCCAGCCGATCCTCACCAACGAGGACCTCGAGAAGATCCGCTGCATCGGCCATTTCGAGGACACGTTCGACACCAAGACGCTCGACATCACCTACGCCGTCGAGAAGGGGGCGTGCGGGATGGACGAGGCGCTGCGACGCCTCTGCGAGCGCGCGGAAGCCGCCGTCCACGGGCGCTACAACATCATCATCCTGTCCGACCGGATGGTCGGGCCGGATCGGATTCCGATTCCGGCGCTGCTTGCGACGGCGGCGGTCCATCATCACCTTATCCGCAAGGGGTTGCGCACCTCGGTCGGGCTCGTCGTCGAGACCGGTGAAGCGCGCGAAATCCACCACTTCTGCTGTCTCGCCGGCTACGGCGCCGAGGCGATCAACCCGTATCTCGCTTTCGAGACGCTGACCGCGATGGCCACGGACCTGCCTGAGCCGATCAGCGATCACGAGGTCGTCAAGCGCTTCATCAAGTCGATCGACAAGGGCATCCTGAAGGTCATGTCCAAGATGGGCATCTCGACCTATCAGTCCTATTGCGGCGCGCAGATCTTCGACGCCGTCGGCCTCTCACGCGCCTTCGTCGACGAGTTTTTCTTTGGGACCGCAACCACGATCGAAGGCGCGGGGCTCGCCGAAATCGCCGAGGAGACGCAGCGCCGGCACGCCGACGCGTTCGGCGACTCGCCGGTCTTGAAGACGGCGCTCGATGTCGGCGGCGAGTACGCCTATCGCATCCGCGGCGAAGCGCACAACTGGACGCCGCAGACGGTCTCGCTGCTCCAGCACGCGGTCCGCGGCAACGCGCGCGACCGGTACGACGCCTTCGCCAAGACGCTCAACGAGCAGAGCGAACAGTTCCTCACGATCCGCGGCCTCTTCCGCATCAAGACGGCGGAGGAGGACGGGCGCGCGCCTGTGCCGATCGAGGAGGTTGAGCCGGCCGCTGAAATCGTCAAGCGCTTCTCGACCGGGGCCATGTCCTTCGGCTCGATCTCGCGCGAGGCGCACACGACGCTCGCCATCGCCATGAACCGCATCGGCGGCAAGTCGAACACCGGCGAAGGCGGCGAGGAGACGGATCGGTTCAAGCGGCTGCCGAACGGCGATTCGATGCGGAGCGCAATCAAGCAGGTCGCCTCCGGCCGGTTCGGCGTCACGGCCGAGTATCTCGTCAACTCAGACATGATGCAGATCAAGATGGCGCAGGGCGCCAAGCCCGGCGAGGGCGGCCAATTGCCCGGCCACAAGGTCGACGCGGTCATCGCCAAGGTGCGCCATTCGACGCAAGGGGTGGGGCTCATCTCGCCGCCGCCGCATCACGACATCTACTCGATCGAGGATTTGAAGCAGCTTGTTTACGATTTGAAGAACGTTAACCCTCAAGCGCAGGTGTCGGTGAAGCTGGTGTCGGAGGTGGGCGTCGGCACGGTCGCGGCCGGGGTCGCCAAGTGCAAGGCCGACCACGTCACCATCTCCGGCTTCGAGGGGGGCACGGGCGCCTCTCCGCTGACCTCGATCAAGCACGCGGGCAGCCCTTGGGAGATCGGGCTTGCCGAGACGCATCAGACGCTGGTTATGAATGGCCTCAGATCGCGCATCGCCGTCCAGGTCGACGGCGGCGTCCGCACCGGGCGCGACGTCATCATTGGGGCGCTCCTCGGCGCGGACGAGTTCGGCTTCGCGACCGCCCCGCTCATCGCGGCCGGTTGCATCATGATGCGCAAGTGCCATCTGAACACCTGCCCGGTCGGCGTCGCGACGCAGGACCCGGTCTTGCGCAAGCGCTTCGTCGGCAAGCCCGAGCACGTGATCAACTACTTCTTCTTCGTCGCCGGGGAAGTGCGCGAGCTGATGGCAGAGCTTGGGTACCGCAGGTTCGACGAGATGATCGGTCAGCGGCAGATGCTGGACCGCGCAAAACTCGTCGAGCACGCCAAGGCGCAGGGGCTCGACTTCTCAAAACTCTTCCACAAGCCGGCACCCTGGTCAGGCGATACGATCTATCGCAGCGTCGGGCAGGACCACGGGATCGAGCATGTGCTCGACCGCCGCCTCATCGCCGAGACGAAGGATGCAATCGAGTGGAGCAAGCACGTCCGGCTCGATCTTTCCATCCGCAATTCCGACCGTTCGACCGGCGCCATGCTCTCGGGCGAGATCGCCAAGCGCTACGGCCACGCGGGCCTGCGTGACGAGGCGATCCATGTCAAGTTCAAGGGCACCGCCGGCCAGAGTTTCGGCGCGTTCCTCGCCAAGGGCGTCACGCTCGAGCTCGAGGGCGACGCCAACGACTACGTCGGCAAGGGCCTCTCGGGCGGGCGCATCGTCGTCTATCCGGCGCGCGAGGCGGTGCAGATCAAGCCCGAGGAGTCGATCATCGTCGGCAACACGGTGCTGTACGGCGCCATTTCCGGCGAATGCTACTTCCGCGGCGTCGCCGGCGAGCGCTTCGCCGTCCGCAACTCGGGCGCGATCGCCGTCGTCGAGGGCGTCGGCGACCACGGCTGCGAATACATGACCGGCGGCGTCGTCGTCGTCATCGGCCAGACCGGACGCAATTTCGCGGCCGGCATGTCGGGCGGCATCGCTTACGTGCTCGACGAGGACGGGACCTTCGCTCATCGCTGCAACCTCTCCATGGTCGAACTCGAGCCGGTCGCGGCGGAAGAGGAGATGATGGTGCGTCACCTGCACTCGGGCGGCGACCTCGAGTCGCATGGCCGCGTGGACGTGATGCGCGACATGAGCCGGTTCGACGCCGAGCGCCTGCATCAGCTCGTCATCAATCATGCCCGCGCGACGAGCTCGGCGCGCGCGCGACATCTGTTGGAGAACTGGGACGCCTATCTGCCCAAGTTCCGCAAGGTGATGCCGGTCGAGTACCGGCGCGCGCTGGCTGAGCTTGCAGCGCAGAACAACCGCGCGATGCTGGCGGCGGGGGAGTGAGGCGAGCTCGGTGAGACAGGAAACTCTCGGAGACCGCGCCGTTGTCGTCTTCAGGGGCGACAGGGTAGAGGAGCGCGACGATCATTCTCATCCGGGCTTGACCATCGGCTACCGCAAAGACGGAAAGATCGTTCGGCTGGAGTTCCTGAACCCTCGCAAGCGCGCCGGAACCGATCAGGTGCTCATCGTCGAGCGCTACGATCCGGAAGCGGACGCCCTCGATGGCGCTCTCGATGAGGGGGCTTGGTATGACACCGAGGAAAGTCCGCTCGGGTTCCTGATTGATTTCGACTCGGAGCATCGCATCGTCGCCCTCGAGTTCTTGGGCGCGTCGAAACTCTTTCCGCAAGCCGCCTTGGCGCGGCTCAATCGCGCGGCGTAAAGGCGGTTTCTCGAGATGGGCAAGGTGACGGGATTTCTGGAGATTGACCGGATGGACCGGCGCTATGCGCCGGCCTCCGACCGCATCCGCCACTACCGCGAGTTCCTCATTCCCTTGAGCGAAGAGGCGACGCGCGGCCAGGCGGCGCGCTGCATGAACTGCGGCATCCCCTATTGTCACAACGGCTGCCCGGTCAACAACCAAATCCCGGATTGGAACGACCTGGTCTATCGCGGCGACTGGGAGGAGGCCGCGCGCAACCTCCACTCGACCAACAATTTCCCGGAGATCACCGGCCGCGTCTGCCCCGCGCCCTGTGAGGCCTCTTGCACGCTCAATCTCCAGGAGACTCCGGTCACCATCAAGACGATCGAATGCGCGATCTCGGATCGCGCTTTCGCCGAGGGCTGGGTCAGGCCCGAGCCGCCTGCGCGGCGGACGGGCAAGAAGATCGCCGTCGTCGGCTCGGGTCCCGCGGGCCTCGCCTGCGCGCAGCAGCTCGCGCGCGCCGGCCATGAGGTCCACGTCTACGAGAAGCACGCCAAGCCCGGCGGGCTGCTGCGCTACGGCATTCCCGATTTCAAGCTCGAGAAGAAGCATGTGGAACGGCGGGTCGAGCAGATGGCCGCCGAGGGAGTCGTCTTCCACTTGAACGCCCATGTCGGGGTGACGCTGACCGGCCAGAGCCTCATCGACGAATTCGACGCGGTCGCGCTCGCCGGCGGCGCCGAGGCGTCGCGCGATCTGCCCGCGCCGGGCCGCGAGCTTTCCGGTGTCCATTTCGCCATGGAGTTTTTGCCGCAGCAGAACCGTCGGGTCTCGGGCGAGCCGGTCGGCACCAACGAGCCCATCCTCGCCGGCGGCAAGCATGTCGTCGTCATCGGCGGCGGCGACACCGGCTCGGACTGCATCGGCACCTCGATCCGTCAGGGCGCGCTCAAAGTGACGCAGCTTGAAATCCTGCCGATGCCGCCCAAGCAGGAGGACAAGCTCGTCACCTGGCCGAACTGGCCCTTGAAGCTGCGCACGTCCTCGAGCCACGAGGAAGGAGCGGAGCGCGAGTTCGCGGTGACGACGATGGCGTTCGAGGGCGAGAACGGCGTTGTGACCGGGCTCAGGTGCGCGCGCGTTGACGAGAAGCTGAAGCCGATCCCGGGCGCCGAATTCACATTGAAGGCCGACCTCGTGCTCCTCGCGATGGGCTTCGTCTCGCCGGCCAGGGAGGGGCTGCTGGAGGAGCTGGGCGTCAAGCTCGACCCGCGCGGCAATGTCGCCGCCGATACGGTCGGCTACGCCTCCTCGCGCGAAAAAGTGTTCGCGTGCGGCGACATGCGGCGCGGGCAGTCGCTCGTCGTGTGGGCGATCCGCGAGGGGCGGCAGTGCGCCGCGGCGATCGACCAGGCGCTGATGGGCGCAACGACGCTACCGAGGTAGACGCAGGACGCCTGAAGCTCAGGCCGTAATCCGCTCTTCCGCGGGCGACGGCTCGCGCAGAACGTAGCCGCGGCCCCAGACGGTCTCGATATAGTTGCGGCCGCTCGAGGCGATCGCGAGCTTCTTGCGCAATTTGCAGATGAAGACGTCGATGATCTTGAGCTCCGGCTCGTCCATGCCGCCGTAGAGGTGGTTCAAGAACATCTCTTTCGTCAGCGTCGTGCCTTTGCGGAGCGAGAGCAGCTCCAGCATCTGGTATTCCTTGCCCGTCAGATGCACCCGGGCGCCGTCGATCTCCACGGTCTTCTGGTCGAGATTCACGACGAGGTCGCCGGTGATGATGACCGACTGGGCGTGGCCCTTCGAGCGCCGCACGATGGCGTGGATGCGGGCGACAAGCTCGTCCTTGTGGAAGGGCTTGGTGAGGTAGTCGTCGGCGCCGTGGCCGAGGCCTTTGACCTTATCCTCGATGCCGGCCATGCCGGAGAGGATGAGGATCGGCGTCTTGATCTTGGTCACGCGCAGCGTGCGCAACACCTCGTAGCCGGACATGTCGGGCAGATTGAGGTCGAGAAGGATGATGTCGTAGTCGTAGAGCTTCCCGAGGTCGATCCCCTCTTCGCCCAGGTCGGTCACGTAGACGTTGAAGTTCTCCGACTTCAGCATGAGCTCGATGCTCTGCGCGGTCGCGGCATCGTCCTCGATCAACAGCACCCGCATTTCAGGCTCCCCGCCTCGATCCTTGCTTCCGTGACCGCGCTTTCACGCTGTCACGCCCTGCCCAGCCTGCGCGACGCATTCAACTGATTCGATTTGAGAGTGGCGGGCAATGGTTAACAAAACCTGATTTCATCGCGCAAGCCCCATTCACTCTCGCCGCTCGTTATCAACAAGACGCTGAAAATTTTGATGAAAACACTCCCTAAACTTTTAACGTTCCGCATTAACCGAGTCTCGTATGAGACTCGCCCGATCCAGCGTTCCGCGCCTGTCCTTGTGAGCGCCAGAAAAGATCTGGCGCTCCCATCTCTTAAGGGAGCAACGACATCCCGGAGGTGATTGTTAACGATGCGCGTAAATGAATTGCTAATGCTCGGGGCTTTTCCACGGCGATTTCGCGAGGGGTTGCCGCGAGTGGACGGCTTATTCGCTCGCCTCTGACGCGGGCGAGGCCGGTAAGGAAGGAGAAACCTTCATTCGGCATCCTCAATCACGTCTCGTGGTCGTCTGCCCGGGGGCGGCGACGTCCCCCGTCAATTGAGTTTGTGGAGCGTTCATATGAAGTCGCGGGACACCCTGATGCGCCTGAAGCGGTTCCAGCTCGAGGAGAAGCGCCGCCGCGTGCGCCAGATCGAGACGATGCTCGCCGAGTTCGCGCGCATGTCCGCCGAGCTCGACCGCGAGATCGCCAACGAGGAAAAGCGCGCCGGCATATCCGACCCGCGTCATTTCGCCTATCCGACCTACGCGCGCGCCGCGTCGGTGCGGCGCGATAACCTCAAAAGCTCGATCGCCGAACTCGAGGCGCAGATCGAGGAGGCGCGCGCCGCACGGGAGGCGGCCGAGGCCGAGCTCGTCAAGTTCGAGGCGATGGAGATCCGCGACAAGACGGGCGACCATCCGCCGGAGGCGATGGCAAGGGCCTGAAGCGCGCCGGCCGGCGCCGCGAGGGACGGCGGGATAGACGGCTTTAGCTTTAGCGCCAGAAAGGCGTGTCCCCCTTGAGCGCATCCCACGGCTTGCGGAACTTTCGTCTGGCTTCGGCGCTCCCGGCTTCGGCAGCCTGCGCCAGCGCGCCGACGGGCGGCGCGAGCTCGATATGCTGCGACCCCGTCAGCTCTTCCGCGAGCCTCATCGCCACAGCGGCGTCGTTGACGGCGCCCTGCGCCTTCAAGACCCGCTTGAGACCTTTGACGTAGGCCTTGATCGCCTTGCCCGGGTAGAGCGCGGCGAGAAACTCGACGCCGTAGCGGAGCTTCTTCAGCGACTTGCGCAGCGGATGAAGACCGGCGGCCGGCGAGTTCGCGTGAATGTGCCGGCCGCGCTTCTCCGCCTTCTTGAGAAGCCGGTCGAGAAGATCGGCCGCAAGGTCCTTGAGTTGGCGCTGAAGGCGCTCGTCGCCGAGCGCTTGGCGATCCTCGGACCACGCCGCCAGACCCAGAACGAGCGACGTGAGCGAGGGCTCGTTCAGCGCGCGCTCGCTTTCCACATGCGCGGCCGCCGCTCGCTTTTCTGCGGGCTCGCGCAGCATTTCGATGAGGCCGCCGTTGGCCGACCGCTTCGCGGCGTCAGGCAGAACCTTACTCAAGAACACGTCCCAGTCGCGGGCTTCCCCGATGACGCGGCCGAGCGTCCGGAGCTCGGCGTCGAACAGGCCCGTCGCGTGCGGTGCGAGAAGCGGGCGGAACAGTTGCATCGCGGACCTTAAGCGGCGTATGGCGATGCGCGTCTGATGGATCCCCTCCGCCTCGCCGGCCAAGGCGGCGGCGCGGTTCGCCAGCAGGTGACCAAGAGCGTTCGCGACGATGAGGCGCAACGCGTCGGCGCCGGCGACGTTCGGCTCGAGTTCAACATCTTCGGCCTTTATGGCCTGGGGCGAGCCGCCATATCTCAGCCGGTACCCGCGCGCCGCCTTGCTCTCCGCCTCGATCCGGAGCGGCACGGACGCGTGCAACGCGAGCGCCAGCCGATAGAGCGCGGCCTCGTTTCCCTCGCGCAGCTCAAGCTCAAGCTCGCGGACCGGGGCTCTTCTGCCGTCCGCCTCGATCGATCCCACGTCAAGCGCCGCCTCGACAGCGCTTTCGTCAATTTGGATGAGGCGCGTCGTTCTGACAATGTCCGAGACGGCAACCGGACGGAGTTGAGTCTCGGCGCCGGCCGGAAGCGCGTTGGCAATGGGCGTCCCCGACGCAAGCGCAAGCGCAAGATCGGGTTCGTCCGATGTGAGCGGCTGTTCCCATTCGCCGCGCGAGGCGGCGGCGCCGTTCGTGGACCTCGACTTGACGGTCTGGACGCGCTTCTCGCCGTCGCTCCTCACCCTGAGGCTGAGGCCGCTGCGCGCCAGGTCACAGTCGGCGGTGTCGAAATAAGTGGAGACGAGCCGTCGAGTAACCGGGGCGCTCGCCGTCGGCGGCCTGAATTCGGGAAGCCTCGCGAGGCGGCGCGCCGCGTCGGGCGAAAGGATGAACTTGAGTTCAATCTCGATCGGCTGTCCTTCCCGGTTAACCATCGCCCTCCGCCGCTCGCGCTCAAACCCGATAACGCCGGCTATAGAGCGCTTGATCCGTCGCGACGAGCTTCACCGCTCAGCCGCGCCCGAGGCGCCGCGAGTCGGATGGAAAGGCCGGCGGGATCCCGGTCGCGCACGATCTGCCCTCCGAGCTGGCTCGTCACCGCGAGGCGTCTTCGGACGATTTCAGAAAAACCACTATTCCCGCCAACTGAGGCGAGGCGCTTTGCAGCCGGAGGAAACACATTCCTAAGCCGGGCTCGGCCCCGCCGGCTAAAACCCACTTCCAGACTAGATGTGACGTTGTTGGTCCTGGCAGGAAAGAATAAGGTTTCGGAACATCGCCTGCAAGGCGGGCATTGCGCCAAACGGAGGGAAGCAAT
>Ga0335083_10006411_pt1 | contig 14693 bp, 9 predicted proteins | sample Lox_Sample_42_FD_206716 | JGI IMG/M metagenome (GOLD analysis project Ga0335083, IMG submission 206716) | Soil microbial communities from Loxahatchee National Wildlife Refuge, Florida, United States - Lox_Sample_4.2 | ecosystem: Environmental > Terrestrial > Soil > Wetlands | place: USA: Florida...
CGCGGCGGCCCGACCGCGTCGATCACGCACTACGTGATCGGCGACGACACCGTGCACGACAACGGCACCGGCCTCACGTGGGAGCGCAACGCGAGCGAGGATCTACTGCCGTTCGACGGCGCGACCGAATACTGCGCATCACTCGCCCTCGAAGGCCACGACGACTGGCGCGTGCCCGGCCTCGGCGAGCTCGCGACCTTGGTCGCTTGGGACCACTCGACCATCGAGCTCGACCTCGACACTTTTCCGGACTCGGTCGTCGCCGACTTCAGATTCTGGTCGGCGGGCTCTTGGGAGCTCGACTTCTTCGGCGCCGAGATCCACAGGAACGACGGCGGCACGGCGCGCCCTCGCTGCGTGCGCTGAATTCCCGTCGCCGTTCGCGTGGAGAGAGAGGGCGCAGCCGTGCCGCGCCGCGCGAGAAGAGACCCGCCGTCGAGGTTCGGCGCGCGGGCGAATGCCGCGCCAAGCCGAAAGTTGAACGCCTCTCACGTGCACTGCACTAGCGCCCGAACGCAATGCACGTTAGGAGTGCTAACGAAGGCAGGTGCGACGGGGCTCTGGGAGCGGTTCCGGTCGCTCACTCCCAATCTGCCCGCGCGCCGTATTCACTGATATGGTCCGCGCCGGTGAACTTCTTCCGCCTCTCCGGCGGTCGCCGTGCGCTTCGCGCGCTCGTGGCCGGCGTCCTCGCAGCGATGGCGTGTTCGACGCCGGCGTATCACTTCGTTCCGGAAGAGCAAAACCACTGCTCGAATCAGGTGACCGACACCGAGCTCGGTGAATCCGACGTCGATTGCGGCGGCGCCGACTGCCACGGCTGCGCCTACGGCGCCCACTGCGCCACGTCGAGCGACTGCGCTCAGGGTCAGTGCATCATGTCCGTCTGTCAGGAGCCGGGCTGCGCGAATCAGGCGCTCGACGGCGACGAGACCGGCGTCGATTGCGGCGGCACGACCTGTCCCGCCTGTCGGGACGGCCAGCCGTGCCTCGTCGGGACCGATTGCGAAAGCAAGGTGTGCGGCCCCGACGGGCTCTGCGCGCCGGTGAGCTGTACCGACGGGGTGCGCAACGGCGACGAGCTCGACGTGGATTGCGGCGGTTCGGTCTGCGACGGCTGTCCGATCGGCTCGCCTTGCGGCGTGGCGGGCGATTGTCAGAGCGGCCTCTGCGCCGACAACGGCACGTGCGCCCTCAATTGCTCGCGAGGCACGGCCGAGTGCGACGGCGACCTCAGCGTGCCGTGCGAGACGAACCTGCTCACCTCGAGCCAAAGCTGCGGCATGTGCGGCAAGGCGTGCGAGCTCCCGCACGCGAACTCGAGCTGCGTCGGCGGCGCCTGCCAAATCGACACCTGCACCGACCCGTGGATCCGCTGCAACACCGACGACAGCGACGGTTGCGAGGTGAACGCCAGCACCGACGTGATGAACTGCGGCGGCTGCGGCATGGTGTGCCCGGCCCTGCACGGCACGCCGTCGTGCGTCGATTCGACGTGCGCCATCGTCTGCGACGAAGGCTTCGGCGACTGCGACCACGACCCGCTGACCGGCTGCGAGGCCTCGATCACCGACGTCGACAACTGCGGGGAATGCGGCAAAAAGTGCCCGTCGAGCGCCGGCGAGCCGTTCTGCGTCGACGGCAAGTGCGGCGTCAGCACCTGCGACGCCGGCAAGGGCGACTGCGACGGCGATCAAATCTGCGAGACGGATCTCGACACCGACCCCGACAATTGCGGCCGTTGTGGTCACGTGTGCAGCGTCGCGAACGGCACGACCGACTGCGTCGACGGCACGTGCGTCGTTTCGACGTGCGACGACGGCTGGGACAACTGCGACGCGAGCGACGACGACGGCGGCTATTCGACCGGCTGCGAGACGAACGTCGCGAGCGACACCAAGAACTGCGGCGGGTGCGGCCAGCGCTGCGACATGGTCGCGAACGCCACGGGCACCTGTCAGGGCGGCAGTTGCGCCCTCGTCTGCAGCGCCGGCTTCGAGGACTGCGACGGTCACGTCGCGAACGGCTGCGAGACGGACACGACGAGCGATCCGAAGCACTGCGGCGGCTGCAACAACCCGTGCAGCGTGCCGAACGCGAACGCCGCGTGCCAAGACTCGGCGTGCGTCATCGACTCGTGCCTGCCAAACTTCGACGATTGCACCGCGGCGGCCGGCTGCGAAACCGACATTTCGAGCAACGTGCAGCACTGCGGCGATTGCACGAGCACCTGCTCGAAGGCGGGCGCGACGGCGGCGGCGTGCAGCGGCGGCCAGTGCGGGGCGCCGAGCTGCGACGCCGCGCACGGCAACTGCGACGGAAAAAACGCGAACGGCTGCGAAGCGGACGTGACCAAGCCGACTCAATGCGGCGCCTGCAACGTCGCCTGCGGCACCGCCACGCCGAATTGCGTCCTTTCGGGCAACGCGTACGGCTGCCAGGCCCAGATCACGATCGCAAACTCCCAGCCGTACCCGAACGCGGAGACGGCCGGAGCCACGCTCACCTTCCAGGCGACGCCGCACGCCGGCCAAAATCGCCTGATCCTCCTCGCGATTGCCGCCGAGAGTCAGGGCAACGGTCTCGCCGGTGCGCGCCCGGACACGGTGACCTGGGGCGGCAAGGCCATGACGGCGGGGCCGTCCCAGGTCGGCACGAACGACACGTGGAGCCCCGACGAGTTCATCTATTACCTCGCGCTCGGTGACTCGGCGACCGACGAAGCCGCGGTCCAGGTGACGATCGACGGCTCGGTCGCGCCGGCGGAGACGGCCATTTTGATGCAAGAGCTCCAGCTGAACGGCGTGAGCCAGACGACGCCGATCACCGCGTCCGCCGGCGGCTACCTCGGGACCGCCACCGCCGAAGCGCCGGACCCCTCCGTCATCTCGCTGAACCTCGCCGTCAGCGTGAGCGGCTCGCTCATCTACAGCCTCATGTCCGCCGAGTCGATGGACGGCGGCACCTGCACGCCGAACACGCCGTCCGCCGCCTGTCCGAGCTGGTCGGTGAGCCCGTCGACGAACCTCACGGCCACGGAAACGCTGGCGCTCGCCCCGGTCAACATCTCGGGCACGCCGATGCGCGCGTTCGGCATGGTGGTGAGCGGCGCGTCGGCCGGCTTGCCCGCCACCGGCACTTACGCCCCGAGCTGGAGCATCCCGGCCTCCGGCCGCATGACGCACCTCGCGGTGGCCGTCGCACCGGCGCACTCCCCCTGAGCCGCCGCGTTCCACGCGACCGTCAATTCAGGGTCGGTGCGTCCCAGTCGACCCAGTCGGACTCGTCGAGCGAGCCGTCGGCGCCGACCACGATTTTCCCGGGCGGAGCACCGGAGTGCTTCAAGAACGCGCTCAAACTCTGAACGAGCATGTCCGTGTATTCGGTCTTGTACGAACAGTGCGCCGTGTCGGCCACGTCGGAGTGGTAACTCACGTTCTGCTCGACGCCGAGCGCCTTGTAAATTTCGGAACCGGCGACGGTCGCCATGTAACCGGCGGGCGCGCCCATCTGCGTTTGATGCGGGTTCTCGAGCACGAGCAAGCCGCGCGGAGCGATGACGCCGATGAGCGCGTGGGTGTCGATCGGGAGCTTCACCACGTTCGAGGTGTCGTTCGCGTAGACGAACGGGGCGAAGTTGTCGCTGAGCCAATTGAGGCCGTTGTAGTTGTAGTCGGTGCGCTCGGCACCGGAGAGCTTGTCCATGATGCGGAGCGCCGGGTCGCCGCCCGTGCTCGGCTCCTGCGGGATCGTGAGCGCGATGCGGTCGTCGAACACGCCGATGACGAACGCGCCCTTGCCGAAGCGCGAACAGCCCGTGACGCCGACGCCGGTCAAATCGAACAGGCTCGTGCCCGATTGCTGCAGCACGTCGAGCAGGCGGCTCGCGCCCCAAGCCCACGCCATGAGAAGCCCCGCCTGATCGGTGCCGCCGTAGATGTCGTAGTACTTTCCGGCGTTCGGCTTGCCGCGTGAGGCCATGGCGGTGCCCTCCTTGCCGAGATCGTAGTTGTTGTAATAGATGACGGCGACGCCCTGATCCGTAATGCGACTCTCCCCGAGCGTCAGGCTACCCGACGTTCCGACGTTGATGAGCACCGGATACGGCGCGTGCCCAGTGGACGGCAGCACGACCGAAACACTGAAGTCGATCGCCTTCCCCTTCGCCTCGACGTGCACGCTGACGCTCTTGTCGCTGACGGTGCCGCTCACGAGGTCGGGCTTCGGCTTCGCGCCGAACACGTACTTTTCCGCTTGCGCCCGGATCTCGGCGCGGCGGCAGTGCCAATCGGCGGTGCTCGCGACGCGCGTGCCGTCGAGCTTCGTGAAGGGATCGGGGAGCTTCGTGATTTGCTTGGTGAGGGTGCTCGAGTCGGGTACCTCGCCGACGACGCAATCGGCGCTCTGATCCTCGACCAGGGTCGTGGTGCCGCCCACGCCTGCCGCGCCTCCGGCGCCCGCGCCGGCGCCCGCTCCGCCCATGAGGGTGGACCCGCCCGCACCCGCCGCCGGCGCGCCGCCGACGGCACCGCCGCCGCCACGCGCGCCCGCACCTCCGGCGCCGGAAGCCGCCGGCACACCGCCGGAACCGCTCGCACCCGGCGCGCCGCCCGCGCCGCCCCGGATTGCAGCGCCCGCGCTCCCGCCGGTTCCCGAAGTGCCGCCCGTCGTGTTCGTCTGCGTGCCGCCCGTCGCGCCGTTGCCCGCGGACGCCGTGCCGCCGCCCGAGCCCGAAGTCCCTCCGGTGCCGGCTTCGGTGCCGCCGCCCGGAAGGTCATTCTTGGTCGAGCAGCCCGCGGCCATGCCGAGGCACGCCGCGACGACGAGCGCCGAGCGCACGTGGTGCATTCGCAATCTCCTTGGTCCGATTCGAACGGAACGACTCCGAATCGTTCCGAACAGCGAGGCACCTTATCAGACACGCGGCGAGACCGTATGTCCGCAATCGGTCACGATGACACGTTGGCGCACGACGGCTATTTTACGTCTTGCCGGAAGTTCGCATTACCGGTCGCGAACTCGACGTGATCGGCAAATCAGTGCTTCTCGAACACGAGCACGCGCCGATTGAGGCCGTCAGTCACGACGAGCGCGGCGCCGGCGAAGGCGACGCCGGTCGGGAATGCGAGCGTGCGGGCGGTCGGCGCGCTGCCGTCTTTGCCGGACTGAGCGTCGTCGTTGGCGGCGCCGCGCTTGAAGTTGCTCTGGCCGAAAACGAGGTCGGCCGCGGCGCCGTTGCTCGCGGGAAACGAGCTCCAACCGAGCACGCGGTGATGCCCCGAGTCGGCGACGAACAGCATGTCCCCCGTGTACGCGAGCGCGCTCGGACGCTCGAGGCCGGTGGCGGTCACGTCGTCGCGGGCGCTGCCGAAGTCGGTCTGGCCGAGCACGAAATCGGCGGGAGCGCCGTTTTGCGTCGGGAAATCGGCCCACACGAGGACGCGGTTGTTCTCGCGGTCGGCGACGAGGAGTTCTTTCCCGTCACTCCAGACGTCGGTCGGGCCCTTGAGCGTGCTCGCGGTGCGCAGGCCTTCCGTCCCGTTGCCGAGCGAGTCGTTCGCGACGCACGAGGTCATCGTCCCCTGCCCCAACGCGACGTCGGCCGCCACGCCGTACCCCGTGGGCACGGCGTTCCACACGAGCACGCGATTGTTCGCGCGATCGGCGACGAGCAGCTTGCCTTCGACGATGAACGCGCTCGCGGGCGAGTGCAGCAGCGTGGCGGAGCAGCCGCTCGCCGGCGTCGCGTCGGGCCAGCCGACGACGACGCTCGCCTCGGAGCCGCTCGCCGAGCTCACGGACGTGAGCAGGACGCGATGGTTGCCCGAGTCCGCGATGGCGAGCGTGACGCCGTCGGTGTGGAGCGCTTGCGGCTGGTACAGCCCGGCGAGCGACGTGCCGGCCCCGCTCGTCGCCATGGAGGCTTGCCCCAAAACGAGCTTCGCGGCGGCGCCGTTCCCCGCCGGGAGCGACGAGTAGCCGAGCACGCGCTCCGAATACGTGTCGGGCACGAACAAGCGCTTTCCGTCGAACGCCGCGCTCCCGCTCGCGTAGTCGAGCACGGTCGGGCCGAGCTTCGACGGCTTCGCGTTGCTCACGAAGTCCTTTTGACCGATGACGACGTCGGCGTTTTGGAAGGACGAGAAGACCGGCGGCGTCACCGAACCCGTACCGCCGGTGCCGCCGGAGCCACCCGTGCCGCTCGAGGTGCCGCCGGTGCCGCCGCCGGTGCCACCGGTACCGCCTTGGTTTGCCGTCCCGCCGCTGCCGCCCTTGCCGCTCGTCCCGCCGACGTCGCCGAGCGAGCTCCCGGCCTCGCCGGATTCACCCGCGCTCGCACTCGTGCCGCCGGAGCTCGCGCCGGCACGCCCGCCTTCGGCCGCCGTCCCCGCCGCGCCCGCCGTATTCGCTTTCTTGCCGGCGGCGCCCGCGGCGCCCGGGGGCGGCGCCTGGTTTGCCTTGTGCGAGCCGCCGCACGCAACCGCCACGACGAACCACGAGAACCAGAGTGCTCTCATTGGTACACCGTGCAAGGGCCGCTCCCGGAGGGCCGACAGGGTTCTACCGTGAATTCGTCCAGCACGAGGTTCGACGGGTTGTGGCCCCAGTCGAGGACCTGACAATCGAGCTCCAAGCTGCCGTTCGCGGGGATCGAGAGGTACCAGCCGGCGGGCGTGTACGTCTGCGGACCGACGCGGGCGCTCTGCGTCACCGAGTCCACCATCACGTCGCCCACGTCGAAGTGATCGTCGGGCGAGCCGGCGTACGGAACGAAGCAATGAATCCCGCCGGCTTCGTCTCCGACGGGCGCGGTGATCCACGTCGCGAGGGCCGAGTCGGTGAACTGAAACGAGCGCGCGACGCTGTCTTCGTTTTTGAAGACCGCGACGTACTCTTGATACAGCCAGCCCAGATTGCTGCACTCGGTGGTGCCGTCAAGGAGGCTCGAAACGGGCGTCGCGAGCGCGCTCGGACCGTTCGATTGCAGGCAATCGGGATACAGCGTGAGTGAGCCGCTCGGCGCCGGACGCGGGACGTCGGTCGGGACGGTCCAGCCGGCGAAACCGAGACCGGTCGCGATGTTCACCGAGTTCGCGAGCGACGTGTCGGGCGTTTCACCGAAGTAGCCCTGGAGCGACTGGGCATCGACGTACAAGACGCCGCCGTCGTAGGCGAGCTCGGTGTGTCCGTCGGGCGTGGGACGAAAATCGAACCAGGTGGGCGACGCGGCGAGCTCCGCGAAGCCGTTCGCGTCGACGGCGAGGTACGTGTCGTTCACGGCGAGCGCGTAGCGGTCGGGCTCGTCCGGGCCGAACGGCACGCGCGTGAAGAGCGCGACGTCGCCCGTGCCCGCGGCCGCGAACGGGTGGGTGTCGGCGGCGCGGACGGGCGCACTCGCTTGGTTCGGCAAGTCGATGGTGAGCGAAACGACGCTCGGGTCGCTGCCGTCGGGAACGACGCTGAACGCCGACGACCCCGACCCCTGCCCGTTTGCGCCGCCCGCGAGCGCGAACGAGTCGGCGGCCGTTTCGTCGGCGAGCGTCGCGGCGTTGCGCGGCAGGAACGGCAGCGCTTGGTCGGCGGTCGCGTCACGGCCGCGCACGGTCCAGCTCGACGCGGCACCGGCCGTGACGTTTCGCTTCAATTGACGCGCGACGTGCACGCTGCAGGACGAGCCGATTTTGAAACCCTGCCCCGCGCCGTACGGGCGCACGTACGCGAAACCGTCCGTCGCTTGCGCGCTCGCGCAGCTCGGAATGCCGGCTCGAAGCACCGCGTCCGGCGTGTCGTAATAACTCGATGCGGTGCTCTGGAGTTCATCGCCGAGCGTCACGGCGACCTGATTCGAGTCGTGAACGGAAGGCGTGAATGCCTGCGCGTTGTCGACGATCGAAACCGAATACGTGGACACTTCCGCGCGCACGCCTTCGAGGCGCTCGACGACGGCGTCGGCGAGGCCGCCCGCGGAAGCGTCGTAGGTCGTGGGCTGCCCGCTCGTGACGTACGTGTCGGTGGCGTGCAGAAACGCGATTTCTTGGTCGTGAAGCTGGTTCAAGAAGTCGTGCGGCGTCGTGGTCAGCGCGGTCGCGAGCGCGTCCGGTTTGCCGAGCACGGAGTAGGCGGTGCGGATCAACCCGAGCGCCAGACGCTCGGTGAGCGAGAACTGGATGAAGTGGCTCGCGAGGCGCTCGTACGGCACGCCCGGCTTCAGCACGCGCGCGAGCGGCAGATACGCGCCTTCGACTTGGCCCGCGGCGTTCCCGACGATGGCGGCGTCGATGGCCGCGAAGTCGTCCATCACCGAGCCGCAGTCGCCGCTCCCCGGGGAAAGTCCCGTGATCTCTCCCGCGTACGCGAGGAGCGCGCTGTCGGTGGCCTCGGTTCCCGGAGATCCCGCCGCTCGTTCGACGGCGGCCGCGCAGTTCAAAATCCCCGTCTGCGCGCTCGCCATGCTCGCGCTCGCGCTCTGAAACGCCGTCGCGTCGCTCCCCGCGGGCAATGCGGCGACGAGGTTCACGTCGTCGCTCGTGAGATCGGCGACGGCGGCCGTCAGCGCGTCGAGCTCCGCCACGGCGCGCGTGAGCTCGGCGTCGCCGTTCGTCCCGAGCCCCACCGCTTCGAAGAGACCGAGGGCGGTGCCGGTCGACACGCCGCCGCCCGGATCCCCGACCGTGCCGCTCGCGAGGTCCGCAAGCAACGCGCTGCCGGACTTACCGGGCTGAGCCTGCACGCTCGCTGCGACGAGCAGCGCGACGGCGGCCGGCGGCAAGCAGCATTTCTTCATCCTTCGACCCGATTTGCGGTCGAAATTTTAGGTCTCACGCCGGCGCCGTCACGTCAAGGCGTCAGAGCCCTGGGCAAGCGTTCGCGGGGCCGAGCGGCGAGGCATTCCAGCAGCCGTCGATGTCGCACGCCGTGGAGAGGCAGGTCGTGAAGGCGTTTTCGTCCGACTCGTCGAGCATCATCACATCCGGCCCGATCGCGCTGAGCTCGTCCGTCGAGCAGTCCACCGAGCCGTTCAAGCCGCAGGTGCAGACCGCCGCCGCGACGCCGTGATCGGCCGCCGTCGCCTGCGTGTGCACGACGTTCGACATGCAATCACCGGCGTTCGACGGATCGCCCGGCGTCTGACAAGCGTCGAGCTTCAGGCAATCGAAGATGGCCTTCACGACCGCGGTGCGACCCGTTTTGCAAAAGGGCCGGTACGCGTCGTAAACACAGAGCCGGGGCGCGCCGGGTTGCTCCGCGTCGCACGCCGCGTGCACCGCGTCGACCGACGCCTCGCAGGCGACCACGTCCGCCTCCGCGGGCGCGCCGGCGCCGCCCGCGTCGCCGCTCGCGCCGCTCGTCCCGGCGCCCGCGCCTCCGCCGCCGGACTCCATGCCGCCCGCCGCCGCGCCGCCGGACTCCGCCCCACCCGCGCCGGCACCGCCCGGCGCGTTCTGCTCGCCCGCGTCGCCGCTGATGCCGACGCTGCCGCCGCCCGAGTGACCGGCGCTGCTCTTCGTGCCGCCGGAGCCGTTCCCCGCGTGGCTGCCGCCGGCGCCACCCGCGCCGCCGCCGCTCTTGCCGCTCCCCCCTTTGCCGCTGGTTGCCGCGCTACCGCCCGCATTGCCGCCGGATTCGTCGTCATCGCCACAACCCACGAGGGTGCCGACCGCGACGGCAACCAAAGCGACCGCCAATCCACCTTTGATACTCGAGCTCATGCTTCCTCCCGATTGCTCCAAACCCGCGAGCAAGTCGCGGGCCACCGAACCCATCTTCCTCGAAATGCGGGTCCCGCGCCAGCTCTTGACCGGACGGAGCGAGGCGCGCGCGACATCCGTGTCAGGGACCCGAGGGCCGGACCGCGATTGCGAGACCGTTAGATGCTGGTTAGCTTGCGCTGCCATGGAAAAATTGGAGATCGGCGTCGACACGTTCGGCGACCGCACGCGGGGCGCGGACGGCGCGCTCTTGTCGCACGCCGAGGTCATCCGTCACGTCGTGGAACAGGCGGAATTGGCCGACCGCGTGGGGCTCGCGTTCATCGGCGTGGGCGAGCACCACCGCGACGATTTCGCCGTCTCGGCGCCGGAGGTCGTGCTCGCGGCGATTGCGAGCCGCACGCAGCGGATCCGGCTCGGTTCGGCCGTCACCGTGCTGAGCTCCGACGATCCCATCCGCGTCTTCCAGCGTTTCTCGACGCTCGACGCCGTCTCGAACGGCCGGGCCGAGGTGATCCTCGGGCGCGGCTCGTTCACGGAGTCGTTTCCGCTCTTCGGTTTCGATCTCGCGCGCTACGAGGAGCTCTTCGAGGACAAGCTCGACCTCTTCGCCAAGGTGCGCGCCGGCACGCCGGTGACCTGGTCGGGCTCCACGCGCGGACCGTTGACGAATCAAGCCGTGTACCCGCCGATCGAGCACGGCTTGCTGCGCACGTGGATTGGCGTCGGCGGGAGCCCGCAATCGGTCGTGCGCGCGGCGCATTACGGCTTCGATCTCATGCTCGCCATCATCGGCGGTGACCCGGCGCGGTTTTCACCCTTCGTGGCACTTTACGAGGAGGCGCTCACCAAATTCGGCTTCGGCAAGCGTCCGATCGGCGTGCATTCGCCCGGTCACGTCGCCGAGACGGACGAGCGGGCGCGCGAGGAGCTCTGGCCGCACTTTCTCGCCCAGCGCACGAAGATCGGGGCCGAGCGCGGTTGGTCGCCGCCGACGCGGGCGCAGTTCGAGCACGAGGCGGGGCCGCACGGCGCGCTCTTCGTCGGCGCGCCCGAGACGGTCGCGCAAAAGATTGCCGCGACCGCGCGCACCCTGTCGCTCTCGCGCTTCGATCTCAAATACAGTAACGGTCCGATGCCGCACGAACAGATGCTGACGAGCATCGAGCTCATCGGCACGAAGGTGGTGCCCCGCGTGCACGAGCTCCTCGCCGCGGACGGCGCGCCGAAGCACGCCGAGCTCGCGGCGCCGGTCTGAGCGCGGCGGCGAACGCCGCGTCGGGCGGCTTACTTTCGCCTCTTCGCGGGCGCGGCGCGGCGCATTTCTTGAGGGGCGGGGCGCGGCGCGGCGGCCCGGTGCGGCGCGGGAACGCCGGCGGGGTGCGGCTCGGCGGCGGCGCGCGGTGCGGCGGCCGGAGCGGGCGTGCCGGCGGGATGAGCGCCGTTCCAGCCCGCGCCGGGGCGCGTGGCGTTCGGTGCGTACGCCGGACCGGGCGCGCGCTGTTCGGCGGCTGACGGCTCTTTCTGAAAGCGTGTGACGGGTTCGCTCGGACGCGCGGCGCCGGCTTGCACGGTGTTCGCGGGACGCATGCCGCCCGCCGGGGCGGGGGCCGGCGTGCGCTCGAGCGCGTGCTCGCGAGCGACTTCGGGCCGGTAGGTGTTCGCGTTCGGCGCGGAGCGCCAGGCGTCGTGATGCTCGGCGCGCCAGGCCTGCGGCGCCGCGGACGGGCGCGCGCTGTACGCGGGCGGCGGCCGATGCTCGGGCGTGTACGCGACGTACTCGCGCCTACCGGCCGGACCCGCCCAGTACGAGCGGTAATAGACGACGCGACCGCCCACGTATTCGTAGCGCGGCCCGACGTAGACGTAGCCGACCGGCGGATCCGCCCAATAGCCGTCGATCCACACCCAATCGCCTCCGTACCAAGTCCAATAGCCGTTCGCCCACACGTAGTTCGGGGCGGGCGGCGGCGGCGCCGTCTCGGGGATCGGATCGGGGGGCGGCGTGGCGGCGTCGACGGCGCCTTCCTCGGATTCGCTGACGGGCGCGACCGCCGCGTCGGCCGGAGCGGGCGGCGGCGGTTCGGGCGCGGCGGCCACGGGCACGGGCGGCGGCGGCTCGGGCGGTGCCGCGGGTTGGGTGTAGACGACGCAACCCGTCATGGCGACGGCGAGACTCAACGCAGGCGACATCAGCAGGGAACGACGCATAAAGTCCTCTCCATTCTGCGAGCTCGCGGAACGCTCACGCTATACGGATTTGCAGGCGCCGCAACCTTATTTCACCACGCGCCGCTTTGTCGATCACGACGCGCGGCCGCGGCCATGAGTGCTGACGTGAACAAGGCGCGCTCTCATCCAGGATCGACGCGCGAGCGCGCGGCAACGGCTCTCGCACTCGTCGTGCTCGTCGCGGTCGGCGCGTGCGCGGCTCGCGAGCGCGACGGCGCTCGCGGTGTGAACGCCGGGCTCGCCACGAACGCGCCCGCCCCGAGCGTGAGCCGGAACGCCGCGGCGGCGTCGCCCGCGAGCGGAAGCGGCGTCGCGACGTGCGCGCTCAGCGGCGCCGATTTGCCCGCGGCGCTCGACGATTTTGCCACGGGTCGGAAGGACGCCTGGTTCGGCTACGACGACGGAACGCGCGGCGGCGCCCTCGATTTCGGTGTCGAAAGGACGAGCGAAGGCAACGTGCTGCACGTCACGGCGCGCGGCTTCGACGCTTGGGGCTCGGGCGTCACGCGCGGGTTCGGCACGCGTGCGCCCGTGGAACGCGCGTGCGAAGTCGACGCGTCGAGCTACGCCGGCATCCGCTTTCGGGCGCGCGGGTCGGGCTCGCTCCGCGTCGCCGTGGAGACGACGCCGCTCTCGCCCCGTGCCGAAGGCGGAGAGTGCGACCTCGGACAAGCCTGCTACGACTGGCCCGGGACCGAGCTCGAGCTCACGAGCACCTGGACGACGTTCGAGCTGCCGTTCTGTCGTCTCGTGCCGAGCGGTTGGGGCCGTAGCGGTACGGCGGTCGATCCGCGCCGGCTCGAGCGCGTGCACTTTCGCTTCGCGCCGCACGAGCCGCACGATCTCTGGCTCGCCGACCTGAGTTATCTCGCGCAGACCGGCGCGGCCGCAGCGAGCGGTTGCGGACCACGCTGCCCGCTCGCCGCGGTGCCGCCCGGCGCGGTGGTGGATCCTGCGCGCCTCGAGCCCGAGCTCGCGGCGGCCGGCGTCGCCGTTCACACGTTCGAGCAACCGACGCGACGGTGCGGCCCGCTCACGCGGCGTTACCTCGAGTACCTGCCGCGTCACCGGCCGGCGAAGTCGGCGCCGCTCCTCGTCGCGCTGCACGGCTACGGCACGAACGCCGAGGGCTTTCGCGCCTTCCAAACGCACGCGCGCTTCGAGGCGCTGAGCGAGCAGGACGGCTTCGTCGTGGTGTACGGCAACGCGGCGCCCGGAGCCGCGACCGATCCGCGCTTTCCGAACAGCGGCGCTTGGTTTGCGGAGCCGGACTCCGAGTCGGAGATCGACGACTTCGACTACCTCCGCCGTGTTCGCGCGGACCTCGTCGCGCGCGGCGAGATCGACGAGCTCAGCCCGACGTTTCTCGTCGGACAGTCGAACGGCGGCGGCATGGTGCTCGAAGCCGTGCGCGCGAACCCCGAGCGTTACACGGGCTTTGCGGCGTTCATGCCGTACGACGGCGTGTCGCCCGCGCTCCCGGCGACGGCGCCGGGCGGCTCGCTCGTGCGCGCGCTCTTCGTCTACAGCCTGACGGACCCGGGGCTGCCGCAGGATTACGCGCCGAAGATTCGCGCCCTCGCCGACGCGTGGTCGCGGGCGCTCGGAGTGCCGGCGAACGTCGTCGCGCGGCCGTCACGCAAACCGTGGCCCGATCGCGTGCAGGAAGGCGCGACGTACGCGGGCTCCGCGGAAGCGGCGTTGCGAACGCGCGACAGCCACGCCGAAGAGCTCGAGCTCGCGAGCGGCCCGGAACCGAGCGCGGCGGCGGCGCGCTACCTGATCTTCGACCACGCGGGCCACTTCTGGCCGAACGCCGCGGCGGACACCGTGCCCTTCGTCCTCGAAAGGTGGGGCTTTCGCAATCAGGACCTCGACGGCGCCGACGCGGTCTGGGATTTTTTCAGGACTGCGCTGCCGAGCCGGCGCTAAATTCGTCGCGGGTACCGCTTGACGACGACACGCTACGTCGCGCTCCTTCGAGGCATCAACGTCGGGGGCAACAACGTCATCAAGATGACCGAGCTCCGCGCGGAATTCGAGAAGCTCGGGCACGCCGAGGTCGCGACGTACATCGCGAGCGGCAACGTGCTCTTCTCGTCGCCCACGGCGAACCGGCGCTCGCTCGTGAAAGCGATCGAAACCGCGCTGAGCGTCGAGTTTGCATACGAGTCGCGCATCGTGCTGCTCTCCGCGCGCGAGATCGAACGCGTCATCGCCGACGCGCCGCCCGGCTTCGGCAAGGATCCGAAAAAGTACCGCTACGACGTGTTGTTCGTGAAAGAGCCGCTCACCCCGGAGCAGGCGCTCGCGGAGGTTCCGACGAAACCGGGGGTGGACGAAGCGCACGCCGGGCGCCACGCGCTCTACTTCCGCCGCCTCGTCAGCCGGGCGAGCGAGAGCCGTCTCTCGCGGCTCGTCCAGCTGCCGGTCTACCGGAGCGTCACGATTCGCAACTGGAACACGACCCAGAAGCTCCTCGCGCTCACGTCGGGCTGAGCGCTTTTCGGACGACCGCGTCCGCGCCGCGCGCGCGGACGGCGCGGCTACCTGCCGGGTGCGCGAGCGGCCTCTTCGAGGCGCCGCATGTAGGGCGCAAGCTTGGAAGAGACGCGCTCGAGGAGCTCCGGGCTGCCCTCGGCGAGCATCGCGCAGACGCCGTAGAGCGCGGCGTCGGCGAGCGTCGGCGCGTCCCCGAAGAGAAACGGTCGCGCGTCGAGCGTCTTCAGCGTCGGGGCGAGCAGGTGCCGG
>Ga0335083_10006413_pt1 | contig 14689 bp, 11 predicted proteins | sample Lox_Sample_42_FD_206716 | JGI IMG/M metagenome (GOLD analysis project Ga0335083, IMG submission 206716) | Soil microbial communities from Loxahatchee National Wildlife Refuge, Florida, United States - Lox_Sample_4.2 | ecosystem: Environmental > Terrestrial > Soil > Wetlands | place: USA...
TTTGAGCTCGGTAACGGCGGTGGACCGCTATCCGGCGGAGCCACGTTTCGAGGTGGTCTACCATCTGCACTCTGTGGAGCGAAATCTGCGCGTGCGGCTGAAGTGCCGGTTGGGCGGAGAGAATCCGCAGATCGAATCGGTGACGTCGGTGTGGCGCGGCGCCAATTGGTATGAACGGGAAGTTTTCGATCTCTTCGGCATCCGCTTCAACGGCCATCCCGACCTGCGGCGCATCATGATGCCGGAGGATTGGGAAGGCCACCCGCTGCGCAAGGATTATCCGGTGACGGGGTCGAGGGTGTGAAAGAGGCTACCCGATGAGCGAAGGCACACTACCGCCAACAGTCACGGTCGAAGACGCGGAGCAGCCGGTTTCGGGCGGGCCGCGCCGCATGGTCCTCAACATGGGACCGCAGCACCCCTCCACGCACGGAGTGCTGCGGCTGATGATCGAACTGGACGGCGAGACGGTGGTGAAGTGCCAGCCGGATATCGGCTACCTGCACACCGGCATCGAAAAGGAGTTCGAGCAGAAGACGTATCAGCAGGCGGTCACGCTGACCGATCGCGTGGATTACCTGGCGCCGCTTTCCAATAACCTGGGCTGGTGCCTGGCGGTGGAAAAACTGCTCGACCTGGAAATTCCTCCGCAGGCGCAGTGGATGCGCGTGATGCTGACGGAGCTGACGCGTCTCAACAGCCACCTGGTGTGGCTGGGCACGCACGCGCTCGACATCGGCGCCATGAGCGTGTTTCTGTACTGCTTCCGCGAGCGCGAGGAGATTCTGAAGATCTTCGAGATGTTCAGCGGGCAGCGCATGATGACGAGCTATTTCCGCATCGGAGGTTTGGCGCTGGAGCCGCCGCGCGGATGGCACGCGCGCGTCAAGAAATTCATTGACGTATTTCCGAGCCGCGTCGACGAGTACGAAGATCTGCTGACCAACAATCGCATCTGGATCGGACGCACCCGGGGCGTCGGCAAGATTCCGCTCGAAGACATGCTGGATCTGGGCGTCACCGGGCCGATGCTGCGGGCGGCGGGTTTGAAAGTGGACGCCCGGAAAAACGAACCTTATACGAGTTACGACAAGTTCGATTTCGAAGTGCCCACACGCACCGAAAACGACGTCTATGCCCGCTACCAGGTGCGCGTGGAGGAGATGCGGCAGAGCGCGAAGATCGTAGTGCAGGCGATGGAGGGCATGCCCACGGGGCCATGGAAGGCGGATGCTCCGCACGTGGTTTTGCCCGACCGCGAAAAAATGAAGACGCAGATGGAAGCGCTGATCTATCACTTCAAGATCGTCACCGAAGGCTTCCGCGTCCCGGCGGGCGAGGTGTACCAGATCGTGGAGTCGCCGCGCGGAGAGCTGGGTTATTACGTGGTCAGCGACGGCACCGCGATTCCGTACCGCGTTCATATGCGGACGCCCAGCTTCGGCAATCTGCAGGCCACCGCGGAAATGGTGGAGGGCACGCTGATCGCGGACGTGATCGCGTCCATCGGCAGCATGGATTTTGTTCTGGGTGACACCGACCGATGACATTTTCACCCCAATTGGAAGCCAGGTTCGCCAAGCTCCTGACGAGCTATCCGCCGGGACGGCAGCGTTCGGCGATGATCCCGATGCTGATGTACGCGCAGGACGAAATCGGCTGCGTGACGGACGAACTGATCGAGGAAGTGGCGAAGCGTGTGGGAGTGACCGCGCTGGAAGTGAACGAAGTGCTGTCGTATTACTCCATGCTGCACCGCAAGCCGCTGGGCAAATATCATGTGCAAGTGTGCACGAACATCAGTTGCCTGCTCATGGATGGCGACCAATTGTGGGAGCATACCTGCAAAAAGCTGGGGATCGGACATAAGGAAGTTACCGCCGACGGGCAGATTTCGCTGGAAGAAGTAGAGTGCATGGGGGCATGCTCCTGGGCGCCGGCGGTGCAGGTGAACTACGATTTTCACCACTTTGTAACGCCCGAGAAGCTCGACGAGTTGCTGGATGGCTTGAGGAAGAAGTCTTAGAGATGCTGTATAACGAACCGAGTCCGCTGGAGACCAGAGTATTGTCGCGCCGTTTCGGGAATCCCGATTCGGCAACGCTCGCGGGATATCTGCGGACGGAAGGCTATCAGGCGTTTCTGAAGGCTTCCAAGATGACGCCGGACGAAGTCATCGGGGAAGTGAAGGCCAGTAATCTGCGCGGGCGCGGCGGCGCGGGGTTTCCGACGGGGATGAAGTGGAGCTTCGTGCCTCGCAGTTCGCCCAAGCCGAAATACATCGTGGTGAATGCGGATGAAAGCGAACCCGGCACGTGCAAGGACCGCGTGCTGATGGAAAACGATCCGCACCAGTTGATCGAGGGCACGCTGATCGCCGGGCTGGCCGTGGACGCGCACGCGGGCTACATCTACATACGCGGCGAGTATCGCTACCTGATCGAGATCATGGACAAGGCCATCGCCGAAGCGTACGAAGGCGGCTGGTTGGGGAAGAACATTCAGGGCACGGGATTCGATTTCGATCTGTACACGCATTCGGGCGCGGGAGCGTATGAGTGCGGCGAGGAATCGGCGCTGCTGGAGTCGCTCGAAGGCAAGCGCGGTGTGCCGCGGATCCGTCCGCCGTTCCCGGCGGTGGTGGGCGCGTTCCAGTGCCCCACGGTGCTGAACAACGTGGAAACGTATTGCGCCGTGCCGGCGATCATCCGCGATGGCGGAGCGGCGTTCGCGGCGCTGGGCGTTCCCAAGGCCGGCGGAACGAAAATGACGTGTCTCACGGGCCACGTCAACAAGCCCGGTGTGTACGAGCTGAAACTCGGCTTCCCGGTGAAGCAGATGATCGAGGAAGTCGGCGGCGGTATCCGCAACGGGAAAAAGTTGAAGGCGTTTATTCCGGGAGGATCGTCGTGCCCGGTGCTGACGGCGGCGGAACTGGAAGGCGCCACGATGGATTACGATTCCATGGCGGCGCGCAAGAGCATGCTGGGGTCGGGCGGCGTGATCATCATGGACGAAGACACATGCATGGTGAAGGCGGCGCTGCGGATCATGCGATTTTACGCGCATGAGAGCTGCGGCTGGTGCATTCCCTGCCGCGAAGGCACGACCTGGCTGCGCAAGATTCTGACGCGCTTCCATGAGGGCGGCGGCACGAAGAGCGACATCAACCTGATCGGCGACCTGGCGAAGAATATGCTTGGGCGGACATTTTGTCCGCTAGGCGACGCGGCGGCAATGCCGACAATTTCGATCGTGGAGAAGTTCCGAGGGGAATTTGAGGATCATCTGAACGGCAAGCCGTGCCCTTATGAGAAGGCTCATGAGGTGGTAGGGGCATGAGCGGGGATTGTAGTTGTGTGGGGCAGGTTTGTAACCTGCGGCGGGTTTTCAACCCGCCTTCCGCTGGACCAGGGAAAATCCTCGGGGCGCGTACACAGTCCGGCGGCCACGGGATTGTTTTCGATGTAGTTCGCGATGCGGTCGAACTCGACGGCGTCCCGCACCCATCTGTCGTACGATTCGTCCTGCCAGAAGGGTGTCCCGCTTACGCCCAGCAATTGGTTGCCCTCGCGGGCGGTGAATCGCTTCAGCGATTGCGTGATCTTGCCGACGTCCTCTTTCGGCGTGATCAGCAGGTGGACGTGATTCGCCATGACGACGAAATTGTGGGTTGCGAATCGACCTTCGCCCTCAAGGTGGCGAAGGGCTCCTACGACCATTTCGGCAAACTCCGGCCGGCGCAGATGCTGAGGGCCGGTACGAGTTGTGTCGAGCAACCGGTCCATGGCAACGAAAGCTTTGCCGTCGGTTGTCACCCGCGGAAATCGGCGATTGGCGGGCAGACTTCCATACAGGCACCAGGTGAGAAAGACGGGATGACCGATAGAGTGGTAGTGCGGCAACCGGCGGACATGGAAATGTGCCATGGAGGAAGAGTGCGGCGAGAGTCGGACTTTTCTCATCGGTCGGAAGGCGGGTTGGAAACCCGCCGCAGGTTGCAAACCTGCCCCACAGGAAGGCATCTCAATGGCTGAGCCCGTCAAACTCACCATCGATGGCCGCGAGATTACGGCAGCTCCCGGCACGCTCGTCATCGATGCGGCTAAGCAGAACGGGATCGAAATCCCGGCCTTCTGCTATTACGAAGGACTCACGCTGCAGGCCGCCTGCCGCATGTGCCTGGTCGAAGTCGAGAAGATGCCGAAGCTGATGACGGCGTGCACCCTACCCGTCGCCGAAGGCATGGTGGTGCGCACGGACACGCCGCAAGTCGCCAACGCCCGCAAGTACACGCTCGAATTCCTGCTCACCAATCATCCGCTCGATTGCCCGGTCTGCGACAAGGGCGGCGAGTGCGAACTCCAGGACATGGTCTTCCGCTACGGCGCCGGCGAGAGCCGTTACACCGAACTGAAGGTCCACACGCCGGAGAAACAATTTTCGCCGGTGGTGTTCTTCGATGCGCCGCGCTGCATTCTCTGTTTCCGCTGCGTCCGCATCTGCGACGAAGGCATGGGCGTGCGCGCGCTGGGTGTGATCAACCGCGGCGTGGTTTCGGAAATCGCGCCCAACCACGGCGACCATCTGGAGTGCGACGAGTGCGGCGCCTGCATCGATATTTGTCCGGTAGGCGCGCTCACCAGCGGCATCTACCGCTACCAGACGCGTCCCTGGGAGATGACCCACGTCGGCACGATTTGCACACACTGCGCCGACGGCTGCAAAACCACGCTGGGCACGCGCAACGACCAGATCATCCGCGGCAACAACCGCGACCGCTCCGGCATCAACGGCGAGTTCCTGTGCATCAAGGGACGCTACGCCTTCGATTTCTACGATCATGCCGAGCGGCTGCAATCGCCGTTGGTGCGGAAGAACGGCAAACTGGAGGAAGCTTCGTGGAGCGAGGCGTTGGCCGCGGTCGCCACGAAATTCAAAGCCACCCTCGACGCCAATGGCAGCTTCGGCGTCATCGGATCGACCCACACTTCCAACGAAGAGAACTTTTACCTGCAGAAATTCGCCCGGCAGGTGCTGAAGACCAACAATATCGATCATCACCGCACGGGCGACGTGGTCACGCTGCTCGACGCGTTGAGCGGCAAGACGGCGCAACTGGCAACCGTCGCCGATCTCTACGAGCGCAAGGCGTTTCTGATCGTCGGCGCCGACCTCGCGCTGGAACATCCGCTGCTTTCCTTCCAGATCCGCGCAAACTACCGGCATCATCAGGCGCATGTGTATGTCGTAACGGAGAAGCCCGTCCGCGAGGACAAGTACGCCTTCGCAAAGGTGCGCGGAAACGACTACGAATCGTTGCGGGACAAGCTGAAGGCCGAGCCGGAGCTGGTCATCCTCTTCGACGATTCGATCAAGGGTGCCGCGGCGCGCAAACTCGTCGAATTCGGCGAATCGCTGGGCATTCCGGTGAAGTACGTCTGCCTGGTGGATTACGCCAACTCGCGCGGAGCCATCGATATGGGTCTCACGCCCGAACTGCTGCCCGGATTCGAGCCGTCGAATCAGAGCGGCATGACCGCGGCCGAGATGCTGGCGGCCGACCTGGGTGTGTTGTGGGTGGTGGGCGCGAATCCGCTGAAGAACGGCGACGCGCGCAAAGCCGGGTTCCTGGTGGTGCAGGATCTCTTCCTCAGCGAGACCGCGAAACAGGCGGACGTGGTGCTGCCGGCCGCGTCGGCTTACGAAAAGAACGGCACCGTCACCAATGTTACCGGCGAAGTGCAGAAGCTGGAACGCGCCATCCAAACCATGGGCGCCAAGCCGGATCTGGAAATCATGGGATTCATCGCGCGTGAAATGGGTGTGGCTGCCGCGCTCGGACCGTGGACGCCCGACGTCGTGTGGGGCGAGATTCGCCGCACGGTTCGCGGGTATGCCGTGCCGAATTCTCAGGTGGTGACCGGCGGCGCGGCGCAGACCATGCCGGTGAATGGACGCATCGCCGTCGAAGATCGCTCCGGATTAGTCCGCAGCGATCACAATGGGCTATTCAAATCGGGCACGCTTGGGCGTTATTCTAAGGTTCTGAATTCAGTCGTGGAAAGCCGTCTGAGCCGCTAATGGACTCATTCATCATCATCAGCCTGATCAAGACGTTCGTGGTCTTCGCCGTCCTCATGACCACGCTGGCGTACCTGCAATGGGTGGAGCGCAAGGTGATCGCGCACATACAGGTGCGGCCGGGACCATACCGCGTGGGCCCGCACGGTCTGCTGCAGCCGTTGGCCGACGTCATCAAGCTGATCACCAAAGAGGACCTGATTCCGCCGCATGTCAGCAAGCCGCTATATCTCGCCGCGCCGTTTCTGGCGATCACCATGTCGCTTCTTTCGATTTCGGTGATTCCGTTCGGGCCCGAAATCACGGTCGCCGGCCATACGACGTGGATGCAGCTCACCGATCTCAACATCGGCGTGCTGTTCGTGCTGGCGGTGTCGTCGATGGGAGTGTACGGAATCGCGCTGGCGGGCTGGAGCTCGAATAACAAATATTCGCTCCTCGGCGGGCTGCGCAGTTCGGCGCAGATGATCAGCTACGAGCTGCCGCTTTCGCTGGCCATCGCGGCGCCGCTGCTCTTATCCAACACACTCAGCCTGCGCGAGCTGGTGCAGAAGCAATCGGGCAGCATCCTGCACTGGAACCTGCTGGCGATGCCGTTTCCGCAGGTGATCAGTTTCATCATTTTTCTCATCGCCGCGTTTGCCGAAACCAATCGCGTCCCGTTCGATCTGCCGGAGGCCGAAAACGAGCTGGTGGCGGGTTTCCATGTGGAGTACAGCAGCATGAAGTTCGCGTCGTTCTTCATGGCCGAATACGCCAACATGATCACGGTGAGCTGCATGGCGGTGCTGCTGTTCCTGGGCGGCTGGACGGCGCCGTGGCCGGCGGAGTACGGATCGGGATTTGTGCCGGTGGTGATTTTTGCGGTGGCCGGCGTGATCGCGCTGTATCACGGATTGAACGCGGAGCGCCAGCGCGATAAGTACACGCTGCCGGTGTTTGGCCTGGTGTTCCTGATCGTCGCGGCGGTGTTTCTGCTGCCGATGGTGCAATCGTGGCTGCTGCCGCTGTTCTGGTTTTGCGCCAAGACGGGCACGATCCTGTTCACATTCATGTGGGTTCGCGGCACCCTGCCGCGTTTCCGCTACGACCAATTGATGAGCTTCACGTGGAAGTTCCTGTTTCCGGTGGCGATGGCCAACCTGTTGATCACCAGCCTCGCCGTGGCGCTGGTGTCGTGATGAAAGCTGACTTGATGCGGGGCAGGATTGCATCCTGCGGCGGGTTTGTAACCCGCCTGGGCGGCCCCGGCACACTGGGCGGCAGGCCGATTGAAAAATGGACCTGATTCTCTTCCTCATCTTTGGGTTGATCGCGCTGGTCTGCGCGATCAACGTCGTCCTGCAGACGCATCCGATTTCGAGCGCGGTGTCGTTGATCGGCGTCATGGGGTCGCTGGCGATTCTCTACCTGTTGCTGGGCGCGGAATTCATCGCCGCCGCGCAGGTGATCGTCTACGCCGGCGCGGTGATGGTGCTGTTCGTCTTCGTCATCATGCTGCTCAATGCCGGCAAGGAAGTCCACAAGGGCCGTTCGTTCATGGTGCAACTGCTGGGTGTGCCGCTGCTGATCGCCCTTCTCGGATTGCTGGCCTTCCTGGCGCGCCACATGTACCAGCCGGAGACGATGGTCCATTTCGGCGGATTCCAGGGCGGTTCGGCGCAGGCCGTCGGACACGCGCTCTTCACCACCTACCTGCTGCCGTTCGAAGTGACATCGATCCTCATCCTGATCGCCATCATCGGCGCCGTGGTTCTGGCGAGAAAGGAACTGGACTGAGATGCCGCTCAATCAGGTGCCGCTTTCCTGGTTCCTCATCCTTTCGGCCGCGCTGTTCGCCATCGGCGTGGCGGGTTTTCTCTTCCGCCGCAACATCATCACCGTGTTCATGTCCATCGAGCTGATGCTGAATGCCGTAAATCTGAGCTTCATCGCGTTCTCTTATCAGAACAAGCAGGTGAATGGACATCTTCTTGCCTTTTTCGTGATGGTGGTGGCCGCCGCGGAAGCGGCGGTCGGCCTCGCCATCATCCTGACCGTTTTCAAGAATCGCGCGACCCTCAACATTGACGAAATGGACTCGATGAAGGACTGATGCAACTCTGGCTGATACCCATTCTTCCGCTGGCGGGCTTCGCGATCAACGGCCTGTTTGGCCGGCGCTTTTCCAAAAGCCTGGTCAACGTGTTTGCCATCGGCAGCGTGCTGCTGTCGTTTGCCTGGGTGGTGAAAACGCTGGCGGGGCTCGGCGACATTTCCGGCACTCACCTGGAGCACTACTTCACCTGGATCCAGAGCGGCGCGCTGAACATCGGCTGCGATTTCGCCATCGACCGGCTGACCGCCGTCATGCTGCTGGTGGTCACGGGAGTCGGCTCACTGATCCACATTTACGCCATCGGCTACATGGCGCACGAGGGCGGCTATTACCGTTTCTTCGCCTACCTGAACCTGTTCATGTTCTTCATGCTGGTTCTGGTGCTGGGCGCCAGTTACCTGGTCCTGTTCGTCGGATGGGAAGGCGTGGGACTGTGCAGCTACCTGCTGATCGGCTTCTATTTCGACAAACAGTTCGCCACCAACGCCGGCAACAAGGCATTCATCGTCAACCGCATCGGCGATTTCGGCTTCTCGCTGGCGATGTTCCTGATCTTCGTCAACTTCAAGTCGCTCGATTTCGCCACGGTGTTTCAGGCCGCGCCGGGCATGTCGGAAGCCACGCTCACGACCATCGGGCTCCTGCTTTTGGTGGGCGCCTGCGGCAAATCGGCGCAGCTTCCGCTGTACGTCTGGTTGCCTGACGCCATGGCCGGTCCCACACCCGTCTCCGCGCTGATCCACGCCGCCACCATGGTTACGGCCGGCGTCTACATGACGGCCCGCTCGTGGGTGATCTATACGCACGCTCCAGTTGCCATGAACGTGATCGCGATCATGGGAGTCGTGACCGCGTTCTTCGCCGCGACGATCGGCCTGGCGCAGAACGATATCAAGAAAGTCTTCGCCTACTCCACGGTTTCGCAGCTCGGCTACATGTTCATCGGCGTCGGTTCGGGCGCTTTCGGCGCCGGTATCTTCCATGTGGTGACGCATGCGTTTTTCAAGGCGCTGCTCTTCCTCGGCGCCGGCAGCGTGATCCATGCGCTCGCCGGCGAGCAGGACATGCGCAACATGGGTGGTCTGCGCTCCAAGATCCCGATCACCTTCTGGACCATGATGTGCGCGGCGGTGGCCATTTCCGGTGTGCCGCCGTTCTCGGGATTCTTCAGCAAAGACGCGATTCTGGCCGCGGCCTACGAGAAAACGCCCTGGATTTACTGGCTGGGGGTCTTCACCGCCGGTCTGACGGCGTTCTACATCTTCCGGGCCATGTTCCTGACGTTCTTCGGAAATTATCGCGGCAAGGCGCACCCCCACGAATCCCCTCCGGTGATGTGGATTCCGCTGGCGATCCTGGCGCTGCTCTCTCTGGGCGGCGGATTCATCCCCGTGCCCGAGTTTCTCCGGGAAGTCTTCCATGCGCCGCCCGAAGGCCCCGCCAATTACACGCTGATGGGTATTTCGGTCGCAGCCGGGCTCGTCGGCATTTTCCTCGCCTGGCTGATGTATTGGTTCAAACCTTCGATGGCCGAATCGTTCGCCGAACGCGTCGGCATCTTCTACAAGCTGGTCTATAACAAATATTTCGTTGACGAGATTTACGGCGTCGCTATCGTCAGGCCGATCGTCGAAGGTTCGCGCGTGCTGCTCTGGAAGGTCGTGGATGTATCCGGCATCGATGGCCTGGCCAACGGCATCGCCACCTGGTGCCGCGGCGTAGGCGGTGTCCTCCGCCGCATTCAATCCGGCAATATTCGCAGCTACGCCACCTGGGTCCTGTTCGGATCGGTGATGTTGATTGTGGCCATGGGACTGGCGGAGGGTCTGGCGCGATGAACCTGTTGGCCACAGTCCTCTTCCTGCCGCTCGCCGGATTTCTGCTGGCGTTGTGCCTGCCCCGTTCCGCCGCCGATGCGGGCCGGCGCTGGGCGCTGGTAGTCTCGCTGGTCACCTTCGTGACGTCGCTAGGGCTGCTGTTCTCCTTCGATCGCAACCAGGCCGCGGAACAATTGGGCATCGATCTTCCGTGGATCGCCAGCCCCAATATTCACTTCGCGATATCCGTCAACGGCATCAGCCTCTGGCTGATGCTGCTGACCACGCTGTTGACGCCGATCTGTGTGCTCATTTCCTGGCGGTCGATTCGCAATCGCTCCAAAGAGTATTACGCCTTCCTGCTGCTCCTGGAGTTCGGACTCATCGGCGTTTTTCTGTCGCAGGACCTTTTCCTGTTTTACGTATTCTGGGAGATTTCGCTGGTTCCGATGTACTTCCTGATCGGCATCTGGGGCCATGACCGGCGCATTTACGCCGCAGTGAAATTCTTCCTGTTCACCATGGCGGGCAGCGTTCTGATGCTGGTCGCCATCATTTATCTCTACAACCACGCCCACACCTTCAACTACGCCGCCATTCTGGCGCAGTTTTCTTCGGGACAGCTACACTTCACGCACCGGGAGCAAATGTTGCTGTTCCTGGGGTTCTTCATCGCGTTCGCCATCAAGGTTCCGCTGTTCCCGGTACATACCTGGCTGCCGGACGCGCACGTGGAAGCGCCCACCGCCGGGTCGATCATGCTCGCGTCCGTCATGCTGAAGATGGGCACTTACGGAATCCTGCACTTCTGCGTTCCGCTATTCCCTTCGGCGGCCCGCGAGTGCTCCGGCTGGATCGCGACCCTCGCGATTATCGGCATCCTCTATGGAGCGCTGGTCGCGATGGTGCAGCCGAACATGAAGAAGCTGGTGGCGTATTCTTCGGTGAGCCACCTGGGATTCGTCGTCCTCGGAATCTTCTCCTTCACCCAGCAGGGCATGGATGGCGCGGTCTACCAGATGCTGAACCACGGTATCTCGACCGGCGCGCTCTTCCTCTTCGTGGGCTTGCTTTACGAACGCCGCCATTCGCTGGAAATCGCCGATTACGGCGGCGTCGCGACCTCGGCCCCCTGGCTTTCCAGCATGATGCTCATCACCACGCTGGCCTCCATCGGCCTGCCGACGCTGAATAATTTCGTGGGCGAATTCCTGGTGCTGCAGGGAACGGCGCGGGCGCATTTCGAATGGACAGTCTGGGCCTCGCTGGGCGTGATCTTTTCCGCCTGCTACATGCTGTGGCTCTACCAACGCGTGTTCTATGGCGAGGTGGGCGAGGAAGTCCGCTCGCACGTCTCCGACCTGCGGGGGCGCGAATGGGCCGCGGTCATTCCACTGCTGGCGATGATGGTCTGGATGGGAGTCTACTCGCAATCGTTCCTGCCGCCGGTGGGCAAGGTGACCGCCAACGTGCTGGCGCAATCCGAGGTCAACGTTCCGTATCGTGTCCGCGTGCAACCCACGGAGCACGGGGAGGTCGCCCATGTTCGGTGAGCACACGTTCGCGGGATTCATGCCGGGCGACATGATCCGGTTGCTGCCGGAGATCATCCTCACCATTGCGGCCACGCTGCTGATGGTGATCGACCCGCTGGTCAATAAGGATGAGCCCGGACGAAAGTCATCGCCGCTGTTCGGACACCTGAGCATCGTGGCGCTGGCCGCGGGAATCGCGGCCGCGGTCTACGCCAATTCGCAGCCGGGCCTGGCTTTCGGCGGCATGCTGCACGTCGATGGATTCGCCACGTTCTTCAGGATTGTGGTGATGGGCGTCGGCATCCTGGTGATTCTGCCGTCGTACAGTTTCCTCAAGCAGCAGGACGCCGAAACCGGCGAATTCCACGCGCTGCTGCTCTTTTCCATCGCCGGCCAGTCCCTCATGGCGGCCGCCAACGACCTGATTATCATTTTCATCGGCCTGGAAATCTCCTCGATTTCCAGCTACGTGCTGGCGGGTTACCTTCGCGACGACCGGCGCGCCAACGAAGCCGCGCTGAAGTATTTCCTGCTGGGCTCCTTCGCCACGGCGTTTTTCCTGTACGGCGTGGCGGTGGTTTACGGCACAACGGGCACCATCGACCTCTCGGTGGTGCGCGGCATGCTGAGCGCGGAAAATGCACCAAACGGTGTCCTGATCGGAGCCGCGGCGGCGCTGATGTTCGTCGGCCTGGGCTTCAAGGTCTCGGCCGCGCCCTTCCAGATGTGGGCGCCGGACGTCTACCAGGGCGCGCCGACGCCGGTGAGCGCGTTTCTTTCCGCCGGCCCCAAAGCCGCGGCCTTCGCCATCTTCCTTCGCATTTTCATGACGGCGTTCGCGCCCATCGGACGCGGCTGGGAGCCGCTGGTGTGGCTCTCCGCTCTGCTGTCGATGACTATCGGAAATTTCGCCGCGCTGCGCCAGACCAACGTCAAGCGAATGCTGGCCTACAGCTCGGTGGCGCATGCCGGCTATATGCTGGTGGCTCTGACCTCGCGTTCGGAAACCGGCACGGCGGCCGTAATGTTCTACCTGGCGGCATACGGCTTCATGAATATCGGCGCCTTCGCGGTGGTCAGCCACATCTCGGGCCGCGGGGAAAAACACACCGAGATCGACGACCTCGCCGGCCTCGCGCAAACCCAGCCTTTCACCGCCGCCATGCTGACCATCTTCCTGCTGTCGTTTGTCGGCGTGCCCCTCACCGGCGGCTTTTTCGGCAAGTTTTACATTTTCAAAGCGGCGCTCGATTCCCGCCTCGTCTGGCTGTCGGTGCTCGGCCTGCTGAACAGCGCCGTGGCGGCGTACTACTATCTGCGCCTGCTGGTGGTGATGTATATGCGCGACCCCGCCGAAGCCTCGACGAATGCGGCGCCGCTGACGCCAGGATTCCGCGCCGCGCTGATTCTGCCCGCGCTGGGCACGTTGTTCCTCGGCATCTTCCCCAACTGGGTCTTGGACTTCGCCGGTAAGTCGTCGGCGGCGCTAGTGAAGTAGGCGCCGCTTTGGCGCACGCACGTTTGCGTGCAGCGCGGGCTCTCTTGCCCGCGTGGACGCGCTCGGAACTCACTGGATCAGACGGATCAGCTCCGTGCGGGCATCAGAACGCCGACAGCAGTGTCGGCGCTGCACGCAAACGTGCGTGCGCCACGAATGCATTACGCTAATAGCCGTGCGCATCGTCGCACTGGCCGCAGTTTTCACCGCCTTGGCCCCGGCTCGACCGGTGCGCCTCGCTATCACCTTCGACCTGCACACCGACCCGCCCGCTTCCGCGCCGCGATTCCGGCAAGGCTCCTTCAGCCGCGATTCCCCCGACATCCGGCGATCCTCACGCCTATTCTGCCGAGGATGCCGAGATGCATCCGGTCCCCAGCCGGGTCACTCTCAATAGTGAGGTGCTCGATCCGCCGTCCCGGCAACCCGACGTCAGCGGCGCGCTGATTACGTGCTCTCACTCGCGCCCCGCCAGGAACTCGGCTTCGTCAAAGCCGGCGAACTGCGCGGCGGCGCCATTATCTTCACTATCGGAAACGCCGCTTCCGCGTGGAGAGTCCGCTGCCAATTGCCTCCGGCGGCCCGTTCATCCTCTACGTCCCACACGATCGCGGCTGGCAGCCCATCTCGAAAAATCAGCCCGATCACTTGCAGTTCGGTTCGGTATCGCCGCGGGAACTGGCGCTTCTCCAGAAGAAATAGCTCGGGTATCCTGTTACTGAAAGGCGGGCCCACATGCCGAAACTCGCCGCTCTTGCCGCTTTGACGTGCGTCCCGCTTATGCTGTCGGGCCAAGGCGTTTCCATACCCGGGCCTCCCGGCGCCACTCTATGGACTCTCCAGGGATCGAAGACAATCGACTTCGCCCTGCAGGCGGACCCCCCGTTGGCGATGATGCGATTCCAATCGGGCTCATCGGTGCATAGTTCCAACGGAGCGGCTGGCGCGGAGGTGGTAGCACACCGGTACTTCTACAACGAAGGTGATCAGACCTACTTCGGCTACGACGTGCAGTTCGAATCCGACCCGCGCACCGGAACGGCGCGCATAACGTTCTACGATCTGAGCATCGGTGTGCTGGACGTGGTGCCGCACGCGGTCCGCGGCGATGCGGCCGCCTGGAAGAGGCTTCCCACACCAACGCTGCCGGCTCCTCGCGAGATTCACACGGGCGATTCCATCCGCATCGACCTTTGGCAGGATACGGCCGCCGGACAAAAGTTGGCGGATCTCATCCGGTTCGATCAGAGTGTGCCGTTACGCCAACATGTGACGATGACTCCGGGGACGCAGCCGGCGCTGACCCGATTCCCCGAAACCCGCCCTGTCCCGACGCTCCCGGGCGATGCACACGCCTATTCCGCCGAGGATGCTGAACTGCGTCTGACGCAAGTCCGCGTGACGGTGAACGGCGAATTGCACGAAGCGCCGATGCGAACCGCCGCCGCCAGCGGACCCCTGGTCTGGTTCCATTTGCCGAAACGCGGCCGCTACGTGCTTTCGCTGGCGTCGCGGCCGGAATTGGGTTTCGTGCAGGCGGGCGAAGTTCGCGGCGGCTCGGCCACCTTTACCGTGGGGAACGACAAGTTTCTGCTGGAAAGTTACACTTCTTTCGCGCCCGGAAGCGCGCCGTATTTCCTCTATGTTCTGCACGATC
>Ga0335083_10006414_pt1 | contig 14689 bp, 6 predicted proteins | sample Lox_Sample_42_FD_206716 | JGI IMG/M metagenome (GOLD analysis project Ga0335083, IMG submission 206716) | Soil microbial communities from Loxahatchee National Wildlife Refuge, Florida, United States - Lox_Sample_4.2 | ecosystem: Environmental > Terrestrial > Soil > Wetlands | place: USA: Florida...
CGTGGCGCTGCCGGTGGAACTGGTGCTGCCGACCAGCAGCGTGTTGGCGTTCGGCTGCACGATGCCAAACATGTTGAAGTTGCCGCCGTTCTGGAACAAAGGCGACTGCGAATTCGTGCCGTTCGTGTTGTACAAAATTGCATTGGTCGAAGGGGCCGACAAGGCCGACGGAGTGCTAATGTCGAACGAGATGACCGTGCCGTTTTGGGCCGTGATGGTGTTCGTCGAGGTGTCGAACACCACCTGGTTATATGTCGCGTACAAGTGCTTGCCGTCGGGGCTAACGACAAAATTGCTGAGCAGTTGATAGTTCGGAAAAATCGTGTCGTCGCGACCTGGATCTTGCGCCGTGCCGAACACCCCGCCCAAATCGTAATCGGTCAGGCTGGAATTGTTGTCGACGGCAATGCTCGTGGGCGTGCCCGCGTCGACCGCAATCAGTTGACTGCCGACCACCGCCCCGCCTGTCTGTGGAAAATCCGATTGCGTGGCCAACAGCGTGGGCGCGGTCACATCGGACGTGCTTACCGTGTAAAGCCCGCCGCTGCCAAACACGTACACCACGTTGCCGTTGACGGTAACGCCGTCAAGCACGCCACCGCTAAAACTGTTGGTGGAGTGCGGATCGCTGTCGGGCAATTGGCCCACCAGCGTGAGCGGCGGCGCGATGTTCACTGTGCTGTCGATTTGCAGCGTGTTGGTGATCGTGCTCGTGCCCGGCGGCAGCGTTGAAGACGAGACCGATTCACTGGCAGTCACCGGACTGCCGATCAGCAGCGTGCCGGTTCCCGTGGCGCCGGGAATGGGATTGCCCGACGTATCGGTCACGGTAACCGTGATCGTATCATCCCCTTGTGCAAAGCCGGTCGTGTCGAGGTTGCCCAAGTCCACCGTGCTAAGCGTCGTTAACACGTTGAGCGTGGTCGTCACCGGCGTCGAAGTGAACAGCACGTTGTTGCCGGAGTCGGTGACCGTGAAGTAAACCTTGGCTTTTTGCTGCTGATTTACGGCATTGAGAATGCCTGCCTTCACATCGACCATATCGCCGGCCTGGGCGAATGCCGGGCTGGGCGTGACGCTGGTCACTTCCACCAATGCCGGCGGCACGGTGAACGAGCCCGTGACCGACCGCGTGATTTCCGCAGCCCCTTCGGCGGTGGCTGTAACCGTAAAACTGAAGGGCGATATAGCGGTCGTCGAGGTCGAAGTGATCGTCAGTGTCAATATGGATGGGCCACTGGTGGGCGTGGCCTGGCCCGAATTTAGCGTAACGCTTTGCTGCGAGAACACGCCGGTCACTCCGCTGGGCAAGCCTGCGACAGACAGATCATATGTGGTGGTTTGGCTGCCGGTATTTTGCAAGTTGATTTGATACTTCACCGGCTGCTGCGGTTGGCCAACTTGACTGGTTGTGACCAACGCTAGGGTGAAGCCGTGGGCCGCTTCGTCGGCCAAAGTGTTGGCCAACGTCGTCAAATCGTTGCCCAACTGCAAAGTGGCTGATTGAACGGTGGCAGCCGTGGTGGCTTGGGCCAATGCGGTTCGATCGGCCGTCAGCGCCGGCACCAACGGCGCTAAAAACGGATCGGGTGGCAACAGTCCAATGATTGCATCCAGCGCCGCCAGCGCTTGGCTGTTAAACACGGCGCTGGTGGGCGTTTGCGCCAAATTCGTCAGGGCTTCGCTCAAATCCTCCAAGCGAAGACCTAACGGTGTATCGCCAAGCTGGCCGGCAATGGTTGCGGCCGATTCCGCAGAATCCGCGCCCGGAGCGGCGAGGTGCACGACAATCGTAAACGGATCTAAGACGGTCTGCCCAACCTGCGGTGTAATGACAATGTTGTAATCGGTATTGAGAGCCAAACCGGCGGCAGGGCTTATCGTCAGAGCTTGGGTGATGGAGTCGCCAGGATTTATCGTTGCCGATGTCAATCCACTGATGGCAATTCCTGCTGGCGTACTGACATCGAATGTCACATTTGCTGGAGCATTTCCCACCGAATTGATCGTCAATTGAGTCTGCACGCTTTGGCCAGGAGCTGTCGAAGGCGACACGTCGGAAAGGCTGAACGTCGCTGCCTCAACACTGGGCATTGGAACAGATTCGTCGAGACTAGCCGTGACACTTGGATCGGCCACGCTGCTTACACCAACGTCGAACGGCAATGAAGTTCCCGGCGCAGGCAGCGCCCCCGTCGGCTCCAAAAAAATGGAAGTTTCGCCAACGGCGCCGGCCGGAATGTACAGTTCTGGCACGGACGAAATCACGTCCACTCCCGGTGCAAGGTCGGTCAAATTAATTTGAAACCAGCCGTCCGTTCCCGTCAGATTCTTAATCCCGATCTTGTACACGGTGTCAAGAAACGCGCCATTATCGGGCACGGTGAACAATGGATCGGGCTCGACGTCAACGGCCAATCCGGTTTCGCCGTGGGTACCCAGGTCGGCAAATTCCGGCGACTCGCTGGCAGGGCTATATAATTGGTCGCCGATCGCCGGATCTTTAGCAAGATTGACCTTCGCGAAGCCATGCGTATTCGCCAAGGTGGTCCTCGCTTTGAACACAATTTCTTCGACCTGCACCAGATAACGCGACTCGGTAAGTAATTTCAAAGATGTTTCCAGAAGCGGACCACAATCGTTGATGATTAGCTCCAGCGCTTCCAGGGCCACTTGCTTTTGCTGGCGGGTCTTAGCGTTTTGCAATTGCAACAATGCCCGATCGACATCCTGCCCCTGGCCGATTTTGCCGAACAACGTGCGAAGCTGGGGAACAATCGGCAAATCTTTTGGTTCCTCGACGCCATGTGTACCGTCGTCCAACACAACTGTCGTGTCTCCCGTGGCGCCATCGATTTCAATCCAAGCAATGCGATCTTCTCCATTGATGCTCACCGGCATGTTCGGCGTCAAAATTAAATTTCCTTCCTGCGCCGAAGACTCGATGCGGTCGGTGGCTTCTGCCGGAAGGTTCAAGGCCGTCAGATCGGAAATATTTTGGGAGGTAATGGGCACGAGTGAAGCGCCGGATTGAGAAAGCGCCTGCGTCAGAACCCCGAGGGAACTGATGCCTGCCTCGCTGGGATCGGAAGAATCAAAAAATCCGTCCTCGACCACCTTGGCGCCGATGCCATTGATAAATCGAATCGCATCTTCGGCAGACTTTGCCTGCAGCGGACTCGCCAGCGTTCTCTCGGAGTATCTCAAAATGTCAATGGATCGACTGATGGTTGAATCGCCGGTATCCGGATCGATATTTTCCATTTGCGTCACGGCCACAAAGCTGAGCGTATCCGGATATACGCGCGTCAAATACGTGCTGGCCATGAAGTCAGCAGCCTGGCCCGATTTGTAGATTTGCTCTCCCGCGAAGGCAGAAGTCGCTTGCATGCCAAACTGCTCCGTCAGTTGGAGCGCGCTCTGCAATTCAGGAGAATCCTGCGGCAGATCGTTAATGTCCGCCGGCAGAGCGTCGACTTCACTCCCAAGCTCCTGAAGCGCATTCATCTGCGCGTCCAATGGCTGTTCCGACAAACGCCAACCCGAGAAATCGACCGTCACAAAATCTTGATCGGTCCAGGCGGGGCCTTGATTTGGCTGCACGCTGATCGTGGCTCCACTGCCGCCGTTTTGGCGAGCAACATAACCGATGCGGTCGAGCAAAGTTTTATCCTGGGTTTCGGTTTGCGTTCCGCCGCCGATCAGCGGGTCGCTGGTTTGGATTTCTAAAAATAACCCCGTAAGAATCTGACTGCCAAACGGAAAATTCGTGATGATTTCCTGATACGAAGTCCCGATTCCCAAGGGGTCGTCCGACAAATTTCCATCGCGTTCGTTGACCAGCAAATAGGGGGTGTAAGTATAAGTGGTGTACGAGAACCCTGCGGAAACCGAATTGCTGTCGACATATTGGCCTAGTGTCAATGAAGCTCCTACCAGCTCCACAGAATCGAAATGCTCCTCCAGCACGGTCGCATCATCCTGCGATGATCCGCCGCCGGTGAGCGCCCCGGATCCCGGCGTAGTTAGCTCACGAACTAAACTTATCGTTACTTGATGCCGCAAGGCCTCTGGAACCTCGGTGAAGGTTTGGTCGCTGGTGCAAAATGTTTGGCCAACGACTGCCTGCGAGAAAAGCGTATCGGCCGCCTGGAAGCCCGAACCAGCATCAAACTGCATCCAATAATGATCCTGCGTTTCCGCCAAAAGTTGCGGATCATTAGCAGGGTCGGCCTTTTCCACGCCGGGTGCCACATAACCAAAGACCCTCAGTGGCGCAGGGAACATCGACAAGATCAACTGTTGCGACAACGGTTCGGAAAGCGTGCCGTGTACATATTCCGCAGGAATTCCGCTGGCGCGCATAAGCGCCACGCCCAGGCTGGCCACATCCAACGAGTCACCGGCATTGCTCCACAATGTGCCGCGCGCCCCGCGCAACGAACCGACGTAAGATTCATAGCCGATGTTCGTCTGGAGAAAATTGAAAATCTGCTGCGGATCGTAATTCAGTGCAGCCGCTTCTTCTTGAATGTACGGATCGGTCGTGTTGGCATCGAGTGTCGAAGCCAGCAGAGCGGGATCAGCAAGACTTCCGCTGCGCAAAGTGGCGGCCGGTGTTGAGTTGGAAACAGCGGCGGCGTCGAGCGTGCCGGACGCTTGCGCACCAGTGTCCAACTGCAACGGAATTGAATTGGCCAGCGACACGATAACCGTCACGCTGGCACTTTCGAAGCCGTTAATTGTTCCCAGGCTCCACGCTAAGTTTTGGCCGCTTTGATTCGGCACAATCGAGGCACTGGAAAACGTCACGCCCGATTCCAGCGTGTCGGTCAGCGAGACACCCGCGATCGGATCGGCCTGCTGGTTGTACACCGTGAAGGTGAGCGTTTCTTGCTGGTTCTGCACGTCCCCTGCAAAGTAGGACGACAGAGTGCGCCCCACCACCAGCGCCGGCGTGCTACTCAACATCAGCCGCGGCTCGAGCACTTCGGCATATCCAACCAAACGTGTGAGACGGCACAATCGGCGCGAACCTTGGCAAGCAAATCGCCTGCGCTTGCGAGTCGTGCCAAACATGAATGGACTCCTCGGTGTCAATCATTTGATGATTGCATGTGAGCAACCGTCCGCCCCAAGTTGGTCACATTTCGACGCCTATTTCGGCAATCGAACGGTATTATTGTGGTCACATTTTAGCCACTTAGCAAGCATTATCAGGGGTTAAATTTGTACCGGTCCCCGCCTGAAAATTTGACCCCCCGAATCGCGAGAAGAAGAAGCCCAGCCAAGTAGAAATGAGAAGGGCAGTTTTTATGACATCATTTTTGCATCGCCACGCTGTGATGAAAACGACGCCAGGGTGAAAAAGGCCAACGTGACGGTGATCAAAAGTGATAGGATACTTCAGCACAAACGGGGTACTTGAATTCTACCTATAATTGGGGACGTGCCGTCCTAGCATAAGGCTTTTATGATTAGCATCGAGTCCCTGAATTGTTTATTGATCTACAAGATCACGCCAATCCGGTGCGCTATCGAACTATTTGGCTCAGGCTGTGGGGTGAATCTGATACAAGGTGAAATCCATTATTCTCTCTGACAGCAATGTCCAGTTGATGTGAGATGCGCTGCTCTAAAATCCCAATGATTGATGTAGTGAGTGTGGTCGTGATCGTTGTCGCGGCCAATTCGAACGTTGCAGCTCAGCATGCTCCTTCCGAAAAATATGTTTGGAAGAACGTGAAGATCGTTGCCGGCGGCTTCGTAACCGGTATTGAATTTAGCCCCAAGCAACCGGGCTTAGCGTACTGTCGCACGGATATCGGCAGCTTTTACCGCTGGGATAGTTCACTCCAACAATGGACACCGCTGTGCGATTGGTGTGGTGTTTCAAACTTAATGGGGGGCGAAAGCCTGGCGACCGATCCAGTCGACCCCAACAAACTGTATCTCGCCGCAGGCATGGGTTCGCGATCTTCCGCCGCAATTATGCGATCCATTGATCGGGGAAAAACCTTCGAGGTCATTCCGGTTCCCTTTGCGATGGGAGGCAATGAGAATGGTCGTGGCTTGGGAGAGCGCCTGGCGATTGATCCGAATTCACCGAATATCCTTTATTTCGGCTCGCGCCACGACGGATTGTGGATCAGCCGCGACTCGGCCAGCACTTGGCACAAAGTCCATGGTTTTCCCATCAAAGGCTCCGACAACCAAAACCAGGACGCTGGCTTTGGAAACCGCGGTCTTGGCTTCGGCGCCGGCTCCAACGTCGGGCTCAGCTTCGTGGTCTTCGATGCGTCAAGCAGCCTGCCAGGCTCGCCGTGCCAAACCATTTTCGTCGGCTCAACCGAGCCCGGCGATTCACACTTGTTTTGCAGCACGAATGCTGGAAGCTCTTGGGAAGTCGTCGCCGGGCAGCCTCCTCCTACCCTGGTGCCCCGTCATGCAGAACTGGATTCCATGGGCATGCTGTATATTTCCTACGGCAATGGACCCGGTCCAAATAATATTACAGATGGCGCCGTATGGAAGCTGAATACCAAAAATGGCGAATGGACAGACATCACGCCATTGACTCCAAAGCACGATGGGAACCCAGGTTTTGGTTATGGAGGCTTGAGCATCGATCGCCAGCATCCGGGTACTCTTGCAATCGCAACCATCGACCGTTGGAATCCGACTGACGATGTCCTGCGATCCACGGATGGTGGAAAAACTTGGAATTCAATCAATGCCCAAGCGCATCTGGACATTTCGCGCTCTCCCTATCTTTCATTTGGAGCCGCAGAACCAAGATTTGGCTGGTGGATGGATGCCCTGGCCATCGATCCGTTTAATTCCAGCCACATGGCCTATGGAACCGGCGCTACGATTTACGCCACCAATGATGTAACTCTTGCCGACGTTCATCAGGCCACTCATTGGTCAGTCTGGGCTGATGGCATTGAAGAAACCGCCGTGGCCCACCTCCTCAGTCCTAATGAGGGAGTACATTTGATTAGCGCTCTCGCCGACATTGGCGGGTTTACGCATGATGATCTCGATCTCTCGCCACCCACGGGCATGCACAAAAATCCCGTGTTCGTCAGCACCTATTCGGTTGATTATGCCGAAAAAAATCCCAACGTGGTCGTGCGCTCCGGCACCGGCAAAGATGGCGGAATGGCGTATTCAGTGGATGGCGGACAAACGTGGTCACCACTGCACGGTCCGGCAAATTCCGCCATCAATCAGGACAATCGTGGTTTCGGTCGTGGTGGACATACCGGCGGCCTGGTTGTTTCGGCAAACGGATCGACGTTTATGTCTCTGAGTGGCACTCCGGAGATCACCCGAGATCGCGGCACGTCGTGGACAGCCTGCCAAGGTTTGCCGGCCGGCCTGCGTCCCCTGTTTGATCGAGTGAACCCATTGAAATCTTATGCCCTCGACGTAGACCACAAACAAATCTACATCAGCACCGACGGTGGTGCTTCTTTCCAAGCCAATCCTTCGGAAATGCCAGACTTGCCCGTCAATAGCGGCAACGTCAGGCGTGGTGTGCCAGGTGGCAGTCGCTATGGAACGGGAATCGTTGCCACACAGGGGATGGAAGGAGACCTGTGGCTGATTGCCGAGGGCATCTTGGCCCACTCTGTAGATGGCGGTGCTACTTTCATGCAATTGACCGCTGCTCCGGTCATCATGAGCGGTGATCAGAATTTCGGCTTCGGAAAAGCAGCGCCGGGCAAGGATTACCCCGCACTATTTGTTGCCGGAAGCTACTTGGGAGATACCGGGATATTCCGCTCGGACGACAGTGGACACATCTGGATGCGCATCAACGACGATCAGCATCAGTACGGAACCAGGTTCCGCGCGGTGACCGGCGATCCGCGCATCTACGGCCGTGTTTACGTGGGAACCGATGGTCGCGGCATCGTTTACGGTGATATAGCGCCATAGATGCAGCCCCTCCATCACCAGGCGCCGTCATCTGCTACCGCAGTTCGACCAATGAAAATGAGTTCTGTCCCAGACTCATCGTAAAAGTGAGACATTGCTCCACCCAAGAACTGTTGAGTAAGTCGTAACCTTCCTGATCGTGACCTCTCAGCCTTTGTCCCATCTGAAATACATCGCCACGGACCGGTCAAAACGATCACACCATTGATCGACTTCAACCAAGGTTGCGAGTCTCTGTTCTGTGGCGCTGGACAAGATAGGGTGGCTAACGGGACTTGAACCCGTGACCCCCAGATCCACAACTGGAGTTTTGTACACCACAGAAAACCCGAAATTATCCGAGAGATCTGTGCATTCTATCCATTGCCGAGGACATTTCAAGTCATTTCAAACTAGTGCAACAATCTCGGGAGTTTTCAGTATTTCGGAAAGCCAAACCGGTAGTCTACCGGCGCGATGGGATCGGATGTCAGGTTAGGCAAGTCGTTTGCGGATGCCCCTTGGGACATGGACGATCACCATTACCCGATCATCGTCGCAGCGATCTCAAGGGTGCAAAGCCGTGTCACGAGTCCGAGTATTAGCGCCATGCCACCACCAAGCTCGACCGCAACAGCTAACGTCTGAAAGACAGACGGTGCTATGGCCCCAGCTCCTTGGATTCTGAATCTGCTGCCAGCCGTGAAACAGGCAAGCAACGCCTACCACTAGGCGAAGAACGAGCAGGCCGGCTGAAGCAGCCCATCCTGCCCAAGGCCGAATCAATTGATGACGCATTGCCTGTCACCGCCTCCCTTGGGTCTACCGACGTATTGTTGCCTTCCTTATTTGCCTGAAGCGACATTTTACAACCCTGACCAGCCACGACAATCGCGCCATTGCTTGCCCGAAGCCGCGCGAGCAGCTTGTGAATGTCGAGCGACGTGGTAATCGCCTGTCCCTAACCATCCCGGTCTGGCGAAAAATTGCGCGCACACGCGCTCATTCTTGCGCAATTTTCATATGGGACAAACGGCCTACGATGAGTTGCGTTCACGTTCATTTACCGCCGGCACCACACCATGATTGATTTAAAAACGGAAACTTTGCTGACGCTTTCCCAGGCCGCGGCGCTGCTCCCTGGCCGGCCAAGTACGGCCTCCCTTTGGCGCTGGCGGAAAAAAGGCGCCCGTGGCCGTCGATTGGAAAGCTTGGTGCTTGGTGGGAAAGTTTTCACTAGCGTTGAGGCTCTGCAGCGCTTTGCGGAGCAGCAGGGCGGAAGCGAAGGACTGATAATTCGCTCACCGATGCAGCGAGAGCGCGCGATCCGCAAGGCGGAGAAAGAACTCAGAAATCACGGAATTTAATCGCGAAAAAGGGCGACGCAAGGTCGAGAATGAGCACAAAAAATCCAAGAGACCCAAGAACAAAGGAAACAAAATGAATCAACAGAAAAAACACAAGGTACGTCGAAATTCTGAGTCAGAAAACATGATTGTCAGCCGATCTCGCGTGGCCGAATCCACCGAGTTATCAACGAACACGGACAGGGAGCTGGAGGAATGCGCGGTCGGTATTGCTGCGGCTGGGGCAAAGACGATTGAAAGCATGCTCGAAATCTGGCGACTGTTGAAAAAGGTTCATGACCTATTGGCGAAGCGCGGCAACGGTGTCTTCGAAAAGTGGGTAAAGGAGCACTGTCCGTTTACCCCGGCGTGCGCGCGAAATTACTTACGCGCGGAGAGGACGTTCGGCAGCATAGATCCGAAAAGCCTTTGCGGATCTTTTACGCTTGAGGCTATGTATTATCTCAACCGGGAGGCGACGCCCAAACCAGCATTCACCGCTGCGCTTAGGCTCTGCAAGAAAGGGAAGCGTGTCACGCTTGCAGAGGCGAAGAGAATCGTGGCCAAGTACACACTTGAGGAAGCTGAGGGTGGAAACTCCGACGAATCCAAAGGCGAACGGGAGACTTCCGAAGGCAACGAGGCAAGTGACACGGCTGAGGACTCTGGGACAGGGGACGAGCAGGACGCCGATGCAGGCGGCGATCAAGACGCCGAGCCGACGGCCGATGGTGAGCAGTCTTCCGCAGACGATGCCAGCGCGGAGACGGCTGACGATCAGTCGGATCTTGCGGAGTTTGCCAATGAAATCAGTACAGTAATCGAAGTGTGGACGATCGCCGGCCGAATCGACGAGCCAGCGAAATTTGCCAACGTCCTCCGCGGCATTGCTGACGAACTTGATCTGGGTCCTTAACTCACTGACTTGCGAACTCAAACCACTGAAGCCCTCATATGCCACCCCCCAAGAACAATCCCGAAAGCCCTCTGATGAGGGTTCGACTGGAGGAACGACCGACGAAAAATCTTCCCTGCCAGGGTTCGCTGCAGAGGTCCGAAGCGTCGTCAACCTTTGGCGTGAACTCTGTCGCGTCGATGAGCTCCCAGGCTTTGCCGACGAACTTCGCAGAATCGCTGATGAGCTCGAGCAAAATCAATAACCATTTTCTCGCCACCTAACGCCACCGGTTTCCAATTCGTCGTTACATCGCCCTTACGGCTGCTCTGACGAACGTAACTCCTCCTCCTTCCTTGGCGCCCGTGCATTATTTGATTCAGGCTTCCCTCACACATATGCAATCACTGCAAGACCCCTCGGCGACTATTTATCGAACATCTGTTTTGCGACACCTCACTAGTTCTCGAATTACAATCGCGCTGGACACGGAATTCCAATTCGCACACACATTGACCATCCAGGCAGCTGCGCGTCTGGGGCCTCGAGTATTGGTCCAACTTTATCATTCGCCGGCCATTCCGCCCCTGCCGAGCGACTTCGATCTCCAGCGGTACCTACCACGGACGGCAGGCGGATACGGCCGATTCTTTGAGACGCTGAAAGTGCGGCCGGCGAAGCGAATGCACTCGGGGTTGTCACCGGTAGGTCTGCTAAATGATCTCTTAAACTTACAACCGCCGCTGCTCCCAGTATCGCGCGAGGAAGGCTATGCCTTGCTGCCTCAACCGTCCAGCGAGGATCCTCCGGTAACACAGCGACTCCCTACCAGAATCCACCTGCGGTTGATTGGCCACTTCTGGCCGGCCGATTTCCTGAGAATCTTTGGGTGCGACTTCTACCGCGCTCTGCTCCAGCAGCCTTCACACCTACCGCCAGTAGCGATCAGCGATGGCAAAATCTTACGGTTCGAAACGAAATATTCCAGCTTCACGAACTTTCAGCCCGTAGTCCAATTCGCTCAGGACACCGACGGCGCGATCTACCCAATCACCCTGAGCTTTTGCGACACGCAGGCTCCGTTCGGATCGGCGAGCCTCGATTCCCACAGCCGTACATTTCTCCAGTTGGGCAAAAATGAATTGCTCGCCGACCAGGATAAAAGGGTAATGCTGAAAACCTACCAACAGCGAACACACGACGCGTATGGCTACGCGATTGTTGACGCGGTAAATACCTTGCTGGTCTACGAAGAGATGGCCAAATACGACCGAGCGATCTACCAACGATTCGACCATCCTGGCGGCATCGAAATGGCGCCCACCCTGGGAAGGCGAGTGGCAAATTTTTTGGTGGCGATGACCCAGGAACATGTCGCCAAGGACTCCCAGGTGCTGGCGGTTCCCCGGGATTTGAAGCAGCTCCTAGCCAAAGGTGGCTCCACGATCTTTAGCGGCGACCAGCGCGCCAGCCGATACGGCGAAACCACCGGCAAGATCCATGGCGGACTTTCCTATAGTCGCTCCCCCTGCGAATTTGCCCACTGCGCTCCCGGCATGCTCCGGGATGTCGACATGCGCCAATGTTACAACCGGATTGCGTCCCAACTCGATGTCTATTGGGGGCGGCCGGTGATATTCGAACCGGGTAGCCGCAAGCTGAAACTGCGGGACGCCGTCAAGATGGTCGAAGGATGCTGCCAGCAGGATGCCTGGTTCCTTCGCGTCACGGGGGATATTCAGAAGATTGCCAATACATTAATCCCGTCCACGGACGGAGCCCGGACCTCGGAAAACTACAAGAAGCGCCAGTCGGAAGCTGTGGCAGGCGCCCGCTTGTATTCACGGCGAATCGATTCCGGCGTGGTGACGTCGGCCACTTGGCTCATGATCCAGGCTTTGCCGGCCGCTGCACGGCGCGAATATGAAGCGTTGAGTGTCGACAGCCTCGTGATGTATCCCACCCAGTTCGTAGCCAACGATGGCGTTGCATTTGATGCCTTGGTAGATCGCCTTCGCCAAGAGCACCTTCCGTGGAAATCGTTGTTGGACCTGAAAGGGCGCAAAATCTGCCACGTGGAGACGCTCGACGAAGAGTACGCCTGCCTACGGTTTCCCTTGCACAAGAATGCCTCAGCACTGGCGCGCCTGCGCGATGAAGCCCAACAGCAAGAGGGAAAAGGATCCGGGCTGGCGGCGGCGCTCAAGCTGCAGGCCAATAGCCTCTACGGTGTCCTCGCATCCAACCATCTGCCGACTTGCAATGTGGTGGCGGCCAACCAAATTACGGCGCATGCCCGGGCAGCGGCTTTTGGCTTGATGATGGCGCTCAACGGGATTCAGGTAATTACCGACGGCTGCACTTTCCGGAAGGATCGCGTCCCCGCGTGTACGTTTGCCGAATGCCTGAGGCGGCAACCCGACTATCCGCTGCGCGGCGCTGATGAAGACTCCGGAATTCCTTTCCTGGACCAAGCGCAGGTGCCGGACGACCCCGTACAATTCAACCGCTGGTACCGCCAGCATGTGAAATCGTTCTTTGGCGTGACCGATGAGTACGACAAGGTTTTCGGACTGCACTCATTGCAGTTCAAAGAGGCGTCCTCGACCGGCGACGTCACATTTGACGCGCTGCTCTGCGACGGTTCCGGGAATTACCTTAAGTGTTCGCTAAACTCCCAGAACCAGCTGGAGCCCGTGGCTAGCGCCTTTCGCGGATACCGCCCCGAGTCCGTTGCGAAACTAATCCCCTGGCTGCTTCGGACGTACACTACGGACCGCTTCACCGGCCCTGCGCCGCTAATCTTGGAGAGAGGCCTGTTGAAGTTGGTGGACGCTAAACGCCAGGCGAAGAAGGCGCTGCGCCAGGGAATGGAGCCTGTCCTTCTACCTCTAGGTTTACCCGCCTACAAACTTCGCGATTATCGGATCTTCAAGCCGTCAGCTTTCGTCTTTCAGACGCCGGTACAGCGGCGGAATTTCGAACGACAGCTGGATCGGTTTAAACGGCGAACAGGCTGCGGGCTCGAGGTGTTGGCCCTTCGCCGAGGCTACGGCGACCGGCGCGCCAACTCAATCACCGACCTGGCGCAAGCCATCTACGAGCTCATTCAGAATGGGAAAAAGGATTTCTCCAAAGCACTGCATTGGAATCGTAATTTCGACGGGCTTGCAGAGCTTTCCGAAAAACATCGCCAGCTGCTCCATCAGCTGCGCCACAAGGCAACCGAGTGGCAGCGGAAATGTATTCAGTTAGCCGACTTCTCGGCGGACCATCCGGCGATGCTAACGGGCTGCCATTGCCGACTGCAGGATCCCGTGTTGGAGTAAGAGAATCTGTTCCGGCTGCATGCAAGGTCGAATAGGCCTTTCAGTGGAAACGCCAATTGGCGGGAATTCAGCATCCAACGGCTCGTCAAAATTCCCGCCAATTGCCCCCTTGAGTACGCACAGAGAGAATCCTGCATTTTAGAACTAACATACAAGGGAGGGAGGAGCGGGGCGATCCGCCCCCTCCTCCCGACCACCCAGCATGGCTCAACCGACGACACAGCCGTATCGGAGGCTGGTATCACTGCTGGCATCTTCGCAGCGCGAATCCCCAGAGGCTTGCGGTTGTGTTATCAACTGCTGGTGCAGAGGATCGCCTTTGACTCCCATACACAAACCGCAATCTCCTCTCAGCTGACGAAGCGGAATGTCGGTCGCAGTGGATGGGAAAGCCTGGAACGAAAAGGGATCGTGTCCTGGACGGAGAGTAAGAGGCCTGCGAGTTGAACAACCTCGACTGCGTGCTGTGGAGTTGGTGACAGGGGGGAATGCGGCTCGAAACGGCGGGTGAGCAGGATCAGATTTGTGGTTGCCTCCTGGGACGATGTGGCAATCAGCAGCGTCGCGGAGCTGTTGGCGAGCTAACCACAGCGGCTCCCCTGCGAAAACAGGGAGTAGATCCGCACGGCCCGCATTAAGGACCTGACCAGGGTGTCGTCTCGGCAGTGGAGAGTAGCGCCGTATTGGTCAGACAGAACGGGCTCGTCATCGCGACCAGCGGCGATAGAACTTGAGCATAGTTTCCGGAAAGTATGCCCAGCGGGAATCACGGACTCGGTCTACGGACCGGGGTTTGTGACATTTGGCGACGACAACATTCGTGCAGGCCAGCCGTCTCCGGCGACCTGGACCGTACGGCGGGGGTGGTTCCGAGGTGAGAACCATGTGGGCGTCATCCGGGGGCCGTAGACCAGCTGCTCAAGGTGCTCCGGACTCGACTATTGGCAGAGAAGGCCGTCGGCCTCGTCAGCATTCAGCGGTTGAATGGTTTCATCGCGGTTCGGACGAGGTGCGGTCGTCACCGTGCATGCTTCGGTGTGGGCCGACCGCCCTGCCGGCACGATTGCCGTGGGCATACTTTCCGGAAACTATGGGCTGCACCGTCGAGGTCCATTTGTGGAGCTGCCACCAGTCGGTGATTATGGAGGCCGTGACGTTGCCGAGGTTCATCGGCCTGGTGTCGGCCGTCTCCA